>SMFF01000107.1_pt1 | contig 14461 bp, 7 predicted proteins | sample 2456181 | NCBI WGS metagenome assembly SMFF01 (sample SAMN10132611, study PRJNA489261) | soil metagenome | isolation source: day120 antibiotic-loamy sand soil ammended with raw manure from dairy cow... | place: USA | collected 2015-04-01
TATTCTTTTTAATATTTTATTTATGGTTTTGATGTTGTGGTATATTCCTTTAATATCTAATTTAATTTTATACTTTATATTAATTTTTTCTAAATATCTTTTATGTTGTTTTAGTATTATTTGATTGGGGTCTTCAAATAACATGTTGCTATATAATTTAGTATATTCATCTAAATGTATATCATTGTATATTTGTTGTATTGAGTCATAATGTTTAATGCGATGTATTTTGTTATAATAAGTGTATTCATAGTGTCTTTTATTAGTTAGTATTTTATTTGTTATATCTAATTTAATTTTATTAATTGAGTTTATATCACTTATGTGTTGTGATGGGGAGTTGATGAATAAGTTATTAATTTCTAAATTATGTATTTTATTCTTTTCTCCTAGTGTATTATATATACTTTGTAGTGTTTCTTGTTTATATATATCTTTAATTGCTTTAGTTTGTTTATATATTATCATTTTATCTATTTTAGGTTTTATGTTGTATTTAATATCACTATATTTTTTAGTCATATCTATTATTTTAATAAATTTCCAGTTTTTTAATGTATTTTCTATTTTGGGGTTATGTGAAAATCTAGGTTTGTTTATTCTTTTGTGTTTATATACTTGTTTTTTTAAGTGTCTTTTAAGTTTGTTTTCTTGTATTTTTATTAAATATTGTTGAAATCTTTTACTTATTCTTATCATTTTATTTTATTATTTTATAATTACTGCTTTATTTATTATTTATGAATGTCCCTTTTGCCCGCTAGTTAATCTTATTAGGATTGTATTGATTGTTACAGGAATATAAACTATTTTATTCTTGGTCCCCCTCGCCCTACCTCTTTTAAGAGTGGGTAGGGTATGCATCAACGAAGGTTATATGTATTCCCTTCGGGTAGGGCGAGATGGTTCCTTATAATGCATACCCTCCTTATAACTCTTGAGGTTTTGTATTTAGATTTGTCTCTTTTTTTTATAAAGTGTTTTAATATATAGTTTATATTATGGACTTAGGTAGAATCGAACTACCGACTTTACACTTATCAGGTGTATACTCTTACCACTGAGTTATAAGTCCTTTATTAAGAACACTCTTAGCTCAGCTGGACAGAGCAATAGCCTTCTAAGCTATGGGTCACAGGTTCGAGTCCTGTAGAGTGTGTTATGCTTGAGAAGATTTGAACTTCTAACCTTTGGAGTCGTATTCCAATGCTCTGTCCTGTTGAGCTACAAGCATCGCGGGTATCGATTAATGGCTAAATCCTTTGCCTTCCAAGCAAATGCTATGGGTTCGAGTCCCATTATCCGCATTAGGAAAGATGTTATGTGTTTCCTGTTTATAATAAAACTTTTGAGGATGTAACTTAGTCTGGTAGAGTATTAGCTTGTCACGTTAAAGGTCGTGGGTTCGAGTCCCATCATTCTCGTTCTAATTGGAGTATTAGTACAATGGTTAGTACAATCGACTCATATTCGTTTGGTCTAGGTTCGATTCCTAGATACTCCTCTTAGTTCAGGTAGCTCAGTGGTAGAGCATAGGACTGAAAATCCTTGTGTCGGTAGTTCGATTCTACCTCTGGACAATGTTGCTTTAATTGGGATTTGTTTAGGCTTGTGTAATAGTAGGATAGATGTCTGAGTGGTTTAAGGAGATAGTCTTGAAAACTATTATACATTTTGTATCGTAGGTTCGAATCCTACTCTATCCAAATGTATGGCCAGGGTGAAGCACAATTGGTAGTGCGTAGGTTTTGGGAACCTAAGGTTGTTGGTTCGATCCCAATCATCCTGAGATTTAGTTTAATGTTTAATTTTGATTTTTAGTTTTTGTTTTTGTTTTTTGGTTTGCGTTGAATTATTTACTGGAGATAAAGGTTCAATTTTTTAATTTTAGATTGTTATGTGATCTGGAGTTTAGGGAAGTATTAAGAAGCTTTTAGGGGATGTTTAGGTAATAATGTTTTGGACGTGTATACGATAGTTCTGGTGTAGATTTTTATTGTTTTTTTTTTTTCGTAATGCCAGAGTTTCCATGTGAAAGACTGTTTAAATAATGAGATTGTACGATGTGAACTGAAACATCTTAGTAGCATCAGGTAAGGGAAATCAACCGAGACTCCGTGAGTAGTGGTGAGCGAAAGCGGATTAGGCTAAAACTTAGTTTGACTTCAGAATTGGTTCCATAGAGGGTGTTCGAGTCCCGTATGAAGTTCTATTAAGCTTAAGAGAGTAAAGCGGAATGCTAATTTGCTTGAATATAGGAGGACCACCTTCTAAGCCTAAGTATGCATTATTAACCGATAGTGAACTAGTACCGTGAGGGAAAAATGAAAAGAACCTAATGATGGAATAGGAGTGAAAAGAACCTGAAACTAAAAGCGATTAAGCAGTTGTGACTATGTTGTATAGTTTCAACGTACCTTTTGCATAATGGGTCAGCAAGTTAATTTATATAGCTGGCTTAAGTCTTAGGACGTAGGCTAAGTGAAAACGAGTATTAAATTGCGATTGTTATATAAATTAGACCCGAAACCAAGTGATCTAACTATGGACAAGTTGAAGGTTGGAGAAATCCAAATGGAGGACTGAACCCAAATATGTTGCAAAATATTGGGATGATCTGTTGTTAGGGGTGAAAGGCTAATCAAACTTGGAAATAGCTGGTTTTCTGCGAAATATATTTAGGTATAGTGTTGATGGTTAATCTTTGGGGGTAAAGCACTGCAAATTTATGGGTAACCTATGTTATACTATATTTTAGTAAACTCTGAATACCAAAGAATATGAGTCAGCAATCAGACTATGGGTGCTAAGGTCCATAGTCGAGAGGGGAACAGCCCAGACCACAAATTAAGGACCCAAAATAAATACTAAGTGCTATTAAGGAAGTCTTATTTACGTAGATATCCAGGAGGTGGGCTTGGAAGCAGCCATCCTTTAAAGAAAGCGTAACAGCTCACTGGTTGATGTAATTTGGCGCCGAAAATGTAGAGGGGCTAAGTATTTTTCCGAAATTGTGGATTAAACTAGTTTTTAATGGTAGCAGAACAATCTGTAGATAAATTAATTCAACATTGAGAAATGTTGTTTATAAAATCAGATGAGAGAATGCTGACATGAGTAACGTAAATAATGTAAACAATAAACCTTATTGCTGAATGTCTAAGGTTTTCTACTGCAATGGTAAGTAGCGTAGAGTTAGTCGGCCCCTAAGTTTAATATTGAATGATGGGTAATTGCTATATTAAATGACGAGGTATCTAGGATATATTTAATATAATGGAAAGTTATATATGTTGAGGAGATCTCCAGGAAAAGTTTAATATTACTAAACCTTCTTTAATTGTATTTATAGAAGGGAAATACCGTACTATAAACCGACACAGGTGGACAGGTAGAGTATACTAAAGTTTTGAGATAATATTGTTGAAGGAACTCGGCAAAATGACTCTGTAACTTAGGGATAAGGAGGGCCCCGGCAGGGGTGGCACATAATAGGGAGGAGCGACTGTTTACTAAAAACACAATACTCTGCTAAATCTAATCAGATGAAGTATAGGGTATGACACCTGCCCGGTTCTGAAAGGCTAAATTAGTTGGTGAAAGCTAACTATATATACCCCAGTAAACGGCGGCTGTAACCATAACGGTCCAAAGGTAGCGAAATTCCTTGACGGGTAAGTTCCGTCCTGCATGAGTGGTGTAACGACTTCTCCGCTGTCTCCAACAATAGCTCAGTGAAATTGCATTCTCCGTGAAGATGCGGAGTATTAGTAGTAAGACGGAAAGACCCTATGAATCTTTACTATAACTTTACATTGCCTATTCGAACGATTAGTGTAGAATAGATGGATTGCATGATAAGCAGCAGTGAAATACCATCCTTTTTGATCGTCTAGGCTTACCGAGAGGGACGGTGTAAAGTGGGTAGTTTGACTGGGGCGGTCACCTCCTAAAGAGTAACGGAGGTGTGCGAAGGTAGGCTCAAATAGGTCGGAAATCTATTGTAGAGTGTAATGGCATAAGCCTGCTTAACTGAAAGACATACAAGTCAACCAGAGACGTAAGTCGGCCATAGTGATCCGATAGTACTTAGTGGAAAGGCTATCGCTCAACGGATAAAAGATACTCTAGGGATAACAGGCTGATGACTCCCAAGAGTCCATATCGACGGAGTCGTTTGGCACCTCGATGTCGGCTCATCACATCCTGGAGCTGAAGGAGGTTCCAAGGGTTTGGCTGTTCGCCAATTAAAGTGGTACGTGAGCTGGGTTTAGAACGTCGTGAGACAGTTCGGTCCCTATCTACAACTAATGTATGAAAACTTGAAGAAGCCGACCCTAGTACGAGAGGACCGGGGAGGAGATACCAATAGTGTACCAACTGTTTCTCCAGAAGCATCGTTGGGTAGCCACGTATCGAACTATTAACTGCTGAAAGCATCTAAGCAGGAAATATATCTTTAAGCTAGTTTTCAAATCAGATGTAAAAGACTATTACAAATAATTTTAAATAGGTTACGGGTGTAAGCATAGCAATGTGTGTAGCTTAGTAATACTAAATTCTGAATCCCCTAGACTCATATATATTGATACATATCTTCTTTTATTTCGGCTGGTGCGCGAAGGGTGGTCCTTTCAATAGACTCATGTTCTATCGGCTTATTCGCCTGGGTTCGATTCCCACACTAGCTCCCTGGATGATTAGCTCAGTTGGTAGAGCAATTCGTTTACACCGAAGCGGTCACAGGTTCGAGTCCTGTATCGTCCATTATTATTAATTAGTATACCATAGGGCTATAGTTTAGTGGTAAAATGTCGTCCTCCAAAGTCGAAGCCTGCAGTTCGAGTCTGCATGGCCCTGTAGTGCTTATTTGTGGGTTGGTGACCTTGTATGGTTGTTTTATTACTGTTTATTTTTATTGTTTTTTTTTATTCTAGCCGGCTTAGCTTAGTTGGTAGAGCAATTGATTTGTAATCAATAGGTCACGGGTTCGAATCCTGTAGGCGGCAGATTTATGCTTTTGTTGTTTTTTGTTTGGTTTATTGATTGATGGATTGTTTTATTTTGGTTTGTTTTTGAATGAGTTTTATCCTGGCTCAGAATGAACGCTATGGATGTGCTTTACACATGCTAGTCGAATGTATAGCATTTTATTGCTATGAAACATGGCGAAAGGGTGAGTATAAAATAAGAACTTTCCAATGGTTTGATTGATTAAACCTTGATAGGCTTATTTAGGATTAGGTAGTTGGTAGGGTAAATGCCTACCAAGCCGTGGATCCTTAGCTGGCTCGAGAGAGTGAACGGCCACAGTGGGATTGAGAAGAGTTCCACCTTTCAAATGAAGGCAGCAGTGGGGAATTTTGGACAATGAGGGAAACCTTGATCCAGCAACGTCGCAGGGTTATGATGCGCTCCCTTTGTTGGAGTCGAATTAGTCCTATTCTCATATATCTAATAATGATAGAAATATGGTGTTTAAGTCCCGGCAAAAATCCATGCCAGCAGCCGCGGTAATATGGATGGGGCGAGCGTTATTCGGAATTACTGGGCATAAAGGGTGCGTAGGTGAGTGTAGCCTTATAGGAGGTAGTGTGTATATCGAATACATGCTCTTTTATAGCGGTTAGCTTTATGATAGGAATAGATCAGAGGTTTTGGGAATTTTGGAGGTAGACATGAAAAGTGACGATCTCTTGAGGAACGCCGATAGCGAAAGCACGAAACTGGGATTTATTGACACTGATGCACGAAGGTGTGGGTAGCGAAAGGGATTAGAGACCCCTGTAGTCCATTACTGTAAACGATGAGCACACCGTTAGTGGACCATAGTACGCTAGCATAAGAAAATTCTGAGTGTTCCGCCTGGGTAGTACGGTCGCAAGGCTGAAACTTAAAGGAAGTGACGGGGACTAATATACGCGGTGGAGCATGTGGTTTAATTTGATACCCCGCAATAAACCTTACCAGTTTTTGAAAAATACAGGTGTTGCATGGCTGCCGAAAGCCCGTTGCATTGATGTGTCTAGTTTACTCTGTTAACGGGCGCAATCCTAAATACATATTATGTCTTATCTCTTATGGCATATTGTATCAATTCGAAATGACCTGGAGCCACCCTTGCGCTTGTCTTGGAATAGAGACTTACGTAAGATCGATTATAACTAATGGGACAACTAGAATCGCTCTAGTAGTCCAGGAGGGCAAAGGGTTTATTTTGAACCGACATAAGTTTTATATTTAGATTTATATTACTTTTTATATTATATTTTTGGTGATTTAATTATTTTATTTGAGAGGAGACAATAAAGTACATTGTAATGTTATTATGACTCTATTTTATTCAGATGTGATATATTTAATTTATATTATTTTATAACACTTTATTATATAATAGATTTATTTTTATATTATTTTTAGTCAAGAATGTAATTGTAATATATATTTATACTTTGAATCCTGGGAAATTGTGTATTCTCTCCTATATTGAATATATTGATTTCTTCGACATACTTATTTGTTTAATAGGTAATTAAAGATGAAGTTTATATTTATATTAACTGATTTTATATTTATATATATATTAGAATATGGTTTATAATATAATTATGTTTTTATATTATATTTATATTGTTGATTATCTATTAAGTGAACTTGGGCATATTATGCTTTGTATGAATTAGATATATGTAAATTAAAATGATTGTTTTATGATTATTTGAGATGCATTAAATATTATTGTTTTATATTTACTCTTTTACATATTATTTTTGTTTGGTAGTAGAGAATCTTAGTCGGTTTAAAAAGGATGACGCCAAGTCCTCATGGCCCATATAAACTGGGCTGCTCACGTGCTACAAAGGCCTAAAACAATAAGTCTGCAAGTAGTAGAATACGCGCAAATCTTAAATTTGGCCTAAGTTCGGATTAGCTTCTGAAAATGATGCTACCAAGTTGGAATCGCTAGTAATCGTGGATCATCACGCCACGGTGAAGCTATTAATTAGTCTTGTACACACCGCCCGTCACACATCGGAAAAGATGTTCGCCTGAAGTAGTATGGAGAGTAACACATTTATATGTTGATTGTGCCTATTAGGTTCATATTCATGTATTTTGTGGTGCTTGGGGGTACTCTCACAGAGGGTGCCAGACATTAATTTACTATGCTATTAGGGTTACTGATTAACTGAGGTGAAGTCGTAACAAGGTAAGGGTAGGGGAACCTGCTGTTGGAGTATTACATTAAACCTATACATTATATATTTTAGAGTTTATAGCTCAGTGGTAGAGCAGCGGACTTTTAATCCGTTGGTCGCAGGTTCGAACCCTGTTAAACTCAGTCTTTTATTATAGAGGGTGTGGCTGAGCGGTTTAAAGCAATAGACTGTAAATCTATCCACATTTGTGAGCATGGGTTCGAATCCCATCGCCCTCATTTAAAATCTTCTTCCTTAACATTATAAAATATTATAAAATATATAAATGCCTCAAGTAGACGTATTAACATTCTTTAACATAATAGCAGCTTTTGTTGTATTTTTTAGTATTTCTTATGACGCTATATATAAATATTGCGTAAAAATGGAAAAAATTAAATTTGTAAGAAAAGTATTCGGTAAAATTAATTAAATATTCTTAATATGTTAATATCACGAAGAGGCTAAGCCTTTTCAATGAGGAATAGCCAAGTGGTAAGGCAATGGATTTTGATTTCATGATGCAAGGGTTCGAGTCCCTTTTTCTCAGAAGGGGTTCTTATAACTTATATAACGTTAAATTGAGTATTGACTGCTTATCATGTCGCCATTAAGTCAATATAATATTACATCTTATTTGCCGATTACAGTTGCTCAATTAGATTTTAGTATAACTTCATCTACTATATTTTATTTGCTTTCATTTATGGTATTGTCTTATGTATTTTATGTTAATTTAAATACATCCTATTTAGTTCCTGGAAGATTTCAAAGTGGTCAAGAAGTGCTTTATGCTATGTTAAGAGATTTGGTTGTAAATCAATTAGGTGGTAGAGGCGCATCTTTAGTACCTTTAATTATTACGATATTTATGGTTATTTTTATATTAAATTTAGTAGGGTTGATTCCTCACTCATTTTCTATAACATCTCAAGGTATAGTGCCTATTTTCTTATCATTTTCTGTATTTTTAGGATTTACATTCTTAGGATTTGTAAATAAAAAATTAGATTATTTAAAAATCTTTTTACCTCAAGGAGTTCCTGGGTTTATTTCTCCATTCGTAGTATTAGTTGAAGTAATTTCATATTTATCTAGATCTGTATCATTAGGGTTAAGATTATTTGCTAACATGTTTGCAGGTCATACATTATTAAATATATTAGGATCATTTACTGTAAAAATAGCAGAATTAGGAGGATTCTTTATCTTAATGGCTGTAGTACCATTAATATTTATACTATTCTTCTCATTTTTAGAAATATTAGTATGTTTTTTACAATCATTAGTGTTCGTTATTCTAGTATTAACTTACTTAGAGGATACTATAGAAAAAAATATTTAAATGTTTATATCTAATGTTTTTTTTGGTTTATCATTGGAGTTTTATTTGATTAATGCTGTATTGATATTGTTGTTGGTTAGTCCTTTAATGGTTCAAAGTGCGAGGTATATGGTAAATTTGGTGTTAGTGGTATTGTTTTCAGGTTGTGTTTTAGTTTTGTTTCAGCCTGAGGGTTATTATTATGGTTATGATCATTTGATTAGGTTCTCTGACTATACTATATATATTAGATTTTTTATTTTATTTGTTTCTGCTTTGTTGATAATGGGTCATAAAAATTATTTATCTAGGTTTGTGTCTTCAGAGGCTTTAATAGTGGCTATATTATCTTTAGTGGGTATGTGTATAGCAGTGTTGTCTTATGACTTTAGATTGTTATTTGTAGGTTTAGAGTTGATGGGGATATCATTTTATATTTTAATTGCTTTAGATAAAAATATTTCTACATCTATTAAGGCTGGGTTAAATTATTATGTTATAGGTTCTGCTATGACAGCTATTAATTTATTAGGTATAGGTATGTTATATAAAGTAACTGGTTCTTTTAGTTGGATTAATTTAATTAATATTTTAGAATTTATGGAAAATGATTTAACTTTGAATTTATCTATATTTTTAATATTGATTAGTTTATTATTTAAATTAGCAGCTGCTCCTTTACATGCATGGGCTCCTTTTATATATCGTGATTCATCTTTGTTTATGGCGGTATTTCAAGGATTAATACCTAAACTTCCTTTATTGTTTGTAACTATGACACTAATTAATATAGTATGGGTACCTACAGATAATATAATATATATAGTATTATGGACTTCTGTAGTATTATCTGTATTATTAGGATCAACAGGTCTAGTATTTCAAAAAAATTTTAAATCTATATTTGTATATTCATCAATTGCTAATATTGGTTTAGCATTGTCTACATTAATTAATTATTCACAAACTAGTATTCAATCTTTAAGTTTTTTTATGATTATTTATGTATTTATGTCAGCTGCTTTAGCAATATTGTTTTTTTCATTATCGCCTAGTGATAGTATTAATTCATTAAAGGGATTAGTTAGAACTAATCCCGTATTAGCAGTTGCTGCAGGTATTATATTATTTTCATTAGCGGGAGTACCACCATTTGCGGGATTCTTTTCTAAATTTGCTATTATATATAATGCCATGTTTAATGAAAATGTATTTTTAGCTGTTCCTTTAGTAGTGGGGAGCTGTATATCTGCTTTTTATTATTTATATTTAATTAAAACTTGTTTTATGGATAAACCTGATGATACAACTCCCAGAATAATTAGTTATTATACAGGTATATTATTATATTCTTTAACTGGTTTAATCATATTTTTTATAGTATCACCTAATTTTATATTAAGTATTTGTGGATCATTAAACATTATTAATTTTTAATTAAATTATATATTATATATAAATCTTTTTGTTTGCTATAAGGATAATTAAACGTAAGAAGAGGCTAGAGGAGATTTAATGGAGTTGTTGAGACGGCTTATAAAGGAAACTTTAATTAACACATGTCATTAGATACGTTAATTGTTGTTTTTTTTATTAGCTTGTTATTAAGTATTATATTCGTAGGTAATTCTACATACTTGAAAGCCATAGTATTGTTAGAAATCTGCGTATTAATGAATTTTATGTATATTGCTTTACAAGTTGCTAATTATGGGGATGTGTCAGGGACTACGTTCTTATTTTATATTTTATCTATTGCAGCTAGTGAAACATCTATTGGATTTGCATTATTAATAACATATTACAAAAATATAGGTAGTATATCATTTAGTCCTTTAAGCAGACTTTAGATGTACTTAACAATCGTTTTATTACCATTATTATCAGGAATTTTATCATTATCATTAGGTAATTTATTAGGACGTCAAGGTGCGATCTTAATAACTAACTTAAATATTATAATAGTTTGTTTACTTTCTTATTTTATGTTCTATTCTGTAGGAATTTTAGAAGTTCCAGTATCTTTACATATTGCAGAATGGTTTGCATCAGGATCATTAGTAGTTAATTGGGCATTACATTATGATGGGTTAACAGTAGCTATGTTAGTAGTTATTAATACTATCTCTATGTTGGTTCATATATACTCAGTATCTTATATGAGTCATGATCCTCATTTACAAAGATTTTTATCTTATTTATCTTTCTTTACTTTTTTTATGATTGTATTAGTTACAGCTGATAATTTAGTACAATCTTTCTTAGGGTGGGAAGGTGTAGGAGTAATTAGTTATTTATTAATTAATTTCTGGTATACTAGAATGAATGCTAATAAGTCTGCCATAAAGGCATTATTAATGAATAGAATAGGTGACTTAGGCTACTGTTTAGCAATGTATACATGTTTTTATGTATTTAATACATTTGATTATTCTTCTATAATAACATTAGTAACTCATTTCTTAGAAGATATAATTATATTATTTGGATTTAATTTCAATGCTGTAACATTAATAGCATTCTTTATATTTATAGGTGCTATAGGAAAATCGGCTCAAATAGGATTACATACATGGTTGCCAGATGCTATGGAAGGTCCAACACCAGTGTCAGCTTTAATTCATGCGGCTACAATGGTTACAGCTGGAGTATTTATATTAATTAGATTATCTGGATTAATAGAATATTCTTCTCCCGCTTTAACATTTATCACAATTATAGGATCAGTAACTTGTTTCTTTGCAGCATCAGCCGCATTAGTTCAAAATGATTTAAAAAGAATTATTGCATTTTCAACATGTAGTCAATTAGGTTATATGGTATTTGCATGTGGTCTATCAGGATATACAGTAAGTATGTTTCATTTAGCAAATCATGCTATATTTAAAGCATTATTATTCTTAGCAGCTGGTGTAGTAATTCATGCTATTAATGATGAGCAAGATATAAGAAGAATGGGAGGATTAGTAAATCAATTACCATTTACATATTCATTAACTTTAATAGGGTCATTAGCATTAATAGGATTCCCTTATTTAACAGGATTCTATTCAAAAGACGTAATAATAGAATTAACATTAGTTAAATTATCATCAGAAGGATACTATGCCCTATGGTTAGGAACATTAACAGCATTATTTACAGCTTATTATTCTACAAGATTATTATATTATACATTCTTAAGTGCACCAAGTAACTCTAAAAAAATATTTAGAGTAGCTCATGAAGGATCATATATAATGCTATTACCTCTATTTATACTAGGTATAGGAAGTATCTATTCAGGATATTTAACAAGAGAAATATTCTTAGGATGGGGATCTACATTTTGGAATAATTCTATATTCTTTCACCCCAATAACTTTATATTAATAGATACTGCCTTTTTACCAGATTATTTAAAAGAATTACCTATTTATGTATCTTTCTTAGGAATATATTTATTTATGAATGTACAAGTATTATACACTAAACCATTCATAGAAAGCGGTAAATTAATTAAAGAATTACACAGATTCTTTAGCCACAAATGGTATTTCGATAAAATATATAATACACTAACTAAATCAACAGTCGGAATAGGATACAATGTAACATTTAAATTAATAGATGTTGGATTCATTGCTGGTTCAGCACTACCATACATATACTCAAGTGTGTATAAATATAGCAATCAAGAACATAAGGGGAAACCAGGATGTTCAGCCGCCGCGCAGGGATACGCCGTATCAAAACCCAGTATATGCTAAACCATATCAAAAATAAAAGTCTAATTAATATAATATATGACATATACCAGGAGCTACCTGCAATATCACAAGATAAAATTAATAAATATGAAAAAATTAAACATTACTTAATCCCAGTTAAATACAGAAAAAGAGCAATGCCAATTAACTTACTTTTATGTAAAATAGTACTTATTTTAATATATATAATATTATATATAATTATGATTATAAGTAATATATTCTATACTATTAAATTAGTTATTAAAAAGGATATAGGTTATAATTCATACTTTGATACTTTAAAAAGGTATATATTAGAAGATAAGACTAAATATTTTAACCCTTTAATAAACAACATAAATGATAAGGTAAATAATAATTTTAAAAGAACAAAAGAATTCCTAAATAACATTGATACAGAGGAAGATAAAGATAACCTATATAGGTTATTTACATTTATATACTTAAAACCATTTAATTTACATCCAGATACTATAGATTATACATTCTTAGCCAGAAGAACATTATACTACTCATTTTTAGTATATATGGCCTATTTCTATGTAATTCCTTACATATATCAAATGTATAAAATATATATTTAAGAAATTATATTTATATTTACTTTATATAAGTAAAGGGTTAAAGCGTAGTATTAAGAGCTCTTAATATATTAATTATCAATATATATATATTGTATAATTAGGGCGGTTATATGAAATAATATATACAGGTATATTACAAGCCTGTTATATTATGTGTTAATAAGAACGTTTAATATAATGATTATGTAATATTAATTACAATATAATTATATATATTATAGTTTGGCTGGATGAGTGTACTCTCTGACTTTGGCTTGTTATTTAGATTCTGTTTTTATTTGGATCTTTGTATTTATTTTGTAATTTTCTTAATAGTTGGCTAGTGTTTATGTTTTATATTTATTAATGATTTTGTTAAGATTGGCTTGTTATGTCTTAATGCCTTGCTTTTAATTTGCTTTTTAGTTTAGTATTTGGCCTGTTGTCAAGGTGTTAAAGTAATGTGTAAGTCTTTAATTTGGATTTATATATTATATACTAAGGCCTTATGGTTTTTACTTAGTATTAATTTTGTATTATTAGCTTCTATTGAGGTGATATTATTAATTCCTTTATTGTTTATATTTGGGTGTATCTTTGTTCTTTGTTGATGTTATAGTGCTTATGTTTAGTGCTTGCTTTAATATTGAGCTATTGTAATTTAATATATTCTTGGCTTATGACTGATATAATGTAGCTTAATGGTGTATTATATTGAGTCTTGACTTTGTATTAAATTAATATATAATAATACGTATTAATGTATTAGCCAAGGTGAAGTATTATATTATATATATATACTTTATATATTATATACTCTAATATGATATTATCCCATTTTTAATTAAGGCTTAGTGGATGACCTTATACTTAATATAATATATAATTACTAATATTATATTAATTAGACACTAATAATATTATTCTAGTTTAAATGGTTTTATATTATTTACATAAAATCATTGATGATAGTCGATTATGTTATTTTAGTACTATTCATCACTAATTATATTATATGATTGTATAGTTAAACCTATTTATAGGTTTATCATGTTAGATAGCGCAAAAGTAATAGGAGCAGGATTAGCAACAATAGGTTTAATAGGATCAGGAATAGGAGTAGGATTAGTATTCGCAGCATTAATTTCAGCGACAGCTAGAAATCCTTCATACAGACAAGAATTATTTTCATTCGCGATATTAGGGTTCGCCTTAACAGAAGCATTAGCTTTATTCGCATTGATGGTAGCATTCTTAATCTTGTATGCATTCTAATTACGCCAATCTAACATTTTATAAATAAAATATAAAGATGACATTTTGGTTAGAAAGTTATTGCTTAGAACAATATAACATGTATATGGTAAATGAACAACATAACAATACCATAGAAATAATTAAATATATATTTCATAATTATGAATACTTATATGAACCTTATTATAAGGCCAATAACTTCATTAATTTAAGGCCTAGGACAATAAATCCACAATTAGTTGGGACATTAGAAGATTTTATAAAACAAGCCAAAGTTAATAAAGATATCAACGGCTTTAATTACATACACCTTACTTCATTAAGTAACAAAGTGTATGACTTACATGTGATATTACCGCTAGATAA
>SMFF01000214.1_pt1 | contig 14461 bp, 14 predicted proteins | sample 2456181 | NCBI WGS metagenome assembly SMFF01 (sample SAMN10132611, study PRJNA489261) | soil metagenome | isolation source: day120 antibiotic-loamy sand soil ammended with raw manure from dairy cow... | place: USA | collected 2015-04-01
GTTGAGCAACGTTTCCCACCCGACCACGCCGGCCCAGTCGCGCAACGTGCCGGCATCGATGCCAGCCGCCTTGTAATCGTGAAAATCATAGGCGACGCCGTGCGCGTCGAGCCATGCCCGCGCCTTCTTCATCGTGTCGCAGTTCCGGATGCCGTAGATGATCGTCAAGGCGTCTTCCCTTCGCGCAATCGTCATCCCGGGCTATATCGACGGCATGGAACAGGGCAAGTTCGGCGACGTCGCGCGGTTTCCGGTCGCGCCGGAATGGCAGGTCGATCGGTGGTTCAACACCGGCGAGCCACTGGAACTCGCGGCCTTGCGGGGGCGCATCGTGTTCGCGGTCGCGTTCCAGATGCTGTGCCCCGGCTGCGTGGCCGAGGCGCTGCCGCAAGCGCAGCGCGCCGCCGCCAGCTTCGCCGCCGCCGATCTGGCGGTGATCGGGCTCCACACCGTGTTCGAGCATCACGCGGCGCAAGGCACGCCCGAGGCACTGGCGGCGTTCCTCCACGAATATCGGATCGGCTTCCCGGTCGCGATCGACGCGCATATCGGCGGTCGAGGAGCTGACCACGCCTACCCTGTTGCTGATCGACCGGCGGGGGCGGCTGCGGCTCAACCATTTCGGGCATCTCGACGATATGCGGCTGGGCGCGGCCATCGCGACGCTGATCGCGGAAAGCGCGGGGCAAGCGCTGCCCGACACGGATACGCCAGGGGCGGTGTGCCGGGCGTGAGCGGCTGATTTCGCGCCGCGCGGCGCGGGGGCGAACCGGGCGGGCACGCTCCGCGCGCGCGCTATTTCCGGCTCACTCCCACTCGATTGTTCGGGGCCATATCAAACATCTGAAATCATTGCAGAAAATATTTTTGCGCTCAAATACTACCGGCGCAGGACCCGTCAGAAACTTACACTGCTGATATCGTTAAGGAATTTTCGTCGACCTCGGCAAGCCATCTATCGACTACTATCGGCTCTTTGCGCGCTGTCCAGCTCTGACGCCCGGACTCGGATCACGGCAAAAAGTACCGTCAGCGTCGGCACAATCCGGTGCCTACGCGAACGGGCAAGGTCTTGGCCTCCATCAGAAATCCTCCAACCATCGGGAGGATTAACATGACCAAGAAACCAAGCCGCGTGCGCGTTCTGATGATGCCGTATCAGGATGACGACGATAGAGACCCGGTGGGGTATTCCGGCCCCGCCACCGTGCTGACCGGGCTACCACGAACCATCAGACGGCATGAACTCCGACTGATCGTGCCGCTCGCCGACAGCACAATCTACGAAATGGAGAAACGCGGCGACTTCCCTCGCCGCTTCAATCTGACGCCGCGATGCGTGGTGTGGGACCTGGAGGAGGTCGAGGCGTGGTTGGAGCAGCGCCGCCAGGCCTATCTTGAAGGCCGAGCTAAGATCGCGCCTGCACCCGATGTCCATCAGCGGAAGACCCGGCCTGTAAGACCGACAGACGGCTCGGCGACCTGATACAAGGACCACCGCAACTCAGAATGCGGTGGTCCCGTTCGCCTCCGCTGCAGGCGAGCTGCGGTGTCCTTGTATGTCAGAAAAAGATACCGTATTTTCTGACATATGGATCAGCCGAGCTCCTCAACTCCCAACAGGATCTTGGTTCGGGCTTCGGCCGGCGGGCGAGGAAGCGTGTTTACGCCCAGCGACTTCCTGGACCTCGCCGAGCGCGCCGCTGTCGACCAGGCCCTCTCTCGCCTCGTGAACAACGGCAAGCTGCGCCGTCTGGCACGAGGCCTCTACGATCTGCCCAAGGTCCATCCGCGGCTGGGGCCACTTTCCCCTGACCCGGATCATGTCGCACGGGCATTGGCGCGGGAGACAGGGTCGAAGGTGCAGATCGCCGGTGCCCGTGCTGCCCATCTGCTCGGGCTGACGCTTCAGATCCCGGCTCAGAGCGACTACCTGACCGACGGACCATCCCGTCGGGTTGTCTTAGGGAAGCGTGTAGTCGACCTGCGACATGCGTCGCCCAAGCATCTGATCCTGCCAGGAAGCGCGGCAGGCACCATCGTGCAGGCTCTTCGCCATCTGGGGCCAACGCGAGCCGACGACGTCGTTCGGATCGCTGCCCGATCATTGTCTGCCAGCGACAAGAAGAGGCTGGGCACGTCGATCCGCCAGGCGCCGGCCTGGATGCGGCCGATGCTGCTAACGATCGCGGTAGTTGAGCTCGATGCTCGGCAGAACACCCTTGCCTGAGCCGATGCCGTACTATCCTTCCTGCCTGTCGACATCGCCATCCGGCACGAAGGCCTCCATTTCCGAGACCTCAGCGGCAATCGTCGCAAGCTGCAACTGGCCATCCATCCTCTCCAACCGCTGCCGAGCCCAACCAATGAAAGAATGAATGGCGGATGCTTCCTCGGAGACTTCGTCAGGAGGAAGCGTCGCCAGAAACGTCTGTAGCCGATCTCGCTCCTCCGCCTGCGCGAGCTTGCGATAGAGATATTCCACCCGCTGCTGCTCGAGCTTGGCAAGCCGTGCCTGTTCGGCGCGCCGCTGGCGGGCGATCTCCTCGAGCCGCGCCCGTTCCCGTGCTTCTTCCCGCTCCACCTTCCTGCCGGCCGCGAATGCGGCGAACGAGACCAATATCTCATCGATCCGGCTGTCGATCTTGCGCGCGCGGGTATCGGCGAACCGCCGCTGGGCGTTTTCATACCGAGACCAGCCTGCGATCTCGATCGCCATCTCCCCGGTTGGCGTGAAATCGTAATAGGGAATGGATGGGCGCTTATCCCAATTGTCCCAATCATTGCGATGGCGGGCATCCCAGCGCTCTCGCCGACGGGTCTCCTCTTCCGTGGCGACATGGAGTGACCGGCGGATAGTCTGATAGATGGCAAAGCCGATCGGTTCTTCGTCGACGACCATCTCGAGGCCCTCGCGTCCGGCTTCGAACCGATGGCCACGGGCCAGAGCATTGTAGACCAGCGCGTTCAGGAAGGCACCGACACGATCGAGCGAGTCGGGGTGCGCACGGATCCGAAAAACCTCTCCGCCAAGACCGGTGATCGCGCCATTGCGATCCGGCTGGGCTTTCCTTGCTGCAACAAGTGTCTTGGCGACGAGCGGATGCAGCTTCTCCGGTAAGACGACAGCTTCCACCGGCTGTCTGGCGGCTGCGATCGCCGCCTCGATCGGCGCGGGCGCCGGCGGCTTCGCGCGTGCATCGATCACGATGGGATCGCTCACGCCTTTTGGTGCAACGCCCAGCGGTTTACGCTTGATCGGGCGCCCGGCATGCAGCCGTCCCCAATAGGTGGCGTCCGGTAAGGGGATGGCGTACTTCACGCATTGCTTGCGCAGCGCCACGTCGAGCGAGTTGGTCGACCGCATCGAAGCGGGCGAATCGATCGACATCACCCGTCGCGGCAAGCCGGTTGCACGGCTCACCGCCGTGGCAAGGCCGCGCAAGCCTATCGATGTCGCGCTGCTCCAGTCGCTGACGGCAGCGATGCCGCCGCAGTCCCAGAGTGCTGCTGATCTCGTGCGATCGATGCGGGACGGCGATCGCTACTGATGCTCTATCTCGACACGTCGCTGATCGTCGCGGCGCTCTCCAATGAAGCGATGACGCCGCGCGTTCAGGCCTGGCTAGCGGAACAAGATCCGGCGCAGCTCCTGATCAGCGACTGGACCGTCACCGAAATGTCGTCGGCCATGGCGATCAAGCTGCGGACCGGACAGATCACCCTCGAGCAGCGCGCGGCGGCGCTCGCCATGTTCAACAAGCTGGTCGCCGAGAGCTTCACCGTGCTGCCCGTGACAGGCGGACAGTTTCGGGCGGCGGCGAGGTTTGCCGATCAGCACACCTTGGGGCTTCGCGCCGGTGACGCGCTGCATCTCGCTGTCGCGTCGGAGCATGGCGCCACGGTGCATACGCTCGACCAGCGGCTCGCCGAGGCCGGGCCAGCGCTCGGTGTGCCGGCGCGGTTGCTGGGATGATCCAGGCGTTCTCCAGATCGGCCGGCCCGCTCGGGAGCCGCCATGGCCGGTGACTGGTCCGACGAGCAGAATGACGCGATCGTGGCGGACTATTTCGCGATGCTTGGCGACGACATCGCCGGGCGATCCTACAGCAAGGCCGAGCATAACCGCCTGCTTCAGGCTGTGATCGATCGACCCCGCGGCTCGATCGAGTACAAGCATCAGAACATCAGCGCCGTGCTCAAGGGGCTCGGTGAGGATTGGATCCCAGGCTACAAGCCGGCCTTCAATTTCCAGGCCTCGCTCGTCGACGCGGTGGTGCGACGCACAGCAATGCACCGCCGCCCGAAGGACTCGAGCAGATGACCCTCATCGCGCGGAAATACGATGTGGCCGAGCGCGATGCTCGTAATCGCGCGCTGGGTCGTGCGGGCGAGGAACGCGTTCTCGCCCATGAGCGCTCCAGCCTGCTCGCCGCTGGCCGGACCGGTCTCGCTGAGCGCATCCGCTGGGTGTCGCATGTCGATGGCGATGGCGCCGGCTATGACATCCTGAGCTTCGACACCGACGGCCGCGATCGGCTGATCGAGGTGAAGACGACCAATGGCTGGGAGCGCACGCCGTTTCACATCACGCGCAATGAGCTGTCCGTTGCGGAGGAGCGGCGCAGCGATTGGCGGCTAGTGCGATTGTGGAATTTTGCGCGGGAGCCAAAGGCGTTCGAGTTGCGGCCGCCGCTGGAGGCGCATGTGTCGCTGATGGCGACCAGCTATCAAGCGAGTTTCTTGTAATGGGCGGTCTACGTCGGGCCACGACCGCTGCGCCATTTGCCGAGTTAGTCAGGTGCTCACCGAACTTGAGCGCAAACGCGCGACAAGCCAGAATCCGCCCGTCGCCACTATCGAAGCGCTGCCTCTAGCGTTTCTTTCCGCTCCTCCCAATCGGGCATCACCGTCTCAAGCAATGCACGCCATCCATCGCCATGATCGGGGTAGAACGCATGCGCTAGCTCATGGCAGATCACGTAGTCTATCAACCGCAGGCTAGCTCTCACCAAGTCTATGTTCAGTACGACACGCCCACTTGGTGTATAGCTGCCCCATCTCTTCGCCATCGGACGAATGACGAGTGAGGGCCGCCTCAGTCCTTTACGAATGAACGGCTCCAAAATGATCTCGAACCGTTGCCGGAGTACCTCACGCGCTCTCAGTCGATAAAACGTCTGAAGGAGACGCCTGCAATGTGGTTGATCGTCGGGGGCTCTGGCCGCTATTACCATGCGGCCGCCGTCGATACGCACATGAGGGTCTTCGGATTTTTCGACCGAAAGCCGATATTGTCGACCCAGCAGAAGGTGCGTCTCACCCGAAATATACCTGCGTTCCGGCGTGACCTTCGGTCTTTGGGCGATGATATCGATTTGAGCGAAAATCCAGGCACCTTTCCGGTGTGCTCTGGTTCTGATCTCATCTAGACCCTCGCCGACTGGGGCGAAGACAGTCACCTCTCCTGTCGGACGAACGTCGATGCGTAATGCCCGCCTGACCGTGCGGGTCAGTTCGGCGGTTACCCTGCGCTCTCCCCAACATATCTCGATTTGCTCGGCTGTCAGCGAGACCATGTCTATCCTCACTGAGCGAGCCGTACGCGTGCCGATGCCAGAGCGTCGTCAACAATGCCATCAAGAATGCTGGGGTCGATCAGAACGCTCCGATCTCCGCGCAATTCTTCGAAAAAGAAATCATCTATGTCATTCCGGATGGCATTCTCCACATCGCGATCATGCTGCCAGCCGACTTTGCGCCGACGCCGGATAATCTGACTGATCCGAAGAGCAATGTCGGCAGCCAATTCTGGATCATTCATGCCGACTTTATCCAAATTGCGCTTGGTCAGCCCCCAAAATACCTGAGCATGGCTGTCATCCCGCAAGCGGGCTGGCGTGGGATCAGCCTCGTCCTGCCGCGTGAGCACTTTGTCCCGCAACACCTTGATCTTCGAAAGATAAGTCAGATCGCTGATTCGCCCCTTGTGGAAGTCGGCGATTGTGTCGCGCACCAGCTTTGAGAACTTCTCGAAGAAGATTGGATCTTCATCCCACTTCTCTTCAATCGATCGGGTCAATTGGTGGGCGATCGTATCGGCCACCGAAGCGTCGCTTTCGGTCTTTTCCTGCCGCCGCTCCTCAATCGCGATGTCGTCGAATATATTCAACGGCTCGACCAACGTTACGACATCCCGTGCGATAACGTGGCGATCCAGCAACTGACGAATGCGCTTCTCGTAGTCACGCCAGTCTACGCGCTCGGCATAGCGAAGCGTGACTGTGGCACGAAGAGAAACAAACCGCCCGAGATCATCCTTCCAGCGCTTCGGCAGTTCCGGTTTCGTCGTCTCGATAAAGGCCGGAGAGGCAAGTGCCACCGTGAAAGCCCGTGAAAACGCTGATAGGCGCTCATAGAACTCGGCTCTGATCTCCTCATCCGCCAGAAGCCGAGCATAGGCCTCGGCATCGAAGCTGTTCGAAACGGATTTGAACACGTCAAGCAGCGCAGCGTGCGCGCCCGGTACCTTGTTTGCCTCTTCCCGAATAGCCAGGACACTGCTGGCGATGTCCTCCGGACTGAAGCCTTGCAACGCATCGTAGCTTGCAAGCGCATCTCCGAGGTCTTTTAGGACGCCCGTGTAGTCGATGATGAAGCCAAAGGGCTTCTCCGGCGACCCCTCCTCGTCGAACACTCGATTGACACGTGCGATGGCCTGCAAAAGTCCATGTTCCCGCAGTCGGCGGGCCACATAGAGCACCGTGTTGCGCGGCGCGTCGAAGCCCGTCAGAAGCTTGTCGACGACAATGATGATGTCGGGATCGCCGGGGCCTTTGAACTGCTCGACGATGGTTCTGTTATAGGCTTCCTCACCCCCATACCGCTCCATCATCTTGCGCCAGAAGGTACGCACGAGATCGTCGTCAGACTCGTCGACCTCGTCTTCGCTCTCGCGCATTTCCGGCGCGGAGATCACGACTTCGGTCGTGACGGCATCAAAGTCATCGAAGAGCTTCTTGAGCTGGATGGCGGCGCGCTTCGAGGGCGCTGCAAGCTGTCCCTTTAGCCCAGTCCCCTTGAAGTTGGCGGAAAAATGCTGGCCGACATCGAAGGCGATCGACTGAAGTCTGGAATCCACGCCTTCGATCTCACGGGCACGGCTCATCTTACGCTTCAGATCGGCGCGTTGGTCGTCGGAAAGACCGCGCGTGTGGACCTCGAACCAACGGTCAATCTGGGCGTCATCGACATCAGTGACGACTTCCCGCCCTTCATAGAGGAGCGGGACGACGGCCTTGTCATCAACGGCATCTCGCATCGAGTAGGCAGGCTGAACCAGCTCGCCAAACTTGGCGAACGTGCTCTTTTCCTTCTTGGCGATCGGCGTGCCTGTGAAGGCGATGAAGCAGGCATTGGGCAGCACCTCGCGCATACGGGCATGCAGGCTGTCGAGATTGCCGTACTGGCTACGATGGCTCTCGTCGACCAGCACGAAAATGTCGGACGACGTGTCGACGATCCGCCGCTTGTTGAGCCCCGCCCGGAACTTGTGAATGAGCGTGGTGACGACCGGGGTCTTGTCTTCGATCAGAGACAGCAGGTTCTCGCCCGTCGCCGCCCGTTTCGGCTCCTGACCGGTGGCGCGGAAGGTCTTGGTGATCTGGTCGTCAAGATCGGTGCGATCCGTGACAATGACGATGCGCGCCGACGCGTGCGCCATCACGATGGACTTCGCCAGCATCACCATCGTCAGGCTTTTGCCTGACCCTTGCGTATGCCAGACGACACCACCCTGGCGGCGGCCTGCGGTGTCACGCTCCTCGATGCGCTTTAGCAACGTCTCAATGGTGGTTACCTGTTGGTAACGCGCCACCTTCTTATGGGGGCCGTCGAACAGCATGTAGCGCCGCACCAAGCGCATGAAGCGCTCCGGCCGGCAGAGGCCGACGATCGTTTCATCCAAAGGCGTGACGAACCGGTGCTCCTCCATCAGCCCGTCATGGCGCTTTATGTGTGGCGCGAAATCGAGGGCCACGCGCTTGCCCTCGACGGTGTCGAGCGGCCGATTGACCACGTCCACCGCGAAGCCGGGCGGGTCTTCGCGTTCCTTCCACACGCTCCAAAGCTTACGCGGCGTTCCGACGGTGCCGTAGCGAGGATCGTAGCTGTTGGCCGACAGCAGCACTTGGGCGGAATAGAACAGCGCCGGCACACCTTCGCCAGTCTTCTGATTGCGGATTTGCTGGCTGACGCCCTGGTCGGCGGAAACGTGTGAGGCCTTGACCTCGATCATCCCCAACGGAATGCCGTTCACGAAAAGAACGAGATCGACACGGATGGTCGGCCCGCCTGCTTCGCTGACGGTATACTCGCTCGTCACCTGGAAGGTGTTGGCGCGCCAGTCGTTCCAGTCGATGAACTTGAAGGGCCATTCGCGCGACGTGGCGCCGATGGATTGCGGCAAGGCGATGCCGAGTAGCAAATCGTCGGTCATCCGCTCGTTAGCGCGCACGACGCCCTCGGGAATGCGCTCGGCGAGCCGGCGAACCGCAGCATCGATATTCGCTTCGGAGAACGGATAGGCCCGCCCGTCGACATGAATGCGGTTGATCCGCGCCAGATCATCCCGGAGCTGAGTTTCGAGGAACGGCAGCGTTCGCCGCCCGTCGCGCCATTGATCGGCCTCGGCTCGGGTCACATAGCGCCAGCCGCAGTTGATCAGCGTGTGCAGCGCCTGAAGCTGGGCTCCGCCGGCTTCGGAGACAGGGAATTCGGGGGACTGATTCATAGTTTCCCCTCAACGACAGCCTTCAAGAATGCGACTTCAAGCTTGCACGCTTCGGCGTTGGTCATCCCCTTTTGGGTAAACTGCGAAATCCTAGTCTCGCGCCCGGATTGCTTATTCCTCTTGAAAGCCTCCAAGGCCGCATTCGGTCTGGCTGCCGGATGGCGTTCAAAACGAAATGTGTGCCGCGTGTCGGAGCCTATGAGGCATCCTGTGCCATCGACAGTCCAATGTCCTGCGAAGGACAGCTTCTCAAGCGCCCGCCGCATTTCCAGCGCCGACTGGAAGCGCTTGGTAGGGTCTGGATCGATGGCTGTCAGGACCGCGCGACACACCGTGTTCGGGATGAAAGGCGGGAAGTCACGACGCGAGACCAGGGAGCCACCGGCGAGAGCGGCTTCGTATGCTGTGCGCCCGAGCGAATTGAATTTCGCCTCCAGCGATCCAAGTCCCACCAACAGCCGGAACATGGTGAGTCCCACCTGGAAAATATCGGTTCGAGCTTCAATGCCATTGCCGGCGGCCGTTTCAGGCGCCGCATGAAGCACGTACCAACTAGACGGCATCACAGGCGCGCCCGTGGGTGAAACACCGACAATTCCGTAATCAGCCAATTTGGCTTCGCCCTGCGGGCCACGAAGGATGTTTTGCGGCTTTACATCATTGTGGAAGAAGTTGTTCAGGTGGAGATGCTCAAGGCCCTGAAGCACGTCGATCATCGAGCGAATTGCAATGGGCAGAGGCAGAAAGCTCGCCGGATTGGCGAGCGTTGTGATCGCCCCGTCCGAGAGATAGTCCATTGCAATCACGACCTTGCCGTCGGTCGCAACGTCGGCCTGGTGAACGCGCACCAGATTGTTGTGCGTGAAGGCGTGGCCGACCTGTGCCTCGCGTAATCGCTGGTCGATCCCGATGCCGGCGTTCAGGATCTTGATGGCATACTCATGGTTGACGGCTTGGTCCTGCGCCAGCCACACCTCGCCGAATGACCCGCGCCCAATCGGCCGCGCCAACCGATACTTGTTATAGAAGGTCGTGCCGTTCGTTATCGGCATCGGAGCGGGAACCAAACTCATGGATTGGTCGCTCCCCACCAAGCGGCGATGATGGCGTCCGCCATCTTACCGTCCCAATACCGCGTCGTTTGACCGACGCGCGCGATGGCATGGTGCTTCACCTGGGCACTTCGGGTCGACAGCGAGGCGTAGATCTTCGACACCACCGGCTTGTTGTGCAGGCCGCAGTACAAGAGCAGAGCGGCCTCCTGATAAGACGCGACCCGCTTGGCGTTATTGTCCCCTTGCGTGAACTCTCCCTTCTTGATGACCACTCGATCAATGTCGGGGTGGATGTGGAAGATTCGCTCGAATTCGCGATAGAGCCAGGTCACCTGCGCTGCTTCGCTGGTGCAGTCCGCCGGAAAACGAAGACGGCTTTCGCCATCCGCGTTGAGAAGCGCGGGCGGGGTCACAGAGCTATCCACGATTGCATAGCGCGGCGTGCTCGGATCGCTTCTGAAACCCAAAATCTTCATTCGAATTCCTCCCCCAACTGCCACCCACCCCTGAGCAGTTTTTGCATCAGGCCGCGTTTTTGAGTGCGGAGAGACGCAAGATATCGGCTCTGCGGGCTCAAGCCCGCTCTTTCCCCTTCAAGAATTTTTCCAATCTCACGCTGCCGCCCAATATCAGGGAGGCGCATCGAGATTTCTGCAAATTGCGGAAATTTCAGCATAAGCGTGTCATCGACAAGTCCCTGCGAGTATCGATGAAAAAGGCTAACCGCCTTAGGATGAGCAAATAGATGTGAGATGAAGGTTGGATCGCAAAGGCCATCAATTGCGGTTACGACCGTGTAAGCGGGGCTAACAATGCCTGTATATTCACTTTTCCCAAACACGCCTTGCCACATGCGCATGGTATTGAAACCAATGTCGTCTGGCCGGATTACCTTATACTTGCTTTTGTCCTCGCTCGCGGTTTGCCTTCGATCGAGCTCATCGCGTGGAACGACTCCCTTTTCACCGGTGATTGCCAGCAAGGGGAGCTCTGCCGAGCGCTCGTCGCGCTCAGAAAATAGCTGGCCCAATTTGTGAAGAACCCATACATTTGAAGGGTTATCGTCAAAAGCAAAACTAACGAGACTATGAAGGAGACCGCGATATCGCCGCTCCTTGGCTGTGACTAGGCGTTCTGTCTGATCGATAGCTTGGTCCCAGGCGTCAAGCACTCTCGCAATGCGCCGCTGCTCGCGGCGTGGAGGGATAAGAACCGATGAGGCAAGAAAATTACTTTGAGAGATCCCGACCATAGACTGGCTCGATCCGGCAGAAAGACTTGGAATCTGCCGCCGAAATAAAGGCGCTTGCAGCCAGTTGTTAAGCCATCTCGGTTCAATTTCTGGCGCAGTACTTAGTTCCCAGATCAAATCCGGTAGATACAGTTCACCTGCATCCTCAGATACATAAGCGGAATCACCCACGAGTTCCGGTGTGTTTTTCCTCGTGAATAAAACCGTTCCGGAGCGAACTGGCGTCCGAAGTCGAGAATGCTCGCTCGGCGCAGTGACTTTGGCCTCCGAGGGTTTAAAACGCCCACCAGACACCGCACTAAGCTTGAGTACTCGTTTGTCGCCGTTCTTGAACTCACGATCCTCGCAGTTCGCGCTCGTACCTGCGGTCACGTTAATTACCACATCGCCCAAACAGCCTTCGGACCAGCCGGGTTGAAGTGTGAGTTTCACGCTCCACCCCCTTCACCGATCCGGCGCTTGCGCCAGTCACCATAGCTCTGCCCTGTTTTGTCGAGCTTCCAGGTCCTTGGACCGCTGTCGGAGTACCCCCCAATCATCGAGGAGGCTGCGGAAGGGCTTCCGAAGCTCACGTCTTGCGTGAACCGCAGAAGATCAGGATCGGCGTCGGGGGTTAGGGCGCCATTTTCCTGGAGAGCTTGGCGGAGGCTGCGAAGCGGGTACGACAACGACTCCTGAAAATCGCGGTAAGCCGTTGATCCTGCAAACACAACAAACTCACCTGCGCGCTCCACGGCTTTCGCCCGAGCCTTCTTAATAGTTGCAATGAAGATTGGACCTTCGCCGGACTCTAAAGGCGAGATTCCAAGTTGGGGGCTGGCGCTCTTCTCGACTCCGGCCGAATGGATTTTGGCAGGCGTCCCTCCCAATGTGAATTGATCTCCTGCCTCCTGTCCCGCCGGACGAAGCACATCGAACCCCAGCACTGGCAGCAGGATCTCGATTTCATCGAGCACCCGCTCCATGTCGGCGATTTCCGGCTCCGGCAGCCCTTTGAACGGCGGCTCAGTGCCGTTGACCAGCTTGGCGCGGCCTGCGCTGCGAATGGCGGCAATGACCCGGCTTTCCAGATAGCGGCCATGGGCCTTGGTCAGATTCTCGTCCTTGGAGACAACCAAGACCGCCCGCGTGAAGAACTCTTTTGACTCGTCGCCATCGTGCGCGGCCAGACGGGTCTTCACCTGATCGCCCTCGCCGACATAGACGAGCTGTCGACCCGGCAAATCCGGGTCCGGCCCGACGAGGAGATAGATGCCAGTGCGGGAAGCCTCTTCCCGCCGGATCAAATCAGGCAGAGCCGTGCGGGAGGCGACGGCGGCGCGCACCGAGGAGATGCCGAGTTCGGCCGTGATGACGCCGGACGGCGAGCCATCGACCAGATAGAGCTTCAAGGTGCGTCCCCGCCGGGAGGCTGCGCGCGAAGGAGCATCAGACATTAATGCCAAGCTCCTTTAGATAGGCATTCATCTTCTTGCGCGTCTCGGCGAGCTGGCCTTCGAGGTCGCGGATTTCGTCCTGCACCGCCTGCAGGTCGACTTCAGGCTCGGGTTCAAAGGTATCGACGTAACGCGGAATGTTGAGATTGAAGCCGTTGGCCTCGATTTCTTCGAACGTCGCCTTGTGCGAATAGCGCTCGACCTCCGCACGGCTGCGATAGGTCTCAACGATCGTCTTCACGTTATCGTCGGTGAGCCGGTTCTGCTTCTTGCCCGGTTCGAAATCGCGGCTGGCGTCGATGAACAGAATGCTCCTCTCGTGCGAGCGCAGTCCGTCCGTCTCGCGCGATTTGTCGAACACCATGATGCAGACGGGAATGCCGGTCGTCGGGAAGAGCTGCGCCGGCAGTCCGATCACGGCATCAAGCAGATTGTCCCGGATCAGCTTTTCGCGGATTTTGCCTTCGGCGCCGGAGCGGAAGAGAACGCCGTGCGGCGCTACCACGACGACGCGCCCGACGGAGGGTCTCGCGATCGCTAGCATGTGCAGGATGAAGGCGTAATCGCCGCGGCTCTTCGGTGGCATGTGCGGGGTGAAGCGTTTGTAGGGGTCGGGAAGCGCATTCCCTTCGGAATCCGTATTGCCCCACCACTTGTCGAGACTGAACGGCGGATTGGCGACCACTACGTCGAACCGCATCAGATGATCGCTTTCGATCAGCGTCGGCGAGTTGAGCGTGTCGCACCAGTCGATGCGCGCACTGTCCTGAGCATGAAGGAGCATGTTGAGCCGGGCGAGCGAGCGGGTGCTGCCGTTCGACTCCTGGCCGAAAAGCTGGAAATTGCCGTCAGGCACCTCCTCGCCGGCGCGCAGTAGCAGTGATGCGGAGCCGCAGGCCGGATCGCAAATCCGGTTGCCGGACTTCGGATTGGCGAGCTTGGCGACGACCTCCGAAACCTTGCGCGGCGTGAAGAACTCACCCGCCTTCTTGCCCGCGTCCGACGCGAAACGCTCGATCAGGAAGATGTAGGCATCACCAAGGATATCCTCGGAAGTCTCCGACAGATCGAGACCCGGTTTAGCAAAGTCCTCCAGCAGCATCTTCAGCCGCCGGTTCCGATCCTTCGTCTGCCCCAGGTTCGTTTCGGAGTTGAAGTCGATCGCGCGGAAAAGGCCGCCGAGCTTGCCTTCGTTGGCCTTTTCGATCGCATCCAAGACGATGTTGATCAGCTCGCCGATGTTGTCGCGCCCGCGACGTTCATGGAGGCTGTAGAAATCACCGAGAAAGCTTTCCTCGACCTCGTTTGTTTTGCTGTTCTTCAGCTCCACGATCGGCAGCTTGAAGCGTTCGCGATCCAGGCGACGCTGGATGCGGATTTCGTCGCCACCGAATTCGCGACGGAACTCTTCAACATGCTTACGGCGCACATCGCTGATGTACTTCAGGAAGAGCGCGGTGAGCACATAGTCCTTGTATTGCGTGGCATCGACGGCGCCGCGGAAGGTGTCGCAGGCGCGCCAAACGGCCGAAAGAATGTCTTCTTGCTGAAGGGTGGGCATGACGTCTCCTATGAATTCGGGCTCGTGGTGGCCGCGCGGAAGGCGCGCGCAAGGGCCTCACGACCAAGAATGGAATTGAGGTTGGCGAGGCGCTGCAGAAGGGCTGCCTCGTCGTGAAAGGACCGCGCCAGTTCTGCAATCAACCTCTGCGTGGGCATCGGCGGAAGAGGAACGACAAGCTTGTCGAGAGCTTCCTTAGGCAGCCGAGCAAGCCCGGTGCCTTGCTTACTGCCGGAGAACACCGCCTGGGTTTCGGGAAGATCGAAAAAGGCCGCGAGAAAACCTGAATCTACCTTCAACGGATCGGGACGAACCAAGTAGAGATCCAGCGATATGAATGCGCCGAGCCACGACTGCGCGGCCTGA
>SMFF01000108.1_pt1 | contig 14458 bp, 14 predicted proteins | sample 2456181 | NCBI WGS metagenome assembly SMFF01 (sample SAMN10132611, study PRJNA489261) | soil metagenome | isolation source: day120 antibiotic-loamy sand soil ammended with raw manure from dairy cow... | place: USA | collected 2015-04-01
CAGATCGACCTCTCGGTGGGCTCGGTGTCGGGCCTCGCGGCCGCGATCCTCGGGGTGGGGCTCACGCAGCTGGGCTGGGCGCTTCCGCTCGCGATCGGGCTCGCGCTGCTCGCGGGCGTGGCCGTCGGGTTGCTCTACGGCGTGCTCTATACGCGGTTCGGCGTGCCGAGCTTCGTCATCACCCTCGCGGGCCTCCTCGGTGTGCTGGGCCTGCAGCTCAAGGTGCTCGGACCCACCGGCTCGATCAACATCCCCTACGACTCGCCCATCGTGCTCTTCGCGCAGAGCTGGTTCCTGCCCCCGTACCTCGCCTACGCCCTCGCCGCCCTCTGGGCGGGCGGGATGTTCACCTCCGCCGTGTTGCGTCAGCGGCGGCGCGAGCGCGCGGGGCTTCCCACGAGCTCCCTGGGCTGGCAGGCCGCGAAGGCGGGTGCCCTGCTCGTGCTGTGCGCCCTGGGGGTCACCTACCTCGCGACCGACCGCGGCGTCGGCGTGATGTTCGTGTTCTTCATCGTGCTCGTGATCATCGTCGACGTCGTGCTCACCCGCACCCGCTGGGGGCGCGAGGTGTACGCGGTCGGCGGGTCGGTCGAGGCGGCGCGCCGGGCCGGCATCCGCGTCAACCGGGTCTACATCTCGGTCTTCGTGCTCTGCTCGAGCTTCGCCGTCGTCGGCGGGCTGCTCGCCGCAGGGCGCCTCGCCTCGGTCACCCTGTCATCCGGTGGCGGCGACACCAACCTCAACGCGATCGCCGCTGCCGTCATCGGCGGCACGAGCCTGTTCGGCGGACGCGGCTCGGCGTGGAGCGCGCTGCTCGGCATCGCGGTCATCCAGTCGATCTCGAACGGCCTCACGCTGCTGAACCTCGACTCCTCGATCCGCTACATGATCACGGGCGCGGTGCTGCTGCTCGCGGTCATCATCGACTCGCTCGCCCGCAAATCGCGAGCGGCCCACGGACAGGCCTGACCCCACTCGCGACAGGAGACCACCATGACGGACGACGAGGTCCGCTCCCCGAACCCGGGCCGAGCCCGGCAGTCCGAGATCTTCCGTGCCGGGGCGTCCGGCCGCCGCCCCTCGGTGCCCACGAGCTGGGCCTCGCTCGTCGGCGCGGCGGAACGCGCGATGTCGCCGGATGCCTGGGCCTACGTCGCGGGGTCGGCCGGTCGCGAATCGACGGCGGAGGCGAACTACGAGGCCTTCGACGCCTGGCGGCTCATCCCCCGGATGCTGCGCGACGTCTCCGAACGCGATCTCTCGATCGAGCTGTTCGGGCGACGCCACCTCACGCCGCTGCTCGCGTCGCCCATCGGCGTGCTCGAGCTCGTCGATCCGGATGCCGACCTCGCGATCGCGCGTGCGGCCGGCTCCCTCGGCATCACGAGCATCGTGTCGAGCCAGGCCTCGCAACCGATGGAGCACATCGCCGCGGCGGGCGCCGGGCCCTGGTGGTTCCAGCTCTACTGGTCGAGCGAGGATGCGCTCGTCGAGAGCTTCGTGACGCGTGCCGAGGCCTCGGGCGCCGAAGCCATCGTCGTGACACTCGACACCGGCATGCTCGGCTGGCGTCCGCGCGATCTCGATCGCGGGTTCCTGCCCTTCATCCACGGCATGGGGATCGCCCAGTACACGAGCGATCCCGTCTTCCGGCAGCTCGTGCGGCAGCGGATGGCGCGCCCCACCGCGCGCGAGAAGCCGCGCGTGACCCCCGCGGCGATCCGCACGCTGCTCGACATGACGCAGCGCTACCCCGGCCACTTCCGAGCGAATCTGCGCTCCGGGGAACCGCGGGTGGCGGTCGAGACCTTCCTCGAGATCTTCTCTCGCCCGACCCTCACGTGGCGCGACCTCGCCTTCCTCCGGGAGCGCACGCGGCTGCCCGTCCTGCTCAAGGGGGTGCAGCATCCGGACGACGCCCGGCAGGCGCTCGACGCGGGCGTCGACGGCATCATCGTCTCGACCCACGGCGGGCGCCAGGTGGACGGCGCGATCGGTTCACTCGACGCCCTGCCGGGCGTCGTCGAGGCGGTCGCCGGGCGCGCCCCGGTGATCCTCGACTCGGGGGTGCGGGGAGGCGCGGATGTCGTGCGTGCGCTCGCGCTCGGTGCGACGGCGGTGGGCGTCGGCCGGGCGTGGGTCTACGGACTCGCGATCGCGGGTGAGGACGGCGCACGCCAGGTGCTGCGCGACATCATCGCCGAGACCGACCTCACCCTCGGGCTCGCGGGACACCGCGCGGTCTCCGAGTTGACGCCCGACGACGTCACGCGCCTCTGAGACCGTCGCCCGGGTGCCGGGTGCGGTCGGCTGTCGTCACGCCCGCGTCGCGGCGACCCACTGATCGAGCTTCGCCGTCGCCGCACCGGAGTCGATGACCGAGGCCGCCAGCGCGATCTTCTCGCGGAAGCGCGTACGGATGTCCTCCTGGCCGCGTGTGTGATCGAGCGCGAGATCCCAGGCCACGAGCCCCGCAGCGGCGTTCAGCAGCACGATGTCGCGCACCGGGCCGGTCTCGCCCGCGAGGGTGCGACGGGCGATCTCGGCGTTGTGCTGCGGATCGCCACCGCGCAGCTGCTCGATCGTGGCACGTGGGATGCCGAGGTCGGCCGGGTCGATGTCGTGCTCGTCGACCGCGCCGCGCGAGACCTCCCAGATGTGGCTGTGGCCCGTGGTCGTGAGCTCGTCGAGCCCGTCGTCGCCGCGGAACACGAGCGCGGTCGCCCCGCGCGTCTGGAAGACCCCCACCACGAGCGGCACCTTGTCGAGACTCGCGACACCCACGGCCGAGGCCTCGGGCCGCGCCGGATTGCACAACGGGCCCAGGAAGTTGAAGACCGTGGGCACGCCGAGCTCAGCACGCACCGGGCCCGCGTTCTTGAAACCCGGGTGGAAGTGCGAGGCGAAGATGAACGTCAGCCCGGTCTCCTCGAGCACCGCGGCGACGCGATCCGGCTCGATGAGGATGTCGGCGCCGAGCGCCGCGAGCGTGTCCGAGGATCCGGATGCCGAACTCGCGGCGCGGTTGCCGTGCTTGGCGACCGGCACCCCGGCGGCCGCACACACGATCGACGACATCGACGAGACGTTGACCGTGCCGAAGCGGTCGCCCCCGGTGCCGACGATGTCGAGCGCCATGGGATCGATCGGCAGCGGCCTCGCGGCGGCGAGGATCGCATCCCGGAACCCGACGATCTCGTCGACCGTCTCGCCCTTGGCCCGCAGCGCGACCAGGAATGCGCCGATCTGGGCGGGGGTGGCCTCCCCCGACATCACCTGCGACATGGTCCACTCGGCTTCCGAGATCGACAGATCACCCCCCGCGAGGAGTTCGGTGAGCACGGCGGGCCAGGTGAGTTCGGTCGGCATGGCCACGATCGTAGCGACCCGCCGCGGTGCGGCATCCGACCGGGATGCGCGACAGGCCAGGGTGGTGGATTCGCCGTGGGCGATATCGGCCATAATGGACGAGTGACCACTACCTCCGCCATCGCACCGAGCACTCCGGTCATCAACCGGCCCAACACCGTCGCGGTGGGCACGATCGTCTGGCTGGGCAGCGAGGTCATGTTCTTCGCCGGCCTGTTCGCGGTGTACTTCACGCTCCGCGCGACGTCGCAGCCCCTGTGGGAGGAGCAGACGGCGAAGCTCAACGTCGTCTACGCCCTCGTCAACACGCTCATCCTGGTGTCGTCGTCGTTCACCGCCCAGTTCGGCGTGTTCGCGGCAGAGCGCCTGCAGGCGCGCCGCACGGGCGGGCTCTTCGCCCTGACCAAGTGGGGCGTCGTCGAGTGGTTCTTCCTGAGCTACGCCCTCGGCGCGATCTTCGTGGTCGGCCAGATCTTCGAGTACGGGCAGCTGGTCTCCGAGCACATCGGCATGCAGTCCGACTCCTACGGCTCGGTGTTCTACTTCGCGACCGGCTTCCACGGTCTGCACGTGACGGGCGGTCTCATCGCCTTCCTGCTCGTGATCGGTCGCGTCTACGCCGTCAAGACCTTCACTCACAAGGAGGCGACGAGCTCCATCGTCGTGTCCTACTACTGGCACTTCGTCGATGTCGTCTGGATCGGCCTGTTCCTCGTCATCTACGTCCTCAAATAGCCTGCAGAACGGATCCAGTCCACGATCATGGCGACCTTCGCTCACCGTAACCGCCGCTCCGGGCGGCGCTCCCCGCTCACCTCCGCGGCTCTCCTCCTGATCGGTCTGCTCGCGACCGGCGGCGCCTACGCGGCCTTCACGGCCACCTCCAGCGCCGACGCCGCGAGCCAGACCCAGGTCACCAAGCTCACGGAGGAGGGCGAGAAGCTCTTCGCCGCCAACTGCGCGAGCTGCCACGGCCTCCAAGCCGAGGGCACGGAAGACGCACCCACGCTCATCGGAGTGGGAGCGGCCTCCGTCGACTTCCAGGTCGGCACCGGCCGCATGCCGATGGCCGCCTCCGGCCCGCAGGCCGAACAGAAGCCCGTGCAGTTCACCGAGGAGCAGATCGCGGCCCTCGCGACCTGGGTCGCGTCGCTGGGCCCCGGGCCGGCCATCCCCGACGAGCGCTACCTCCAGGGTGACGGCGACCTCGCTGTGGGTGCCGAGCTGTTCCGCATCAACTGCGCGATGTGCCACAACGTCGCGGGCGCGGGCGGCGCCCTCACTCAGGGCAAGTTCGCCCCCGGTGTCATCGGCGTCAGCGCCAAGCACGTCTACGAGGCCATGATCACCGGCCCGCAGAACATGCCGGTCTTCAACGACGCGAACATCAGCCCCGAGGACAAGTCGGCCATCATCACCTACCTCCAGTACCTCGAGACCAGCACCTCGCCCGGTGGACTCGAGCTCGGCAGCCTCGGACCGGTGTCCGAGGGTCTGTTCATCTGGATCTTCGCTCTCGGCGGGATCGTTGCGATCACCGTCTGGCTCACCGCGAAGTCGAACTGACGCGTGAGCACGGAAACACAGGAAGGGACACCCATGGCACAGGCCGACGGGGCCGAGACCGGCACCGCAGTCGAGAGGCACGAGCACGCGCCGCGTGCTGCCGGCGTCGCCGTCGTCTCGGATGACCGCGTCCAGAACCCCGGCTTCCCGCCCTACCGGCCGCGCGTCTCCGACATCGACCCGGTCAAGGAGCGGCAGAACGAGCGTCGTGTCTTCTGGCTGTTCCTCGCCTCGATGATCGGAAGCGTGTTCGCCGTCGTCGCGTACATCGTCTTCCCGATCCACGAAGGCGACATGGACTCGGTGCGCCTCAACAACCTGTTCCTGGGGCTCGGCTTCGCGCTCGGCCTGCTGGGCATCGGGTTCGGCGCCGTGCACTGGTCCAAGTCGCTCATGGACGGCCATGACCTCGTCGAACAGCGCCACGAGACCCGCGGCAAGCCCGAGACGGTGGCTCGCGCATCCGAGATCTTCACGCTCGGCAACAAGGAGTCCGGCTTCACGCGCCGCAAGCTCATCCGCAACGGTCTGCTCGGTGCGCTCGTGCTTGCTCCGCTCTCGGCCATCGTGATCTTCCGCGACTTCGCCCCGGCCGAAGACCCGGTGAAGCTGCTCAAGCACACCCTGTGGGAGAAGGGCACGCGCCTCGCGCGCGACCCCAACGGCATCCCGATCAAGGCGTCGGATGTCACGATCGGCTCGGTCTTCCACGTGATCCCCGAGAACCTCCACGAGTCGGACCACCCGCTCGAGGAGAAGGCCAAGGCCGCGGTGCTGCTCATGCGCCTCGACCCGGCCGACCTGCACGTGTCCGAGGAGCGCAAGGACTGGAACTTCCGCGGTATCGTCGCGTATTCCAAGATCTGCACGCACGTCGGATGCCCCGTGGCCCTGTACGAGCAGCAGACGCACCACCTGCTGTGCCCGTGCCACCAGTCGCAGTTCGACATCACGCGTGAGGCCGAGGTCATCTTCGGACCGGCCAAGCGCCCGCTGCCGCAGCTGCCCATCACCGTCGACGAGGAGGGCTACCTGGTCGCACAGAGCGACTTCCACGAGCCCGTCGGCCCGAGCTTCTGGGAGCGTTCGCTGTGACCGTCACCGCCACCACGACCGAGACCACCGCGTCCGAGGCGACGGCCGAGACGCAGGTCGAGCCCGGCAAGGGGATGCGCTTCGTCAACTGGGGCGCCAACTACATCGAGGACCGCACGAGCCTCTCGGGCTTCGTCAAGGAGCTCGGCCGCAAGATCTTCCCCGATCACTGGTCGTTCATGCTCGGTGAGGTCGCGCTCTACAGCTTCGTCGTCATCCTGCTGTCGGGCACCTTCCTGACCTTCTTCTTCCAAGCCTCGATGACGCACGTCGTCTACGACGGCTCCTACGCGCCGCTCAAGGGCGTCGGGATGTCGGCGGCCATGGCCTCGACGCTCGACATCAGCTTCGACGTGCGCGGTGGCCTGCTCATGCGCCAGGTGCACCACTGGGCGGCCCTGCTGTTCGTCGCCTCGGTCGGTCTGCACATGCTGCGGGTGTTCTTCACCGGCGCGTTCCGAAAGCCGCGTGAGCTGAACTGGGTCGTCGGCTTCGTGCTCTTCATCCTCGCGATGGGCGAGGGCTTCACGGGCTACTCGCTCCCCGACGACCTGCTCTCGGGCAACGGCCTGCGGATCATCGACGGCATGGTCAAGGGCATCCCGATCATCGGCACCTGGATCTCGTACCTGCTCTTCGGCGGGGAGTTCCCCGGCGAGGCGATCGTCGGACGCCTGTACACGCTGCACATCCTGTTGCTGCCCGCGCTCGTGGTCGCGGCCATCGGGGTGCACCTGATCCTCATGATCGTCAACAAGCACACCCAGTTCGCTGGCCCGGGTCGCACCCAGGGCAACGTCGTCGGCGTGCCGATCATGCCGGTGTTCGCCGCCAAGGCCGGCGGGTTCTTCTTCATCGTCTTCGGTGTGATCATGCTCGTGGCCTCGCTCGTGACGATCAACCCGATCTGGAACTACGGTCCCTACGACCCCTCCCCGATCTCGGCAGGCACCCAGCCCGACTGGTACATCGGCTTCGCCGACGGCATGCTGCGCCTCATCCCGCCACATCTGGAAACCGAGCTGTGGGGCTTCACGATCACGTGGTACATCCTGATCCCCATCGCGGTGCTCGGGCTGTTCATCGTGCTCGTCGCGATCTACCCCTTCGTCGAGGCGTGGATCACCGGCGACAAGCGCGAGCACCACATCGCCGACCGTCCGCGCAACGCCCCGACCCGCACCGCGATCGGCGCCGCCGGCGTCACGTTCTACGCGGTCATGTGGGCCGCCGCGAGCTCCGACCTCATCGCCACCCACTTCCGGTTGTCGGTCGAGGGGGTCACGCACTTCCTGCAGGCGGCCCTGATCCTCGGCCCGATCATCGCCTACCTCGTCGCCAAGCGCGTCTGCCTCGCCCTTCAGAAGAAGGACCGCGAGATCGCACTGCACGGCTTCGAGTCGGGACGCATCGTGCGACTCCCCGGCGGCGAGTACATCGAGGTGCACGAGCGCCTGTCGGACTACGACCGCTGGCGCCTCGTGAGCTACGAGGACTACGCACCCCTCATGGTCCGGCCGAACGCGAAGGGCCGGATCACCACGGGTACCAAGATCCGCGGCGTGCTCTCACGCTGGTTCTTCGAGGACCGGATCGCGCCCGTCACGCGCTCGGAGATCGAGGCCGCGCACCACGATCACTGATCCCTAGGAAGAAGGGGCGGAGGCTGTGAGCCTCCGCCCCTTGTTCGTCTCCGCGCCCCCGGGTTCCTCGCCTCGGAACTGCGGCAGGGGCATACTGGAAGTATGGAGCTCTCCCTCATCCTCGGTATCGGAGTCACGGTCGTGCTCCTCGGCGGTTGGGCCGTGGTGAGCGTGCTGCTGCACCGCCACCAGCGCAGGATGGGTGACGCCGTTCCGCTGGCATCCGCGGACCGCGATGCGGTGCTGCGCGCGCAGAGCCTGCACAACCAGGCCACCGCTGCTCAGATGTCCGCGATGGCGAGCGCACAGCGCCAGTAGCCGGTCGCCTCCTGTGCGAGCGCACGCGAGCGAGCGGTTCCCCGCGGGAAGCGCGAGCTCAGAAGCTCAGAAGCTCAGAAGCTCAGAAGCTCAGAAGCTCAGAAGCTCAGAAAAAGCGTCGCATGTACTCGGCCGACTCGTGGAACCCGAGACGGTCGTAGAAGCCGCCGGCACGACGACTGGCGACGGTGAGTTGACGCACGCCCCGGCGCTCGCACTCGGCCTCGACAGCCTTCACGAGCTGCGTGCCGTAGTCGTTACCACGCGCATCCTCGGCCACCACGATCTCCTGTAGCTGCGCCGAGAGGCCGTTGGTCGACAGCAGCGGCACGATCGTAGTGAGCGCGTAGCCACGCACTCCCTCGTCGTCCTCGGCGACGTAGAGCAGCACCGTCGGCTGCTCCCCCGCCAAGTACGAGGACATGGTCGCGTCGAACGCGGAACGCTCCGGCGGGAAGGCGTGACCGAGCTGCTGCACGAGCGCGAAGATCGCGTCCTCGTCGCCCGCTCGGGCCTCGCGCACCGTCATCAGCGCGCGAAGTGGCCGCGGTAGAACTCGTAGTTCCAGCCGACGATCGCGATGAGCACGAGCGGCCCGCCGATGAACGAGATCCAGGTGCCCACCGCCAGGCCGAGGAAGACGAGGGCGAGTGCCCCGCCCAGCACGAGCGGCCACCAGCTCCACGGAGCGAAGTGCCCGACCTCGGGGTCGTCATCGTCGATGTCGGCCGTCAGGATGTCCTGAGGCAGCTCGCCGCCCTGCGCCTTGTGAACGCGTCCGAGGTAGAACCCGACGAAGAAGCCGAGGATCGACGTCAGCGTGAGCGCCACGGTACCGACCCACTCGAGGTGGTTCGGATCCCAGTTCACCGTGTTGCCGACCCAGATGGTGTAGCCGGCCGCCGAGATCAGGAAGAAGACCCCGATCACGTACATGATGATCGCATTGGTGCGCATGGCTTACTTCACCTCTCCATCGGCGACGTCGACAACCGGACGATCGGGCGCATCCTTCGCCGGCCCGACGCCCACCTGCACCGTCTCGGGGTGGTGCAGGTCGAACGCGGGCGACTCCGAACGGATGCGCGGGATCGACGTGAAGTTGTGGCGCGGCGGCGGGCACGAGGTGGCCCACTCGAGCGAGCGCGAGTTGCCCCACGGGTCGTCGACCGTGACCTTCGGCGCCTTGCGGGCCGTGATCCAGACGTTCAGGAAGAAGGGCACCATCGAGAGCGCGAGGATCGCGGATCCGACGGTGGAGAGCTGGTTCTCCCAGGTGAAGCCCTCACCGGCGAGATAGCTCGCGTAGCGTCGCGGCATCCCCTCGACGCCCAGCCAGTGCTGCACGAGGAACGTCGCGTGGAACCCGATGAACAGCAGCCAGAAGTGGATCTTGCCGAGCCGCTCGTCGAGCATCTTGCCCGTCCACTTGGGCCACCAGAAGTAGAAGCCCGAGAACATCGCGAACACGACGGTTCCAAACACGACGTAGTGGAAGTGCGCCACGACGAAGTAGGTGTCGGAGACGTGGAAGTCCAGCGGCGGCGACGCGAGGATGACACCCGTCAAGCCGCCGAAGGTGAACGTCACGAGGAACCCGATCGCCCACACCATGGGCGTCTCGAAGGTGACCGAGCCGCGCCACATGGTGCCGATCCAGTTGAAGATCTTCACGCCCGTCGGGATCGCGATGAGCATCGTCATGAGGGCGAACCAGGGCAGCAGCACCGAACCCGTCACGTACATGTGGTGCGCCCACACGGTGACCGACAGGGCCGCGATCGAGATCGTGGCGAAGACGAGCGTCTTGTACCCGAAGATCGGCTTGCGGCTGAAGACCGGGAACACCTCGGACACGATGCCGAAGAACGGCAGCGCGATGATGTACACCTCGGGGTGACCGAAGAACCAGAACAGGTGCTGCCACAGGATCGTGCCGCCGTTGGCGGGATCGAGCAGGTGCGCGCCGAAGACACGGTCGGCGCCGAGGGCGAAGAGGCCGCCCGCGAGCACCGGGAACGCCATGAGCACGAGCAGCGAGGTGATCAGCACGTTCCAGGTGAAGATCGGCATGCGCCACATCGTCATGCCCGGCGCACGCATCGTGATGATGGTCGTGATGAAGTTGACGGCACCGAGGATGGTTCCGAAGCCGGAGAGTGCGAGGCCGAAGACCCAGAGGTTCCCGCCGAGGCCCGGCGAGAAGGTCGTGCTCGAGAGCGGTGCGTAGGCGGTCCACCCGAAGCCGGCGGCACCCTGCGGCGTGAAGAAGCCGCCGATCGCGATGAAGGAGCCGAAGCTGAACAGCCAGAAGGCGAACGCGTTCAGCTTGGGGAAGGCGACATCCGGAGCACCGATCTGCAGCGGCATGATCGCGTTCGCGAAACCCGCGAAGAGCGGCGTCGCGAACATCAGCAGCATGATCGTGCCGTGCATCGTGAACAGCTGGTTGTACGCCTCGTTGGAGGGCACGATGTCGACACCCGGCGTGAAGAGCTCCACGCGGATGACGAGAGCCAGCACGCCGCCGATGCAGAAGAAGATGAACGACGTGATGAGGTACAGGTACCCGATCGTCTTGTGGTCGGTCGTGGTGAGCCATTTGACGACGGTGTCACCCTTGCGGGTGGGCTTCGCCGGCGCGACGGTGCGCGTCTGCGTGTGCGCCTGAGTGTCAGGCTGGCCGGGAGCCGGAGCTGTGGTCGTCATCGGATCATTCCTCGTTCGTGCTGCCGGCGCCCGGCAGGTTCTGGTTCACGTTGTAGGTCGCGTCGAGACGGCCCTCATTGCCCGCCGCGCGCAGTTCCTCGATGTGCGCCTCGTACTCGGCCTCCGAGACGACGTGCACCGTGAAGAGCATGTCGGCGTGGTACTCACCGCAGAGCTCGGCGCACTTGCCTCGGAACTCGCCCTCCTTGAGGGGAACGAAGTACATGTAGTTCGATTTCGCGGGGATCATGTCCTTCTTGTAGAGGAAGTCGATGATCCAGAAGGAGTGCGCGACGTCGCGCGATTCGAGAGCGATCTCGACCTTCTTGCCCACGGGCAGGTAGAGCGCGGGCAGCTCGGACTCGTCGAGGTTGCCCTCGCGGTCGGGCTGCGCCTGCACGCCCTTGGTGTAGACGTTCTCGTTGAGGTAGTTGAAGTCCCACGACCAGCGCTTGCCGAACGCCTCGATGCGCACGTCGGGATCACCCGGGTCCTGCTCGATGGCGGCCTGGTCGCGCGCCGTGAAAGCGAAGAAGCCGAGGATGAGGATGAACGGCACGACCGTGTAGAAGATCTCGATCGGCATGTTGTACCGCATCTGCACCGGCAGCCCCGTCTGGCCCTTGCGGCGGCGATAGACGATCGCCGCCCAGAGCATGAGCGCCCAGGTGACGACACCGACGCCCAGCAGCACGGTCCACGACGTGACCCACAGCCCGATCACACGATCGGTGTGGTTCGTCGTGCCGACGCCGCCGGGAAGGAAGCCGTTGAGCTGCTCTTGCGTGCAGCCGGCGAGGATGATGGCGACCGCGAGGCCGATCGGGACGACGGCCCAACGGGCCAGTCGTGAACGCTGTGGGCGGTTGTGACGCACCTGGAACCTCTCCGGACGACGACGTGGTGATTCGCGTCCAGTCTATAGCCGAACGAGCCGCCCTCCTCGCGGATGGACGCTGTGTCTTCTGGGCGCAGCGGTAATCTGCGTCGCTGCGCCGAAAAGACGCGCGAGCGTGGTCGCGCGCCTTTTCGTGTGCGCACACAGCGCGAGCATTGCGGACAGGCGGCGCGGATGACCGCGGCGCCAGGGCGGACATCCGCAGCGCCAAGACACACACACACACACACACTGGAACCCCACCGAGTACACGGGTGTGTCGGCACCCGATCGGCCGGGCGTCCGCGCACGGCCGGCCGATCGGCCGAGCGCGGCGGATTACCGCCGCGCCAGAAGATTCAGTGGAAGCTGTCTCCGCACGCGCAGCTGCCCTGCGCGTTGGGGTTGTCGATCGTGAAGCCCTGCTTGTAGATCGTGTCTTCGAAGTCGATCGCCGCGCCATCGAGGTACGGCACGCTCATCTTGTCGACCACGACCTCGACGCCGTCGAAGTCGCGGGTCGCGTCGCCGTCGAGCAGACGCTCGTCGAAGTAGAGCTGGTAGATCAGGCCCGAGCAGCCGCCGGGCTGAACGGCCACGCGCAGTCGCAGGTCGTCGCGGCCCTCCTGTTCCAGGAGCGACCGCACCTTCTGCGCGGCAGTGTCAGAGAGGGAGACCCCGTGGGTCGTCTCGAGCGTGTCGGTCATGCCGCCATCATACGTCGCGCGCGATTCGACACGCTGAGCCCCGGCGCGCCGTGGGTCAGCGCGCGCCGAGCCGCGCCATGAGGAGCGCCTCGCCGAGGATCGCCTTCTCGAGGCTCGGCACGTGCAGCGACTCGTTGGGGCTGTGCGCGCGCGAATCCGGGTCTTCGACGCCGGTCACGAGGATCTGCGCGTTCGGGAAGCGCTCGGCGAGCTCCGCGATGAAGGGAATCGATCCCCCGACGCCCATCTCGACGGTCGGGTTGCCGAACGCCTCCTCGAGGACGGCCTTGGCATCCGCGACGGCCCAACCGCTCGTGTCGACGAGGAAGGGCTGACCGAGATCGAGACCGTCCACTTCGAGCTGCGCGCCGAACGGCGCGTGGGCGCGGAGGTGATCCATGATCGCCTCGTAGGCCTCCTCGGCACGCTGCCCCGGCGCGACCCGTGCGCTCACCCGCACCCGCACGCTCGGCACGAGGGTGTTTGAGGCGTCCTTCACGCTGGGCGCGTCGATGCCCGTGAGCGTGATCGAGGGCTGGTTCCAGATGCGCGAGATGATCGCACCGGTTCCGATGGGGGATGCCTGCGGCAGCAGTCCGGTCTCGGCCCGCAGCTGCGCCTCGTCGTACGGAGGCGTCTCGGCCTTGCGCGACGTGAGGCCCTCGACGGCGACGGAGCCGTCGGCGTTCCAGAGCGAATCGAGCATGCGCACCGCGGCGAGCATGGCATCCGGCACCGCTCCCCCGAACATCCCCGAATGCGAGGCATGCGCGAGGGTTGTGACGCGCAGGTTGAAGGCGACGGCGCCGCGCAGCCCGACCGTGATCGCGGGGACCTCGGTCGACCAGTTGCCCGAGTCGGCCACGACGATGACGTCGGCGTCGAAGGTCTCGCGGTAGTGCTCGAGGAAGGTCAGGATCGAGCGCGACCCGAACTCCTCCTCGCCCTCCGCGTAGAGCACGAGACCGATCTCAGGATCGCCGAGCACCTGCTGGTACGCCCGGATGGCCGCAAGGTGGGCGATGATGCCGGCCTTGTCGTCGGCAGCGCCCCGACCGTAGAGGCGGTCGCCGCGCAGTGTCGGCTCGAACGGCTTCGAGTCCCAGTGCGCCTCGTCGCCGGGGGGCTGCACATCGTGGTGGGCGTACAGCAGGATGGTGGGCTTGCCGCCGCGCGCGGCGCGCGTCGCCACCACGGCGGGCTGGCCCAGCGCATCCGAGTCCGGATCGGAGACGGGCAGCTGCACCACGTCGACCGTCTCGAAGACGCCGAGCTCGCGTGCCAGCTCGGCGACCCGCTCGGCGCTCGCGTGCACGTGCGCGAAGTCGAACCCGTCCCACGAGACCGAGGGGATGCGCACCAACCCCGACAGATCGGCGATCGCCGCGGGAAGGCCCGCCGTCACCGCCTCGCGCAGTTCGTCGGCACGGGGAGTGGATGCGGAAACGGTCGACAGGTCGGACTCAGCCATGCGGGTAATCTTAAAGCTCCCGACCAGCGAGGATGCCCCGTGCCGAAGAACACCCCTTCCGACGACGTCGCCCCGGAGACCCCCGAGACGGATGCGGCATCCGTCGGCAAGGGCCGCGCCACCCCGACGCGCAAGGAGCGCGAGGCGGCCCGCAAGCGCCCGCTCGTGCCCGACGACCGCAGGGCGGCCGCGAAGGCATCGAAGGCCGAGCTCGCGGCGCGACGGGATCGAGCGCGCGTGGGCATGGAGCGGGGCGAGGAGCGCTACCTGCCCGCTCGCGACAAGGGCCCGCAGAAGCGCTTCGTGCGCGACTACGTCGACGCGCGCTGGAGTGTCGGCGAGATCCTGCTGCCGCTCATGGTGCTCGTGATCCTCACCTACTTCATCCCCAACGAGTTCATCGCCATCTATGCGCTGACCGCGGTCTGGGCCGTGATCCTGCTCGTGGTGATCGACTGCCTCATCCTCGGACGCACGCTGCGCAAGAAGCTCGCGGCGAAGTTCGGCGCCGACAAGGTCGAGAAGGTCACGTGGTACGCGGCCATGCGCGCCGTGCAGCTGCGCGCCCTGCGCCTGCCGAAACCGCAGGTCAAGCGCGGCGAGTTCCCTGCCTAGGTGACGCTCGCGGGCGCGGATTCGCGTCCCACGACGCATGCCCCCGCGTGCCGCCTCGCGGCGGCGCGCTCCCGCCCGACCCGATGCC
>SMFF01000109.1_pt1 | contig 14440 bp, 7 predicted proteins | sample 2456181 | NCBI WGS metagenome assembly SMFF01 (sample SAMN10132611, study PRJNA489261) | soil metagenome | isolation source: day120 antibiotic-loamy sand soil ammended with raw manure from dairy cow... | place: USA | collected 2015-04-01
AGACGGTGATGGCTCGCGCCGCGCCGCTGCTGGGTGTCGCGATCCGCGAAAATGGGGATCATTGGGAGATGGCGCTACGGGATGCCACGCCGCGTTAGCCTGTGGGCGGCAGCCGCCGTTGTAATATCAGCGCCCGCGGTCGCCCGCGAGGAGCGCGCGGCCGTCGACGTGCCGGCTGCGCGGCTCGATCAGGCGATCGGGATACTCGGCCGCCAGAGCAATGCGAGCATCGGCTTCCGCGATCCTCAACTCGCCCAGAAGCGAGTGAACGCCGTCCACGGCCGAATGTCCGCCGCCGAAGCGTTGGATCGGATGCTTCGTGGGACAGGTGCGCGAGCGCGCAGGGTGGCGGCCAACAGCTACCTGATCGAGGCGGAACGCGCGCGCCCGATGCCGCGTCCAGCCCCCGCAGCGCCCCGGCCGCGCTCCGAACCTGCGCCGCCGCCCGAGCCCGCGCCATCCTTCGACATCATCGTGACGGCGACGAAGCGAGACATCCCTCTCGGCGCCTATCCTGGCTTGGTCGACTTCATCGATGGGAACGACATCTCTCCCAACCTCGCCCGGGAGGGGACGGACGCCATCGCCGCGAAAACCGCCAGCGTCGTTTCCACCCATCTCGGGCCCGGCCGCAACAAGCTGTTCATTCGCGGTATCGCCGATTCCAGCTTCGTCGGCCCGACCCAGGCGACGGTCGGTCAATACTGGGGCAACAGCCGGATCACTTACAGTGCCCCCGATCCCAGCTTGAAGCTCTACGATCTGCGCCGGGTCGAAGTTCTGGAAGGGCCGCAAGGCACGCTTTACGGGGCCGGTTCGCTCGGCGGCGTTGTGCGGGTCGTGCCGCGCGAGCCGCAAATGGACAGGATCGAGGGAGCCTTGTGGAGCGGTGTCCAGGCGGTGCAGCACGGCCAGCCCGGGCTCGATGGCGGGGCGATAGTCAATCTGCCGTTGGTCGAGGATCGCCTGGCCCTTCGCGTGGTCGGTTTCGGTTCGCTCGATGGTGGTTATATCGATGATGTCGGCCGCGGCCTCGATGACGTCAACGACGTCAGGTCGATCGGTGGCCGCGCAGCCCTGCGCTACGCCCCTGAAGATAACCTCACGATCGACCTTAGCCTGGTCGGTCAGCGGATTGACGGTGACGACAGCCAGTACGCCGAGCGTGCCCACGGCGGGCTCGCGCGTTCGAGTTCGATCGCACAGCCCTATCGCAACGATTTCGTGCTCACCGATATCGTCGCTCGCAAGCGATGGGATGCGCTCGAGCTCACCACGTCGGTGGGTTTCGCGGCGCAGGACGTATTCGAAACGTTCGAGGGCCCGGCGCTCCCGGACCCGGCAGATCCGATCCAGGAACCGGCCGCGAGCGCACCCGCTGCGCGCTTCGACCAGCGCAACCGGATCGAGATGTTCACCGCTGAAGTCCGGCTCGCCCATAACGGACCGGACGGTACCGGATGGCTGCTGGCGGCGAGTGCGCTCAGCAACAAAGCTCGAATGAACCGCGGGATGGAGGTTTCGCTGTTCCAGAGCCCGCTCACCGGCATCGAGAACAAGGTGGAGGAGGCCACCATCTATGGCGAAGCGACCTTCGAGGCTGCCAAGCGCCTGAACGTCACGTTCGGCGGCAGGCTCACCCATTCGCGCCTGTCCGGCACGTCGCGAGACGTGATCGAGGCGGTCGCGTTCCGCTTCGATCCGCTGGCGGCGGGGAGCCGTACCGAGACCAAGTTCATACCCTCGCTTGCGCTCGCCTATCGGGCGAATGACGACCTCACATTGTTCGCTCGCTACCAGCAGGGCTTCCGTCCCGGCGGGATCGCCGTGCGGCAGGACTTCATCCAGCGTTATGCGAGCGATCGCGTGGCGGCCTGGGAAGCGGGCGCGAGATATGTGGGCACGGCGTTTCAGATCGAGGCGAGCGCATCGTTGACCAACTGGCGCAACATCCAGGCCGATCTCATCGATGGCTACGGCTTTCCCACTACTGCGAATGTCGGTGATGGGCGGGTGGTTTCGGTCGGCGCTGCAGCGACATGGCGCCCGTTCGATAGCCTGGAACTCGAAGCCGCGGTCTACCTCAATAACAGCGAGGTTACCGAAAGGTCGGCGATCCTGAGCATGATCAGCGACAACGTCGACGTCGACTCTTTCGATCGCCTGCCCAACATCGCCGATGCGACCGGACGCCTCGGCTTTACATACCGGACGCCGGTGAGCGACCGGGCGGAACTGGAGCTGACCGGCTTTGGACGCTACGTCGGGAAATCGATCCTCGGCGTGGGGCCGATCCTCGGCCAGCCACAGGGCGACTATCTCGATACGGGTCTCGAGGCGGGCATTACCCTCGGCGCGACGCGGTGGAGCCTGTCGCTGAGCAACCTGTTCGATGCGCGTGGCAACCGCTTTGCGCTCGGTTCGCCGTTTCAGATCAGAGACGGGGACCAGATCACGCCGCTCAAACCCCGTTCGGTACGCGCGGGCGTGGAGATTTCCTTCTGAAACGGCTTCAGAAAGTTGGCTTCAGGCTAGCCGCTCTGCCACCTGGTCTGGATTGCTAGGAATATCGGCACGCCGCGCCGCATTACCTTGGTCGCTCCACCCGCCTAAATCCGATATGATCCTGGTGATCCGATATGATCCTGGTGGATCGACCGATCGCTAGCCGCTATCCCTCCACCGAGGATAGGGTTCCATGAGTTGCTTCAGGCGAGCGTTTGGAAGGTTTCGAACCACTCGTGTGACGTTCTGCCGTCGGCGCCGCTCCGCGCAACCTCTCGAGATCCTGTCCGGCGTCGCTGACGAAATCGTACAGCGCCCGGGCGGCGGGGGTGAGTTGACGGTTGCTCAGATTGATCAGGCCATAGGGCTCGACCGGCGCCTGAAGCTTCACATCGACCTGGCCCATGACCTGGAACTTGGCAAAGTAGTGATACATGCTCTGCGGCACGATCGCCAAAGCGTCGGTAGCGCCCACAGCGGTCGCCGTGGCGATCATCGATGCCATACCCGTCGAGTTCGACGGTAGCGGCAGGCCGGCCGCGTTGAAGGCGGCCTCGATCGATCGCAGTTCGGGCGCGCCAGTGGGTGGAAGGATCCAGCGTCTGGAGAAGACATCCTTTAGGGTCAGGTTGCGCTCGCGGAGAATCGGGTTGGTGCTGCCGGCAACGACGACGGCAACGTCCTCGACCAGCGGCGAATAGGTCAGCGGTTCGGGGCCAACCGCTCCGGCGATGCTGCCCACGACGAAGTCGAGGCGGCCGGCGTTCAGTTCGGGCAGGAGCACGTCGCTGGTGCCGACGCTGAGCGACACTTCGACAGTCGGGTACGCCTCTGCCATTCTTGCCAGGGCCTGCGTGACGGGCGCCGGCACGGCGGAAATGATGGCGCCTACACGTACGTAGCCGATAATGCCGTTCTGCAGGCCGTCGATGTCCTGCTGCATCTTGCTCAGTTCGGCGAGGATGAAGCCGGCGTGGCGGGCTGCCATGATGCCGGACGGCGTCGGCTTCATGCCGCGCGGTTCGCGGATGAAAAGCACAGCGCCCAGCGCCTCTTCGATCTCCTGAATCAGTTTGGTCGCTGCCGGCTGCGACATGTTCAGCGCGGAAGCAGCGTCGTGTAGGTTGCCTGTACCTACCAACTTCAGGACCAGGGCAAGCTGGCGCATCTTGAACCGGCCATAGCGAGGCGTCACACCATCGAGGCATTCCGCCAGCGTGGCATCGAGACTCGTTTTCAGCGGCTGGGCTGCGGCGAACTCCCGCTTGGCGGGCTCGTCACGGAACGTATAGGCGTGCTCGCCATCAAAATCCTGGCGTTCACTCATGCCCGGCTCCTTGAACGCGCAGATCGGCCATAGGTTGGTCCGAATGCGGCCGCCCAGCCGGCAGCGCTCGATGGTTGCGACTCATGTCTGTCCCTCTCCCAAGAGGCGTTTTGTCGTTCGCGAAGGCGTTCTTTGCAGAATTCCACAGCTCCTGTTCCAGAGTCCAGTCCCTTGTTGGGCCGCTCAGCACTTTCTCCGTACCTTGCGCGCCATCTGCGACCGGCTATTTCGCCGCGCTCAGCTGGTCCTCCACCCTCGGCGGTGGCCCCGATTTTCCCGGATTGCGAAGATCGGAAAACGGGCAGGTGGCAGCCACAGATCGAACACCAATCGGAATTCTCTATCGGTGGCATCAGAAGTGCAATTGGCGGTTAATATTGCGGCTTCTAAGCAGGATACGAAGGCGACTGACTTCGGCGGTTATCCGCGGAAGCCATCCCGCCCGGATGATCGGCAATGCGAGTTTGATCTATGAAGTGTTTGAAAGCCGTTTTCACACTTGGCGCTGCAGGTGCCAGCATCCTCTTTCCGCTGGGCGTTAGCGCCCAGGCGCCGGAACTGCCCGATGGTCCCGGCAAGGCATTCGTTTCGGAAAACTGCACGGGTTGCCACGCCTCTGAGTTGATCACCGCGCAGCGCCGAACCCCGGAGGAATGGGGCGATGTTGTCAGTCGCATGATTGCGAACGGAGATTCCCTGACCGAAGATCAGTATAAAGAGGTTGTGACCTACCTCGGAACGTACCTCGGCAAGACATCGGCCGCTGGCGCTGCGCCGGCTCCTGCTGGTGCGGGAAGCGACGCCGCTAGTTCCGCCCAAACGGCGCACCACACCAACAAATAAAAATACCGCGGCGAAGTTCGCGGCCTCTTGGCCGCCATACGGATAATGCAGCGCCAGCCGCCGGCGCAAAGCTGCTGACGCAGCCTGTCAGGCGGCTGGTGCGGCGCGCCTTTCGGATGCAAAACGAAGCGCCTGTTCGGCGAACTGTCCCCTGAGCGCGGATTTCGATCTTCGAATGCCCATGAAAAACGGCGGCCTGTTCAAAACAGGCCGCCGTTCTTTGCGATCCACATGGGCCGGTTGCAGGGCGGGGGCTTGCAGCCCGCCGCCTTGCAAGCAGAGGTGAATTACATCTTGAAGCGAACACCCAGCGAGTAGACCGTGTCGAACCGGGAGAGATCCGCGGCATAAAGCAGTTCGTTCTGCGAACCCTTGCCGGCACTCTGCCGCTGGTAGTTGTCAAGCAGGTTGGCAACGTCGAACGACACCGTCACGTTGTCGTTGAAGCGATAGTTCGCCGAGAAGTCCATGTTCTCGCGGACGCTCGCCCACCTTTCTTGGGGCTGCACGCCTCCGGTGAAGTTTCCGACCAGGTAAGGGCTGTTATAGGTATATGACAGCCGGAGCGAGATCGGGCCCTTCTCGTAAATACCCGTCAAGTTTGCGTGGAACTTCGGAACGTTGACGAACGGCGCCTCGATATAGGTGGCGTTTATGTCCCAACCGAATCCGCTGAAGAACCCGGGCAGGAAATCCAGGAACTGAGAGTAACCAGCTTCGATGCCCTTGATGGTGGCGTTCTGGTAGTTTTCGGGGCGATTCCGGTTGTAGTCGTCGCCATTGATCTGAACCACTGTCGTCTGGGTCTGAATGTAACCATCCACCTGACGATAGAAGATCGAGGCGCCGATATGGTTCACTCCGCCCCAGTAGTAGGTCAGGTCGAGGTCGTAGTTGGTCGATTTGACCGGCGAGAGTTCGGGATTGCCGCTCGTGATGCTGCCCCGAATGGTCGCCGTCGGCGAGTTGACGGTTTCTCCGGGATTGAGCTGCGCAAAGGTCGGGCGGGTGACCGTCTTGCTGTAGGATGCACGGGCATAGAGGCCATCGAGCAGTTCCAACCGGGCGTTGAAGCTGGGCAGCCACTGGGTGTCCGTCACCTTGCCGTCGGTCCGCGTGTAGACCAGACAGGTGAGGCACGTCAGGTTCGCACCCTGGTTTGCCGGCTTGGTGGGATCGAGCGGGACATATTTCGATGAGAAGCCGCCTTCCTCCAGGGTCGTCCTGATCATCCGAACGCCGAAGTTGCCGTCCAGGGTCATGCCATTGGCGAAATCGATTCCGTAGTTGACCTTGCCATAGAGGGCGTTGCTGGTTTCCTTGACGTCGAAATGCTGGCTCGGGATGTAATCCTGCTGGCCGCTGTAGCCGAACAGGTTCCGCACCTTCTCAAGGTTGTCGAAAATCCAGGCCTGATCCAGGTTGACCCAGCTGACCGTGCCATATCTGCCGTCGAAGAAGCTGCCCTTGGTCGAGTGATAGGAGTCATCCCCGAGATCGGCATAGGAGATACCACCGACCGAGCGAATGGCGCCCTGCCCCGCGTAGGGCTGCGGGGAGGATTCGTTGCGATAAGCCGTGCACGCTTCGCTGGCCGCGGCAAGCTGGCGATATTTGTTATAGGGATCGCTGCCGCCGTTGAGGCCGAAGCCATTGGCGCTCGCGCAGTTCAGGCCGGTCCCGGCCGAGTCGGACGTCGCCTGGCGAGAGTTGTAGCGATAGCCTACGTCAAACGACCGAAGGATGGAATCATCGGAGACAACGTAATTGACGTCGATGCGGCCCGAATACTCATGGCCCTTGCGTGGAGTGACAATGTCATACCACTGATCGAGATAGGTATCGGGGCTTGCCTGGGGATTGCCGGGTTGGTCCACGACGTAACCGCCATCGCCGAACGGGTTTACCGTGACGGTCACGCCATCCGGGCCGTAGTTATACTGCGCGTCCACAATCGCCGAGTCCGTACGGTCCTTCGACGTGGTGTAGTTGCCCTGCGCCTTCACCGTGAGCCGATCGCTGGCTTCCCAGTTCAGGCCGCCTGCGAACTGGTGCGTGTCTTCCTTGGACTTGCGGGCCTGCATCGACGTCAGGCCGTAGCAGCCGCTGTTCAGGACCTGGCCGATATTGGTACCAGGGAAAGCCTGGTTCCCGGTCGGGCTAGGGCAGGTGGCCATCAGGATCACGTTCACATCGCCGCCGCTGAACGTGTCCAGCCCCGCGTAGAAATAGTCCAGATGGGCTTCCAGGGCGCCGCTGTTCGATTGCCATTGCAGCGATGAGCTGACCGTGGTCCGCTTAACCTCGGCATTGTTCTGACCCAGGAGCACGGTACCGGGATAGGCGACCTGGCCCGCCGGAACGCCGGTGGCCGGGCTGGTGCCGGCATCGGCGGCAGGGGTAAATTGCCTCCACGGCTGGTTCTGGTTTTGAATCCGGTCCTGCCTGGTGGTGCGGTCGCTATACGCCGCGTTGACCAGGATACCGAATTCACCGCCGCCGGTCTCCCAGCGGTCGCTTAGCAATATGCTGCCCTGGGGCGAGACCTTCTTGCTGAGGGAGCCATAGCTGCCCTTGAGCGAACCCGCGACCTGCAGGCCCGGGAAATCGAGTGGGCGATGCAGTTCCACATTGATCACGCCGGCAATGCCGCCTTCGATATCGCTGGCTTCGGGCGCCTTCTTGACGTCCACCCGAGCGAGCAACTCGGCGGGAAAGTCCGGCAGCGAGATGGAGCGGCTGGAACTCGTGAAGATCTGGCGGCCGCTCAGCGTCGTCGAAATATCCGGCAGGCCGCGGATGAGGACCACGCTGGGCTCGGCGCTATCGCGAATGATCGAGACGCCTGTGACGTGCTGCAGCGATTCCACGACGTTGTTGTCAGGAAGCTTGCCGATATCCTCGGCGACGATCGATTCCTGCAGCGCCGTAGCGGTCCGCTTGAGTTCCAGCGCGCTGCCCACCGAGGCGCGAACGCCGGTGACGAGAATTTCATTCCCTTCGGCCGGCTGCGGTGCGGCGGCCGCGGGCGCATCCTGGGCGAAGGCCGGGCTGGCGATCGCCGCACCCATGGCGCCCACTCCGGCGCCCACAAGCATGAACGCGCTTACACGCGTGCGAATCCGTGAATTCATGATTACTCCCCCACTTCGCCAGCACTCGCTGGTGTGCGTTTTTTCTGTGCTACCAAATGCGATGGGATCTCGCGTAACACCCACCGCTGCAGAATAGTGGCTAAACCTGCTTCCCGCGGAAAATCGTAATTTTCTGCGGAATGATCAGAATCTGCTATCGGTGCTGCTGTCGGCTCTGATTTATGGCGAGCTGACGTCGGAAGAGAAAGCCCGATTGGAGAAAGATACGCTTTCGAAGTGAAGAGCAGTGGTTGTCGGAACGTGCGAACAGTAAAGAATGAATGCGCTTTCATTAATGGTTGTCACTTACTGAACTTGGCAAAAACTTGAGGGTTTTTGTGAAAATGACGGGAAGCCACTTATGTATCGAGGCCGGAGAACTTCGCCATGCCAACGCAATACGGCGGCCCGTTTTGGAGGCCGCCGTACCGGATGCAGGATTTATCGGGAGCAGGGCGGCGAGCCTGTGCTCTGCCGCCTCACTACCCAGCATCAGAACTTGAAGCGCGCGCCGATCGAGTAGGTCTGATCGAACCGCGCAAGGTTCACCGGCCAGAGCATAGCGTTCTCGTCGCCGTTGCCGGCGTACTCCCTCTGATAGCTGTCCAGCAGGTTGGTCGCGTCGAACGACACCGTCAGATTGTCGTTGATGGTGTAGTTGGCCGAGAAGTCGAGGTTGGTACGCACGGCCGCCTCGGTGAATTGCGGCTGGGCGCCGCTGCCGAAATCGCCGACCCTATAGGGGCTGTTGTAGGTGTACGACAGCCGGAGCGAGATCGGGCCTTTCTCGTAGATGCCCGAGGCGTTCAGGTGTCGCTTGGCGACGTTGTTGAACGGTGCATCGATGAGCGTCGCGTTCACGTCCCAGCCGAACCCGCTCAGGAATCCCGGCAGGAAGTCGAGGAACTGCGAGTAGCCGACTTCGAGGCCCTTGATCTTGGCATCCTGGTAGTTCTCCGGGCGAGACAGAACGTAGTCCTGACCCTGGATCACAATGGCAGTTTGCCGGGTCTGGATATAGCCCGTCACCTCGCGGTAGAAAACCGCAGCCGTGAGGTGATTGCCGCGACCCCAGTAGTAGCTCAGATCCAGGTCGTAGTTGGTCGACTTGACGGGATTGAGATCGGGGTTGCCGCTCGACGCGCTGCCCAGGAGAACCGCGTTCGCGGCCCGGACCGTCAAGCCCGGGTTGAGCTGGGCGAAGGTTGGCCGCGTCACCGTCTTGCCGGCCGCGCCGCGCAGGTACAGGCCGTCCATCAACTGCCACCGAAGGTTGAAGCTCGGCAGCCATTGGGTGTCGGTCTTGGTCGCGGTGACGGGCGTGTAAACCAGGCAAGTGATGCAGGTGGCATTCGCGCCCACCGTCGGCCCCACAGTGGGATCGAGCGGGACGTATTCCTGCGTGAACGCCTTTTCCGTCAGCGTCGTACGGACCATCCTGACGCCGATGTTGCCGTCGATCGTGGTGCCGCCCAGATCGATCGCGTAGTTCGCCTTCACATAACCGGCGTTCCCGGTTTCGGTCACGTTGAAGTGGTTGGTGGGAATAAGATCGAGTGGACCGCTATAACCGAACAGGTTCCGCATATCTTCGACATGGTCCCACACCCAGCTTTGGTCCATGTTGACCCACGCGTCCGTCCCGTACTTGCCGTCGAAGAAGGAACCGCGGGTCTGGTGGTATGCATCTTCCCCAAGGTCGGCGTAGGAAATCCCACCGACGTGCGTGGCGGTCTTCAAGTTGAAGGGCTGCGGCGAGACAGCATTGCGGTAAGCCAGGCACGCCTCGCTGTTCAACACCGCAAGGATGAATTTGTTGTAGGGGCTCGAACCGTCGCCGGAGGTGTTGGCACAGTTAAGGCCAGTACCGGTGGAGTCACTGATGGCGTTACGGGTATTATACCGATAGCCGACATCCACCGAGCGAATGAACGAGTCATCCGAGACCACATAGTTCAGATCGATGCGGCCGGCCCATTCGTGGCCCTTGCTCGGCGCGAGTGTATCGTACCACTGATCGAGATAAGTGTCGGCCGCATTTAGCTGCGGATTACCGGGCTGGTCGACGATAGCGCCGCCGTTGGCGTACGTGATGGTCGCGCCGTCCGTGGTGGAATCGAAATTGTACTGCGCGTCCGGGATATACGAGACGGTGTTGGTCTTGGACCAGGTGTAGTTGCCCTGCGCTGTCACAGTCAGGCGGTCGCTGACGTTCCAGGTACCGCCGGTTGCCAGCTGCTGCGTGTTTTCCCGGGTTCTGCGATCCTGCATGGACGTAAGTGCATAGCAACCGCTCTGCATGACTCGCGGGACGTTAGTGCCCGGGAAGACCTCGTATCCAGCGGGGTTCGGGCAGGTGCCATTGAGAATCAGGTCAACGTCGACCGGCGCTTCATTGCGCAGCTGCGAGTAGAAATAGTCGGCGTAGAGTTCCAGCGCGCCATCGTTTGAGCGGTACTCCGCCGATGCGTTAAGGGCTCGCCGATCGACCTTGGTATCGGCCTGTGTCATGCGGGTGATGTTCGGAACAGCCACGCTGCCCACCGGAACCCCAGTCCCGGGGCCGGTGCCGGCATCGGCCACGCCCGCGACCTTCCCACTGCGTTGGGTGCTGTCCATCCGATCGGTACTGACCAGGCGCTTCTGATAGGAAGCGTCGAGCAGGATGCCGAACTCGCCCGCGTCAGTATCCCAACGGTTGCTCACCAGGAGGTTCGCGTTGGGAGCCCACTTCTTCGAGAGCGAACCATGGGTGGCCTTGATGCCGCCCGCAATCTTCAAGCCCGGAAAATCGAGGGGGCGGTGAAGCGCGACGTTGATCAGGCCGGCAATGCCGCCTTCGATATCGTCTGCTGAAGACGACTTTTTCACGTCCACGCGCGCCAGCAGTTCGGCGGGGAAATCGGGCAGTGAGATGGAGCGGCTGGAGCTTGAGAATATCTGGCGACCGCTCAGGGTCGTGGTGACGTCTGGCAGGCCGCGGATCAGGACGGTGCCCGGCTCGACGCTATTGCGAATGATCGAGACGCCGGTGACGTGCTGCAGCGCTTCCACGACGTTGTTGTCGGGCAGCTTGCCGATGTCTTCCGCAACGATCGATTCCTGCAGCTGGGTTGCAGTTCTCTTGAGCTCGAGCGCGCTGCCCACCGAAGCGCGAACGCCGGTGACGACGATTTCCGCCCCTTCGGTCGAGCTTTGCGCATCCTGCTGCGGAGCCGACGACGAAGCGGTATCATCTTGAGCAAGAGCTGGGCTGGCAGTCGCCATAGTCATGGCACCGATTGCAGTGCCTAAAAGCATAAACGCGTGTTTATGCGTGCGTGCCTCAAACGCCATCCTCAAATCCTCCCTCTTCAACGCACAAATTTATTACGCAGACAAAACGCGTGTTCTATTTATCGCGGACATTTTAGGGACGGCACGCGCATCGCCGCCCCAACTCAGGGCGGTTATCCAAACTGCGGTTGGGGAAAAAATTGTAATTTTCTGCCGATTGATCAGGAATCGCTATCAGTGACGCGGGGTGCCGGCAGCTGTTCGGTTCATTCGTGGGTGATGAGCCGGCCAGTCGGTTGTCAGCGCTTCTGTCGGCCCACACACAGCGGTCTTGATCGGTCTCTTTTTATACCAATGGACGGCGTGCCGTCGTTGAAGCAGTTCCTGCTTCCAGGGTGGGCAAGAATTTGAAATTTCGAAGATAATTTGGTGTCGTGCGGGTGATGCGAGGAAGGGTCAGCGGTTGGTATGGCAGGTAAAGGCGGTCATGTGCCTTGACTCCCAGAGCACCGGAAGAGCTCGGATACGGTCGGCCCGGGTTTGAATGTGGCCGGCTGATGTCGGCGCGCCGCGCGCCCTTTGGTCGAGCAATGCCAATCGCTGATCGCTCCCGTTACTTTCGGGATCGAAACCCATTTGAATACGTGTGGCGAGCGGTGGCGCGGTCTGCCAATTCGCGGTCGGCAAGGCGGTCTGTGGCAGCGAGAGGCAACGGAAGTTCGCCGCGATCACTGCCTCAAGAGATCGCGTGCGGCCTCGACAAGGAAGAACCCATGACACCCGAATTAAAGAAAACGCTGTCACGAATCTCGACCGCGTCCATTGCTAGCGCCCTGTTCAAGTTGGGCCTTCGCAATATCTGGATCCGCGGCGCAATGCCGATCGCGGGTGACGGCGCCAACCGCTTCGGCAGGGCCTTCACCATGCGCTTCCTGCCTGCGCGCGAAGACCTCGTCGGTCCGGCCCTGGCAAAGCTCAAGAACTCACGCGCCGCCATTGAGGAGATGGAGGCGGACTGCTTTGCGGTCATCGACGCCATGGGCGTCACCGATGCCGGGGTTGCGGGCGATGTGCTGTGCGCACGCATGGCTTTGCGCGGCGTGACCGGCCTGGTCACCGACGGCGCCATTCGCGATATTGTCGGCGTGGAACGGTCCGGCCTTTCGGTCTGGTCGCGGGGCACGGCCTCGCCGGCGCCAAACAACTGGCTGACCTTCATGGATTGGGGGTTGCCGGTCGCCTGCGGCGGGGTGACGGTGTTCCCGGGCGACCTGGTCGTCGCCGATCGCGACGGCGCGGTGGTGATCCCGCAGGCCCTGATGGCGCAGGTTGTCACTGAGGCCGCGGAGATCGAACGCTTCGATGGCTGGGTCGTGGCGAAGATCATGACCGGCGAGCAATTGCCGGGCCTCTATCCGCCGAATCCTGAAAACCAGGAGCGTTACAGGCGCGAGACGGCGCGGAATTGACCAGCCCGCCGCGATGATAAAGGGCCACCGGGGCGTGCGGCCCCGGTGACGAATGGAGTGTTCTGAGTAGAGGTTAGAGCGTCGGCTTACGGCTGTAGCGGGCCACCTGGCCGAACGGTGCGACCTGCGATGTGAAGATGTGGCCGGCCGCGTCGGTGGCGACTCCCTCGGCGCCCGTCGTGCCTTTAAGCGGGGCCCAGGGCGTGGGATTGCCCAGTACATCGGGAATGAAAGCGGTGACCTTGCCGGTCTTTGCATCGCCCACGTGGACGCCGCGAACATAGGCGTTACCGCTGATGACGCTGGATTCGGAGTCGGCCGCGTAGAGAACGTCGTTCTTGTCTATGTACAGCCCGCTGGGCCGACCGAACTGCTTCCACACCGCCAGTTTCTTACCATCCTGATCGTAGATGACGATGCGATTGTTGCCGCGGTCGGCGACGAACAAGCGGCCTTGGGAATCCATCGCCAGGGAGTGGCTGCAGTCGCTGGTCTGGACGCCGGCATCGTCGCACAGCGGCCATTCCTTGATGTACTTGCCAGTCTTGTCGAACTTGACGATGCGATAGGGCATGTCGGTCAACTCGTGGCCGTCAGCCACGAAAATGTCGCCGTTGGGCGCGGTGATCACATCCGATGGCTGGTTGAAATGGTTGTTGTCGTGTCCGTAGACGCCCGGCGTGCCGAGCTTCATCAGAAGCTTGCCGTCAGGACTGAACTTCAGGACCTGGTTGCCGTTGGGGACCGTACCGGCCGGGGGCGCCACGCCGCGGCGCGACCCCATGTTCGACTGGGTGTCGGCCACCCAGACATTGCCTTCCTGGTCCACCCACATTCCGTGGGGATAAACGATCATGTCGGCACCGAATGAGCGGACGAACTTGCCGTTCTCGTCGAACTTCATAACGGGATCGACGTGACTGTCGGAGCAGCCGTTCACTTCACAGCGGCGGACGATCCAGACGGACTTGCCGTCCTTGTCGATGTCGATGGCGCTGGTCGAACCCAGCGTGCCTTTACCCGGCGGCATCTTCAGCCAGGTTTCGTCACGATCGTAGGGGTTGGGCAGGGCGATATCTGCCTTGGATCGTAGCGATAGATTGTAGTCGCCTTGCGGGATGCCGATGTCGAACCCGGGGCAGCGGATGGCCGGGCCCGTGCAAAGGGATGCGGCGCCGCTGTGGTAGGTGGGTTCTGCCGGCTGAGCCGCGGTTTCCGGCTGAGCCGCGGTTTCCGACTGAGCCGTGGCGGCACTTGCGAAGGTGCCCAGAAGCAAGGCCAGGGCCGTGCCCGTCCTACGTGCGGTCGTTATAGACAATATCGAGGAAATGTTCATGCTCCCTTGCCTTGGCGAATACTTGGCATCGGCATGAGCGACCAGCGCTCAGCGAATTTTGCAGCCTGAATCGCGCTTGCGCACTTCTAGTCTTATTGAGGTCGCGATCGACCCTGACGGAGACTAGGGAAGCACTAGCGCCCGCGCCAATAACGGATAGGGCAGTTTCGATCAGGTTTGCTGATTCCTGATTATCGCGTGTCGCCGGGCGATCGTTCCGTTCAGCGAGGTGCCGGTCCGTTGGGGCGGGCGCGGCGTTTTGCTCAATTCCACTCGCTTGCGCCAACCGGCGGAAATCTGAGCGTTTTAGGCTTCGTTCGATCACATTATGTGATCGATGGGGCTGTTATTGAGATTTGTATTGAGCGGGGCCGGAGGGTCTTAGCTTTTACAGCTTGGTTTGAGTACGCTGCAGCAGTGGCGGGGCTCGGGGGTTCGGCAACACGCTTTGTGTGGAGGATCGCCGCCGGTCTGTCGGAGTTCGGTGGCGGAGAGCGGTTCTTGTTCTGGCGTGGATTTAACGCGTCTCGTTAGAGGCATTCGGAGATAC
>SMFF01000111.1_pt1 | contig 14251 bp, 13 predicted proteins | sample 2456181 | NCBI WGS metagenome assembly SMFF01 (sample SAMN10132611, study PRJNA489261) | soil metagenome | isolation source: day120 antibiotic-loamy sand soil ammended with raw manure from dairy cow... | place: USA | collected 2015-04-01
GGTGCCGGCCGGCTGGTATCCCGATCACGATGTTCCCGGCGGACAGCGCTGGTGGAGCGGCATCGAGTGGACGGAATACCGCACGCCTCCCGCGGCTGCCCCGCAGTACGCCGCTCCGCAATACGCCTACGCGCCGGCTGCGACTCAGATCGCGTTGCCTCCGGATGCGTGGCCCTACGTCGGGCAGGCGGCGCCCGTCGGCACCGCGGTGCCGTTGTGGGCTCCGCTCTACGGAGCCACGATGGGGCAGGCGTGGACGCGGTTCTGGCGCAAGTACGCCGACTTCTCCGGGCGTGCCTCGCGGTCGGAGTTCTGGCTGGCCTACCTGTGGTTCGTCATCATGATCTTCGGTTCGTACTTCGCCTTCGCCCTGCTGTTCGCCGTGCTGGGCGGTATCGGCTCGGCGATCGAAGGCTCCAACGGGAGCAGCGCTGCCCTCGGCATCGGCGCGGGCGTCTTCGGCTTGCTCTGGCTCGGCGCCTACATCGCGGCCGTGATCCCGATGATCTCGGTGACGGTGAGACGGCTGCATGACGCCGGCTACGCGGGCTACTACTTCTTCATGGGCTTCATCCCTCTCGTCGGCGGGATCCTGCTGCTCGTGTACCTCGTGACGGAGTCGCGACCGCAGGGTGCCGTGTACGACCTGCCCCGCTGACCTCCGATCGCCGGTCTCCGTCTTCCGGGGGAACCGTGACAGTTCGGATCGACGTAGCCTCGAGCGATGAGTGCGAACGAGCCGCGACCTCCCGCGAACCGTCGTCCGGGCGGGGGTCTCACCGCCTACCTGGCCATCGGCATCGGGGCCGGCGTCGCGATCGGGGTCGCCCTGGAGAACATCGGCCTCGGCATCGGGATCGGCATTGCGCTCGGCATCGCGCTCGGCAGCGCGGCCGAGGCATCGAACAGGCGGGCAAGCGGGGGTCGCGAGCTCGGCGATCACGGAAGCGCCGATGACCGAGGCGCCGATGACGGACGCACCGGCGACGGAGAGCCCCCTCGCCCGCCGCTAAAGTAAGCAGAATGAGCGCGCAGACCGGATTCGACCTGTTTCCCGACCGCGCCGTCATCGCGATTCGCGTGAACGGCCAGCTGATGGACAAGGCGGCGACGGTCACGGAGACCGACACGGTCGAGCCTGTCGATGTCGAGTCGCCCGACGGTCTGAACATCCTGCGCCACTCCACGGCTCACGTGCTCGCCCAGGCCGTGCAGCGCATCAACCCCGAGGCGAAGCTCGGTATCGGGCCGCCGGTGCAGGACGGCTTCTACTACGACTTCGACATCGCCGAGCACTTCTCGCCCGACGACCTCGGCGCGATCTCCAAGGAGATGGATCGCATCATCCGTGCGGGCCAGCGTTTCGTGCGCCGCGTCGTGAGCGACGACCAGGCACGTGCCGAACTCGCCGCCGAGCCGTACAAGCTCGAGCTCATCGGGCTCAAGGGCGGAGCGGAGTCGGGAACAGACGGAGAGAGCGTCGAGGTCGGGGCCGGCGAGCTCACGATCTACGACAACGTCGACCGCGACGGCAACGTCGTCTGGAAGGACCTCTGCCGTGGCCCGCACGTGCCCAACACGGGCGCACTCGGCCAGTTCAAGCTCATGCGCGTCGCCGCCGCCTACTGGCGGGGCTCGGAGAAGAACCCGCAGCTTCAGCGTATCTACGGCACGGCCTGGCCCAGCAAGGCGGAACTGCGCGCCTACCTCGAACGCCTCGAAGAGGCGGCCAAGCGTGATCACCGCAAGCTCGGCAAGGAGCTCGACCTGTTCTCCTTCCCCGACGAGATCGGCTCGGGGCTGTCGGTGTGGCATCCGCGCGGGGGAGTCGTGCGGATGGAGATGGAGCAGCACGCGCGTCGTCGGCACGTCGAGGCGGGCTACACCTACGTGTACACGCCGCACATCGCGAAGGAGGATCTCTTCCTCCAGTCGAACCACCTCGTCACCTACAAGGAGGGCATGTTCCCGCCCATCGTGATGGACGAGGAGCGCGACGAGAACGGCGAGATCACCAAGCAGGGCCACGACTACTACCTCAAGCCCATGAACTGCCCGATGCACATCCTGATCTACAAGGAGCGCGCGCGCAGTTACCGTGACCTGCCCATGCGACTCGCGGAGAACGGCACCGTGTACCGCAACGAGCTCTCGGGCGCTCTGCACGGCCTCACGCGGGTGCGCGGCTTCACCCAGGACGACTCGCATCTGTTCGTGACCCCCGAGCAGCTCGAGCCCGAGGCCACCAAGGTGCTCGAGTTCGTGATCTCGATGCTGCGCGACTTCGGCCTCGACGACTTCGAGCTCGAGCTGTCGATGCGCGACGACGAGAAGTCGAAATGGATCGGCTCCGACGAGTTCTGGGAGTACTCCACGAACGCGCTGCGCAACGTGGCGAAGGCCTCCGGCCTCAAGCTCACCGAGATGCCGGGCGAGGCGGCCTTCTACGGCCCCAAGATCGACCTGAAGACCCGGGATGCGATCGGGCGCACGTGGCAGCTCTCGACCGTGCAGGTCGACCCCAACCTGCCCGAGCGTTTCGAGCTCGAGTACACCGACCGCGACGGGCAGAAGAAGCAGCCCATCATGATCCACCGCGCCCTCTTCGGTTCGATCGAGCGCTTCTTCGCGATCCTGCTCGAGCACTACGCCGGCGCCTTCCCGGTGTGGCTCTCGCCCGTGCAGGTGGTCGGTGTTCCCGTCGCCGAGGAGTTCGTCGATTACCTGGGCGGCGTCATCGATCGGCTGCGCGCCGAGGGGGTGCGCGCCGAGCTCGATGTGAGCGACGAGCGGATGCAGAAGAAGATCCGCACGCACACCCTCATGAAGGTGCCCTTCCAGCTGATCGCCGGCGCGCAGGACCGCGACGCGGGAACGGTGAGCTTCCGCTTCCGCGACGGACGTCAAGACAACGGCATCCCGGTCGACGAGGCCGTGCGCCGCATCCGCGAGGCGATCGACACCCACGCTCAGGTGTAGCGCAGCTTTCTTGCGTTGGCCCGCACGATCCTTGTGTGTACCCGGCCTGATTCGCAGGAATTGCTGTAGCGCGTGCGTCTGCGGGGCGGCTACGTTACCGACCAGGCGTCCATAGACCGCTGGGTCTACCCGTGAACAGGGGGGCGTGGCGCCGGATACCGCACCACCACTCGCGGAAGGGAAGCCATGCGCTCTCGTCGATCTGTGCTCGTGTCCGCCGGCGCCGCTCTGGCGCTCGTCCTGGGGGCGGTCGCAGCCCCCGCGTACGCGGCCGACCCACCACCGGACTTCAGCGGGGGCGCCGTCAGCCCGGAAGGGCCGCCGCAGGAGGGCGCCCGCACCAAGACGGGGCAGCTCGCCGAGAGCGACGCCGCGCTGCTCGCCCGCGCCGACGGCGAGGTCGTGCCGGTGATGGTGAAGGTCGATGTCGATCCGGTCGCCTCGTACACCGGCGACGTCGACGGCTACCGCGCGACGAGCCCCGAGGTCACGGGCAAGAAGCTCTCGCTCTCCGACGCCGCGGTCACCAGGTACCTCGACTACGTGAAGGACGTCATCGCCGAGACCCAGGCGGCCATCACGGCAGCGGTCCCGTCGGCCCGGCCGATGGAGACCTACGCGGTCGCGTACGGCGGGCTCGCGATGACGGTGAAGGCACGGGATGCCAAGGCCGTTCTCGCGGTCGACGGCGTCGCCGCGGTGCAGGAGAACTCGCTGCGCCACCTGCCGGCGTCGGCGAGCGACGCGCTCACGGCTTCGGCATCCGCGGTCACCGCTCAGGGCGCAGCGCTCACCGGCGACGGCGGCGGCACGCTCGACAACGACGCGAGCACGTTCATCGGCGCGGATGCCGTGTGGCCCTCGCTCGGCGGCCGCGACAAGGCCGGCGCCGGGGTGATCGTCGGTGTCATCGACACCGGGATCTGGCCCGAGCACCCGATGCTCGCCGACAACGGCCTCGCGGCGCCGGCTGGCGGCCCGTGGGCGTGCGAATTCGGTGAGGGCGGCGACGACGACTTCGCGTGCAACGACAAGCTCGTGGGGGCGTATGCCTTCCTCGACACCTACACGGCCCTCAACGCCGTCGGCGAGGAGGACTTCTGCTCTGCGTCCGGATGCTCGGCTCGTGACTCCGACGGGCACGGCACGCACACCGCGACGACCGCGGCGGGCGACTATGTGACCAACGCGCCGATCTTCGGCGTCGACCGAGGGCCGGTGAGCGGCATCGCCCCCGGGGCTTCGGTGATCGCCTACCGCGCGCTCGGCCCGCAGGGCGGCTACACCTCCGACCTGCTCGCGGCAGTGCAGCAGGCGATCGTCGACGGCGTCGACGTGATCAACTACTCCGTCAGCGGCTCGGCATCGGCCTACACCGACGCCGTCGAGCTCGCCTTCCTCGACGCATACGCCGCGGGCATCGCGGTCAACGCCTCCGCGGGCAACGACGGCCCGGGAGCGTCCACCGCCAACCACGCGGGCCCGTGGGTCACGACGGTGGCGGCGTCGACCTTCGATCGGCAGTTCGCATCCACCCTCACCCTCACGGCAGCTGATGGCGCGAGCTACTCCAAGGGCGGCGCGACGCTCACGCAGGGCGTCACCGACGTGCCCGTCGTGCTCGCGGCGTCGGTTCCCGGCTACACGGGTGGCGCACTCTGCCTCGAACCCTTCCCGGCGGGATCGGCCGAGGGCCAGGTCGTGGTGTGCGCCCGCGGCGAGAATGGCCGTGTCGAGAAGGGCTACAACGCCCTGCAGGGTGGGGCAGCGGGCATGATCCTCTACAACCCCACGGCGAGCGACGTCGAGACCGACAACCACTTCCTCCCGGCGATCCACCTCGAGGGGCCGAACGACGAGCTGCTCGCGTTCCTGACGGCGCATGCCGAGGTGACCGCGAGCTGGGAGGCCGGCCAGTCCACGGCGGCCCAGCCGGATGTGATGGCCGGGTTCAGCTCGCGCGGCCCGATCGGGGAGTTCATCAAGCCCGACATCACCGCGCCCGGTGTGCAGATCCTCGCGGGGCACACGCCCGCATCGACGGATCTCGCAACAGGGCCCCAGGGGGAGCTCTTCCAGGCGATCGCGGGGACGTCGATGTCGTCGCCGCACGCGGCGGGCGTCTCCGCCCTCCTTGTGGCGGCGCATCCCGAGTGGACGCCGGGGCAGATCAAGTCGGCGCTCATGACCTCGTCGGTTCAGAGTGTCGTGAACCCGGACGGCACGCCGGCCGGTGTGTTCGATCGCGGTGCGGGCAGCATCCGCGCCGACCGGGCGGTCGCGCCGACCGTCACGATCAGCGAGACGGCGGAGGACTTCGCCGCCGGCGCCGCCGACCCGCTCAGCCGGCTCGACCTCAACATCCCCAGCATCCTCGTGGATCCGCTCCCAGGGGCCGCGATCGTGAAGCGCACCATCACCAACGTGAGCGGCAAGACCCAGAGCTTCTCGGTGTCGTCGTCGTTCGCGGATGGCGTGCAGGCGTTCGTGACGCCCTCGCACTTCACGCTTCCCGCGGGGAAGTCGAAGACGATCACGATCGTGCTGAGCGGGATCAGCGCGGAGAACGGCTGGCACGAGGGGCAGCTGACCGTCAGCCCGACCCGCGGCAAGGCGCTGCCTGCGGTGGTGCCGGTCGCGGTCAACGTGGGTGAGGCGTCGATCGCTCTCGCGCAGTCGTGCGCACCGACGGAGATCAAGCGCGGGGCGACCTCGACATGCACCGTGACGGCCTCGAGTTCGCTGCCGGTCGACGTGCAGGCGACGATCGACGTCGTCGCGAGTCCGATCCTCAAGGTCACGAAGGTGACGGCACCCGCCACCAAGCGCGCGCTCGGCGCGAGCTGGAAGGGCACGCTCACGGCGGCGCTTCCGCCGACCGTCGACGCGGTGACCGGAGTGGACCCGTCTGAGGTCGTCAGCGGCTACCTGCCGCTCGCGGACTTCGGCATCGCGCCGGTCGCGGGCATGGGAGACGAGAGCATCGTCAACTTCACGGTGCCGGCCTTCACCTACGGCGGCGAGGTCTACGACCGCATCGGCGTCGTGTCGAACGGCTACGTCGTGGTCGGCGGCGGTGGCGCGGCCGACGTCGAGTACGAGCCGCCGGCATCCTTCCCCGACCTGGCGACGCCGAACAACGTGATCGCGCCGTTCTGGACCGACCTCAACCCGGCAGCGGGTGGAGAGATCCGGGTCGGTTCGCTCAGCGACGGCGTGAGCGACTACCTCGTGGTGGAGTGGACCGACGTGCCCTCGTGGAGCGGAGGAGAGAACACCTTCCAGGTCTGGATCCAGCTCGGCGCCACCGAGAACAACTGGATGACCTATGGCGGGGAGCTCACGCCCGACGCGGCGGTCGGTTCGCTCGTCGGCGCCGAGAACCGCGACGGCACGAGCGGTGTCACGGTGACCGATGTCGACACCGACCTGGCCTACGTCGTGCAGACGAGCCCCCCGACGGCGGGTGGCGCGGTGACCTTCGACTACACGGTCAAGGGTCTGCTTCGCGGCACGTGGTCGACCTCGGCGACGCTGAGATCGGATGCGATCAACACGATCCCGATCGAGGTGACCAAGATCCGGGTGCGCTGAGACCCGCAGTCATGCGGGGCGCGTCGATCGGCGCGCCCCGCGTGGCATGCGAGATAACCTGGCGGGGATGACACGCGACTACGACGGCACCGAGTATCCCGACGCCGAGTCCTCGAGCGCGTTCGCGGGCGTGCCAGACGGATTCGCCCGGCTCTGGACGCCGCATCGGATCGCCTACATCGAGCAGGGTGGCGCTGCCCCGGGCGATGCGTGCGTCTTCTGCACCGCCCCGACGCTCCCCGACGAACAGGCGCTCATCGTGCATCGCGGGGCGAAGGCCTACGCGCTGCTCAACCTGTTCCCCTACAACAGCGGTCACCTGCTGGTCGTGCCGTACCGGCACGTCGCGCTCTACGACGAAGCGGATGCCGAAGAGGTCGCCGAGATCGGCGCGATCACGCAGACCGCGATGCGCGTCATCCGACAGACCTCGCACGCGGATGGCTTCAACCTGGGCATGAACCAGGGTGCCATCGCGGGTGCGGGCATCGCCGCGCATCTTCACCAGCACGTCGTGCCGCGCTGGGCGACCGATGCGAACTTCTTCCCGATCGTCGCCCGCACCAAGGCGCTGCCGAAGCTCCTCGGCGAAGCCCGGCAGGAGATCGCCGACGCCTGGCCGCGCCCCTAGGAGGCTGAGGAGCGGCGGCCGCAGGACGACGCGTCTCGAAGCCCGGCTACCGCAGCTGCCGCACCGCGAACTGCATCCGGGGGTGCGCGTAGTACTCCTGCGACTCCACGAGCTGCAGCTCACGCGCCGCTGCCTCGTGCGTCGTGCGCAGCAGGTCCCACACGCTCGAGGTGGTACGCGCGAGCGCCTCGGCGGCGTTGCGCGTCGCGACGTAGTGCGCGGTGAACAGGGCGGCCGTCACATCCCCCGAGCCGTTGGCCTTGAGGGGGAGCAGCGGCGTCTGCACGATCCAGGCGCCCGCGGCGTCGACGACCATCATCTCGATGGTGTCCGGCTCGCGATCGGGGCGCTCGACGCTCGTCACGAGCACGGTGCCGGGTCCCATGGCGCGCGCGGCGTCGGCGGAGGCGAGCGTCGACTCGATCGTGTCGGGCTCGGTCTCGGTGAGGAAACCCAGCTCGAACTGGTTCGGGGTGATGATGTCGGCCACCGGAACCACGCGCTCACGCAGCAGCACCGGGATCGCGGGCGCGACGAAGCATCCGGATTTCGCATTGCCCATAACGGGGTCGCATGCGTAGACGGCGTGCGGGTTGGCGGCCTTCACGCGCGTCACGGCGTCGATGATGACGTCGCCGATGCCCTCCGAGCCCTGGTACCCCGAGAGCACCGCGTCGAGCTGGGGGAAGACGCCGCGCTCCTCGACGCCCGTGATGACCTCCCGAACGTCGTCGGGCGAGATGAGCGGCCCGCGCCAGGCGCCGTAGCCGGTGTGGTTGGAGAAGGTCACGGTGTAGACCGGCAGCACCTCCACCCCGATGCGCTGGAGCGGGAAGACGGCGGCGGAGTTGCCGACGTGTCCGTAGGCGACGGCCGACTGGATCGAGAGGATCTTCACCCGCTCGATCATGCCACCGCCCGATGGGTGGCTCAGCCCGAAGGGTACGGCGACCGGAGGCATGCGTCGCGGAATAGAATTCGGTGCATGACCACCCCCGCAGCCGAATCCTCCGCCCCTGCCCTGGGCACCGACCGCGTCAAGCGCGGCCTCGCCGAGATGCTCAAGGGCGGGGTGATCATGGATGTCGTCACCGCCGAGCAGGCGCGCATCGCGGAAGACGCGGGCGCCGTCGCCGTCATGGCGCTCGAGCGCGTTCCCGCCGACATCCGCGCGCAGGGGGGCGTGGCGCGCATGAGCGACCCCGACCTCATCGACGACATCATCTCCTCGGTCTCGATCCCCGTCATGGCGAAGGCGCGCATCGGGCACTTCGTCGAGGCGCAGGTGCTCCAGGCGCTCGGCGTCGACTACATCGACGAGTCGGAGGTGCTCTCGCCGGCCGACTATGTGAACCACATCGACAAGTGGCGTTTCACCACTCCCTTCGTCTGCGGCGCGACCAACCTGGGCGAGGCGCTGCGGCGCATCACCGAGGGCGCCGCGATGATCCGCTCGAAGGGCGAGGCGGGCACGGGCGACGTGTCGGAGGCGACCAAGCACATCCGCACCATCACCGGTGAGATCAACGCGCTGCGCTCCAAGACGAAGGACGAGCTCTACGTGGCCGCCAAGGAGCTGCAGGCCCCGTACGAGCTCGTGGCCGAGATCGCCGAGACCGGCAAGCTGCCGGTGGTGCTGTTCACCGCGGGTGGCGTCGCGACGCCCGCGGATGCGGCGCTCATGATGCAGCTCGGGGCGGACGGCGTGTTCGTCGGATCCGGCATCTTCAAGTCGGGGGAGCCCGCGAAGCGCGCCGCCGCGATCGTGAAGGCCACGACGTTCTTCGACGACCCGGGCATCATCGCGGATGCCTCGCGCGGGCTGGGCGAGGCCATGGTCGGCATCAACGTGTCCGACCTTGCGGCGCCGCACCGTCTCGCCGAGCGTGGCTGGTAACGCGCCGAGGGTCGGCGTCCTCGCGCTGCAGGGCGACGTGCGCGAGCATCTCGCGGTGCTGCGTGAGCTGGGCGCGGATGCGGTGACCGTGCGTCGTCCCGAGGAACTCGAGACCGTTTCCGGGCTCGTGATCCCGGGTGGTGAGTCGAGCGTGATCGACAAGCTGAGCCGCTCCTTCGGCGTCGCCGAGCCCCTGCGCAGCCGCATCGCGGGCGGCATGCCGGTGTACGGCACGTGCGCCGGGCTGATCCTGCTCGCCGACTCGGTGCTCGATGCCATCGAGGGGCAGCAGAGCTTCGGCGGGCTCGACGTCGCGGTGCGACGCAACGCCTTCGGCAACCAGAACGACTCGTTCGAGACCGATCTCGACATCCCGCAGCTGGGGGAGCCCGCGGTGCACGCGGTGTTCATCCGCGCGCCGATCGTCGAGTCGGTCGGGCCGGATGCGACCGTGCTGGCCGCGCTCGACGACGGCCGGGTCGTGGCCGTCGAGCAGGGCAACCTGATGGGCACGTCGTTCCACCCCGAGATGACGCGCGAGCACCGCTTCCACCAGCGCTTCCTCGACCGCGTGCGCGCCGCATCCTGACCCCTCTGTTGTGCAGGAGTTCTCTGTTGTGCAGGAGTTCTCGGCGCGCGGTCGCTCCTGACCCCTGTATTCACGGGCGTCCTGTCACGCATTCCTGCACAACAGACCCGGAGTTCCTGCACAACAGCACACAGCGGCCACCCCTGCGGGGTTGGTAGCGCCCGAAGGGTGCGTGTCGAAACGGCGTCCGTGCGCCATGCTCGATGCATGAGCTGGTATGCCGATTTCGGGCCGCGTCGGGCGCGGCAGGTCGTCGCGGATGTTGTGGCGCTCGTGGTCGTGATCGCGGCGATCGTCACGGGCGTGGTGGTGCGCAACACGATCGCAGCACTGGGGGGCGTGTTCGTGAACCTGCAGGACGCGGGAGCGGGGTTCGAGGGCACGATGGGCGAGATCGGCGAGCGTCTCGGCGGCGTCCCCCTCATCGGCGATGGCATCCGGGGACCTTTCGATCAGGCGGCCGGTGCCGGCGTGGCGATCGCGGATGCCGGACGCACGGGTCAGGCGGTCGTGGAGACGATCGCGACGGTTGCCGGACTCGGCTTCGCCCTCGCGCCGATCGCCGTGGTGGTGCTCCTCTGGCTGTGGCCGCGCATCCGCTTCGCACGGCGTTCAGCCGAGACGCGCGCCCTGCTGCGCCTCGACGACGGTGTGCAGTTGCTGGCGTTGCGCGCACTCGACGACGCCCGTGCCGTGGAGCTCGCCCGGATCTCTCCGCGGGTGGTGACCGCCTGGCGCGCTGGCGATGCGGAGGTCACGCGGGCGCTGGCCGCGCTCGAGGCACGCGACTCGGGCGTGCGGCTGCCGAGGCTCGGCTGAGTTCGCCCCGCTAGACTTGCCCGCGGATTTCATTGAGAGGGGCACCGTGAGCGGGCATTCCAAGTGGGCCACGACGAAGCACAAGAAGGCCGTCATCGACGCGCGTCGTGCGAAGTCGTTCGCCAAGCTCATCAAGAACATCGAGGTCGCGGCCAAGATCGGCGGCGCCGACCTGGCCGGAAACCCGACCCTGTACGACGCGGTGCAGAAGGCCAAGAAGACCTCGGTGCCCAACGACAACATCGACCGCGCGATCAAGCGCGGTGCGGGCATCTCGGGCGAGTCGGTCGAGTACCTGAGCATCACCTACGAGGCGTACGGCCCGAACGGCGTAGCGCTCATGGTGGAGTGCCTCACCGACAACAAGAACCGCGCCGCCGCCGAGGTGCGCACGGCGCTCAGCAGGAACGGGGCGACCCTCGCCGATCCCGGCTCGGTGGCCTACAACTTCAGCCGCAAGGGCGTCATCTCGATCACGAAGGCCGACGGTGTCACCGAGGACGCGATCCTCGAGGCCGTCATGGACGCCGGCGTCGAGGACGTCATCGACCAGGGCGGCGGTTTCGAGGTCATCACCGACCCCTCGGAGCTGGTGGCGGCGCGCACGGCCCTGCAGGAGGCCGGCCTCGACTACGACTCCGCCGAGGCCGAGTTCGTGCCGAATCTCAAGGTCGAGGTCGACGCCGAGACCGCGAAGAAGGTCTTCCGCATCATCGACGCGCTCGAGGACAGCGACGATGTACAGAACGTCTTCAGCAACTTCGACATCCCGGCCGAAGTACAGGCCGAGCTCGACGCCGAGGACTGACGCATCGCCGGCCAGGCCCTGCGCGTGCTCGGGATCGACCCCGGGTTGACGCGCTGCGGGGTCGGCATCGTCGACGTGCTTCCCGATCGGCGCGTGTCGCTCGTGCACGTGGGGGTCATCCGCACCGCGGCGGACGACGAACTTCCCGCGCGGCTGCTCGCGGTGTCGGAGGGCATCGCGGCGGCCATCGCGGAGTTCCATCCGGATGCCGTGGCCGTCGAGCGGGTCTTCGCCCAGCAGAACCTGCGCACCGTGATGGGCACGGCGCAGGCGAGCGGCATCGCCGTGGCCAAGGCGGCGGAAGCCGGCCTGCCGGTGGCGCTGCATACGCCGAGCGAGGTCAAGGCCGCCATCACCGGCTACGGCGCGGCCGACAAGGCGCAGGTGGGAGCCATGGTGGCCCGCGTGCTCGGCCTGGCCGAGATCCCGCGTCCGGCAGACGCCGCGGACGCGCTTGCCCTCGCCATCTGCCACGGCTGGCGCGGGGGAGCGACGGCACCGGATGCCGGAAGCACCGGCGGTCTGACTCCCGCGCAACGGGCGTGGCGCGCCGCCGAGAAGTCGTCGGCGAAACGTAGACTCTAGAACATGATTTCGAGTGTCCGCGGCACGGTGCTGCACGTCGCGGGCGGTGGAGCCGTCATCGAAGTGGGTGGCGTCGGCATGTCGGTCGCCCTCACCCCCGATCACGCCTTGGGTCTGCGGGTCGGCTCCGAGGCCTTCGTGCACACCGCTCTCATCGTGCGCGAAGACGACCTGAGCCTCTACGGCTTCGCCTCTCGCGAGCAGCTCGAACTCTTCGACCTGCTGCGCAGTGTCTCCGGGGTCGGCCCGAAGTCGGCGCTGGGTGTGCTCGCGCAGCTCTCGCCCGACGAGATCGCGCGGGCCGTCGCCGAGGAAGACGACGCCCCCTTCCGGCGGGTGTCGGGCATCGGGCCCAAGACCGCGAAGCTCATCACGGTGTCGCTCGCCGGCAAGCTCGTCGCTCCCGCCGCCGTTCGCGCCGGGGCCGCTCTCGTCGCCCCCGATGCGGATGTCGTGGCAGCCCTTGTGGGTCTCGGCTGGCCCGAACGCGCCGCCTCGGCCGCCGTATCCGAGCTCCTCACGGAGCTCGGCGGCTCGGCGCCGACCGAGGTGCCCGCGCTGCTGCGGATGGCCCTCGGCCGCCTCGGACCGCAACGAGCGGGCGTGCGCCCGTGAGCGATCCGATCACGACGCCCGACCCGGAGTCGGAGGCCGAGCTGGCCTTCGAGGGAGCGTTGCGACCCCGCAGCCTCGCGGAGTTCGTCGGGCAGTCGAAGGCGCGCGGCCAGCTGCAGCTCCTCCTGCGCGCTGCCGAGCTGCAGCAGCGCGCCCCCGACCACATCCTGCTCGCGGGTCCCCCTGGGCTCGGCAAGACGACCCTCGCGATGATCGTCGCCCACGAGGGTGCGCGGCCGTTGCGCATGTCGAGTGGTCCTGCGATCCAGCACGCCGGCGATCTCGCGGCGCTGCTGTCGAGTCTCGTGCCCGGCGAGGTGCTGTTCATCGACGAGATCCATCGCATGGCGCGCAACGCCGAGGAGATGCTCTACCTCGCGATGGAGGACTTCCGCATCGACATCATGGTCGGCAAGGGAGCGGGCGCCACCAGCATCCCGCTCGATCTCGCGCCGTTCACGCTCGTGGGCGCGACCACGCGATCCGGCCTGCTGCCCAATCCGCTGCGCGACCGCTTCGGCTTCACCGCGCATCTCGAGTTCTACGACGACAGCGAGCTCGACGAGGTGCTCGCCCGCGCCGCTCGTCTGCTCGGGCTCGATCTGGCGCCGGATGCGCGGGCCGAGATCGCATCCCGCAGCCGCGGGACACCGCGCATCGCGAACCGCCTGCTGCGCCGCGTGCGCGACTACGCGCTCGTGCACGGCCGGTCCGCCGACCACACCGCGGTGCACGAGGCCCTCGAGCTGTATGACGTCGACCCGCTCGGGCTGGACCGGCTCGACCGCGCCGTGCTCGAGGCGATCCTCGCGCGCTTCGACGGCGGCCCGGTGGGGCTCTCGACGCTCGCCGTGTCGGTGGGCGAGGAGCCCGAGACGATCGAGTCGGTCGTCGAACCCTTCCTGGTGCGCATCGGCATGATCAGTCGCACGCCGCGCGGACGGGTGGCCACCCCCCGCGCGTGGGAGCATCTCGGTGTTCGCCCCCCGAGTGCGGGGCGGGCGGGCGCCCGGACGCTCTTCGACGATGACGTATGATTCTCGGGGACCGCGACGCCTCACTCCGTAGGCTGTGCGCAGTTTCCCCTCATCCCGGAAGGCTCTCCTCTCCTCATGGACTTCACACTGATCCTGCTCGCCGGCCTGCTGGTGGTCATGATCTTCTTCACTTGGCGCAGCTCGCGGAAGCGCAAGGCGGATGCCGAAGAGATGCAGACCAAGCTGCAGCCCGGCGCCGAGATCATGACGCAGCACGGCATCTTCGGCACCCTCATCTCGCTCGACGACGAGAAGAACGAGGCGATCGTCGAGACGACCCCCGGCACGCGCCTGCGGGTGCACCGCCAGGTGATCGTGCGCGTCGTCGACCCGGAAGAGCTCGAGCACGCTGACGACGACGTCGTCGACGAGGCGGATGTCGAGACCTCTGTCGAGGTCGACGACGCCCCGGCCGACACCACGGAGCCGGAGTTCGGCGAGCGCACGGAGAAGCCCAAGCGCGCACCGCGCAAGAAGCCCACCGAGACCGAGTAGCGGTGGCGACGCGTAGCACGCCGGTCCGGAAGGCCTGGCGGTCTCTCGGCTGGCTCGCGGGCATCATCGTTCTGCTCGTCGGCCTCAACACGGCCGGTGCCATCTGGTGGGGCTGGGGGTGGGCCCCCAAGCTCGCGCTCGACCTCGAGGGCGGCACCCAGATCATCCTCACGCCGAACCTCGAAGACGGCGAGTCGGTCAC
>SMFF01000114.1_pt1 | contig 14188 bp, 22 predicted proteins | sample 2456181 | NCBI WGS metagenome assembly SMFF01 (sample SAMN10132611, study PRJNA489261) | soil metagenome | isolation source: day120 antibiotic-loamy sand soil ammended with raw manure from dairy cow... | place: USA | collected 2015-04-01
GTCCGCGACAGCGGCACGGACCGGTTCATCCTGGACAGCGACGGCGATTCGCACCAGGATGCAGGGCGCACGCTGAGGGCGGCTGGTGGCGCCGCCGACGACACGGGCGTCGGGTGGACGAACTACGACACCGTGGATGACATCGCGGCGCTGGACGCCCTGGCGGTGTCGCTGGCGCGGGAGGGCGACCCGCTGCGCGAGCGGTTCCTGCAAGGGTTCGGCGAGAGCCGCGCATTCCTGGAGTCGATCCCGGGGAAGCCCATCGTCTCGTTCAACGACGGCCCCGGGCAGGACGGGCACGCCTTCGTCAACATGAGCCGCCTCACGATGCTTCTGACGGGAGCGGTGCGTCAGATGGGACTGGAGATGCGAGCGCTGCGGTCCGAGGTCCGAGCGCTCCGAGCGGGCACGTAAACAAGGAGGGTCACCCCATGAGCGACCAGCAACCGCAGCCGGCCTCGTACCCCGGCTTCCCCGTCTCGGCGAAGGGGCTCCAGAAGCTGCACCAGGCGCTCGGGATGTACCTGCACCAGGCGCTGGAGCAGGACATCACGGCCACGGACCGGCAGGAGCAGCACCAGCAGCAGATCGCGGCGCTGGTCGCGCAGATCGAGGCGCGCGAGCCGCTGCCGACCGCCGGGCCGGAGCAGGCGCCCCCGAGGCCGCTGCGGCAGCCGAAGGCGCAAGGGAGCTGACCGATGGCGCTTGCGACCGTCGCTCCCGACGACCAGGTCGAGAGCGAGAACCACAACTCCATCGTCGGGCTCCTCAACGGCACGCCCGGGTTCGGCCAGCCGACGAAGCTCTACGACTACAGTGACACGGCGACCTACAGCCTGACGGTCGGCAACCAGGACACGACCAACGGGCTGATCGCGAAGTTCCAGTACGGCCCGGTCGGGGCGGCCACCGAGGTCGTGCGGATCACCAAGGCCGGCATCTACGGGGTCATCCACGACCTGGGCCAGACCACGTTCGAGCTGGAGGGCTTCGCCGCCGTTGGCGCCAACATCCGCGGGACCAGCCCGTCCGAGGACCCCGACGCGGCCTGGACGGCGGCGTTCGCCGCGGTTCAGGCGGCCGGCGGCGGGACCATCCTGCTCGGGCCGTACACCTACCTGGCGCCGACCTCGGCCGTGACCTGGGTGGCGAACTGCATCCTGCGCGGGGCGGGGATGTACGCGACGACCATCTACCACCGCAACAGCTCGGCCCGCGAGCCGGTCCGCTTCCTCAACCTGGCCGGCTGCGGCGTGATCGACCTGGCCGTCAACGGCAACTACAGCAACAACAAGACGTTCGCGTCGGCCGAGATCACGGTGGACGGCGACCACTCGTTCGCCCACCGTGTCCGCGTCTACAACCACAACTACTGGGCCATCGAGTGCGGCGGACTCGACACCAGCGTGTCGGAGTGCCACATCGTCGCCAACGCCCCCAACAGCTACACGCCGTGGTCGCTGACCAACCTCGACGAGAACGGGCTCTGGGGCGTCGTGACGGCCTCGACCCAGGTCTGCAAGCGGATCCGGATCCTCGGGAACACGATCACGGGCCACCGGTCCGGGGCTATCGTGGGCGGCGGGATCGGCTGCGTGATCGCCAATAACACCGTCGAGGACAACCACCGCAGCGACCTCGGGTTCTCGGCCGGCACCCCCGGCGGCCAGATCGCGCTGGTGTTCACGAAGACGACCGCGACGGGCGACACCCAGCCGCAGCACTGCGTCGTCGCCAACAACGCGGTCGGCCCGATGCCCTCGGCGGTCGGCGGGGTCGGCGGGGCGATCGGGATCGAGTGCAACTCCTGGAAGAACTGCCTCGTCATCGGCAACACCGTCAACAACGTCTCGGAGATCGGGATCTCGTTCTCGGCCTCGGGCGCGGCGTCCTCGGGCTGCCAGATCATCGGCAACACCGTCCACTCGGTCGATACCCACGACGCGACCGTGGCGGGCGGGGGCAGCATCGGCGTGACGGTGGACGCCAACGGCTACAACATCTCGGGCCTGCTGATCGAGGGCATGGTGGTCTCGAACTGCCGCAACGTGCTCTCGACGGCCGAGTCCGGCGGCGGCGTCGTCACCGGGCTCTCGATGAAAAACTGGACGCTGATCGCTAACACGGCAGGGTGGACGAACAACATGGCGACCAGCGTCTACAAGTCGGGCGGCCACGTCTACCTCTCGACGTTCCACGCCCCGTTGCCCGAGTACAACTACCACAACTACGCGACCGGCAACATCAACGCCTACGAGACCTACTCGGGCGTGTTCATCAACACCGGGTCCGGCTCGAACAGCTCGAACACGGCGAATGGCCTGCTGGTTATCTCCGGGGCCATCGCCACCGACCATCCGCTGCGAGTCGCCACGACGGGAGCGGTTGACCGCCTGACGGTGCGCGGCAACGGCGACGTGGTGCTCGGGACGGCGGCACTCGCGACCAACGCGACCGGCGGCGGCTGGCTCTGGATCGCGTCCTGTGCCGGCACCCCGACCGGCGTCCCGGCGACGCTGTACACCGGCCGCGTGCCGCTTCATTACGACTCCACCAACCATAAATTATACGTCTACGATTCCGGCTGGAAAGCGACGGCGGCACTCACATGACGGGAGTACGCGCGTAACCGAACAACGGGCGCCCGGTCGGGCTGGCTTGGACCCCGAGCCCGACCGGACTACTCAACAGCCAGTCTTGGAGCGACTGACCGTGAGCATCCCCACGATAGACCGTGAACCTAAGGCGGAGCAAAGGCTGAGATCAACCGGGGATAAGGGCGACGCAGATGGGCGGTGTGATGCCGAATGACGTGAGCGTGGCGGCTGAGCTCGCCAAGAATCTGACGGTCACGTTCGCCCTGGTCATCGCCCTGATGGGCGGCGCTCTGGAGTGGTACGTCTGGGGCCGGACCCACCGCAGGATCGTGGCGGATTTCGAGCGGCGGCTGGACGAGCTCCAGCGGGAGAAGGACGTCGAGCTCAGAAAGAAAGACGCGGAGATCGAATGGTGGCAGCGTTTGACACTACGAGCAACGGAGGTCGCGGACTGGGCCTCGCGCGGGTACGCGGATGGGAACCTCCCGCCCCTCGGGAGCGGGGAGCGCGGGCATCCCGGGGGCCGCTGATGCTCGCCGAGTGGTTCCGGCTCTGGTTCTTCCCGCCGGCGGCGCCGACCGACGCGCGGGTGACCCACGCGCCGCCGACCGGGACCGGCATGACCCCGATGGTCACGGACGCGGACATCCCGGCCGAGCGCCGCGCGCTGCTGCTCGGGGTCCAGGAGCGGCACCACCAGATCATCAGCCGCCTGGCCGCCGCCCACGCCCGCAAGCAGGTCGAGCGCATCCAGGAGCGGCGCCGAGAGGAGCAGTCGTCATGAGCACCACCGTCAACCGCCTGATTTACGCGCTGCTGCCCATCGTGATGGCGGCGGCCGACGCCATGTACCAGGCCATCCAGTCGCAGCAGGCCGGCGGCAAGCCGATCGACTGGCAGCAGGTCGGTTTCGTGACCGCGATGGCCGCGCTCGGGGCGCTCGTGGCCGCCAACAGGCCACGAGTGGGCAGTGAGCCGCTGGCGGCCCAGGTCGATGACCTCAAGAAGGCGGGCGTCCGGAAGCGGGACATGGCGGTTATCCCGAAGGACGAGGTGAGGCCATGAGCATCATCACTACGCGGGAGGGCTGACCGTGGCCTCGATCGGCCTGAACATCGCCCGTGACGGCAGTACCCCGCTCGACGTGATCCGTCGATTCAACGTCACATGGGTCAGGGTCGTGGCACTCGACGGCCTCGACCTGTCGGGCTACTTCCACACGCTGCGCGCAGCCGGCATCAAGATCCTGCTGGTGCTGGCCCGCGAGTCGGGCGGGGACTACGCAGGCTACCAACGACGCTACGGCAGCCTCGTGGACGCCATCGAGGTGGGGAACGAGCCGGACCTCACATCGCCGTCCTCGTGGACGATGACCCAGGTGGAGCTCGCGGCGCTCGGCAAGGCGGTGCGGGCCAGTTTTTCGCGCCCGTTCCCGCTGGTGGTCGGCGGGCTCGCGTCGGGCCACCCGGAGTGGCTGGACGGGGCCGATCTCTCGTGGGCCGACGCCATCGCGTTTCACCCGTATCTGCGGGACGCGCCGAACCCGAACGACCTCGAAGACCTGCCCGACGTGGACGCGCTGGCGGCCGGCTACAAGCGTTTCGGCAAGCCACTGCTCATCACGGAGTGGGGCTGGTGGGACGACCACGAGCCGCGCGCGTCGGACGAGGTCCGCGACATGGTCGGATGGGCCGGCGGGACGAGCGACGTGGAGGTCTTCTTCTACTTCTGTGCCTCGGACGCGATGGTCCCGCCCTTCGGGTTGCTCGACGCTGCCGGGCATGACAAGCCACGGGCGCCCGTCTTCCGAGACGGCGCGACCCGCGCGATCAACAGCCAGTGGCCCGCTGTGCAGGCGCAGCCGGTCCCGGCCGGTCCGAATCCGTGGCAGTTCTTCACCGCCGATCAGGTCGCCGCTGCCGCCGAGTGCCCCGTCGATGCCGTGCGCGCCAACTGGCCCAAACTGGTCGAGCAGATCGAGCACTGCGGGCTGACCAACCGTAGCCTCTGGCTCGGGCTGATCGGGACGGTGGCGATCGAGTCGGCCAGCACCTTCCGTCCGGTCCGCGAGGCGTTCTATCTCGGCGAGCCGGAGCCGGCCGAGTCGTACCGCAAGACGCTCCGGTATTACCCCTTCTACGGCCGGGGCTTCATCCAGAACACCTGGCGGGACTCGTACGCCGAGCTCGGGCCGAAGATCGCGGCGCTGTGGGGCGCCGGCGCCGATGACCCGACCTTCGACCTCGTGGCGAACCCGGACAACCTGCTGGACCCCGACATGAGCGCGGCTGCGGCGGCCACCTTCTTCCGAGACAAGGCGGGCGGGGCGTTGGCAGCGGCAGCGGCGCGCGGGGACTGGGCCGAGGTCAGGCGCCTGGTCTACGGCGGCGCCGATCCGCAGGGCACGGCGCGGGTCGCACGGATCGCCTCGGCGCTGACAGCGAGCGCCCCGCCGGCTCCGGCCCCGACGCCGGTGGACGACCGCGACGAGAAGATCGCGGCCTACGAGCTGGCCCTGCGGACGCTGCGTGACAAGACCATCCCCGATCTCCAGGCGCAAGTTACCGAGCTCAACCGCATCGTGACGCAATTCATCGGCGCCGCCTGAGCCACAAGGAGCAACCACATGCGACGCATCACCATCGTGTTGACCGACGAGGAGTACGAGGCCATCGCGGCGCAGGCGCAGCAGGAGCGGCGCTCGGTGCGCGAGCAGGCCGCCTATCTGGCGACGCGGCGTACGTACACCCTGGGGCCGTCCACGGGCGGACAGACGGTCCCGGGCATCTGGCCGCCGAATGTCTGGTGCCGGTCCAGCGGCGGCGACCTGGCTGCCCCGCCATCCAACGGCACGATGCTCTGGAACGCGACGAACACCGTCGCCGCAGATCCCACCATGCCCACGCCATTCGTGACCCGCAAGATGGGCTCCTGAGAGGACTGACCATGCCCACCCAGAACCGCTACGTGCTGACCTTCGCAACGCCCGAGCCGATCGAGCCCGAGGTCCGCGCGCTCCTGAAGGAGTCGCTCGCCGACACCGTCCGCGACGTGCTCGGCGCCACGGTGGACGACCTGGCCGTCGCCATCGACCAGGAAGTGGTCGCGTGAGGGAACGGATGTACCGCTTTGGTAAGCACCCACCCAAGAGCGACTATCGGACGCTCCGCTTCTCGGACTACCTGTCCGCGAAGCCGCCGGTCCTGCCGGCCACTTACAGCGCGCTCGATCGTGTGTACGCCAACCTCAAGGTCAGCGATCCCACGATCCTATTTCCGCTCGACTTCAACGACTCGCTCGGGGACTGCACCATCGCGGCCCTCGCACACGCCGAGACCGTCTACGGCGGGCTGATCGGCAAGCGGCACATCATGCCAGCCACCGATGTCAAGCGGGTGTACCTGAAGCTCTCTGGCGGCGTGGACAGCGGCCTGAATGTGCTCGACGTGCTCAACTACTGGCGGAAGACCGGCGCTGGCGGCGAGCGGATCAAGGCGTACGTCAGGATCAACCCGAAGAATCACCAGCACGTCATGCTGGCGACGGTCCTGTTTGGCGGCGTCTACCTCGGTTTCCAGTGCCAGGAGGACGTGCTGAAGGACTTCGACGCTCGTAAGCCGTGGACGCCCGGCAGGCTCACGCAGGACGGGCACGCCGTCTACATGACCTCGTACGACGCGCAGGGCGTGACGGTGCTGACCTGGGGTAACACGCAACAGGGCACCTGGGACTGGTGGAACGAGTGCGTGGACGAAGCCTACGCGGTTCTCTCGACAGAGGCGTTGCAGCCGGGCTTTGCGCCGGACTTCGACGGCGCGCAGCTCCAGGCTGATCTACGCATGGTGGCAGGTTAGGCGATGTGCTTCCACGAGCGGCGCCGCACGATCGCGCTGACAGCGCCGGTTGTGGAGCCGAACTGACGCGCTAATTCAACCTGCCGATACTGGCCTGTCTCCCAGAGACGTCGAATTTCTCGGACGTCATCGTCGGTCAGCCGCTTCGACATTCGTGCGCCGTTCGGACCTCGATCCTTGGCCCACATGTCGTTGACGTTTGCCTGCTGATCTCCGAGGAACAGGTGATCGGGTCGGACGCACGGTGGGTTGTCACAGTGGTGGAGCACCTCCATCCCTTCAGGGATCGGACCATTGTGGAACTCCCACGAATACCGGTGAGCACGAAGAGTCCCGTTCCCGCGCCCTCCACGACCAATGTAGCCGTAACCGCCGCGCTGCCAGTTGAGGTAGCCGGTCCAGACCCAACACGGGCCGAGCTCGGGGCGGTGAGCAGGAGTGGGGCCATCCTTGTTGACGCGCTCCCAGAAGCGGTCCTCAATCGCGCGGCGACGATCAGCAATCTCGCAGGACTGACCGCAATAGAGAGCGCTATGCTCCTCCATGCGCCGACGCCGTGCGTAGAACGAGGCCCCGCAGACCGGACACGTTTTGGTCTCGCCGTCACGGCGGCTGAGTTGACTGCACTCGCGCGAACAGTAGCGCCCCATCCCGCTGCGCTCAGCCGAAGGGTAGACACGGAACGGCACGCCACACCGCTCGCACGGGCGGAATGTGGGTGGCTGGCGATGGGCACGAGGGGCCGATCCACGCGCCTTGATAGTGCATGGGCGGCTACAGAAGCGCCCCGCCCCCTGTTTCTTCAAGTGAGAGGGGTAGATCAGGAAGGGAGTACCACACTGCTCACAGCGGCGCTCAACCCTGGTAGACTGTACCGGCATCAGGTGTCTCCAAGCCCTGGTGCTCGGCCCGTACGGTGTGCAACCACCGTGCGGGCTTCGTCGCGTCAATTGTACCAGACCCACACTGTCGGGGACGTGGCCTGACCCCGCGCCCACGGCGGGTCAGGCGTCGGCCAGCAGCGCTTCCGCCCGCTCAATATCGGCTGCTGTCAGCCCCACGTGATAATCCGTCCTGACGAGTCGATCGGCTAGGTGCGCCATGTCATTGTCGTCGTCCAGGATGACGAACCGATTGACCTGGCGCCTCGTGGTATCGAGCCACGCCTGGATTTCGGTGCCACGCTCTGTGGCGACCCAGAGCGGCCCGCGCTCTCGGTGTGACAGATCAGGCGTGATGCCGAGCATTGGAGCCGTGATGCCAACGTCGCGGAGCGTCTGGCGCATGGCGCGGGCGCCGCGTTTGCGCCACGTGGATGAGACCACGAGTCGGGCGCCGGTCCGATCCGTCAGGCGGTTGAGCAGCACGACGGCTTCGGCGTCGATCGCGTGCCGGCCTCGGATATAGCGTGGCGACGTCCAGAAGGCGACCGAATTGAGCACGCCGTCAACATCCAGGAAGATGATCTTGACTGGCTCACCGTCCATCACTCGCCCCCGCCGCTCGGCTCGGGCGCGGCGGCTGCGAGGGCGGCGCGCACGATCATGTCGGCCTCACAGACGAAGCACTCTTCGTAGCAGCCATCGCCGTCTCGGTCGTAATCGTGGCTGTTGGCATCGTGGATCAGCTCCTGTAGACGCTTTAGCTCAGTCCGCAGCCACGCCGCCTCCTCGCGGGCGGCGCGCAGGTCGGCCTCCAGGCGTGCGGCGTCGTTGTGGTCGCGGACGATCTGATGGGCCAGACCCGGCGGTGCGTCGCACACGAACCGAGACCCTTCGGGGTATCGTTCGCGAACGTCGGCCAGTTCAATGCCGTTCTTGGTCCGATGGCGTAACGCGCTCACGAACCACTCGCTCATCCTCGCTCCTTCCTCGCCGCGCCGTGGTGGCGCGGCTGTGTGCGGTCACGGGTGGTAGGTCGGGCTCTATCTGGTGAGGCGTTCCATCGTGCCACATGACGAGCACGGTATCCACGCCCCTCCGCACGAGTGCTCGTCGCCGTTGCCGACACAGAAATCGCTGTCGCAGGATGGCTCGTGAGTGAACTCAGCCCCGAGCCCGAAGCAGTCATCGCAGCCGGGGCCGTACTCGATGGCGTAGCAGACGCCGTTTCGGTCCTCAATGAAGGCCACCCGCTCCTCCAGGTTACGCCCGATCTACTGTCCGTTTAGCTTCGGCACTACTCGCCGTTGCCACCCGTCAATGCAGCCGCCAGAATGCGCTCGGCCTTGTCTCGATCACGCTCCTCGATTAGCACTCCCAGAGCCCGCATGATGCGGGCTCGTAGCCACTCGTTCTTGGCCTGATGCTGGTGGTGGTGTGTGCGATAGCAGCAGCAGCAATAGCGGTGCGTCGGTGTAGCATGACATGGGACATTCAGGGTCTTGGGCCACGCCGCTACATCTGCGGGCTCCATTACTCCTCCTTACTGGCCGATGAAAGCGTGCTTATGTGACCCACTCAGTTCTCTGCCATGAGTCGCCGCAGATCAACTGCACTGGCAGCCACGAGAGTGGGCGACACCACGCCGCCAGTGATAGCCCCGCTCAGAATGTCGAGATGCGCCTGCACGGCTTCCCTCAATCGGTCATACCGTTCCTGAAGACGCACGCTTTCCTGAGTGCCAGCTACGAGGAAGGCTGCCCCAACCTCTACGCTGGCCTGGAGAGATGATCGGGCCTGTTTCTCGTTCGCCATCGGTCCTCCTGCTATCATTCGGGTGTTGTGCCCGGCGAGATCCTGAGGTATCGGGACCGTCCGGGCCTTTTCATGCCCGACCTATGGGGCTTTTCTTCAGACGCTCACTGGTTGGCGCCGATCCTCATCGTCGAGAGCGGTCTGGGCCATAGTCTGCAAGATGTCGGCGCTGGAGTAGTGGGGGTCATCACCGCTGAGGTCCACCTCCATGATCTCCTTCAGCGCTTCCCGCAGTCGCCTGTTTTCGGCCATCAAACGCTTGACTTGTTCGATGTTGTGCTCGGCCGACCCCTTCCAGACGTTGCGGTCGAGCGTCAGGGACTCGACCTTGTTGTGGTCCTCCACGACCCGCTCAGCGAGGCACCGTCCGTAGGTGCCCGGGGCAATCACGTTGAGGATCAGTGTCTCCCCGTCATAGACCCGATGCTGGAACCACAGGTCATGTTGATCGCTCTCGACGTGCCAGTCAGCCATGTTGTCCTCTCGAAGTGGCGACCATAATCGTGAGAAGTGGAGCCGCCTCGCCCGGCCCGCGACGGGGCGACCGGGGCGACGGTCAGGCGCTCTCGGGGTACTTCTCGCCACAGAATGGGCAGTAGGTCAGGATCAGCTTCATCCCCCGCTCGCCCCGCTTCGGCCTGATGACCTCGGTCTGGATGTACGGCTTCTGATCGCCCGCCCTCGGACCACTGAGCGTGGTCAACGTCGGGATGCGCTGGTTCTGCTCGACCAGCACCTTCTGTGTCTCTGTCAGGCACTCACACATCCGTGCTCTCCCTCCAATCAGCGGGTGCCGCCGGGGCCGTGCCCCTGGCGGCGCGGTGTATCGGTCAAATGCCTGCTTTCCTGACGCGGCATCCAGGCTGGGGATGGTCGCCGTGCTTCGCAATCTCGTGTGCGACTCGTTCCTCCGCGAGCGCGCGGGCGGCTTCGTCGGTCTCGCCATCACCCACGCCAACGGCGATCCACCTGGGACCGATATTCTCCCAGCGGATGCAGACCCACGAGCCATCAGGCGCCACCCCGGTGGCCGCTCCGGTGGTCTGTCTCCGCTCCAGGCACTGCCAGAACGTCTCTCGCAGCCGCTCCGGAACCATGATGCCCGCCATCGTCTCGTCCTCCTGAACGGGCCGATCGCGTGCCCGGCCCCCTGGCGGGTGTCAGTAGCAGTTGTGGGTGCGGCCCTGGCGCCGTCGCAGGCAGCGCCCGCAGACCAGCACCGCCTCGCGCGCACCGTCGAAGCGGTCGTCCGTGACCTTCCCGCGCTTCCGACAGTCGATACAGGTGCCGAGCTGCCAGCCGACCGGGATGTTCTTCCGTGCGCACGGCGGGCAGAGCGGCTGCGCACGATTGCAGACCGGGCTCGGGTTGGTGGTGCCCGTCGTCGGGTCGGCCGGCCCGGGCACCGCCGAAAGGCGAAAGAACCCCGGTGTGCCGCACAGGAAGCAGCTATTGGACTGGTAGACGGCCAGTCGCTCGTTGTAGCGGTCGATGAGCCGCTGCTCGTACTCGGTCGGGGCGTTCAAGGTGCGCATCGGTCAGTCCTCCTACGACTCTGATGGTTGGGCCGCCGCGAGCTTGTCCCTCGCGGCGGCCTGCGTGTGTCCGGTGGGGGCTAGAACGGCAGAACCTCGAAAACCTCGACGTTGCCCGGTGCGGGATCGCCCCAGAAGCGGCGCGGCGTCTGGCGAAGTTGACCGTTCGGCTTCACCCCCTCGCCGTTGTTCAGGCGTTCAGTCAGTCGCCGTGCCTCCGCTTCGGTGACGAGCGGGTACACCACGTACGCCTCGCCCCACTCGTTGCGCCGCTCGCGGTCGATCACGCTGTACGACCGTGCCGAGTGGTTGTAGCGACTGTAATACCGTGCCATCGCTCCATCTCCCCGCTGCGCGACCCGCTGGGTGGGGCCGCTTGATCTGATTCAATCCTACTACGGCGCGTAGCAGATGTCAATGGGTCAAAATGCCCGAAATCTGGAAAATTGGGCATCCGAGGGTATTGCTTTCTATGTACTAGCGTAGTAGGATTGAGGTATCAAGCGAGGAGCGGCGATGATGCAGCAACTAACGGTTCAGAGCTTCACGGGAGCCGTCCAGATCGCGCAGCAGATCGGCGCATGGGACGACTGCCCCTGCTGCCAGGGTGTTCGAGCGTATCGCGTCCACGATCTGTATCAGCCGTTCGCCCACATCGCGGTCAGGACGCCCCTGGATGAGCGCATTGCGAACCGCCGCATGATCGACGCGGCGCTGGCCCGCTGACGATGGCACGACGAACGAGAGAAGCGGCGGCGCGGGTGCGCCGCCTCATGGACGGGTCGACCATCCAGTGCGGATCGTGCGGAGTGCGCTTCTGGACATACGAGCAACTGAGGGAGCACTACGGGATTAGCGCGGGGAAACCGTACTGTCAGCACGTGGTCGTCGGGCCGCGACCGTGACCGAGCAGCATATCGCCAGTGTCGTCAACGACTACCGCGCCGCCTTCTGCTGGACGGCGCGGTGCTCCTGCGGATGGGAGGAGCTCCACAGTCTCGCTGTGGTCGCTGACCGCGCCGTCGAGGATCATATGCGAACCATGATCCAGTCCGTCGAGATGCTCCCGACGCAGGGCTACTGTGCTCGCTGCTGCCTCAGCTACAGCGAGCACCCGCCTGATGCCGAGCGCTGCATGACGTGTGGCGAGCCGGTGCCGTGCCCGGAGGATGATGGTCCGCCGATGCGCACCAGCGAGGGCGTCTGGCACGCCGACTGTGCAGACCGTCCGTTCGGAGGGGGATGATTGACACCCGAAGAACTACGCGCTCGCCGCAAAGCCCTTCGCCTCAGTCAGGTCAAACTGGCTGAGGCGCTCGGCGTTACCCAGCACACCATCAGCCGATGGGAAGAGGGCAAGATCAAGCTAACGGCGCCACGCTCGTTGTGGTTGGATGTCGAGATGAAACGGATCGAGCGGGAACGGCGTCCGAAGAAGCGCCGCCGCTCGGCCGCCAGCGGGCGCGGGGAGGGGGAGTGATGCCGATGCCCAACAGTTGCCGCGAGCGCGGTCATATGATCACGTCGTGGCGCGACATGCGGACCTGCAACCGCGTCTTCAGGCACGGCGACAACCCCGAGCACGTCCTGATGGTCGAGGAATACGAGATCGCCACGCTGCCGTGGGTGAAGGAAGTCAGGCGCGACACGCTGGTGTACGCCTACCTGCTGCACAAGTTAATCTTGTGGACCGACCGCATCCACGAGTACGAGGACGCCGCCCAGCGCCAACCAGAGCCTCGGCAGGACCGGCGGGGCGAGGGGGAGGGAGGCGAGGGGTGAGCGAGAATGGCACGTCGTAAGTCGGAATCGCTGACGGTCGAGACGGTTCGCCGTCAACGAGACGAAGCGGTAGCCGAGATCGCGCGTCTGGATCAGAAACGCGAGGCGCTCCTCGCGATGGTCAGGGGCCACGAGGCGTGGCTGCGCGTCTACGGTCCGCCCACTGCTAGCTTGCCCCCGGCCGCCGAGGCGGGCAGCGCGACGCAGGGGGAGGGGTGACCCGCCCGCCCCGACGCGCGGGCGTGGTATCCTATTCCTGTCGTGCCCGGCGCGATCCTTCGGGACCGTCCGTGGCCGAGAACAGCATACTGGCTCGGGTCGGCAGAGAGACCCCCGGGTGGCTGGGAGTAGGCCACCAAGACGGAGCCCCGGTTGGTGCAGCAAGATCACCGACTGGGGCTTTTGCACATTCAGCCTACTTTCTACGCTTGCCCCGCTCACCCAGACCAGGAAGCCCCGAGGATCACTCCTCGGGGCTTCGCTTTGCCTGCCGCCGCGCCGTGGGGTCAGGGGGCGACAGGCGACTGTCCACTGAATCTTATCCTGTCCACTATCGTTTCCCGGAATGTCCCGTTCGTGGCCGGTTCGCCAGGGGGGCTCATATCTGGTAGAGGGGCGACCCCGGGGTGACTCGAACACCCGACACACGGTTTAGGAAACCGTCCATCAGGATGAGCGCCCGCCGCCAGCCCTCTTCGAGTCGCGCCGCCCTGTCCTCGTTTTACCGTTGCTCACCTGTCCACTATCCTGTCGCTTACGCCCCGGCGCGGGCTCCTGCCGGGCCAGCTTCCGGAGCGCCGCATCGATCCGCCGGGCGGCCGCCCGGTCGGCCTCGCTGATGACCTGAGTATAGTGATCGAGCGTCGTCTGGGCGTCGGCGTGCCCCATCCGCGCCCGCAGCGTGGCCGGGTCCACCCCGGCCACCACGGCGATCGAGGCGTGGACCTTGCGCGTCAGCTCGCGGAACTGGGTCGTCTCGCGGATGCCGGCCCGCTTCAGGAACGGGCGCCACACCCTCGGGCCGAAGTTCTGCGGCTCCAGGTGGCCGCCGGCTCGGTTCGGCCAGACCAGCCCGAGCGGGTTGGGCCGGCCCGACTGCTCCAGCCGGGCCAGGTGCGCCCGGAGCGCGGCCACCGCCCAGCCGCCGATGGCGATCCGCACGTCGCTGTTGGCGGTCTTCGGCGCCGACCTGACCATCCCCCGCCCGATCTCGCGCCGCACCTTCTCGGGCGACGAAAGCGAGCCGTCGTCCAGGTCGAGGTCGTCGATCCGCAGCGCGAAGAGCTGGCCCTGCCGCAGCCCGGTCTCGGCCGCCGTGATCCACAGCGCCTCGTCCGGGTCGCCGGTGGCCGCGCGGAGGTACCGGATGACGGCGTCGGTGTCGAGCGGCAGGCGCGGGGGCACGTGCAGGAAGCTATGCACACGGTGGATGGTCGAGCCGGACAGCCCGCGATCCTCCAGCGCCGCGTACAGCCGCTCCAGGTCCGTCAGCACGAGCGAGGAGACGCGCCGCGTACCGAGGGTCGGCGCGACGTGCAGGCGGATGTGCTCCTCGTAGCGCTGGACCGTCGAGGTCGCGAGCGGCTTCCTGGATCGGCGCCGGCGCTCCAGGGAACGAGGGCGTCCCGTTGCACGGGGGCCCGACGCACGCGCCGGCGACGCACGTCTCCGCGCCGTTGCAGAAGAAGCCGTCGTCACACTCCGCATCCAACGTGCATTGCGGC
>SMFF01000112.1_pt1 | contig 14186 bp, 8 predicted proteins | sample 2456181 | NCBI WGS metagenome assembly SMFF01 (sample SAMN10132611, study PRJNA489261) | soil metagenome | isolation source: day120 antibiotic-loamy sand soil ammended with raw manure from dairy cow... | place: USA | collected 2015-04-01
TGGATGACACCGTGCTGCGCAACCTGGAATTGCGGCTGCTTTATATACGCGACCTCGAGTCGCGCCGTGCCGCCATCCTGGACTCTATCGCCCAGCAGGGCAAGCTTGATGCCGCCCTCGAGCAAGAAATCAATGCGGCCGACACCAAGCAGCGCCTTGAAGACCTTTACGCCCCCTACAAGCCCAAGCGGCGCACCCGGGCGCAAATCGCTCGGGAAGCGGGCCTGGAGCCGCTGGCCGATGCCATCGTGGCAGAAGCGCAATGCGACCCTGCGCAACTGGCCGCGGGCTATATCAACGCCGAGGCCGGTGTCAATGACATCAAGGGCGCCCTGGATGGAGCCCGCGACATCCTGTCCGAGCGCTACGCCGAGAACGCCGACCTGTTGGCGACGATGCGCGAGCACCTCTGGAACACCGGCCTGCTGTATTCTCGTGTGGTTGAAGGCAAGGAAACCGAGGGTGCGAACTTTCGCGACTGGTTTGATTTCAGCGAGCCGCTGCGCACGCTGCCGTCGCACCGCGTCCTGGCGTTATTGCGTGGCCGTCAACAGGGCGCGCTCGATATCCGGCTGGGCCTGTCCCCCGAACTGGAAGCCCAGACGCCCCACCCTTGCGTCCTGCGTATTGCCGACCTGTTGCGAGTCGGCGCCGACTTTGGCGCCGATGCACCGCCCCGGGGCCGCTGGCTGGCGGAAGTGTGCCGCTGGACCTGGCGCGTCAAACTGCTGACCTCATTCGAATCCGAGCTGATAGGCCGCTTGCGTGAAAGCGCCGAGCAAGAAGCCATACGCGTATTCGCCGCCAACCTGAAGGACTTGCTGCTGGCGGCTCCGGCCGGACCCAAAGCCGTGCTGGGACTGGATCCGGGCATACGCACGGGCGTCAAAGCGGCAGCCATCGATGCAACCGGCAAGGTTCTGGACACGGCAACAATCTATCCGTTCGAGCCTCGGCGCGACCGTGAAGGCAGCATACGCAGCTTGGCAGCGCTGGTGGCCCGGCACAATATCGCACTGATCGCCATCGGCAACGGTACGGCCTCGCGCGAGACGGAAAAGCTGGTCATCGACATGCTCGAGAAACACCCCGAGATGACGCTGACACGGGTCATGGTCTCGGAAGCCGGAGCTTCCGTGTACTCGGCCTCAGAGCTTGCCGCACTGGAATTCCCCGACATGGACGTCAGCCTGCGCGGCGCTGTTTCCATCGCTCGCCGCTTGCAAGATCCTTTGGCCGAGCTGGTCAAGATAGAGCCCAAAGCCATAGGCGTGGGCCAGTATCAGCACGACGTGAATCAACGCGAGCTGGCACGCTCGCTGGATGCCGTAATCGAAGACTGCGTAAACGCGGTCGGTGTCGATGTGAACACGGCCTCGGCTCCGCTGCTGACCCGCGTGTCCGGCCTGAACGCCACACTGGCTCGCAACATCGTCGCCTGGCGCGACGAGAACGGCGCCTTTACCAACCGGAAGGGATTGATGAAGGTGCCGCGCTTTGGCGACAAGTCCTTTGAGCAGGCTGCCGGCTTTCTGCGCATACCCGACGGCGACAACCCACTGGATGCGTCCGCTGTGCACCCGGAAGCCTATCCTGTCGTTGAACGTATCCTGGCCAAGATCCAGGCCGACGCCCGTGCCATCATGGGCGCGCCCGGCGCACTCAAGGGTGTGTCGCCGTCCGAGTTCACCGACGAGCGTTTCGGCTTGCCTACCATCAAGGACATCTTCCTGGAGCTTGAGAAGCCTGGTCGCGACCCGCGGCCAGAGTTCAAGACGGCGCAGTTCAAGGAAGGCGTGAACACCCTGGCCGATCTGCACCCGGGCATGATTCTCGAAGGCGTCGTCACCAACGTGGCCAATTTTGGGGCCTTCGTTGATGTGGGCGTCCATCAGGACGGCCTGGTGCATATCTCGGCCCTGTCACAAAGCTACGTCAAGGACCCCCGCGATGTTGTCCGTGTCGGCCAGACCGTAAAGGTAAAGGTGCAGGAAGTGGATGCGGCACGCAAGCGCATTGCGCTGACCATGCGGCTGGACGACGAGGGTGCGCCCACCCGCCGCGGCTCGGAAGAGCGCCGCCCCAGCAATGGCGACAAACGCAAGCCGGCCCAGCCGCGATCTGCACCGCCTGCAGGCGAAAGCGCCATGGCCGCCGCGTTTGCAAAACTAAAGCAATAAACATGAACCAGCCAGAGAACAACAAGCGCGAACAGCTGCTTACCTTGACGCAGTGGCTAACTTGCGACGACCTGGACGAGCACGAGGCGAACCGCATCATCGACCTTTGCCTGCAGGTGCAGGCCAGTCCGACGCCGACCTTGCTCGAGACTTACGGTGCGGATGCAGCCAAGGTGGTCGAGTACGATCCGCAGGGCCTGCTGGCTTTCGTTCTGTTCACCGAGCTAGAGGACTACTTCGCTTATGCCGACACCGTCGACGAACTTTATGAACAGATCGTCGACGCCTTTGAGCAGCCAGCCTTGCCGGACTATCCCTACGAACAAAGCAGCTTCGATAGCGTGTCGGGCTTTTTTGCCTGGGTCGACCAGCAACTGCTGGCGCATCACCCCAAATATCAGCTGATCCACTTCGGACAAAGCTATACCCACGACTTCCAGGTCTTACTGGTCTATCGGGACCGAGTGGACGACATCCTGGCCTTGTGCGGCCAACTGGGTGTACAGGCAGAACGCTGCAACTGAATGCAGCGCTGCTTCAGTCGGTAGCCAGGTCAGCCAGCGCCGCGCGAACGCTGGCCAGTCGGTCGGCATCGAAGCGACTGACCACGGTGCCATCCACGCGCAGGACCACTTGCTCGCCGTCTTCCAGCATCGCTACCTCACCGTCCACGGCTTGAAGCTGACGGATGGCGACGCCGGCGTCCTTGGGGTTGGCATAGGGTTCGGACAGCATCAGTTCCTGACCGTCGCCGGCAAGCAAGCGGAAACGGAACTGCCCCGCCTCATCACGGAAACTGACGAAGCGGGGCCGCTTCGCAGCGGGCTTGGGGGCTGTCGCATCGGTCAGGGCCGACGCGGGCAGCATGCTGCTGCGCAGGCCCACCGCTTCGCGCAAACGCGCCATGAAAGGCTCGGACAGGCGGCGCGCCTTGGCCGCGCCGGCCTGCAGTATGTCCTCGATACGTTCCGGCCTGGCCATCAGCTCGGCATACTGATCACGCATGGGACCCAAATCTTGCTCGATGCGCTCGTACAAGGCCTGCTTGGCGTCGCCCCAGCCCATGCCGGCTTCAAGCTGGGCCCGAAAAGTCGCCGTTTCATCGGGCGTCGCAAAGGCGCGGTACAAGGTGTACAAGTGCGCGCCTTCCGCATCCTTGGGCTCACCCGGTTCGCGTGAGTCAGTGACAATACGCATCACTGCCGCACGCAGCGCCTTGGAACCGCCTTCAAACAAGGGAATGGTGTTGTCGTAGCTCTTGGACATCTTGCGACCGTCCAGGCCTGGCAGCGTGGCGACCTCGTCGTCGATTTGCACATCGGGCAGCACGAAGATGTCGGTGCCTTTTCCATACAAGTGATTGAAACGCTGCGCAATGTCGCGCGTCATTTCCAGATGCTGGATCTGGTCGCGCCCCACCGGCACCTTGTTGGCATTGAACAAGAGGATGTCGGCGGCCATCAGCACCGGATACGAGAACAGCCCCATCGTGATGCCATCGTCTGGTTCGGCTTCGCGCGCGACATTCTGGTCGACGGATGCCTTGTAGGCATGCGCCCGATTCATCAGTCCCTTGGCCGTCACGCAAGTAAGCATCCAGCATAGCTCCGGAATCTCGGGAATGTCGGACTGCCGATAGAACGTTACCCTTTCCGGATCAAGCCCGGCCGCAATCCAGGTAGCCGCGATCTCGAGGCGGGACCGGGCAATGCGCTGGGGATCATCGCATTTGATCAGGGCGTGATAGTCGGCCATGAAATAGAAGGCGTCCACGCCAGGCAGCGCGCTGGCCTGTATGGAGGGCCGGATCGCGCCGGCATAGTTGCCCAGGTGCGGGGTGCCGGAAGTGGTAATGCCAGTCAGTACACGGGTGTTCATAAATCGCTTAAGTAAGTAAGGACAGATAGGCGGGCAGGACTACAGAACCACAGCCTCGCGACGATCAGCTTCCAGGTAATCACGCGACTGCATCTCGAGTATGCGCGAGACCGTGCGATGAAATTCGTTGGCCATGGGGCCTTGGGTATAAAGCTCGTCGGGCTCGCACTCGGCCGACATGATCAGTTTTATCTTGTGATCGTAGAACACATCGATCAGCCAGGTAAAGCGCCTTGCCTCGGACGCATGGCGTGGACCCATGCGCGGCACATCCGACAAAATCACCGTCTTGAATCGACTGGCAAGGTCCAGATAGTCGTTTTGCGAGCGCGGTCCGCCGCACAAGGTGGCGAAGTCGAACCACACAATACTGCCGCCCAGCGCCACGGCATGCAGCTGGCGGTTCTCGACCATAAGGACAGGCTTGAGTGGCGCAGTATCCAGCAAGCGATCGAAATTGGCACGTAGCTCTTTGGTGGTTTCCGCCGTAATCGGCGTCAAGTACATGCGCATCTGTTCGAGGCTGCGGCGGCGATAGTCCACGCCGATGTCCACATTCAGGACATCCATGCGCTCGTAGATCAGCTTGATGGCCGGAAGAATGCGATCGCGATGCAAGCCATCGGGATACAAGGTGTTGGGCTCGTAGTTGGACGTCATGATGAAGGACGTGCCATGCTCGAACAACTTGAACAGCAGCCGGTACAGAATCATTGCGTCCGCCACATCGGACACATGGAATTCGTCGAAGCAAATAAGCCGGTAACGTTTGGCCAGGCGGCGCGCGACTTCGTCCAATGGATCTTGCTGGCCGCGCACTTCGTCCAACTGCCGATGCACGCCACGCATGAACTCATGAAAGTGCACCCGCGTCTTGCGCCGAACCGGGACGGTCTGATAGAAGGCATCCATCAGGAAGCTCTTGCCGCGCCCCACCCCGCCCCACATGTAAACGCCGCGCGGCACATCGGGTCGCCGGAATAACTTGCGCAAGGCGGAAGAGCGTCCTTGCTTGAAGCTGACCCAGTCGTCGTAGTAAGTCTGCAATCGCTCCACCGCCGCGAGCTGGGCCTCATCGACCTGATAGCCACGCTCTTGCAACACATGATGGTAGTACTCGCGAACATTCATCCAACAGACTCACAAAAAACAAAAAGGGCGAGTCGACACCCGCCCTTTACAGAATCAGCAACGCAGCAACACGCCGGAATCAGAAATTCAGCGTGCGATTGTCGACGGCCAGCGCCGCTTCTTTCATGGCTTCCGACAGCGTCGGGTGCGCATGGCAGATACGTGCGATGTCTTCAGCTGCACCCCGGAACTCCATGATGGTGACGGCCTCGGAGATCAGTTCGGAAGCCTGGGGGCCCACAATGTGTACGCCCAGCACTTCATCGGTCTTGGCATCGGCCAGCACCTTGACGAAGCCTGTGGTGTCGCCCAGCGCCCGAGCGCGGCCATTGGCCATGAAGGGGAAGCTGCCCGCCTTGTAGTCGCGGCCTTCCTTCTTCAGTTGCTGCTCGTTCTGGCCGACCCAGGCGATTTCCGGCGATGTATAAATGACCGAGGGTATCGTGCCGAAATTGACATGGCCGTGTTGACCGGCAATGCGTTCTGCCACCGCCACGCCTTCTTCTTCAGCCTTGTGCGCCAGCATCGGGCCGCGCACGACATCGCCGACAGCCCAGACATTGGGTAGATTGGTCTTGCAATCGTCGTCTACCGCCACAAAGCCACGCTCATCAAGCTTCAGGCCTACGGTCTCTACACCCAGACCGTCCACATGGGGAACGCGGCCGATAGAAACAATGAGCTTGTCCACGACCAGCTTCTGATCCGCGCCAGAGGCGTCGGTATAAGGAACGGTAAGGGACTTCGCGCCGGATTTGATCTCGCCGATTTTTACACCGGTGTGGATGACCAGCCCCTGCTTCGCAAAAGCCTTGTGCGCTTCCTTGGCCACCTGCTGATCGGCAACGGCCAGGAAGTCGGGCATGGCTTCAAGAATGGTGACTTCGGAACCCAGGCGACGCCATACGCTGCCCAGTTCGAGGCCGATGACGCCGGCACCGATCACACCCAGGGTCTTGGGCACGGCGGGAAGACGCAAGGCACCGTCGTTGGACAGCACCTGGGTCTCGTCGAAAGGCAGGCCCGGCAAAGCGCGTGGAGCGGAGCCTGTGGCGATAATGACATGCTTGGCAACGAGGTCTTCGTCAGTCTTGCCGGCAACCTTGATGGACCAGCCGCCGTCCACATGAGCCACGAACGATCCCGTGCCATGAAAGAAAGTGACTTTGTTCTTCTTGAACAAATAAAGGATGCCGTCGTTGTTTTGCTTGACCACGGTGGTCTTGCGACCGATCAGTGTGTCCAGCTTCAGGCTCACGCCCTTCAGTTCGATGCCGTGATCGGCAAAATGATGATTGGCCTGTTCGAAGTGTTCGGACGACTGAAGCAGTGCCTTGGACGGAATGCAGCCCACGTTGGTGCAGGTGCCTCCGGGTGCGGGTTTACCGTCAGCGGTGCTCCATGCGTCTATGCAGGCCACCGTCATGCCCAGCTGGGCTGCGCGGATGGCGGCAATGTATCCGCCAGGACCGGCGCCGATAACGACTACGTCGAATTGTTTAGCCATATTTTTTCTCGATCTTGATAGTGGTGGCGCAGGCCCGCCAGAGGCCTGCGAGGGTCAGCGCATACAGAACGCCGCGCCGCCGGACTTGCACCGGCCGACCCCGATTGCTTAGACGTCCAGCAGCAGGCGCTGAGGATCTTCCAGCGCTTCTTTCATGGCGACCAGGGCCAGCACGGCCTCGCGGCCATCAACGATCCGGTGATCGTAAGAAAGTGCCAGATAGTTCATTGGGCGGATGACGACCTGACCGTTCTCGGCGACCGGGCGGTCCTTGGTGGCGTGTATGCCCAGGATGGCCGACTGCGGCGGGTTGATGATGGGCGTGGACAGCATGGAACCAAACACCCCGCCGTTGGAAATCGAGAACGTACCGCCGGTAAGCTCTTCCAAAGTAAGCTTGCCATCGCGTGCACGAGCACCGAAGTCGGCGATCTGCTTCTCGATTTCGGAAATGGACAGCTGGTCGGCGTTACGCAGGATGGGCACCACCAGGCCGCGCGGGCTGCCCACGGCAATACCGATATCGAAGTAGCCGTGGTAGATGATGTCTTTGCCATCGACCGAGGCGTTCACGATGGGGTATTTCTTGAGCGCCGCAACGGCAGCCTTGACGAAGAACGAGGTAAAGCCGAGCTTCACGCCGTGTTCTTTCTCGAACTGGTCCTTGTACTTCTTGCGTAGATCCAATATGCCCTGCATATTGACTTCGTTGAAGGTCGTAAGGATGGCGTTCTCGGCCTGCGACTGCAGCAGGCGTTCGGCAACGCGAGCACGCAAGCGGCTCATGGGTACGCGTTGCTCGGGGCGGCCATCCAGCGACAGGCTGGTGGGTGCTGCGGGAGCGGCAGCGGCCTTCTTGGCCGGCGCGCTGTCCGCCTGCAGGGCGTCGCCCTTGGTGATGCGACCGCCACGGCCGGAGCCTTCGACATTGGAGGGATCCACACCCTTTTCGGCCAGAATCTTGTTGGCTGCCGGCGACGCCACTGACGATGCAGCCGCCTTGGCCGAGGCCGGAGCGGCTGCTGCGGGCTCTGCTGGTGCCGCAGCTTCGGCGGCCGCAGGCGCAGCCGCAGCCTTGCCTTCGGTATCGATACGCGCCAGTACTTCGCCCGAGGTTACCGTACTGCCATCTGCCTTCACAATTTCCTTCAAGACGCCCGACGAGGGTGCAGGCACCTCGAGTACGACCTTATCGGTTTCGACCTCGATGAGAATTTCGTCTGCTTCGATTGCTTCGCCCGGTTGCTTCTTCCAGGTAAGCAGCGTGGCCTCGGAAACTGATTCGGAAAGCTGGGGTACGAGAACGTCGGTGATAGCCATAATGTGTATTCCGTGATGTGAGATAGTCGTTATTTGGTCAGCATGAAGCTTTTGAACTTGGGCGCCAGAGCCTGTTCGAGCAGATTGCGCTGCTGCTCCTGGTGTTTGGCCAGATAGCCCACCGCAGGAGAAGCCGAGGCAGCACGGCCCGCATAGCCCAAACGTTGACCGTCAGCCATATTCTCGTACAAATGATGTTGAATATAAAACCAGGGACCCTGGTTTTGAGGTTCGTCCTGTACCCAGACGATTTCCTTGGCGTTCTCGTATTTTTGCAGCTCGGCCTGGAAGGACTTGTGAGCGAACGGATAAAGCTGTTCGATACGCAGAATGGCAACATCCGAACGATCTGCATCTTTGCGGGCATGCATGATGTCGTAATACACCTTGCCGGAACAAACCAGCACGCGCTTGACGGCTGCCGGGTCGATGTCGGCGTTTTGCTCGCCAATGACCGGCAAGAACTGGCTATTGGCCAGATCGGATAGCGGCGAGGTGGCGTCCTTGTTGCGCAACAGGGATTTTGGCGTCAGGATGACCAGCGGCTTGCGGAAGGGCCGGATCATTTGACGACGCAACAGGTGGAAAATTTGCGAGCCGTTGGTTGGCTGCACCACCTGTATGTTGTTGTCCGCACACAGTTGCAGGAAACGCTCGATACGGGCGGAAGAGTGCTCTGGACCCTGCCCCTCGTAGCCATGCGGCAGCATCATGGTCAGACCGCACTGGCGTCCCCATTTTGCTTCGCCCGATGTAATGAACTGGTCGATGACGACCTGGGCGCCATTGACGAAGTCGCCAAACTGCGCTTCCCAAATGGTGAGCGTGTTGGGTTCGGCCGAGGCATAGCCGTACTCGAACGCCAGAACGGCTTCTTCGGACAAGACCGAATCGATGACCGTGAACGGTGCCTGGCCCTCGGAGACGTTTTGCAAGGGGATATACGTGCCATCGTTCCAGCGCTCGCGCTTCTGGTCGTGCAAGACCGCGTGGCGGTGCGTAAACGTGCCGCGGCCGGAGTCTTGCCCGGTGATGCGTATGGCGTAACCGCTGGCGACCAGCGTAGCGAACGCCAGGTGCTCGCCCATGCCCCAATCGACATTCTGCTCGCCGCGCGCCATGTTGCGACGGTCGTTAAGCAGCTTGTTGACCAGCGAGTGGACAGTGAAGCCTTCGGGAACCGTGGTGAGCTTTTCGCCGATACGGGTAAGGTCGGCAAGCGGAACCCCGGTGTCTGCCTGGTCGGTCCATTTGGCACCCAGGAAGGACGACCAGTCGGTCGCGTACTTGTTCTTGTAGTCGGTAAGCACGGGTTCGATCGTGCGCTGCCCGTCTTCCATGAGCTGACGATAGTCTTTGACCAGTTGGTCGGGTTCGCCTTCGGCCAGCACGCCTTGGGCGAGCAGCTTGTCGGCGTACAACTTGCGCGTGCCAGGATGCTTGCCTATGCTTTTGTACATAAGCGGCTGGGTAAGCGAAGGGGTGTCTTGCTCGTTGTGGCCCAGCTTGCGGAAGCACACGATGTCGACCACGACATCGCGGTGAAACTGCAGGCGGTAATCGAGCGCCAAGGCCGTGACATAGACAACGGCTTCAGGATCGTCGCCGTTAACGTGGAACACCGGTGCTTCGATCATCTTGACGACATCGGTGCAATACAGCGTGGAACGGGTATCGCGCGGGTCGGACGTCGTGAAGCCAATCTGGTTGTTGATGACAATGTGCAGCGTGCCGCCCGTACCATAGCCGCGCGTTTGTGCCAGGTTAAGGGTTTCCATGACCACGCCTTGTCCGGCAAAGGCGGCGTCGCCATGCACCAGTACCGGCAAAACCTGCGCACCTTCTTCGTCGCCGCGACGGTCCTGGCGCGCGCGTACGCTGCCCTCGACCACGGGATTGACGATTTCAAGGTGGGAAGGGTTGAACGCGAGCGACAGGTGTATGGGGCCGCCGCGCGTGGACAGGTCGCTGGAGAAACCGTTGTGGTATTTAACGTCGCCGTCGGTCAGGCCTTCGGCGTGCTTGCCCTCGAACTCGGCGAACAGATCGCCCGGCATCTTGCCCATGATGTTCACGAGCATGTTCAGGCGACCGCGGTGAGCCATGCCCACGACGATTTCCTGGACACCGTTGTCGCCGGCGTGATTGACGACTTCGTCCATGGCAGCGATGAAACTTTCGCCGCCCTCGAGCGAGAAGCGCTTCTGGCCCACATACTTGGTATGCAGGAAGCGCTCCAGGCCTTCGGCCTCGGTGATCTGCTGAAGGACGTGACGCTTGCGTTCGGGCGAAAACGAAGGAACACCCAGTGTGGACTCGAGCCGCTCCTGGATCCAGCGCTTGGCGGCCGGATCGGAAATGTGCATGAATTCGGCACCGACGCTGCGACAGTAGGTATCGCGCAAGGCCTTGAGCATATCGCGCAAGGTCATGGTGTCGGCTTTGGTGAAATAAGTATTGGTGGCCGAATAGACCTGGTCGAGATCGGCTTCGGTCAGTCCGTAGAAAGAGGGATCGAGCTCGGGGATGACCGGGCGATCGAAGCGCTTGAGCGGATCGAGTTCGGCAAAGCGCGAGCCCAGCGACCGGTATGCGGCGATGATGGACTGCACATAGACCTGCTTGCCTGCGATGGACAAATCGGGCTCTTGGGCGCGGGCCACGAAGGCGTTGGCCTTGGCACGCTGAGCGAACGACTCGACTACAGGCGCATGGGCCTGGTCGCGCGTAATTTCGCTACCGTCGGTGGCGGGCAGGTGTTGTAATTGGTCGAAGTATTGGCGCCACTGTTCTGAAACAGAACCCGGGTTATCGAGGTAAGCCTCGTAGAGCTCCTCGACATAGGGTGCATTACTGCCAAAAAGGTACGAATTGGATAAAAGTTCTATTTCCGATGACATATATTCGCTTCACCTATCCGAGTGTCTCACTCGTTATGATGCAGGGGACAACCTTCCGCGACACGGCCAGACCGAATAGCGGATAGCGGGGCAGAAGGCAACAGTACGACGCCTTGATAAGCCGTATTGTTACCAGTATACCCTTGAAGCATTGGGGGATAAACCGCGACTAGGCAAATGCGGCGCAAAAGCGCCAAACCGTTGGCAATAACAAACACCTATCGGATTCAGATACTAATTCGTTAACGCAAATCGTCTGTAAAGCGTTAAGTTTCTTCTTTTTCTTTTCCCAGGAGCATGTCGCCATGGATGCGAACGCCGATCTTGCCAAACTTGCCCTTCAATACCATGCCTATCCCAGCCCGGGCAAGATATCGGTGATGCCGACCAAGCCGCTGGCGAACCAGGACGACTTGTCGCTGGCATACTCGCCCGGTGTAGCCAGCGCCTGCATGGCCATCCATGCTGACGGCGAAGACGCCGCCTCGATGTACACCTCGCGCTCCAATCTGGTGGGCGTGATTACCAATGGCACAGCCGTGCTGGGGCTGGGCAATATCGGGCCCTTGGCCGCCAAACCCGTCATGGAAGGCAAAGGCTGCCTGTTCAAGAAGTTCGCCGGCATTGATGTGTTCGACATCGAGCTGGATGAAACTGATCCCGACAAGCTGGTCGACATCATTGCCGCGCTCGAGCCCACCCTGGGCGGCGTCAATCTGGAGGATATCAAGGCGCCCGAATGCTTCTACATCGAGAAGAAGCTGCGCGAACGCATGAAGATACCAGTCTTCCACGATGATCAGCATGGCACTGCCATTATTTCCTCCGCCGCCATCCTTAACGGATTGAAGGTCGTGGGCAAGAAAATCGAAGACGTCAAGCTGGTGTGTTCCGGCGCGGGCGCCGCCGCCATCGCTTGCCTGGATCTGCTGCAGCACCTGGGGGTCAGGCAATCGAACATGTATGTAGTGGATTCGCGCGGCGTCATCCGCAAGGGCCGCGACGAGAACATGGAGCCCAACAAGGCACGCTACGCGCAGGAAACCGAGGCACGCACACTGGCAGACGTGTGCCGCGATGCGGATATATTCCTGGGGTGCTCGGCGCCGGGTGTACTGACGGCCGACATGGTCAAGACCATGGCATCCCAACCCCTGATCCTGGCGCTGGCCAATCCAGAGCCGGAGATCCGGCCGGAAATCGCGAAAGCGGCACGGCCCGACTGCATCATCGCAACGGGGCGGTCCGACTACCCCAACCAGGTAAACAACGTCCTGTGCTTCCCCTTCATCTTCCGCGGAGCAATGGATGTCGGGGCATCGGTCATCAACGAAGAAATGAAGCTGGCCTGCGTAAAGGCCATCGCCGAACTGGCCCAGGCTGAACAGAACGACGAAGTCGCCCTCGCCTATGCCAATCAAGAACTGAACTTCGGGCCTGACTACATCATTCCCAAGCCTTTTGATCCGCGCCTCATCATGAAGATCGCGCCGGCCGTGGCCGAAGCCGCTGCAGCTTCAGGCGTGGCCAGGCGTCCGATTCAAGACATGGAAGCCTATCGGCAAAAGCTGATGAGCCTGGTCTACCACTCCGGGCAATTGATGCGGCCCCTGTTCATGCAAGCCAAGAGCGCGCCCAAGCGTGTGATCTACGCCGACGGGGAAGATGAGCGAGTGCTGCGGGCGCTTCAAACCATCGTCGACGAGCAAGTGGCCTACCCCATCCTGGTCGGACGCCCATCGGTCATCGATATGCGGATACGAAAGTTCGGCCTGCGCCTGACCGTCGGCCGCGACATCGAGATCGTCGACCCGGAAGACGACGCCCGCTTCAACGAAACCTGGAGCGCCTATTACAAGCTGAAAGGCCGCGACGGCGTAACGCCCGAGATCGCCAAGGCCATGGTGCGCAAGCACAATTCCTTGATTGGTGTGATGCTGCTGCAACGCGGAGACGCCGACGCGATGATATGCGGAGTCAGCAGCCGCTTCGATAATCAACTGAAGTACGTGGAAGAAGTCATAGGCCTCAAGCCCGGCGCCGGCACTTTTGCCGCCATGAATGTACTGATGTTGCCGACCCAGACCTTGTTCATTTGCGATACCCACGTAAACGAAGATCCCACAGCGGAACAGATTGCCGACATGACCATATTGGCGGCGGAAGAAGTACTGCGCTTTGGCATCGTGCCCAAGGTGGCCTTGCTGTCGCATTCGAACTTCGGCAGCCGCTCGACGGCCTCGTCGCGCAAGATGGCCGAAGCACGCCGCCTGATCGCCCAACGGGCGCCCGACCTGGAAGTGGATGGCGAGATGCATGCCGATGCGGCGCTGTCGGAAGCCATACGCTTGAAGGCATTCCCGGATTCGACGCTGCGTGGGCCTGCCAACTTGCTGATCACGCCGAACCTGGACGCTGGCAACATCATCTACAACATGTTGAAAATGACCGGCAGCAATGGCGTTACCATGGGGCCCGTGCTGCTGGGCGCCGCGCGTCCCGTACACGTGTTGACCACCAGTTCCACGGTCCGGCGCATCGTCAACATGACCGCCCTGGCCGTGGTCGATGCTCAACAAGAGGCCGGTCAAGTCCAACTGTAGTGTATGCAGGTCAGGGCTTGCAATGCGTGATTGCAAGCCCGACCCCGCGTTTGACTCAATGGAATAGGCGCGGGCTCTTGAAGGGCAGGCGACGGGCGACATCCCCGCGCGTCAAGCCGATGTCGCGCAGCATCCGTTCATCCATATCCTGCAAATGCACCAGCTGTCGGCCATCAGTCAGCCAGCGCAAGTAGCGGGTCCATAATGATGGGCGTTTCAATGCTTTGGAAGATGGCATGGCGGCAGGTTTCCGTAGATAGCAGGAGATGGTTTTCTATCGGAAATTCTGCAGGCATCAGCCGCATCGATGCTACGGTCCGGACCGTAACAACAGGCACACCGCGGTGCTACGATAAATAGAAATTTCCGCAAGGAGCACCCATGCTGAGCACTTCCGCGTTTGCCGAAACCGCCTCTCTGGTGGGCGACCTGGCCAGAGCCAGTATGCTGGCGGCATTGATGGATGGGCGGGCACTGACGGCGACCGAGCTGGCACGCACGGCCGGCATTACGCCGCAGACAGCCAGCGGGCATCTGGCGCTTATGACCGATGCGGGACTATTGGCCGTGGAGCGGCAGGGACGGCATCGCTACCATCGGCTGGCCTCACCCAGCGTCGCACGCATGTTGGAAGGCATCATGTCGGTGGCGGCGGCACCGGACGGTG
>SMFF01000318.1_pt1 | contig 14097 bp, 13 predicted proteins | sample 2456181 | NCBI WGS metagenome assembly SMFF01 (sample SAMN10132611, study PRJNA489261) | soil metagenome | isolation source: day120 antibiotic-loamy sand soil ammended with raw manure from dairy cow... | place: USA | collected 2015-04-01
ACTCGCTTCAAATTTAACGGGTTCAACATCGAGACGACGTCTGCCTATATCGACACCACCGCGCTTTCGGTAACAGACAGCGATGCGTCCACGAAGCCGATCGGCAGTGTGGTTGCGCCGCAATATGGGCGTTATCTTTCGAACGAGGTTCGTGCGCTTTCTACTGGAAGTGGTGCATTTTCCTGGATTTTGGGCGGGTTCCAGTTCTCGGGGAAGGGTGGCTTCAATGGATTGCAGACCCATTCCAACGGCAACCTTACCGGCACCTATTTCACGCGTCAGAACGTCGCCTCCTGGGCCGCCTTCGGTGAAGGCACACTCCAGCTAGGCGAACATTTCTCGTTTATCGGGGGGGTGCGCTACACCACCGAGAAACGCGATTACGAAGCGCACACAGCGACGGATGAGCTCGTACCACTGCGTGACGCGAGTGATGAAAAGCTGACATTCCGCTTGTCGGCTCAGTACAAATTCAATAAAAATGCGAATGTTTACGCCACCTATAGCCGAGGCTTCAAAAGCGGTGTGTTTAACGGCTTCGCATTAACTGTCGCCCAATCCCAAGCAACGCGCCCCGAGACACTTGATAGCTACGAGATTGGCTTCAAGTCAGATCCATTACCCTGGCTGCGTGTCAATGGTTCGCTATTCCATTATGACTATACCGACATCCAACAATCTGCGCGCGACCCAGCGACCACGCTGGTACTTCTGTTCAATGCAGCAAGCGCGAAGGTCGATGGAGCCGAACTTGAAGCCACGGTGCAGGCAAGCCGGAATTTCAACATTCGCGCCTACGGCACCTATTTGAAGGCACGGTACGATGCTTTCCCCACGGCGCAGATCTTTCGTCCGACCGGGCTGGGCGGAAACACAGCGATCGCCCCATATGACGCGTCGGGCAACGACATGATCCGCGCGCCACGCACGACGTTCGGCGTCAACTTCGACTGGACACACGATACGAGCATCGGCCAGTTTGGCCTGGCGGGCAATGTCTTCCGGTCGGCCAAGTTTTACTGGGATTTCGAAAACCGGCTGACGCAGCCCGCGTACACGATGATCAACGGCGACATTTCTTTCTCGCCGGCGGGACATGAGAATATTCGCTTGAGCGTGTTTGTGCGCAATCTGGCGAACGAAGTTCTCTATTCGCAGATGACGTCGACCGCGACTGCGGACGTCACCGGATTTGAACGTCCGCGTACCTGGGGCGGTTCGGTCTCGTTCAAGTTTTAACGAGCCGCCGCGTGGACACTGGAACAATGCTTTGTGATCGACTTGTCGAGGGCCGGTCTGAAGAACTGGTTGTGACGGATATCGATACCGTCAGGCTGATTGTCTTCAACCGCCCCTCAGCGCGCAATGCGCTGTCCAATGCCATGAAGCAAACCTTCATCACCGGCCTGCGCGATGCGGAGGAAGACGACAACGTGAGGGTCGTTGTCGTCACCGGGGCGTCCGGGTGTTTTTCTGCCGGAGCCGATATCAAGGAGCTCCGTCGAGAGGTGTCTCCCATCCGCCCCAACCCTGCCGAAGCCCTTCGCGCCTTCGCCAAGCCGGTGATCGCCGCAGTCGATGGGCCCTGCGCTACCGGTGCGCTGGAACTCGCGCTGTCGTGCAGTTTCATCCTTGCCTCGCCGAACGCTCGATTTGCCGATACGCATGCCAAGGTTGGCCTGATCGCCGGCTGGGGCATGAGCGCGATGCTGCCCCGCGCTATCGGGCGCCGACGCGCCAACCAGATGATGTCGACGGGCGAGTTCATCAACGCGGCAACCGCTTATGATTGGGGACTGGTCAACGAGATAATCGACGGCGATGTCACGGCGCGCGCGGTCGCTATAGCCGGCCAGATTACGGCCAACCCACGCGTGTCCGTCGAAGCGCAAATTCGCGCCTTGGCAGAGGGCGAAGGCGCCACGCTCGGGGAGGCTCTGGAGATCGAGGAACGAATGAAGGAAGCTTGGAGAGCGACTGGCACCGGCCTTTTCGCCTCTGAGCCGGATCCCAACACACGGCGCTGACGCGGCAGCGCGCTGTGCACGATGAAAGCCCCTATGTGATGCTGGTTGATCCTATGAATGAAACGCAAGCGGTGCTGAGCACGGAGTTACCAACCTTCGCAGACCTGCTGGCCGCTGCTGCCCAGACATTTCCCGAACAGGAAGCCTTCGTCCACGAGGGCACGCGCATTACCTATGGCGAGTGGTTCGACCAATCACGACGCGTCGCGGCCTCGTTTGTCGAACACGGTGTCGCGCCGGGAGATATCGTACTGATCGGGATCGAAAGCTCGATCGACTTCGCGATATGTTTTGCCGCGGCGCAACTGCTCGGTGCGATTGCCAGCGGGGTCAACACGCGGCTAGGCCGACGCGAGATCGACAACATCGTCAAGGAATCCGCTGCAGCACTTCTTGTCCTTGAAGACAGCGCTGCAGAGCCAAGGCCGGGGCCCCATATCATCCACCGGTCGCATCTCGAGATACTACGCAGGAATCTCGCAACGGCACCGCTTCATAGCGGGCGTGGAGACGACATCGCGGTTATCATTTGGACCAGCGGTACCACGGGCATGCCCAAGGGAGCGTGTTTCACCCACGACAACCTGCGTAACGCGATCCGGACCGCAGGGCCTGTAGCAGCGCCATATGCGCGAAAGCTCAGTTCGGTGCCGTTTGCCCATGCCGGCTTTATGTCAAAAGGTTGGGAGCAGGTCGCATACGGCATGACGCTGGTTATCGCGCCGACGCCCTGGAGCGCCGACGCTATGCTTCGGCTGCTGGTCGATGAACGGATCAACATCGCCGGCGCAGTCCCGACCCAGTGGACAAAATTGTTGGCGCACCCGGCCCTGGCCAATGCCGATCTGTCGCAGGTTACGGTCGGGATCACAGCGACAGCGCCGGCTACCCCCGAATTGATCGAGCAAGTCTCCCGCGTGCTCGCCGCCCCCTTGATCGTGCGCTATTCGATGACGGAATGCCCCTCGATGACGGGAACACGGATCGGCGACAGCCCCGAGATCCAATATCGCACCGTCGGTCGGCCGCAAGTCGGCGTCGAACTCAAGATGGTCGACGAAGATCGTAACGAAGTACCGCGCGGTGAAGTGGGCCGGATCGTTGTGCGCTCGGACGCGGTTACTGTCGGTTACTGGAATGATCCCGACCGTACCGCCGAAGCCCTTACCGGGGACGGCTGGCTGGTGACCGGAGATTATGGCCGGTTCGACGAACAAGGGAACGTGATCCTCGCCGGCCGCGCCAATGAAATGTATATCCGGGGCGGATACAACGTCTATCCGATCGAGGTGGAGCGTATCATCGGTGAGATGGACGCCGTGGCGGCCGTCGCCATAGTGGGAACCCCCGCCCCGACGATCGGCGAGGTCGGTATTGCATTCATTGTGTCCGCAGACCCCACGGCGCCACCTACGCTTGCAGACGTGCAGAAGAAGGTGCGATCCGAACTCGCCGATTACAAAGCTCCCGACCAACTCGTGCTTGTCGATGCCCTCCCGTTGACCGCGATGATGAAGATCGACAAACGGGCACTCAAACTACGCGCTGCCGCGCTGGAAACCACACGTGGCTGAAACAGCCCCCGGCCGCGCCGCCTCCGATCGCGTGCCGGCGGAAGCGTGGTGGATGCTGGCTGTACTACTCACATTCTACACGCTGTCGTTCGTCGACCGGATCATCATCTCCATGCTGGTCGATCCCATTAAAAACACGCTGCATCTGTCAGATGTGGAGATGGGCATCATCATTGGCCCGGCGTTTGGCGTGTCATATTGCATTTTCGGCTACGTTTTCGGGCTCGCAGCGGATCGTCTGTCACGCCGAAAAGTGATTTTCGGGGGCGTGACCTTGTGGTCGCTATCTGCAGGTTTCAGTGGCCTTGCGGGAAATTTTGCGGGGCTACTCACCTTTCGTGTCGGGGTGGGCGCTGGCGAGGCAGCGCTCACCCCGGCGGCGTATTCGATGCTGGCTGACCGGTTTCCGCCCCGGCGGCTGACGACGGCGATGGCGGTATATCAAATGGGTGCCAAACTGGGCTCCGCGATCGCCTTTGCCGTAGGCGGGATCAGCATCGCATTCGCCGCGACGATTCAGCATACTCACTGGCCGGTGGTCGGATCGATGGAACCCTGGCAAATTGCGCTCGCGATCACCGGGTTGCCGGGCGCCGCGCTTGCGATCCTGGTGTTCACGTTCCGCGAACCGCTGCGCGGAGCATCGATGGGCAAGACGAATGTCGATCGCGCACCGCTACTTCCGTTTCTCCGTCGCGAGGCGCGCGCGCTAGTGCCGATGGCGATCGGCTTCGCGTCGATATCGATCACCATGTACAGCCTGACATCGTGGACACCCACGTACATGAGCCGCGCGTTCGGCTGGCAACCCGCGCAATATGGTCCGGCGCTCAGCATCATCAGTCTGATTGGCGCCGGCTCAATGATTATCAAGGGGATGATCGTCGACTGGTTGTACGGGCGCGGGATGCGCGACGCCCATCTGCGCTTTTACACCTGGCTTCTCGCACCGACGGTGCCGCTGGGCGTTATTGCCTTCTTCATCACCGATCCGTTGATATTCCTGATCATCTACGGCATCGTCCAGGTCGTAGCGCTGCAATTCATCGTCTTCATGGGGGCAACACTCCAGTTGTTCGTCCCCCCCGTCCTGCGGGGACAGGTTACCGGCCTGTTTCTTGGCTTCTTCACCCTGCTCGGGCTGGGAGCAGGCCCAACGTTTACCGCTCTCCTTACCGATTTCCTGTTCCGCGACGAAGCGAAGCTGGGTCTTTCGCTGGCGGTGACGACATGCCTGACGGTGCCGCTCGCCTGGCTGTGCCTTCGCATCGCTCTGCGCCCCGTCAATGCCGCGTTTGGCCGGCGCGACGCGACCATCGCGTGAACCACGCAAACAGCCCAGGGAATATTATGCTGCAACCGATAACGGCCTCGTATCCTCCGGCGCGGGTTGCTTGGATCACGGTCTTGATCTTGTTCGTCTATTCGGTCTTCGCGATGGTTGATCGGCAGATCATGACGATGCTTGTCGACCCGATCCGCCGCGACCTCGGGATCAGCGATGTCCAGGCGAGCCTGTTGCTCGGCCTGTCGTTCGCATTGTTCTACACGACGATCGGCGTGGTGATGGGCTGGTTCGCCGACCGCATATCGCGCCGCGCTCTGATCGGGACCAGCGTCGCGATTTGGGGACTTGCATCGGCTGCCTGTGGTCTTGCGTCCAATTTCACCGAATTGTTTATCGCCCGCGTGCTCGTGGGTATCGGGGAGGCAGCGCTGGGCCCGGCTGCCTATTCGATGATCGCCGACTCGTTTCCCCGGCATCGCCTATCGCTGGCGATGTCGGTCTTCATCATGGGCGGCCTGGTCGGCGGCGCGCTTGCGATCCTGGCCGGCGGATTTATCATCGCCTGGAGCATCAACCACGCCAGCGTCGCTATCCCCTTGATCGGCGATCTGCACAGTTGGCGGCTGGTATTCTTCATCACCGGTGTGCCCGGGCCGCTCCTGGCGCTGCTCGCATTCCTGTGCCACGAACCTGCACGCACCGGCCGCGCAGCGCACAACGGCACGACCACACCGGTCGGCCTGTTCAGCTTCCTGCGCCAAAATGCCGTGCTGCTCGGCCTGCTTTGCACGGGGTTTGGCGGCATGAGCATGATCGTCAATTCGACCTTCGCCTGGTCGCCAACCATTCTCAGCCGGACGCTCGATGTATCTCCCGTCCATATCGGCTTTGTGATAGCCGGCTTGATCGCCTTTGTCGGGCTGCCGGGCCAGCTTGCCACCGGTTGGTGGGTGGATCGACAGAATGCCAGGGGCGACATGAGCGCCAATCTCCGACTGTTCTTGTTGACGCTCCCGTTCGCTGCGGCATCGGGTATCGCGGCGCTCGTATCGGGCCATGTCGCCACCTTCGCGATCGGCATGGTACCGCACTATTTCTTCGCGATGACCTTCCTCGGCGTCGCGGCGGCGGCGTTACAGCTTGTAACCCCTAGCGAATTGCGGGGCCGCGTATCGGCGTTGTTCATTATGATCATCACGCTGATTGGCTTCGGCATCGGCCCCACGCTGGTCGCCGCGATCTCAACCGCGATCGATCCATCGGGAATGGCCATCGACAGGGCATTGGCGATCGTGATCGGCAGCGCGGCGACGGTAGCGACGCTGTCGCTGGCGCTTGCCCTGCCGCGGTTTCGCGCCGTATTGCGCGAGACGCAGACTGCAGCAAGCTCGCCCGCCCTAGTCGATCAGTAGGTTTGCGCAGACGGTGGGGGGACCTTCTCACCCCGGTCAAATTCCGCGGCGAGGGCGTCGGTTGCGCGCACCATCAGACCCATGTCGGTACCCACCGCGACAAACAGGCAGCCGAGGTCGAGGTAGCGCCGCGCGGTCGCCACATCGGCACTAAGGATGCCAGGCGCCTTCCCGGCTGCGAGCACCGCCGCGATCGCGCCGTCGATCTTGTCCGCAACGTCGGGGTGCGTCGGCTGCCCACGATGGCCGAGCGAGGCCGCCAGATCGCTGGGGCCAATGAAGACACCATCGACTCCTTTGACCGCACTGATTGCGGCCACCGCATCGATCGCCTCGCGCGTTTCGACCTGCACCAGCAGGCATAGGTCGTCATCGGCAGTCGCCAGATAGGTGCGATCACGCCCCCAACGCGACGCGCGACTGGTCGCGACACCACGGATCCCCACCGGTGGATAACGGCAGGCCCGTACCAGTTCGGCGGCCGCAGCCGCGCTGTTCACCATCGGGATCAATAGCGTGCGAAAACCAAGGTCGAGATATTGCTTGATCAGCCACGGTTCGCCAACGGGCGGACGCCCGACGGGATGCGCATTCGTTCCGCCGACGGCCTGAAGCTGCGTCAGCAGAATGGGGATGTCCGTAGGGCTGTGTTCGCCATCGAACAACAGCCAATCGAAGCCCGCGCCGGCGCATATTTCAGCTGTATAGGCGCTACCCAGCCCCTGCCAGAACCCTATCTGCGCGCGCTTCTGTGCGAGCGCCTGTTTAAAAACGTTGCTCATTGCTCTTTCATTCTCCGCACGATCGCTGCGCGCCAGCGGAAAAAACTATCCCATGCGATAACGAAATCACATCGCAGCGCGCGAAGGCCGCGGTCAAAGCACCAGACGTACCCCGATCAGGGGAAAGCCCATTGGAAACACCAATGCCTTGCAAAGCGTCTGCGAGCTAGCACGAGATTGCTCGATTGGCATAGGCTGCGCTCAACACACCTGATGTGATGAGATACAAGAAAGGGCCGGCAATGTTTCTCCGCGACTTCGTAAGACGCTGCGCCGAAAAGTTTCCTGACGATATCGCCTATATTGACGCGAACCGACGCAGCAATTGGGCGGAGATGTACCGGCGCTCAGGCAAACTCGCGCGCGCGCTGCAAGATCTGGGCATCGGCAAGGGGACCAGAACCGCGATCCTGTCACATAACCGCATCGAGATTGCCGAACACTGGTTCGCCTGCATGAAGACTGGGGCTGTCCGCGCAGGGTTGAACTGGCGCTATGCGGCCCGCGATATGATGCATGTCATCCGTGACTGCGACGCTCGCGCGATCCTGGTCGAGGCGGAATGCGCCGCCGCCCTGTCGCCGCATTTCGATGAACTGGCGGCCGAAGGGCGCATCCTGATCGGGTTCGGTGGCGCGCATGCCCTGCCGGTCGATTATGAGAAACTGATCGCAAGCGTCGAAGGTGATCCGGATCTGCCATCACTCGACGAAGATACGCCGGGCGCGATCGGGTACACATCGGGTACCACCGGAAACCCTAAAGGCGTGCTGCTCAGCCATCGCAACTTGATGACGTCACTTGTCTTCAACAACATGGTCAACGGCTATACCCGGCAGGATGTTCGGATTTATGTAACCAATCCCGCCGGCATCAATATCAACACAATGTGCATGAACATCATCACCGGGATGACGACGGTGCTGGAGAACTTCCAGGCAGAACGTTTCCTCGATCTGATTGAAGAGCACAAAATCACCACGGTGACAGTGGTGCCGACGATGCTGCGGCGCATCGTTGACGATGTAAAGACGGGCCATTGGGACATCTCGTCGTTGCGGCAGGTATGCTACGGAACGATGCCCGCGACCCCCGCGCTGATCCGCGACGCTTATGCGACGCTCGGCTGCGAATTCCTCAATCGCTACGGCGTTTCGGAATAGACCGGCGCGGTCGCCTTACTGGATAATGTCGGGCATCAGCAGGCGCTCAATGGCGACGTTGCCTTATTGCGTTCGATCGGCAAGGCGATGCCGCACGCCGATATCCAGATACGCGACGAGGATGCCAAGGAGCTGCCGCGCGGCGAGCTCGGCCTGGTGTGGATCGGCGGCGACACCGTGATGCAGGGCTATCTCAACCTTCCCGATTTGAATGCCAAAACCGTGTTCGGGAAATGGCTCAAGACGGGCGATTCTATCCCAACGCGATCGAGAACGCGCTGGCCGAATTCCAGGGCGTGGCCGAGGCCGCCGTCTTTGGCATGCCGCACCCGCAATGGGGCGAAGCCGTTGTTGCGGCAGTGACAGTGCGCGGGGATGCAAGCGTAACGCCGGAAGCACTCGACCGCCATTGTCGCGAGAACGTATCAAAATTTGAGGTCCCCAAACATATTGCCATTCTTCCCTCACTGCCGCGCGGCAACACCGACAAGGTCGACAAGCGGGCAATTCAGGCGATGTTTGCGGAGCCGGGCAAACTGCCTTGGATGGTCGAGAAGGAGACGGCGTAATGGCAACTGCACCCGCGACCCCGATGGCGATCGACTATCGGCACCTTGTCCAAAACGGACGTCTTCACGGCTCGCTTTACACCGATCCGGCGATTTTCGCGCAAGAGATGGAAGAGATTTTTCATCGCGGTTGGAGCTTCGTGGCACACGACAGTGAAATCCCGAATCCCGGAGATTTCGTCGTCCGTCGCGTCGGCACCCAATCGCTTATCGCGGCGCGCGCCAAGGACGGTGAGGTGCGCGTCTTCTACAATCGATGCCCTCACCGCGGTTCGATGTTGTGCCAGACGTCGTCGGGTCATCAATCGCGCATCACGTGCCCCTATCACGCGTGGACGTTCGCGCTGGACGGTCGGCTGATAGGACTACCCGACGCCCAAGCATATCCGCCCGATTTTTCCAAGGCCGATGCCGGATTGACCCCCGTCGCCAGAATGGACACCTACGGTGGATTCATCTTCGTGAATCTCGTGCCTAACGACCTTTCGCTGCGTGAACACCTCGGTCACGCCACAGAATTGATCGACGCGCTACTTGGGCTTTCGCCGACGGGACGGATTCAACTGACCGCCGGCTGGATGAAGCACAAGATGCGGTCAAACTGGAAGATGATCGTCGAGAACCAGGTCGACGGCTATCACGCGCCGATGGTGCATGGCTCGCTGATCGCCGCCAATCGTACCTTTGCAACGGTGCGAGATCGTAAACCGACCTCGCCGACCCGCGTGCGCGACTTCGGCATGGGTCACACGGACATCGACCACGCGAGTGATTATCGTGCCGCAGGCGATCAACTATTTCGCTGGACCGGCGGGATCGATCCAGAGCGGTTGCCGAACTACGTCAACGCGATGAATGAAGCCTATGGCTTGGAGAATGCCCGTCGTCGGCTGATCGAAGGGCCGCCACATTCGATGCTGTTCCCCAACCTCTCGCTGGCGGAAATGAACATCTTGGTGATCGAGCCGATCAGCACCAATGCTTCGATCCAATATACTTGCCCGGTGTTTCTGGAGGGGGTCGATGACATCAACGCCCGTACCTTACGGCGGTGTGAGGGTGCGATGGGGCCGGCTGGATTCCTGATTGCCGATGATGCCGAAATTGGCGAACTCACGCAAATGGGAGTTGCGAACCTCGAACCAGAATGGATCATTCTATCGCGCGGCCTCGGCAAGGAAGAAGTGCTTCCGAATGGGGTCAAGATGGCGGGCCTGATGGATGAGACCAGCCAGCGCGGTTTCTGGAACCACTACCGCGAAATCATGGCCGCGCCGGAGGAGGTTGCACGATGACGACGACCGCAATTTTGGAGCGCGCGACGACCAGCGCCGCAGCAGTGGAACAGTTTCTCTATCTCGAAGCCCGCCTGCAGGATCAGCACCGCTACGACGAGTGGGAATCATTGTGGGCAGACGAAGACACGCTTTATTGGGTACCGACGCGCGAGGAGGCGGACCCGACGCGCGAGATATCCTATATCTACGATAATCGGTCGCGACTGGCGAGCCGTATCCGTCAGCTCAACACTGGCATGCGGCATTCACAGGCACCTAAATCGCGATTGAGGCGACTGATTTCAAACGTCGAGATCAGCACCGGCGACGATGATGGCGTGACCGTCGAATCCAACTTCATGCTTCTTGAATCGCGGCGTACGCACTTGACCACCTGGGCAGGGCACACGACGCACGTTCTGCTACCGTCAAACGACAGCTTCAAAATCAAGCGCAAGACCGTGGTTTTGGTCAATTGCGACAAGGTCATCGGCAATCTGTCTTTCCTCATCTGATCGTGGACCGTCGGCTTGACGCTTCGATCATCGGCCTCGGCCACGCTGGCCTGACGCGAGAAGATGCGCGTCCGGCGGCCGAGCTTGCTCGCTGCGCAGTGATCGCGGCGGTGGCCGACGCCGGATTGGCAATGCCAGCCGTTGACGGGCTCGTGTTGGGGCGTAGCAGCGGCGCCAGCGATGCAGTACTTGGCCTGGACTTGCAACGCACGCTGGGTCTGCACGATCTGAAGCTCAATCGCATCGTTTTATGCGAGGGTGTCAGCGCGCTATCGGCAATCCAGACGGCGGCGTTATCGGTATCGGCTGGTATCGCGAGCGTCGTCGCGTGTGTGTTCGCAGATGCGCCGATAGTTCCGGGCAAGCCGATGCGGACGGCCTTCGGCCGGCTCAAAACTGGCGCAGGCATGGAAGGTCTGCGCTACAGCGCCGGACTATTCGGCGGCGCAGCGGTCTATGCGCTGAGCGCCCAACGGTATCTCGCCCTCCACGGCCTTGGCGAGGACGTCCTCGCCGATGTGGCGATTACGTCCCGTGCCTGGGCAGCGCTCAATCCCCACGCGTCGTTTCGCAAGCCATTGACCCGCGAGGCCTATTTCGCCGCACGATACATCGCCGAACCGTTCCGTCTATTCGACTGTGCCGCGCCGGTAAACGGCGCGATCGCAGTCATTGTCACGAACAATGCCCGGGCGGCGGACAGCGCTCAATCACCGGTTCCGATCCTCGCTTGCGCCGAAGGGCACCCCGGCACGCCCGATCGGCACGGATTCGACCGATCGTTGACCCATGGCGGCGCAATCGCCGCCCGCGCATTGTTCGGCGCAACCGGGCTGACGCCAAGCGATATCGACCTGTGCGCCTTCTATGACGCGTTCAGCATAATGCCCCTGCTGACGCTCGAGGCATACGGTTTCTACCCGCGCGGCGAAGCCCACCATGCGTATGCCGACGGGGCCGCCGCACCGGGCGGTCGCGGCATGCCGATCAACACCGGCGGCGGCCATCTTTCGGGCTATTACCTCCAGGGTATGACCCCGGTAGCAGAAGCGATTATTCAGGCCCGTGGCGCCGCGGGAGCGCGCCAGTGCGAACGTGCACGCACCATCCTTGTCACCAATGAAGGAGGAAGGATGGATTATCATGCCGGAATGATTCTGGGTGCCGCGGACCAACGGGCGTGACGCCGCTGCCCGTTCCCGAGGCTGATCTCGAGTCGCAGCATTTCTTCGCCGCGCTCGATGACGGGCAGCTAAAGATCCTGCGGTGTGATCGATGCGGGACAGCGCATCTCGCAGTGCTCGCCTGCAATGCGTGCGGCGGAACCACCTTCTCGTCTGAAGACGCGAGCGGTCTCGGCGTCGTGTACAGCTTTACCCGAACGCACATCGCTCATCATCCCGCCTTCACTGATCGTTTGCCCTTTTTAGGTGGCATCGTCGAACTTGAAGAAGGCCCTCGGTTATTCGCGCCGCTTCTGGGGGATCAGCCGGTCGCGATCGGCACCACGGTCGCCTTGGAATTACTGCCAGCGGAGGGGCGCAACATAGCTGCCTTTCGCATGCGTCAAGCACCGTAACGATGCGCATCGATCGCATCGATCATCTCGTCCTGACCGTCACATCGATTGACGCGACATGCGCCTTTTATGAGCGCGTCCTGGGTTTCGTTCGCCAATCTCTCGAAGGAAAACCGACGTCGCTGCACTTCGGTCAACACAAAATCAACCTCCATCAAATTGACCGCACCTTCGATCCAAAGGCGCATTATCCGACACCAGGCGCCGCCGATTTCTGTCTCGTCACCAGCGATCCAACCGAGCGGGTCATCACGCACCTTGAAAGCTGCGCCGTTGCTATCGAGAAAGGCCCGGTCGCGCGCACCGGAGCACTTGGATCGATGACGTCCGTATATTTCCGCGATCCCGACGGCAATTTGATCGAGGTAAGCCGCTATCATGCGGGCTAGCGTTTGATAGGCCAACGCGGAGGCGGACCGGTGCTGTGAAGCGGATTGAGCAAGCATAACCCGATGCTAGCCGTGGCGGCGCCGCCCGGTGATGTCTGCGGCAAGCCCGCGATGCGCTTTGAAGTCGGGCGACAGCGGCGGCACGTCCAGTCCGAGGCGTTCGGCAACGATCTGCGTCGCGGTGTTGGCATGCGCCATCTGTGTATCGGTGGACAGGCTCCCTCGCGCTACGCTGATATCGGTCGCCCGGATCAGCGTTGTCGCAAGAAAGAAGGCGCCGAGGACGATGAAATAGTCGAGATCGGACAGGTCGGTTTGGGCCACCGTCGAATAATGTTCGATCACATCTTGTTCACTCGGCCAACCGGACAAGCGTTCGATTCCGATCATTTCGGCATGAAAGCTGTCCATCATGATCCAATAAGCGACGTCGAGCGCGCGGGGCCCGATGAAAGCGCCTTCCCAATCGAGCACGGCCGCGATCGACTGATCGGGTGCGAACAGAATATTGCCTGGCCGAGCGTCCCCCCACAGCAACACGTCGCGATCATCGCGCAATGCGGGACGCCCGCGAACGAGGTAATCGAGCGCGCGATCCGTGATCGGGAAGGCACGGCCCGCCGCGGCCCAGGCGTACCAGTCTGCAAGTTGCCGCAAGTGCCGATCAATCCCCGCCCCTCTTTTGGTCTGGTCGACCAGAAAGCTATGCGAGCGTCGCCAGTCGATGGCGTGGATGGCGGCGACAGCGTCGAGACCGTTGAAGGCCAGCGTGCGCCTCTCGCTGGCGTCGAGTTCGGTGAGCAAGCCCTGGACGTGCATCGACGGCCGACCAAGCGGGGGCTGCCCCTCGATATGCCGCATGACGAGGAACGGCACACCGAGCACGTCACCGCTCGCTTCCAACCCCATTAACGGCGCGACCGGGATGCTGCTGTGCCGCGCCACGCCATCGATCACTCGAAATTCACGAACGATATCCGGTTTCAGGAAGAGTTGCTTTCCGCTCTGTTCGAGCCGGATAACGAACGCCTCCTCGGGTTCACTCGGCGCGCGCCGGCAGACGAGGCGCAACAATTCACTCGATTGGCCGCCCGAAAGCGATTCAATTGACACGACCTCGCATGTGGCGCCAAACGCCGACTGGCAGCGCAGCCATATAGCGAGACGCGCGGCTTGATCAGGTGCGCTATTCATCACCCACCTTGATGATGATCTTTGCATGCGGACTGCCGCACTGCGCCCGCCACGCCGCTTGGATATCCTCCAAGTCATAAACGACGCTATCGATCGACCAGTTACCGGCCGCAGCGTAAGCCAGCAACCGCTCAAACGCAGCCTGACGCTCGGCTGCCGGGCGGATCAATTCTCCGGTATCGACCCCGTGATGATGACGGCGGCGCAATTCGGTCAGCGTCAAAGTCATCGTCCGGCCGGCGCGGGTGCCGATGCTCATCATCCTCCCGCCCTCGGCAACCGATCGCATCGCAGCTTCGGCCGGCGCACCGAAGAGCGGGTCAAGAAC
>SMFF01000348.1_pt1 | contig 13996 bp, 10 predicted proteins | sample 2456181 | NCBI WGS metagenome assembly SMFF01 (sample SAMN10132611, study PRJNA489261) | soil metagenome | isolation source: day120 antibiotic-loamy sand soil ammended with raw manure from dairy cow... | place: USA | collected 2015-04-01
CACTGATGAACTCGACCGCATATTCCAAGGTTAACTGGATGGGCGGAACCAGGTCGATATGCTCGTCCTTGCCGGATGAGCGCACGTTGGTCAGCTTCTTCTCCTTGATAGGGTTCACGACCAGGTCGTTGTCGCGGCTGTGGATGCCGATGATCATGCCTTCGTACACAGGTTCCTGCGGCGACACGAACATACGGCCACGTTCCTGAAGTTTCCACAAGGCATAGGCCACTGCGGTGCCGTCGTCCTGGCTGATCAGCACCCCATTTCGGCGTTCGCCCACACCACCTTCCCTCATGGGCGCATAGTCGTCGAAAATATGGCTCATCAGGCCGGTACCACGCGTCAAGGTCATGAACTCGCCCTGGAATCCGATCAGGCCGCGAGCCGGAATGCGGTACTCCAGACGCGTACGTCCGCGGCCGTCGGCCTGCATATCCTGCAGATCGCCCTTGCGCCGGCCCAATTCTTCCATCACGCCGCCCTGGTGGGCGTCTTCGACGTCCACGCTCAGCAGTTCGTACGGCTCCATGCGTACGCCGTCCTGCTCTTTGAGCAAGACACGGGGACGCGAGACGGCAAGCTCGTAACCTTCGCGACGCATGTTTTCCAGCAGAATAGTCAGGTGCAGTTCGCCACGGCCACATACTTCGAATACCGTATCGTCATCGGTTTCGTTAACCCGTAGCGCTACGTTGGCCTTCAGCTCGCGATCCAGGCGGTCGCGCAATTGGCGGCTGGTTACGAACTTGCCTTCGCGACCCGCCAGCGGCGAGGTATTGACCATGAAGTTCATGGTCAATGTGGGCTCGTCGATGCGCAGCATCGGCAAAGCATCCGGTTGCGAGGGGTCAGTAATGGTGCAACCAATGCCGATCTCGTCCAGACCGTTGATCAGAACAATATCGCCGGCCTGAGCCTCTTCGACTTGCACACGCTCCAGACCCTTGAACTTGAGCACCTGGTTGACGCGGCCCTTGATGGGCTCTCCGTCCGGACCGAACTTGATGACGATATCCTGGGCAGCGCGCAAGCGTCCGCGATTGATACGCCCCACGCCTATCTTGCCAACGTAGGTGCTGTAGTCCAACGAAATGACCTGCATCTGCAAGGGTCCGTCCGGATCGTCCTCGCGCTGGGGCACATGCCGCAGTATGGCGTCGAACAGCGGACGCATGTCGCCATCGCGCACATCAGCGGTCAAGCCGGAATAGCCCGAAAGGCCAGACGCATAAATCACCGGAAAGTCCAGTTGTTCTTCGGTGGCGCCCAGCTTGTCGAACAGATCGAAAGTGGCGTTGATGACGAAGTCCGGACGCGCGCCGGGACGATCTATCTTGTTGACGACCACGATGGGCTTCAGACCCAATGCAAGCGCCTTGCGCGTCACAAAGGGTATCGATGATATTGATGTGCGTGCCTTCATACTGTACCGAGCAGTTCTTGGCCAGGATGGTGATCCCGCGTTCTTTTTCGATGTCGCCGGAATCCATCACGCGTTCGGTAAGTGCTTGATTATCGCGGAAGGTTCCGGACTGACGCAGCAACTGATCCACTAATGTGGTCTTGCCATGGTCGACGTGGGCGATGATGGCCACATTGCGCAAAGCGCGATTCATAATTCATCCTTTGGTGTAATAGTTTCCGGCGACAGACCGGCGGGCAAGGCGTCCAGGGCAATCAAGACCGTCTGAGGTGCAGCCATGGCTTGCAAAGCCTCCAGTCCCACTGCGTCGCTCAACTGGAAAGGCCCGACGCTGGTGCGTCGAAGTGCTTTCAGATGCGCCCCACAGCCAAGCTGGCGTCCAATGTCTTGAGCCAGGGTACGAATATATGTTCCCTTGCTGCACTGAACCTGGATGACCGCCTCAAGCCCGTCCAGGCTCAAGAGTTCCAGTTGATAAATGGTGACAGGCCGGGCCGGCCTGTCCAATTCTATGCCTTGCCGCGCGTACTCGTACAAGGGCTTTCCATCGCGCTTCAAGGCCGAGTACATCGGCGGAATTTGCAGGATGTCACCCCGGAACTGGGCAAGCACTTGCTCCAGGGCCTCGCGCTCGGGGCCCTGATGGCCTTCCGGCGCGGTACTGACAATGTTACCGGTCAGGTCACCCGAGTCGGTTTCCTGCCCAAAGCGGATCGTCGCAACATAGCCCTTGTCCGCCTCCAGCATCTGACCGGACAACTTGGTTGCGCGACCCAGGCAGCATACCAACAGGCCGGTGGCGAAAGGATCGAGTGTGCCGGTATGGCCGGCCTTGCGGGCATCCAGTGCGCGCTTGGCCCGCTGCAAGGCGTGGAAGCTCGATAAACCTTCCGGTTTATCCAGCAACAAGACACCATCGAGCATCTGCCCGCGTCGGGAAGCCATCGTTTATAAATCCATGAAAAAAAACGACAGCCTCTTAAGGCTGCTCGTCCGGATCCTCGGGTTCCGAGGGCTTGAACACTTCAGCCTGAGGCCGATTGGCCTGATCGATCAGTTGCGACAAGGCCAGGCCGCGAGCGAGCTGGTCGTCGTGGATGAAGCGCAAGGTGGGCACAGTATGGATGTGCAGCATCTTGAACAGCAGGGAGTGCAACCAGCCTGCTTTCTCTGCCAGGGCTGCCGTGGCCGTTTCCGGCTCGGCACCCATGACCGTGAAATAGACCTTGGCGTGCGCATAGTCGGCCGAGAGCTCCACACCCGTAAGTGTAATAAGCCCAGCCCGCGATATGTCGAGTTCGCGCTGTATCAGGCCGGCCAGATCCTTTTGGATCTGATCGGCCAGCCGGGTATTGCGCCCCGGATTTGGTTTGGACTTGTGTCGACCCATTATTACAGCGTCCGGGCGATTTCTTTGATTTCAAAGACCTCGAGCTGGTCGCCGACTTCGATATCGTTATTGCCCTTGAGGGTGATACCGCAATCGAAGCCCGACTTGACTTCCTTGACATCGTCTTTGAAGCGACGCAGGGAGTCGATCCAGCCCGTCCAGTGCACCACATGGTTGCGCAACAGGCGCACCTGGGCATCGCGTCGCACGACACCGTCGGTGACCATGCAACCTGCAATATTGCCGATACGCGACACGCTGTAGACCTCGCGGATCTCGACCATGCCGATGACTTCTTCGCGCTTCTCGGGCGCCAGCATGCCGGACAAAGCCTGACGTACGTCGTCTACCGCATCGTAAATGATGTTGTAGTAGCGCAAGTCGATACCGTTGTTGTCGGCCAGCTTCTTGGCGCTTTGCTCGGCGCGTACGTTAAAGCCGATGATCACGGCGTTCGAGGCAATCGCCAGGTTGACGTCGCTTTCCGAGATACCGCCCACGGCGGCATGCACGACTTGCACACGGACCTCGTCGGTGGACAGCTTGGTAAGCGAGGACACCAGCGCTTCTTGCGAGCCCTGCACGTCCGTCTTGACGATAAGTGCCAAAGTTTGCGTGCCTTCGCCCAGGTTGTCGAACATGGACTCGAGTTTGGCCGCCTGCTGGCGCGCCAGCTTGACGTCGCGGAACTTGCCCTGACGGAACAGCGCGATCTCGCGGGCCTTGCGTTCGTCGACCATGGCGATGACTTCGTCACCCGCCGCCGGCACATCGGTAAGGCCTTGGATCTCGACTGGCATGGAAGGACCGGCACTGGTGACAGGCTTGCCATTCTCGTTGAGCATGGCTCGCACGCGGCCATAGCTTGCGCCGGCCAGCACCGCATCACCGCGGTTCAAAGTGCCGCTCTGCACAAGGATGGTCGCCACCGGACCGCGACCCTTGTCGAGGCGCGCTTCGATCACGATGCCCTTGGCGGGTGCATCGACCGCAGCGGCGAGCTCAAGGATCTCGGCCTGCAGCAGCACGTTCTCGAGGAGGTTATCGATGCCTTCGCCCGTCTTGGCAGAAACGCCAATGAAGGGGACGTCGCCACCGTACTCTTCGGGCACGACTTCTTCCGCGACAAGTTCTTGCTTTACCCGCTCTGGATTGCCGTCGGGCTTGTCGATCTTGGTAATGGCGACCACCAGCGGCACACCTGCTGCCTTGGCATGATGGATGGCCTCTTTGGTTTGCGGCATGACGCCGTCATCCGAAGCAACCACAAGAATGACAATATCGGTCGCCTTGGCGCCGCGGGCACGCATGGCGGTAAACGCCTCGTGGCCCGGGGTGTCCAGGAAGGTGACCATGCCGCGATCGGTTTTGACGTTATACGCCCCGATATGCTGGGTAATGCCACCCGCTTCGCCCGACGCGACCTTGGCGCGGCGAATGTAGTCAAGCAAGGACGTCTTGCCGTGATCGACGTGGCCCATCACGGTTACGACCGGTGCACGCGGCAAGGTTTCGGCCTCGGGACCTTCTGCAATCTCGAGGAAGGCTTCCGGGTCGTCGAGCTTGGCCGCGATAGCCGTATGGCCGAGCTCTTCGACCACGATCATGGCGGTTTCCTGGTCGAGCACCTGATTGATGGTGACCATCTGGCCCAACTTCATCAGGTGCTTGATGACCTCGGCGGCCTTGACTGACATCTTGTGAGCCAGGTCGGCCACAGAAATGGTTTCAGGCACATGGACTTCACGCGCGATGAACTCGACCGGTTGAATTTCCTTGCGTTCGGGTTGCGCATTGCGACCACGACCGCGGGCATTGCCGCCCTTGTTGCCCTTGCCCGCCTTGCCGCCGGCACGCCAGCCGTCGCGGCTGGGGCTGGCAGGTGGGGCGTCGGCCTTGGCAGCCGGCTTCTTGCGCCCGCTGTCATCTGTCCAGGACGATGACACCTCGGACGCCTTGATGACTTTCTTGACGTCGCCGGGAGCGCCCTTGGCGTCTTTCTTGGCGCCCTTGACACCAGCAGGCTTGTGCAACGTACCGGATATACCAGGGGCCTCGGGCTCGGGAGCTTTCAAGACCTTGCGAGGACGGTTGAGCATATCGCGCAAGGCAGCGGCTTCAGCCTCGGCTGCCTGACGGGCGCGTTGACGGTCTTCGTCTTCTACGGGCTCGACGGCTGACGTACGCTTGGCGGCCGTCTTGGTGCCGCGAGCGGCTGTCTTCGCAGGAGCTTTTGCAGCAGGCTTCTCGGGAGCCGCAGTGACAGACGCGGTTTCGGGAGCCGCTACGGGCGCAGTTTCGGACGGCGCTGCAGGCTCGGGGTCGGTCGCGGCGGCAGGCGCTTGCGCGACCGGCTCGGCCGACTCGGCCGGCGTTGCAACTTCGGCTTCAGCCTTGTCGGCAGCAGCAGCCTCTTGAACAGGCTTGGCGTCTGCGACAGGCTCGGGCTGTGCGGGCTGTTCGGCAGGCACTGCTTCCTGGACGGGCGCTGCTTCGGGCTCGACCGGTTTGTCTGCCGCTTGCGGCGTAGCCGTATCGGCGACGGGTGTAGTGGCAGCCGGGGCTTCGGGCGCCTGAGCAGCCTCGGGCACAGGCGCAGCGAGTGCAGCGTCGAGATTGTCGGGTGCTTGGTCGGCGACTTCGCTACGAGCGGCTTCTGCCACCAGCTCGGAGGGATCGCGCTTGACGAACACGCGCTTCTTGCGCACCTCGACCTGGATGGTGCGCGAACGGCCGGAGCCGTCAGCCTGCCGGATTTCGGAGGTTTGGCGGCGCGTCAAGGTTATTTTCTTGCCCTCGTTTCCGCCATGTGCACGGCGTAACGAATCAAGGAGTTTCGCCTTATCCGCGTCGGTGACGGCATCGTCAACCGACTTGAGTTCAACGCCAGCGGAACGCAACTGCTCCAGCAGTGCGTTCGCAGGCATTTTCAGTTCAACAGCGAACTGGGCGACGGTGTTACTCGGCATTCGACTCTCTCTTGCTTACTACAACTATTTTCAATAAACACACCTTGGGTTGCCACTAGTGTGTCAAGCGTCGTCTTCAAACCAGTGAGCCCGGGCGCGCATAATCATTTGACTTGCTTCGTCTTCGGTCAAACCGGTAATTTCGGACAACTCGTCGGTAGCCAGTTCCGCCAGGTCGTCGAGGGTGAGAACCTCGGCATCGGCCAGCTTGGCAACCAGTTCAGGCGTGATTCCTTCTATTTCCAGCAAATCCTGGGCAACCGTCTGCACACGCTCTTCCTGGGCGATTGCCTCGGTCAGCAGTGCGTTACGGGCACGGGTGCGCAGTTCGTTGATCGTGTCTTCATCGAAGGCTTCGATCTCGAGCAACTCCTGCATGGGCACGTAGGCGATCTCTTCCAGCCCGGTGAACCCTTCATCGATCAGGATGTCGGCCACTTCTTCATCGACATCCAGCTTGCTGATGAACGCCGCGCGCAGGCCGGTACGCTCTTCTTCCTGGCGATTCTGGCTTTCTTCGGGCGTCATGATGTTGATCTGCCAACCCGTGAGCTCGGAAGCCAGGCGCACGTTCTGGCCGCGGGCGCCGATGGCCTTTGGCAGGTTCTCGGCGTCGACCACGACGTCCATGGCGTGCTTGTCTTCATCGACCACGATGGAGTCGACATGAGCGGGCGCCAGCGCGCCAATAACGAACTCGGCCGGATCATCCGCCCACAGAACGATATCGACTTGTTCGCCGCCCAATTCGTTGCGCACTGCGGTGACGCGCGACCCGCGCATGCCCACGCAAGTGCCGATCGGGTCGATGCGCTTGTCGTAGGCAACCACCGCGATCTTGGCGCGTACGCCCGGATCGCGAGCCGCCGCCTTGATCTCGAGCAGGCCTTGTTCGATTTCAGGCACTTCGTTCTCGAACAACTGACGGATGAACTCGGGCGCTGTACGCGAAAGAATGACCTGCTGGCCTCTGGCTGCATGATCGACACGCAACACCCAGGCGCGTATGCGATCGCCCACCCGGATGTTCTCTTTGGGGATGAGTTCGCTGCGCGGCAAGCGGGCTTCGATCTTGCCGGTTTCGATAATGGCATCGCCCTTGTCCATGCGCTTGACCGTACCGGACACGATGTTTTCACCGCGGTCCAGGAAGTCGCTAAGGACTTGTTCGCGCTCGGCATCGCGGATGCGCTGCAGGATGGCCTGCTTGGCAGCCTGGGCACCAATGCGACCGAACTCTTCGGGCTCGAGCGCCTCTTCTATATAGTCGCCCACTTCGATACCCGGGACGATTTCCTGGGCGTCTGAATAAAGCTCTTGCTGATCGGGCTCTTGCAAGCCCGCATCGTCGGGCACGACCAGCCACCGGCGGTAGCCTTCGTGCTCGCCGGTAACGCGGTCTATGGTGACGCGGATATCGGCGTCTTCCTTGAAGCGTTTTTTCATGGCGGAAGCCAACGCATTTTCAAGCGCACCAAAAACCACTTCGCGCGTTACGTTTTTCTCACGCGCCAGGGCGTCGACCAATAAAAGAATTTCGCGACTCATCGCTTCTTACCCTTGAAATCTAGAATGGGATCCAACTTGGCCCGATCGACATCGTCGAAAGTGAAGTCAAGTACTTGCGCGTCGGGCTCGGTGCCCTCGAGCACCAGGCCGAACACCGGTGTAGCGACACTGGCCGCATCCTCGGGCACGCGCAGCATGCCGACAAACACCTTACGATTATCGATAGCTTCACGCAGTCGGATTTCGACACGCTGATCGGCAGACCGAATGAAGTCGGCGACGCGCTTGAGCGGCCGATCGGTGCCAGGAGAGCCAACCTCGAGACGCTTGTAGTCGATGTTTTCCACTTCGAATACGCGCGACAACTGTTTTGAAACCTGCTCGCAGTCCTCGATTCGCACACCCTCCGGGCGGTCGATGGTAACGCGCAGCAACCCAAGGGGCGCGCGTTCTACGTCGATAAGCTCGACTTCCATTCCGGCCAGAGCCTCTTGTGTTAAAGCGAATATATCTGCCATAAAATCCAAAAAAAATGGGCTGTATGCACCAGCCCACTGTTATTGCCGCCAATATTGCCGTAGTTGCTACCTACTTGTTACCGCCCTGCGGCAAAAACAATATAGCTGTAAAGCCCTACATTCTAACAGAATCTCAATAAAAATCCTGTGATGTCTAGGCCTTACCTTTAAAAAGCAACAGTGGGCGGCAAGTGCCGCCCCCGGTACGTCCGACTACCTGTTACGACCGCCGCCCAGCTTGCCCAGGTGCGACTCGTGCGCCGACGCGCCGCGAGGCTGCCAATCGTCGCCGCGTGCTGCGGAGCTGCGGGCGCGTCCGCCGGTGTTGCCGGCTGCTTTGGGCTTGGCGCTGCCGCGAGGGCCACGCGCTGGCTTGGGCGCTCCTGCCTTGGGACCAGCGCCGCCCGGCTTGGGGGCTCCGGGCTTGGCCGAACGGGTGGACCGCCGACGAGGGTCTGCTGGTGCAGCGTTCTCGTCGCGGGGACCCCGTGGCTGCCCTGCCGGCTTGCGACCCTTCCCGGCCGGCTTGGCCCGGCCACTGCCGTTGCCATTAGGGTGGCCGTTGGCCAAACCGCCACTGAAGCTAAGGCCGGTACCGTAGGGATCAGACGGATAGCTTTCTGCCACCGAACCGCGCACTGTCCGACCGCCCGACAACTTGCCGCGACGCCCGAGCTTGGCGCCGTTCATGCCATTGCGCTCCATGGTGCCAAACCCTGGTGGCAGGGCGCTATCGTGCGAGGCAGGCTGCCGCTCGCGGCGACCGTCGTCATCGCCGTCATCTTCGCGCAACAGCCCAAGCTGCAACATCAGGGCGTTGACCAGGGAACCATCCAGCTCTTCCCACCGGCCGCGGCGTAAATTGCGTGGCAATACCACTTCACCGAATCGAGTGCGTATCAGGCGGCTTACCGTCACACCTGCCGCCTCGAACATGCGGCGGACTTCGCGATTGCGGCCTTCCTTCAGCGTGACACGGTACCAGCGATTGCTGCCCTCGCCCCCCAAATAGTCCAGCGAACCGAACTGCGCCATCCCGTCCTCAAGGGCGATGCCCTTGAGCAGGCTGGCCTGCTGCTCTTCGCCGAGCTCGCCCAAAACGCGCACAGCGTACTCGCGCTCGGCGCCATAGCGTGGATGCATCAGACGGTTGGCCAGATCGCCCGATGTGGTCAGGATAAGCAGGCCTTCGGTGTTCAGATCAAGACGGCCTACCGAGAGCCACTTGCCCACTCGCATCTTGGGCAGACGCGCAAATACGGTAGCGCGACCTTCAGGGTCGTCGTGGCTGACGATCTCGCCGGCCGGCTTGTGATACAGGATGATGCGCGGCGGCTTCTTCGCACTCGGACGAGTAATGACGCGGCCGTTGACGCGAACCTGATCGTTCTCGCCAACCCGCTGTCCGATATGAGCCGGCTCGCCGTTGACGGATACCCGGCCGGCAATAATGAGCTCTTCCATCTCGCGACGAGAGCCGACTCCGGCTTCTGCCAGCACCTTGTGCAGCTTGGGCATCAGCGCGTCGCTGCCCAGGTACTTGCCCAGGCGTTGCGCCATCGGCGCAGCAGTCTCGAGATATGCCAGGGCCTGCTCGGCATCGTTCTCGGCTTCGGCTGCCTGGGCCGCCTCGGCTGGCTTGGGACCGCGCCCGCGGCCACGCCGGGTTTACGGCGTCGAGGGTTTCTTGGGGGCTTGGCCGCAGCGGCGGCTTCGGCCGAGTCTGTCGGCGCAGCTTCTCCATCGGGCGCACCCGTTGACGCTGCGTTGGCGCCCTCAGTCGGCGCATCGCCGCGTCGGCGACGAAAGGGCGTACGCAATTTGCGGCCCTTGCCGCGCGTCGACGTGGGCTGGCCGCCATCAGCAGCGTGATCGGCTTGATCGACTGCTGGAAGCTTGCCAGCGGCGGAACCGTGTTCTTCGTTGATATCACTCATTTTCTTTCTGGTACTCCGTTTGTATCTGTTCTTCCACCGATGGCTGCGCATCGTCGGCATTAATGATGGCGTTACGTTCGCCTGGGTCTGCGTCCGGGGATTCGGTGTCGTATGCCTCTGTCGCCTCGGCGAATGCGAGTTCGTCGTTGGGGATTTCTTCAAGCTGAAGGCCTGCAAGGGCTACTACCGCCTCCTGAGATTCCAACTCAGGTAGTTGGTCCAGCGCCTTAAGCCCGAGATCGTCCAGGAACTGGCGAGTGGTGCCCAAAAGCGCCGGCCGCCCAGGGGCGTCCCGGTACCCGAGCACCTCGATCCAGCCACGATCCTCCAGCGTACGCACGATTTGCGTTGAGACCGTGACGCCACGAATGTCTTCGATGTCGCCCCGGGTTACCGGCTGGCGCCACGCGATAATGGCCAGGGTCTCGAGCACCGCCCTGGAATAACGGGGCGGCTTTTCGGGGTTGAGGCGTGCCAGATAGCGCTGCATATCCGGCCGGCTCTGGAAGCGCCAGCCCGTCGCCAGGTTGACCAGTTCGAGACCTTTTTCGCTCCAGTCCAGCTGCAAGGTAGCCACGTAGCGATGCAAGTCATCGTTGGTGAAGTCTTCGCTTGCAAAAAGCTTGCGCAGCTCGGCCACCGGCATGGGGCGATCGGCGCACAACAGCGCCGTTTCAAGCACTCGGATGATCTCGGTCTCTGTCATCGGGCAAAAAGTAGGTTCTGCTTGGGTTGCATGGATTAGGTAATTGGGTTAATATTCTTTTCTTCAGACGCGGGGTGGAGCAGTCTGGCAGCTCGTCGGGCTCATAACCCGAAGGTCACAGGTTCAAATCCTGTCCCCGCAACCAGTTTTTAAATGGGTCAAACGCAAACGCGTTTGACCCATTTTTGTTTGTGCTGATAATGCCGCTTGAGGTACAAGCGACCTTACACCGGCCGCAGCGCAAACCGTACGGGCGCCGGCAGAGTACTGCCCCTGGATGGCCAGGGTCGCACGTAGCCCAGGCCTGCGCCTTGCGAGAATGCCAATACCGGAAATACTAAGGTTTGCTGCCATGAGTCCTATTTCAGGGTGCAGGTGGTCGCGTCTGATGAGGCAGCTACGCTACTTCATCAGGCTATCCGAGGGATGGCCCACTGCTATGAAATATTTGTGGTTCAGGCGCTTGCGGCCCGCCGAAGCTTGCCCGGAAGATACGGGGCTTGCCTGGCACACGCGAATAATGCGCCTGTTTAAAATTATTCAATTTATATTGCGATGGCCGAAAGACAAGGTCGCGGCCTGTGCCAGCAGGAGCCCGTAATGCGGGTTGACCTAGCGTCTTGCGCCGGGTCTTGCCTGTGGCAGTAACAATGCCATTACACCACCGGCAGGCAGTCATTGCAACCTATGAATCTACAAAGTTGCCCTCAGGCGACACTGCCAAATGAGCACCAGGTAGCAGCCGTTGGAAAATCTCGAGCGGCGCCGCGAGCGGGCCGTCGCGTGTGATCACCACAAGAAAAGATGATCGCGAGGTATCGCCCGCACTGGGGGCCGGCAAGTCAAGGGGATACAGGTGCTTGTGCACGCCATGCACCAGGACGGCTTCAATCGCATTCTGGAACCAGACTGATCCCTTGAGACGCAGTAAGTAGGGATGCTCGAGCTCTTGCAATGCGCTGACGGCGGCCACGAAACGGGAGCGCTGCAAGGGCGTGGACCATGACAGCGTCAACACCCCTACGCCCCCATGGTGCATGGAGGCTGACCGCAAGGCACCACGCGTCCATAGGGGTGCAAGCTTTAGCCGGCCCGGCGCCTCTACTGTGGAATTGGCCGTGTGCAGCAACTCTGCCAGCACCGGCACATGGTCAGCCTGAAAACGAACGGCCATCGGATTGATGCGCCCTAATGAGACCTCCAGCTCGGCCAGGCTATCAGTGTCCGTCAGGTCCGTCTTGCTGATGACCAGAACGTCGGCCAACACGGCCTGCTGCACCGCTTCCCGATGCTGCTCCAGTTGCATGGCGCCGAAGCAGCCATCGACCACAGTGATGCAGCCTGCGTACCGGTATCGCTCTGCAAGAAAGGGCTCATACTTGAGTGTGTACATCACTGCTGCGGGATCGGCGATCCCCGTGGTTTCTATCAGTACCCGGGAGAAAGCGGGTATCTTCTTGTGCAAGGCGTCCATGAATGCCTGGCGCAAAGCCTGAACGAGTTCGCCCCGCACGGCACAACAAAGGCATCCCGATTCCAGCAGCACCACCGTGTCGGTGACGGCAAGCGAGCGCCGGTGATCCAGGCCAATGGCGCCGAGCTCATTCATCAGCACCAGGGTGCCATCCAGCGCACCCTGCTCCGCCTCTGTTGTTGGCGTCGCGCGCAAAAGACGGTTCAGCAGACTGGTCTTGCCGCTGCCCAGGAAACCCGAAACCACCGTGATGGGAATTTTCTGCATGCGGGCACTTTACCGTATCGCCGGCCTATGGACTACACTCTGAAGGCCCGCACCTTTGTTGCCTTGATCACTACTGCGCCTGACGCTCCAGCCTGCCTTGTCCCCCACTTTCAACCTTGTTCGCCAACTGCAAGATATCGATGCCGATGGGTGGAACAGCCTGGGGCGCCCCACTTTTTGCTGATGCACCGCAACGGGCAATTGGCGGCTGCCATGCCTCTGTATTTAAAATCGCATTCTCGTGGAGAGTATGTCTTCGACCATGCGTGGGCGCATGCCTTTGCGCGCCATGGGCTTGCTTACTACCCCAAGCTGCTTTCCGCCATTCCGTTCACGCCGGTGCCCGGGCCTCGCCTACTGGCGCGTAACCACGCCGACCGTGTCCTGCTGGCACAAGAGGCGATCGCGATCAGCCGCGACAACCAGGTTTCGTCCGTGCATGTGTTGTTTCCCGATGCGGATGACGAGCGCGCACTGGTGGAAGCGGGATTCATGCTGCGCGAGAACGTGCAGTTTCATTGGTTCAATGACGGCTACAGTTCTTACGAAGATTTCCTTGCCAGCCTCAGCCAACAGAAACGAAAGAAAATCAAACAGGACAGTCGCAAGGTCGAACAAGCCGGCGTGCGCTTTCGCTGGCTTGAAGGCGAGGACATCGACAGCAAGACGCTAAGGTACTTTTACACCTGCTACGAGCGCACCTACATGGAACATGGCAATGCGCCCTATTTGTCTTACGCCTTCTTCGAGACCTTGCATCAGCGCATGCCGCAAAGCATGATGATGGTCGTTGCCGAACAAGACGGCGCCCCGGTAGCCGCCGCCCTGAACATCCGCGCAACCAAGCGCCTGTACGGTCGCTATTGGGGCTGCACGCGGTACATTCCGGGCCTGCACTTCGAGGCCTGCTACATCCAGGGCATAGCGTATTGCATTGCTCGCAATTTAAGTGTCTTCGAAGGCGGGGCCCAGGGTGAACACAAGCTGTCGCGCGGCATGCTTCCTGTGCGGACATGCTCGGCGCACTGGATTGCTGATCAGCGTTATGCCGAGGCCATCATGGAGTTTCTTGAAGTGGAAACCACTGCGGTGGATGCCTATCTTAAAGAGCTGCAGGCGCACAGCCCCTTCAAGAGCAAGCCCGAGTAAGCCTTATTTTTTCGGATCTTTGGGCGGCGGCGCAGCAAAGGGAAATACCGAGAACATATTGCGACTTTGGTCCTGCATCTGATCTTGCATCTGCACGAACAGGTTCTTGCTTTGATCGACGTAGTTGCTCATCATGTTTTGCAGCACCGGCGCCTGGATATTCATGAATTGCGTCCAGGCTTCCGGCCCGAACTGCTGACCGTACAGACCCTTTGATTGCTCGGCCATCCGGTCCTGGATGTCCATGAAAGCCTGGATGTTCTTTTCCAGAAACGAGCCCATGACGCCCTGCATGGCGTGGCCGTAGAAGCGGATGATTTGCGACAGTGCCGTAGGCGAAAACATGGGCATGCCACCGCTTTCTTCTTCGAGGATGATCTGCAGCAAGATACTGCGCGTAAGGTCGTCACCGGACTTGGCGTCCACAACCTGAAAGACCTCGGAATCGAGCACCAACTGCTTGACGTCGGCCAAAGTGATATAGGCGCTGGTCTGCGTGTCGTACAGGCGCCGATTGGGGTACTTCTTGATCAAGCGGGTTGATGTGCTGGGTTGTGCTTGCTGAGCTTGCGTCATGACATTCTGGCCAAATACGAGTTGATGCGAAACGACTGGAGGCGGGCAAAGCCTGCAGCCGTCGTGGCGGAAATC
>SMFF01000155.1_pt1 | contig 13947 bp, 12 predicted proteins | sample 2456181 | NCBI WGS metagenome assembly SMFF01 (sample SAMN10132611, study PRJNA489261) | soil metagenome | isolation source: day120 antibiotic-loamy sand soil ammended with raw manure from dairy cow... | place: USA | collected 2015-04-01
AAGAAGCTCATGCCCGCTGTCTACGACCTGGCCAACCGCGGCCTGCTGCCACCAGGGTTCGCACTGGTCGGTTTCGCCCGCAGGGAATGGGAAGACCAGGAGTTCGAGCGCGTCGTGCACGATGCCGTCAAAGAACACTCCCGCACTCCGTTCGACGAGGATGTCTGGAAGCAGCTGGCCAGGGGCATCCGTTTCGTGCAGGGCGAATTCGATGATGATGCGGCCTTCGAGACGCTGGGCAGGACCATCGCAGAGCTGGATGCCCACCGCGGCACCATGGGTAATCATGCGTTCTACCTGTCGATCCCGCCGAAGTCGTTTCCCATCGTCACGGAACAGCTCCGGCGGTCCGGCCTGGCCGAGCAGAAAGACGGACAGTGGCGGAGAGTCGTCATCGAGAAGCCTTTCGGTAGTGACCTGAAGTCCGCACGCGAACTGAACGCCGTCGTCGAATCGGTGTTTCCTGCCGACTCTGTATTCCGCATCGACCATTACCTGGGCAAAGAGACGGTTCAGAATATTCTGGCCCTGCGCTTTGCCAATCAGCTCTACGAGCCCATCTGGAACGCGCATTTCGTTGACCACGTGCAGATCACGATGGCGGAAGACATCGGCGTCGGTGGTCGCGCGGGGTATTACGACGGCATCGGTGCTGCGCGCGACGTCATCCAGAACCACCTGCTCCAATTACTCGCGCTCACTGCCATGGAGGAGCCGGTCTCGTTTGATGCCGCAGACCTGCGCGCAGAGAAAGAGAAGGTGCTCTCGGCGGTGATCCTTCCGGAGGACCTCTCAACTGCGACTGCGCGCGGGCAGTACACAGGGGGTTGGCAGGGCGCAGAGAAGGTGGTCGGATTTCTCGAAGAAGACGGTATGAACCCGTCATCGAACACCGAAACCTATGCCGCCATCCGGTTGGATATCGGCACCAGGCGCTGGGCTGGTGTTCCCTTCTACCTGCGCGCGGGGAAACGGCTCGGTCGGCGGGTGACTGAGATCGCCGTGGTGTTCAAGAGGGCACCACAGTACTTGTTCGCCGACAGCCAGACGTCGGCGCTCGGTCAGAACGCACTCGTGATCAGGGTTCAACCCGATGAAGGCGTCACTATCCGGTTCGGTTCCAAAGTCCCCGGCGCGGGCATGCAGGTGCGTGACGTGACCATGGACTTCGGCTACGGGCACGCCTTCACCGAGGCCAGTCCGGAAGCTTACGAGCGGCTCATCCTCGATGTCCTGTTGGGAGATCCTCCGCTCTTCCCCCGTCACGAAGAGGTGGAACTGAGCTGGAAGATCCTCGACCCGATCGAGGAGTTCTGGGCAACCCAGGGGGCGCCGGAGCAGTATCGCCCCGGCACCTGGGGGCCAGAATCAGCGGATGCGCTACTCGCGCGCGACGGCAGAACCTGGAGGCGACCGTGATAGTGGACCTGCCAGACACGACCGCCAGCAAGATATCCAAGGCGCTGGTGCGAATTCGTGACGAGGGCGGTGCCGTGGCTCTCGGCCGAGTGCTCACGCTCGTGATCGCCACGACACGCGGACGGGAAGAAGAAGCCATTGAGGCTGCGAACGATGCCTCACGGGAGCACCCGATGCGGGTGATCGTCATCTCGAAGGCACCCAACTCGACCGAGGGTTCCACCATCCGCCTCGACGCACAGATTCGAGTCGGCGGCGATGCGGGAGCCAGCGAGGTCATCGTGCTCAAGGTGCGCTCCAACGACAGCACAGACGATGAAGGCCTGGTGATGGGGTTACTGCTGCCGGATGCTCCCGTAGTCGGCTGGTGGCCAGCTGAGGCGCCGGAGAGAGTCTCGGAGACCGCACTCGGTCGGATAGCGCAGTGCCGCATCACCGACTCAGCGGCCCAGGAAGACCCGGGCGCCTTCCTGCAGTCGCTCTCGCGCAACTATGCGCCGGGCGACACCGACTTCGCCTGGACCAGGCTTACCCTCTGGCGAGCCCAGCTGGCTGCCGTACTGGACCAGCCGCCCTACGAGCCGATCACCGGAGTGCAGGTGCAGGGCTCCTCGGACTCGCCATCCACCCTTCTGCTCGCCGCATGGCTGCAATTGCAGTTGCAGGTGCCGGTGCAGTACCAGTTGACCGACCCCGATGACGTGCGCGTCGGCATCCACGGGGTCACCCTGCAACGCAAATCAGGGGACATTCACCTTGACCGGCCAGGATCAACTATCGCGACCCTGATTCAGCCGGGCCAGCCGGTGCACGACATCGCGCTTCCGCGGCGTAACCTTCGCGACTGTCTGGCCGAGGAACTTCGCCGCCTAGACCCCGACGACCTCTTCGGCGACGTAGTGACCGTAGGCTTGCAGCAATTGGGTGAGCCGACGATCTTGCGCCGGCACCAGGGTACGGAGGAACCATGACCAGAAGAGTGCTCGTCTACCAGAACCGAGACGAACTGACGGCAGAAGTCGGCGGCCGCATCATCCGCACCGCCGTCAGGACCCTCAAGCGCCAGCAGAGAATGAACATTGTGCTCACGGGCGGAAGCGTCGGAATCGGCGTTCTGGCTGCGGTGAACGATCATGCGGGCCGCGACAGCGTCGAGTGGGCCCGCGTGCACTTCTGGTGGGGCGACGAGCGCTGGGTGCCATCCGGACACGCAGACAGGAACGACCAGCAGGCACACGACGCCCTGCTCGGCCAGCTGGGGTTGCCCGTCGAGAACATCCACCCGTTCCCTGCCTCAGACGATGGCGTCGAGCTGGAGGCCGGCGCAGAGCGTTACGCTGCGGAACTCGCACGTGCATCCGCGGATGGAACACTCCCCCACTTCGACATCCTGCTACTCGGCGTCGGTCCGGATGGACACATTGCCTCGCTCTTCCCCGAGCGATCCGACCTGGTCGACGCTGAGGGAACCGTGGTGGCAGTAAGAAACTCACCCAAGCCCCCGCCCGAGCGGTTGAGCCTGACGCTGGAAGCCATCAACAGTGCCGAGCGAGTATGGCTCGCGCTGGCAGGAGCAGACAAGGCGTCGGCGCTGGGTCTGGCACTGGCGGGCGCCAGTCGCTACCAGGTGCCGGTTGCCGCCGCACAGGGAAGGCGAAAAACGGTCTTCTTCGTCGATCAGCTCGCGGCAGCGGAAGTGCCCACAGAACTGATCGCCAGCCAGTACTGAGTTCTACTAGACCGCGGCCTGCCCTCGGCGGGCCCGAAGCTGCTGAAGTGCTTCATCGAGAAGGGCGACAGCCTCTTCTTCGGAGCGACGCTCCTTCACGTAGGCCAGGTGCGTCTTGTACGGCTCGAGTTTCGAGATAGACGGCGGATTCGCCTTGTCCCTGCCTGCGGGGGTGCCGCAACTCGGGCAGTCGATCTGGGTGGGAATTTCTTCCGGTTCGATCGTGGCCAAGAAGTACGGGCTCAACTCGTGCCCATTGCTGCACCAATAGTGCACTTGAATGCGATCGGCGTGAAACCCTCTGTCTTGCTCCCCCATGGGGCCTGCTCCGACGCGGGACCCACGAATAGCGCTGCCGCCAGCTGCCACTGGTTACTCCTAACCGACTGAGTCGAACTTGGTAATGAGTCCGAGGACGACGATGCAGGTGATCCACACCAGTCCGAGGACAACAGTGAAACGGTTGAGGTTGCGTTCCGCAACTCCGGACGAACCGAGACTGGAGGTGACGCCGCCACCGAACATATCGGACAGACCGCCCCCGCGGCCGCGGTGCAGAAGGATGAGGAGGGTCAGCACAAGGCTCGTGACGCCGAGCAACACCTGGAAGATGACCTGAAGAATTTCCACAAAAAACCTTTCACGAACCACGATGGGCCGTTGTCCAGTATAACCACCGCTCGGAGTCACCCTCGCAGCGAGCTGCCGCTACGTGCCGACGTGGTGCTGGTAGCGCACGATACTTGAGAACTCGGACAGGTCAAGGCTGGCTCCGCCGACGAGCGCGCCATCGACGTTCGGCTGGCGCATGAAGCTGGCAATATTAGACGCCTTGACAGATCCGCCGTACAAGATGCGCGTCGCCTGCGCTGCTTCCGGCCCCAATTTGCCTTCAACGACTGCCCGTAGGGCCGCGGCTACCTGCTCAGCCTGTTCGGGGGTAGCCGCCTGACCGGAGCCAATCGCCCACACGGGTTCGTAAGCCACCACGATGTCTGAGCCCTCGGGAAGTCCCGACAACGCCGTCGACAGCTGGGCGGCGGGTACAGCGCTCGGCCCGTGCTCCTCGAGGTCTTCTGCCGACTCTCCCACGCAGACCAGCGGCACGAGGCCGCTGGCGACGGCTGCCGAGACCTTCGCAGCAACCTGCTCGTCGGATTCACCGTGCAACGTTCGACGCTCGGAGTGCCCGATGATCACGTAACGGCAATCGAGCGCTGTGAGGAAGGCTGCCGAGATCTCGCCGGTATAGGCACCCGAAGCATGTGCCGAAACATCCTGCGCACCAAAAGCCAGGGGAAGACGGTCGGCCGCGATCAACGTCTGCACAGACCGCAGATCAGTGAAAGGCGGAAAGACCGCTACCTCGACCTCGGCGAAGTCGTGACGGGCGTCTTTGAGACTCCACGCGAGTTTCTGCACGAACGCGATCGACTGCAGATGATCGAGATTCATCTTCCAGTTGCCGGCGATCAGCGGAACGCGCCCTGATTTCTTGGTCACGCTTGCCATCCGAGAACCTCCAGTCCAGGAAGGTGCTTGCCCTCGAGAAACTCGAGGCTCGCACCCCCACCCGTCGAAATGTGGCCGAACTGGCCGTCGTCAAAACCAAGTGCGCGCACGGCCGCCGCCGAATCTCCGCCACCCACTACCGATAGACCGTTAACCTCGGTGAGGGCTTCCGCGACCGCACGGGTGCCCGCCGCGAAGGGTCTGAGCTCGAACACACCCATCGGCCCGTTCCAGAACACGGTGGATGAGTCGCGGATGGCCGCAGCGAAGCGTTCAGCGGTCGCAGGGCCAATGTCCAGGCCGAGACCCGACTCGCCCCACGGAGTTGACTCGAGAGCGTCGGACGAGGCGACCACGTGTTCTGCATCTGCGCCGAAGTGCGACGCGACGACAGCGTCGGTGGGGACTATAATTTCGACCCCCATTCGCTTCGCGTCCTCGAGGTAGCCCGTGACCGTCTCGATCTGGTCTTTCTCAAGCAGGCTTGACCCAACGCGGTGGCCGAGAGCAGCAAGAAATGTGAACATCATGCCGCCCCCGATCAACAGCGTGTCAACCCGCGGCAGGAGGTGTCCGATGACCCCGAGCTTGTCAGAGACTTTCGAGCCCCCGAGCACCACCGTGTACGGTCTGCTTGGGTTGGCTGTCAGCTTGTCGAGGACATCGAGTTCAGTGTCGATGAGCAAGCCAGCGGCACTGGGGAGTGCCTCTGCCAATTCGTAGACACTGGCCTGCTTGCGGTGCACGACACCGAAGCCGTCCGACACGAACGACTCTCCCAGTCTCGCCAGCTCTGCGGCGAAAGCCGCGCGCACGGCGTCATCCTTGGCAGTCTCACCCGGATTGAACCTCAGGTTCTCCAGCACTGCAATCTGCCCGTCGCGCAGACCAGCGACAGTCTTCTGAGCAGACTCCCCGACGGTGTCGGCCGCGAATCGAATGTGGTCCCCCAGCAACTCTCCAAGCCGATCTGCCACGGCGGCCAGGCTGAAGGTCTCATCGGGCGCACCTCCGGGGCGGCCCAAATGTGAAATCACCGCGACGCGCGCGCCCGCTGAGCGCAGTCGGTCCAGAGTCGGCAGCGAGGCACGAATCCGACCGTCATCCGTGATCCTGCCGTCTTCCATGGGGACATTCAGATCGCATCTGACGATCACCGTCTTACCGGAGAGTTCACCCAGCGATTCGATCGTGCGCAAAGCCATGTGTGTAACCGTCGATCGCGCTAGAGGCGCTCGGCGACGTACTCCGTGAGGTCCACCAGGCGGTTGGAGTATCCCCACTCATTGTCGTACCACGCCGAGAGCTTCACCTGATCGCCGATCACGCGCAAAAGACCGGAGTCGAAGATGGCGGAGTACGGGTCGCCCACGATATCGCTCGACACCAATTCGTCTTCCGAGTACTTGAGAATTCCCTTGAGGGAACCGTCGGCCGCCTCACGGTATGCAGCCTTGATCTCGTCAGCGGAGGCTGCGCGCGTCGCCGTCACGGTGAGGTCGGTGATCGAGCCGGTTGGCACCGGAACCCGCAGTGCGAAACCATCGAGCTTCCCGAGCAGTTCCGGCATGACCAGCCCGATTGCTTTGGCTGCCCCGGTTGACGTCGGAACGATGTTGACCGCTGCCGCACGTGCACGACGGAGGTCCTTGTGCGGGCCGTCCTGCAGGTTCTGGTCGGCCGTGTACGCGTGCACCGTTGTCATCAGGCCCCGTTCGATTCCGAAGGTGTCATTGAACACCTTCGCCAAGGGCGCGAGGCAGTTCGTGGTGCACGACGCGTTCGAGATGATGTGGTGATGAGCTGCGTCGTATGACTCGTGATTGACGCCCATGACGAACGTGGCGTCTTCGCCCGACGCAGGCGCAGAGATGAGAACTTTCTTTGCGCCCGCATCGATGTGCTTGCGCGCATCCGCAGCCTTGGTGAAGAAACCGGTCGACTCGATCACGATATCGACGCCCAGGTCACCCCAGGCCAGGTTGGCCGGGTCACGGTCTTCAAGAACCGTGATCGGCTTTCCATTGACGATGATCTGGTCACCGTCTAGTTGCACGTCCGCCTGCAGCGGCCCCGAAACGGAGTCGAATTTCAGAAGGTGCGCGAGGGTCTTGTTGTCCGTGAGGTCATTGACAGCGACAATGTCCAGCTCGCTGCCTTTGGCCAGTGCGGCCCGGAAGTAGTTGCGGCCGATACGACCGAACCCGTTGATACCTACTTTGACGCTCATGGTGACTCCTAGGGATTATTGCGCCTTCCAGCGCGACCGTTTACGGGATTGGGCACCATTGACCGCTACGAGAGTAGCAGCAGACCCGAGGTCTTCTCGCGTGCTGCCGAGAATCGAGCCTGAACATTACTCCAGTTTACGATGTTCCAGAACGCCTTCACGTAGTCTGCGCGAACGTTGCGGTAGTCGAGGTAGTACGCGTGCTCCCACACGTCGAGCATCAGGACCGGAACCGTGCCGGCTGCGAAGTTCGACTGCTGATCGAAGAACTGCTGGATGACCAGATTCTGCCCGATCGAGTCCCAGACGAGCGCGGCCCATCCGGAGCCCTGTACGCCCAGTGCGGCTGCCGTGAAGTGCGCCTGGAACTTGTCAAAGCTGCCGAAGTGCTCATCGATCGCCGAGGATAGCTCACCCGTGGGCTTGTCGCCGCCATCCGGGGACATATTTGTCCAGAACACGGAGTGGTTGACGTGACCGCCGAGGTTGAAGGCGAGGTCTTTCTGCAGCTTGTTGACGTTCGCCAGGTTGCCGCTGTCGCGAGCCTCCGCAAGTTGGGCCAACGCAGTGTTGGCGCCTGTCACGTAAGCCTGGTGATGCTTGCCGTGGTGCAATTCCATGATGGCGCCACTGATGCTGGGCTCGAGCGCCGAGTAGTCGTAAGGCAACTCGGGAAGGGTGTACTCAGTCATGTCATGTCTCCTTAGCTGTGACCCCGGGGCAGCAGAAAGCGCCGAAAGCGGGGGTAACTCCAGTCTATGCATCCTCGTAGTCGGGCGGCAGGTTTGCGTCGGTTCCGGGAACGCCCAGTTCCTCCGCACGCTTGTCGGCCATGGCCAGCAGCCGACGGATGCGTCCGGCCACAGCGTCCTTCGTCATGGGCGGGTCGGAGTGGTGCCCCAGCTCATCGAGGCTTGCCTCGCGGTGACGCAGGCGCAATTCGCCCGCATAGCGGAGGTGGTCAGGCATGTCGTCGCCGAGGATCTCCAGGGCGCGCTCGACTCGCGCACAGGCAGCAACGGCAGCCTGTGCGGAACGACGAAGGTTGGCGTCGTCGAAGTTGACGAGCCGGTTTGCCGTGGCGCGAACTTCGCGGCGCTGCCGGAGTTCCTCCCAGCCCAGCACGGTGTTGGTCGCACCCATGTGCACGAGCATCGAGCTGATGGCTTCACCATCTCGGATCACCACTCGAGTGACCCCGCGCACTTCGCGGGCCTTAGCCGGGACTTTCAGGCGGCCAGCAGCACCGACCAGTGCCATGGCAGCCTCATTGCCAGGGCTGCTCACTTCGAGTGCAGCAGAGCGACCGGGATCCGTCAGGGTTCCTGCGGCAAGAAAGGCTCCGCGCCAAATGGCAGCGAGTTCTTCCAACGTTCCCGTGGTGAGGCGATTGGGCAGGCCTCGGATGGGTCGGCGCCGAGCATCGAGCAGTCCCGTCTGCCTGGCGAGAGTCTCGCCACCCTCTACAACGCGCACCAGGAAGCTGTTCGACTTACGGGCGCCGGATGGCGAGATCACGGATACCTCGCTGCGCACGCCGTACAGTTCGACGAGGTCCTTTCGCACTCGGCGGGCAAGAGCAGCGGTATCGAGTTCTGACTCGACGGCAATGCGGCCGGAAATGAGGTGGAGGCCGCCGGAGAAGCGCAGAATGGTGGCCAACTCGGCCGCCCTCACCGTGGTCTTGCTCACGTCGATGAGAGCAAGTTCGTCTTTGACGTCGGCGGTGAGAGCCAATCCTGGCCCCTTTCTTTGCGGTGGTAATTCTCCCTGGCGGTGTCGCGTAATTGCAGCGTTGATAACTACTCTCGCCCCAAGTCTCGATGCCTCACGTTTACAGCGACCCCGGGGAGCGATTTTAGTCTGCTCTCAAGTTCCTCGACGACCGCAACCGAGCGGTGCTTGCCTCCCGTGCAGCCGACTGCGATGGTGACATGGCGTTTGTTCTCACGCTGATAGCCCGCAAGAACCGGTTCGAGGGCCTTGACGTAGTGGTCGAGGAACTCTTCGGCCCCCAGTTGCGCCAGTACGAAATCACTGACCTCCTGGTCCCTGCCCGTGAATGGGCGAAGGTCCGGGTTCCAGAACGGGTTCGGCAGGAAGCGCATGTCTGCGACGAGGTCTGCATCTGTCGGCAGGCCGTACTTGAAGCCAAAGCTGAGCAGGGTCACCTGAACGCCTGCAGTGTCGTCGTCGGCGAAAGTGTCTGCGATGTTCGTGGCCAGCTGATGGATGTTGAGGTCTGAGGTGTCGATGATGATGTCACTGTGCTCACGAAGCTCGAGGGTCATCGTCCGCTCGGCCGAAATACCGTCAAGGAGAGTACCGTCGCCCTGAAGCGGATGTGGTCGTCTCACCTGCTCGAAGCGTCGCACCAGGACGTCGTCGGTCGCCTCGAGGAAGATCACGCGTACTGAAGTGCCGCCGCGAAGCGAATCGATGATGTCGTAGAGGTCGTTGAAAAGCTTGCCGCCGCGGACATCAACGATCGCGGCGATCTTCGGAAGGTTGCTCCCCGCGCGCCCGGCCAGCTCCACGAGCGGCCTGAGCATCTGTGGAGGCAGGTTGTCTACGACGTACCAGCCGAGGTCCTCCAGGGCATTGCCGACCGTTGACCTGCCCGCCCCGGACATGCCGGTGACGATCAATACCTCCTGCTGGACGGTGCCGTCGGTCATCGCCGTGAGCCTCATATCGTCGTTCATCGTCTGAGACCCCAGCCTATCGACTTCGCCCGGGTGCCGAGTGCCATCCCGAGGGTGATGCTCACTCGCGCAGGGCGCGGTGCACGGCCTCGGCGGTCGTCGCACCGATTCCCTTCACCTCGGCGATGTCGGCCGCCGTCGCTGCCCGGAGCCGGGTGACCGAACCGAAATGCCGCAAGAGTTCGCGCACTCGACTGGGGCCTATGCCGGGGATCTCACTGAGAACACTGCTGATGTCCTTCTTGCGACGCTGCCGCTGGTAGGTGATGGCGAAGCGGTGGGCTTCGTCACGGATGCGTTGGATGAGGAAGAGAGCCTCGCTGTTGCGCGGAAGGATCACCGGGAAGTCAGAGTCGGGCAGCCACACCTCCTCCAGGCGCTTGGCGATGCCACACAGCTGGATGCCCGTCACACCGGCATCGGCGAGTGCGCGTGCTGCCGCCTGCACCTGCGGCTGGCCGCCGTCGACGATGATGAGGTTCGGGCGGTAGGCGAACTTCTTGATGCGCCCTTCGACAAGCTCAGGGACCGTGACTTGATCAGGGACCGTGACTTGATCAGGGAGAGTGGTCTCGCCGGGGAGCGTGGGCTCGTCCGGAAGCGAATCCTGGTCGGCCCCTGAGCTCGCGATGCCCTGAGCCTGTCGAAGGGTCGGAGGGTCAAGATACGCCACGCGTCGGCTGAGCGTCTGGTAGATCGACTCGGTGTCATCCGTTGACTCCGGGATGCTGAAACGGCGGTACTGGTCTTTGCGCGGGAGGCCGTCTTCAAAGACGACCATCGAGGCCACGATGTTGGTGCCAGACAGGTGCGAGACGTCGAAGCACTCCATGCGCAATGGGGCCTCGACCATACCGAGGGCATCCTGGATGTCTGCCAGGGCCTGGGAACGTGCCGTGAAATCGCTGCTGCGCCTGGTCTTGTAGAGCACGAGTGCATTCTGCGCGTTCGTCCTGACCGTCTGCGCAAGTGCGGCGAGGTCCCCACGCTGCGCGACACGGAGTATCGTGCGTGCGGATCGGCCCGTTCTCTCCCACCGAAGCGACGACAACCAGTGCTCAAGCTCGGTGCGGTCGGCCGGGAGTTCTGGCACCACGACCTGTCGGGCGGGAACCTCTTCGTCTGAGTACGCATTCCGCAACACGGACTCGACAAGCTCCGCCAACTCGAGATCGAGCTCCTTGTCGACAACCCAGCTTCGTACACCGCGGATGCGCCCCCCGCGCACGATGAACAGCTGCACCGCGGCTGCAAGCTCGTCGTGGGCAACGCCGAAGACGTCGGCATCCACATCGTCTGCCAGAACGACCGCGCTCTTCTCCAACACTGCCTCCAGTGCCGCTCGCTGATCGCGATAGCGGGCAGCGCTCTCGTAGTCCTGGGAGTCGGAGGCCTGCTTCATCCTGCGACTGAGTTCTGTCACGAACCGAGTGTCCTGTCCGGCCATGAAGGAGGCGAAATCCAGGGCAATCGACTTGTGTTCCTCCTTGGTGACCCGGCCGACGCAGGGAGCGGCGCACTTTCCGATATCACCGAGAAGACACGGTCGACCTGTCTGTTCGGCTCTCCGGTAGGTGGTGTCTGAGCAACTGCGCATCGGAAACGCCTTCAACATCAGGTCAACTGTCTCGCGCAGAGCCCATACCTTTGTGTACGGGCCGAAGTAGCGGGCGTCTTTCAGCTTCTTGTTGCGGGTTACGAGCACCCGGGGAACGTCCTCCCCCAGTGTGATCGCCAGGTACGGGTACGACTTGTCATCGCGGAACTGAACGTTGAACGGCGGGTCGAACTCCTTGATCCAGGTGAACTCCAGCTGCAGTGCCTCGAACTCGCTCCCCACCACCGTCCACTCGACAGACGTTGCTGTCGTGACCATCCTCCGTGTGCGTTCGTGGAGGCTCGCCAGCGGGGCGAAGTAGTTGCTCAAACGAGCCCGGAGGTTCTTCGCCTTCCCCACGTAGAGCACTCGCTGCTTCGCATTCCGAAATCGGTACACGCCCGGTCCGGTGGGAATCTCACCGGGCCTGGGCCGATAACTGACGGTGTCTGACATCGGTTTACCCGGTCGCGAGAACTTCTGCGAGGAACTGTCCGGTGTGGCTCTTTCGCTTCTTCACGATCTGCTCCGGGGTTCCCGTCGCAATCACCTCTCCCCCACCGGCGCCGCCTTCCGGCCCCAGGTCGATGACCCAATCGGCCGACTTTATGACATCCAGATTGTGCTCAATCACGATGACGGTGTTGCCCTTGTCGACGAGACCATTCAGCACCAGCAGCAGCTTGCGCACATCCTCGAAGTGCAGGCCCGTTGTCGGCTCGTCGAGCACATAGATAGCCGAACGTACCCCAGCCCGACATCCACCAGCGTCTTCAGATAGCGGTGGATGGCGCTGATCGCCTCGAAGAATTCGGCCGCCTCATTGATGGGCATGTCGAGAACTTCAGCAATGTTCTTGCCCTTGTAACGCACCGCGAGAGTCTCCCGGTTGTACCGGTCGCCTCCGCAGACCTCACACGTCACGTAGACATCTGGAAGGAAGTTCATCTCGATCTTGATGGTGCCATCGCCGGAACAGTTCTCGCAGCGCCCACCCTTCACGTTGAAGCTGAACCGCCCGGGTAGGTAACCACGGGACTTCGCATCGACCGTCTCGGAGAACAGCGTACGAATCCGATCGAAGACGCCCGTGTAGGTCGCCGGGTTCGAACGGGGCGTGCGACCGATGGGTGCCTGGTCAACGTGCACCACTTTGTCGAGATTGTCGAGCCCGGTGACCCTGGTGTGCTTGCCCGGGATCTGTCGCGCCCCGTTGAGTTCGTTGGCGAGCACCCGGTAGAGCACATCGTTGATAAGGGACGACTTTCCTGACCCGCTCACACCCGTGACCGCCGTGAATGTGCCCAGGGGGAAGTCGACCGTGACGTTCCTGAGGTTGTTCGCGCGAGCCCCTTGCACCGTGAGCTGACGATCCGCATCGATCTGGCGCCGGGAGGCCGGCACATCGATGGCGCGCCGACCTGCCAGGTAGTCACCCGTGATAGATGCGGTGTTGCCCAGAAGCTGTTCGTACGAGCCGGAGTGCACCACGGTGCCCCCCAGTTCGCCCGCGCCCGGCCCGATGTCGACCACCCAATCCGCCGTGCGTATGGTGTCTTCATCGTGCTCGACGACGATCAGTGTGTTGCCGAGGTCCCTGAGCTTCAGGAGGGTCTCGATGAGTCGGCGGTTGTCGCGCTGGTGCAGGCCGATGCTGGGTTCGTCAAGCACATAGAGCACTCCCGTCAGCCCCGACCCGATCTGGGTTGCGAGACGGATGCGCTGAGCTTCGCCTCCCGACAGGGTTCCGGCGGACCGGGCGAGGTTGAGGTATGTCAGACCGACTTCGAGCAGAAACTCCAGCCTGGCCCTGATCTCGCGCAATACTGCTGCAGCAATTTGGGCTTCTCGGTCGGTGAGAGTGAGTGCAGCCATGAACTCGTACGCGTCGGTGAGGCTCAATTCGCAGACGTCAGCAATGCTGTTCTGGTTGACGGTGACGGCGAGAACCTCCGGCTTCAACCGCTTGCCGTTGCACACCGAGCAGGGTACTTCGCGCAAGTAGCTTGCGTAGCGCTGCCTGGCGGAGTCGGACTCTGCCTCAAGGAACTTGCGTTCGATGTACGGGATGACGCCCTCGAAGCCGGTCGAGTACTTCATCTCCCGGCCGTAACGGTTCTTCCACTTCACCGTGACCTTGAAGTCATTTCCACGGAGGACCGCATCCTGGACATCCTGGGACAACTCACCCCACGGGGTGTCGAGCGCGAAGTCGAGATCGCGGGCCAGGCCCTCCAGAAGACGTTGGAAGTAGTTGTAGAGCCCCTTGCCTGCCTGCGTCCACGGCAGGATGACCCCCTCCGCCAGGCTCAGTTCGGGGTCTCCGAGCAGGAGATCGGAATCAACGGACATGCGGGTACCGAGCCCAGAGCATTCCGGGCAGGCGCCAAATGGTGCGTTGAACGAGAACGTGCGTGGCTCGATCTCGGTGAGCTGCACCGGGTGACCGTTGGGGCAGGAAAGCTTCTCAGAGAAGCTGCGCCACGCCGCATCGCCTTCCTCGTCGACGAAGTTGATGGCGACGAGTCCGTCGGTGAGTGAGAGCGCCGTTTCGAGCGAGTCAGTGAGCCGGGTGAGTACGTCGTCGGCGGCGACGAGGCGGTCGACGATCACCGAGATGTCGTGCTTGACCTGCTTCTTCAGCACTGGCGAGTCGCTGAGTTGTACCGGCTTGCCGTCGACGATCGCGCGAGAATAGCCAGCCGCAGCCAGCTCTTTGAACAGGTCGACGAATTCGCCCTTTTTCTGCGAAATG
>SMFF01000598.1_pt1 | contig 13929 bp, 12 predicted proteins | sample 2456181 | NCBI WGS metagenome assembly SMFF01 (sample SAMN10132611, study PRJNA489261) | soil metagenome | isolation source: day120 antibiotic-loamy sand soil ammended with raw manure from dairy cow... | place: USA | collected 2015-04-01
GGGCGGGCGGGGCGGCGGGGGCGGCGGGGCCCGCGCCCCGGCGTCAGGCGGCGCGCACGTGCTTCGGCAGGCGCACGAACAGCATGAGCACGAGGCCCGCCGCGAGGGTGAGCACGATGCCGAGCACGCCGAACACGGTGGCCTGGAAGACCACGATGAACAGGGTCCACAGCGACGACGAGATGGGGCTCGCGATGCGCCCGGTCGTGGCGTAGAGGCCGAACACCTGCCCCTCCTGCCCGGCGGGGGTGACGCGCGCGAGCAGCGAGCGGCTGGATGCCTGCGCCGGCCCCACGAAGATGCACAGCGCCAGGCCGAAGATCCAGAACACGACCTTGCCGGCATCGTGCAGCACGAACACGGCGGTTCCCGAGACCACGAGCCCGACGAGCGCCGTCAGGATCACGGCCCGCGCGCCGAAGATGTCGTCGAAGCGTCCCGCGATGATGGTACTGACCCCCGCGACGAGGTTCGCGGCGATGCCGAAGGCCACCACCTCGAGGAACTCGAACCCGAACGACACGGATGCGATGACCGCCCCGAAGGTGAACACGGCGCCCAGCCCGTCGCGGTACACGGCGCTCGCAAGCAGGAACCAGAACGTGGGACGCGAGCGGCGGAACAGGGCGACGATGTCGCGGAAGAGCACGACGTAGCTCGCGAAGAAGTTGACGCGCTTCGTGGGGGTCGTGTTCGGCAGTTCGGGCACGTTGAGCACGAACGGGATCACGAAGACGGTCGTCCAGATGGCGCAGCCGAGCGCGACGAGCCGGAACGGCAGGCCGTTCTCCTCGGGCAGGCCGAACCAGTTCGATGCGTAGGCCACCACGACGATCACGAGTGCGACGATTCCGCCGATGTAGCCGAGCCCCCAGCCGAGGCCGCTCACGCGGCCCACGGTCTTGGGTGTCGCGACCTGCACGAGCATCGCGTTGTAGTTGACGCCCGCGAGCTCGCTGAACACCGTGCCGATCGCGATGAGCGTCACGCCGAGCACGAAGAACTGCGGGGCGCCCTGCACGAAGAACAGCGACGCCATCGTGACGATGAGCACGCCCGTGTAGACGAGCAGCCAGAACTTGCGCCGGCCGCTGGCGTCGGCACGCTGGGCGAGCACGGGAGCGATGAGCGCGATGATGAGGCCCGAGATCATGGTGGCGAACCCGAGTCCGCCCGCGAGGCCGGCGAGGGCCGCATCCTTCGCCGGGTCGCCCTTGGGCAGCGCGGCGAGCTCGGGCGAGAGGAAGACATCCGTGGTGAGGTAGAGCGCCGTGAAGACGAAGGTCAGGATGACCGAGTTGAACGGCTGGGTCGCCCAGTCCCACAGGGCCCACGACACGACCTGCTTGCGGGGGATGACGCGCCCCTCCTGCAGATCGAGCCCCATGGCGGCGATCGCGCCGGTGTCGGCCACCGTCGGCGGCGTGGGGGTGGTGGGACGAGGTGCAGGGGCCGCGGCGCCGTCGCCGTTCGGGTCGGTCATGCGGCAACCGTACTGTGACCTGGTGAACGGCGGGTAGCGCGCGCGGGCGTGCCGCCACGGCGATGAGTTGAGCCGAGCCGACTCAACCTTCTTGACAAGCCCCCAAGGGCGATGCAAACTTGATACGGCGCGGCTCAAGTCCGCGTGTCACGACAGTTTTCAAGGAGCACACACACATGGCACGAGCAGTCGGAATCGACCTCGGCACCACCAACTCCGTCGTCTCGGTTCTCGAGGGCGGAGAGCCCACCGTCATCGCCAACGCCGAGGGCTTCCGCACGACCCCCTCGATCGTCGCCTTCACGAAGGACGGCGAGGTGCTCGTCGGCGAGACCGCGAAGCGCCAGGCCGTCACCAACGTCGACCGCACCATCGCATCCGTCAAGCGCCACATGGGCACCGACTGGAAGGTCGAGATCGACGGCAAGAAGTACACGCCGCAGGAGATCTCGGCGCGCATCCTGCAGAAGCTCAAGCGCGACGCCGAGCAGTACCTCGGCGAAGACGTGACGGATGCCGTCATCACGGTTCCCGCGTACTTCAACGACGCCGAGCGCCAGGCCACCAAGGAGGCCGGTGAGATCGCGGGCCTCAACGTGCTGCGCATCATCAACGAGCCCACCGCGGCCGCCCTCGCCTACGGCCTCGACAAGGGCAAGGAAGACGAGCTCATCCTCGTCTTCGACCTCGGCGGCGGAACCTTCGACGTCTCGCTGCTCGAGGTGGGCAAGGACGACGACTTCTCCACGATCCAGGTGCGCGCCACCTCCGGCGACAACCGCCTCGGCGGTGACGACTGGGACCAGCGCGTCGTCGAGTGGCTCATCAAGAAGTTCAAGGACACCACGGGCGTCGACGTCTCCAAGGACAAGATCGCCCTCCAGCGCCTCAAGGAGGCCGCCGAGCAGGCCAAGAAGGAGCTCAGCTCGGGCATGTCCACGAGCATCCAGCTGCCCTACCTCTCGCTCACCGAGAACGGGCCGGCGAACCTCGACGAGACGCTCAGCCGTGCGCAGTTCGAGCAGATGACCTCCGACCTGCTCGACCGCACCAAGAAGCCGTTCGACGACGTGATCAAGGAGGCCGGCATCAAGGTCGCCGACATCGCGCACGTCGTGCTCGTCGGCGGTTCGACCCGCATGCCCGCCGTGACCGAGCTCGTGAAGAAGCTCACCGGCGGCAAGGAGCCCAACAAGTCGGTCAACCCGGATGAGGTGGTCGCCGTCGGCGCCGCCCTCCAGGCCGGCGTGCTGAAGGGCGAGCGCAAGGACGTGCTGCTCATCGACGTGACCCCGCTCAGCCTCGGCATCGAGACACAACCAGCCGTCGGTCGCCATCCAGGTCTTCCAGGGCGAGCGTGAGTTCACGCGCGACAACAAGGCGCTCGGCACCTTCGAGTTGACCGGCATCGCGCCGGCTCCGCGTGGCGTGCCGCAGGTCGAGGTCACCTTCGACATCGACGCCAACGGCATCGTGCACGTCTCAGCGAAGGACAAGGGCACCGGCAAGGAGCAGTCGATGACGATCACCCGAGGAGCACGCCGCCGAAGACAAGGCGCGTCGTGAGGCGGCCGAGGTGCGCAACAACGCCGAGCAGCTCGTCTACTCGCTCGAGAAGCTCATCTCCGAGAACGAAGACAAGATCGCCGACGACGTCAAGAACGAGGTGCGGGGCGACATCGACGCGCTCAAGACCGCGCTTCAGGGCGAAGACGAGGCCGCGATCAAGTCGGCATTCGACAAGCTCAACGAGTCCCAGACCAAGCTCGGCGAGGCCATCTACCAGGCCAGCACCGAGGCGGCGGAGGGCCCGAGCCCGACGAGCGGCACGACCGACGGTTCCGAAGAGGACGTCGTGGATGCCGAGATCGTCGACGACGAGGACGAGAAGAAGTAACGATGGCTGACAAGCACCGCGACGACCAGGACCCCGAGCGCGAGGAGCCCGCGATCCAGGACAAGCGGAAGATCGACCCGAAGACCGGCGAGCCGCGGGCGGAGACGCCCGCGGCCGACCGGGCGCCCGATGACGACGACCAGCTGAGCGACGAGGATCTCGCCCTGCTGGCCGACGCCGAGAAGGATCTCGTGGCCGAATACCGTGAGATCGCGGCGCGCGCGCAGGCCGACCTGAAGAACTTCCGCACCCGGGTCGAGCGCGACCGCGCGGCCAACCGCGAGGCGGTGATCGCCGAGGTGATCCGCTCGTTCCTGCCCGTGATCGACGACCTCGATCTGGCCGACGCGCACGGTGACCTCGTCGAGGGCGCACCCCTCACGCTCATCGCTCAGAAGCTCCGGGGCGGGTTCGAGAAGTACGGCCTGCGACGCATCGGGGAGGTGGGCGAGGTCTTCGACCCGAACTTCCACGAGGCCGTTGTGCATGTACCCGATCCCGATGCGACGGGCGAGACGATCCACGACGTCATCCAGATCGGCTACGCCCTGGGCGACCGGCTGCTTCGCGCCGCCAAGGTCGCCGTGAGTGCACCCCCCGCAAGCTGAACCGATACCCGAGAGGAGTCCGATGGCCAGCCAGGACTGGTTCGACAAGGACTTCTATGCCGTACTGGGCGTCGCGAAAGATGTCTCCGACGCCGAACTGAAGAAGGTCTACCGCAAGCTCGCGCGGCAGTATCACCCGGACTCCAACCCGGGGGATGCCGCCGCCGAGTCGCGGTTCAAGGAGATCAGCGAGGCATACGCCGTACTCTCCGACCCCCAGGAGCGCGCCGAATACGACCAGCTGCGCGCCATGGGATCTGGTGCTCGCTTCACCCCCGGCGGCGCCGGCGGCTTCGAGGATGTCTTCGGAGGCATGTTCGGAGGCGGCGGCGGTGGCCGCGCGGGCTACAGCCAGGGCGGCTTCGAGGATCTGCTCGGCGGTATGTTCGGCTCCGGCCGCTTCGGCAGCCCGAGCGGTGGCTACCGCGGCTATGGGGGGCCGACGCGCGGCGCCGACATCACCGCCACGACGACGCTCGACTTCCGCACGGCGATCCACGGCGACACGGTCACCCTGCAGCTGCCAGGCGGCAAGGCGACCAAGGTCAAGATCCCGGCGGGCGTGAAGGACGGCCAGAAGATCAAGCTGCGCGGCAAGGGCCAGCCGAGTCCCGACGGGGGCGAGGCGGGAGACCTCGTGCTGACCGTATCCGTGCGACCGCATCCGGTGTTCGAGCGCGACGGCCTCAATCTGCGGGTGGACGTGCCGGTCACCTTCAGCGAGGCGGCCCTCGGCGCCACGATCGAGGTGCCGACGCTCGACGGCGACCCGGTACGCCTGCGGGTGGCCCCCGGCACCCCGAGCGGCCGGGTGCTGCGCGTGAAGGGCCGAGGCGTCGCGACCGCGAAGTCGACGGGCGACCTGCTCGCGACAGTGCACATCGTGGTGCCGAGCCACCTCTCGGGCGAGGCGAAGAAGAAGCTCGAGGAGTTCGCGGCATTGCTTCCCGCCGAGAATCCGCGAGACGAGCTCATCGCGAAGGCACGCGGATGATGGACGAGTCGACGCCCCTCTTCGCGATCGCCGTCGCGGCGGAGCTGGCCGGCATGCATCCGCAGACGCTGCGCCAGTACGACCGGCTCGGTCTCGTGCGCCCGCAGCGCACGGCCGGCCAGTCGCGCCGCTACTCGATGCGGGATGTCGTGCAGCTTCGCGAGATCGCGGGACTCACGGCCGAGGGCCTCAACCTGGAAGGCATCCGCCGAATCCTGGAGCTGGAGAACCAGGTGTCGGTGCTCAGCGCTCGCGTGCGCGAACTCGAGGCGGCGCTCGCCGACGAACTGCTCGCACGACCGGGCCGCCGTGTGTTCGCGGCCGGAAGCGAAGGCGAGGTCGTGTCGTTGCGCGCGGGAACCCGCGTGCGCAAGCAGAACCAGGTGGTCGTGTGGCGCCCGCTCGCCGCGGGGCGCGCGGCGGTATTCGGCGAGTCCGACTAGCGCAGGGCCTTCGCCTTGAGTGCCTCGTACTCCGAGGTGCTGATGGCGCCGGAATCCAGCAGGGCCTTCGCCTTCTGGATCTCGTCGGCGGCGCTCGGCGAGCCCCCCGCTGCCTGGCGGATGTAGGCATCCGTCGCCCGCCGCGCTTCGGCTGCCGCCGCCGCGTTCCGCTCGGCCATGCCGCGACCTCGCGCGATGAGGTAGGCGAGCGCGGTGAGGAACGGCACGAAGATCAGGAAGATGATCCAGATCGCCTTGGCCCAGCCGGGGAGCCGATGGTCGCGGAACAGGTCGCCGATGATCGAGAAGATGGCGAAGAGGTAGGCGACGAACGCGAAGATCCAGAACATGCTCCACAGGAAGTCCCAGAACGTGCTGAGGTACGACATGGTGGTTCCTTTCGTCGGGCACGCTCTCGACGAGGTGCGTGAGACTCTTTCTACTCCTCGCGCCGCGGAACGTCACCCCCGTTCGGGGGTGGGGTCTCGCCCCGCATCCGCACGCGATCCGAGATCGCTCGTGCATTCGGCGCACCATCGCGCTAAAGTTGAGCCACCGCTACTCAAGTCTTGACGGAGAACCATGGCCAACATGCAGGGCGTCCCCTCCAGCCAGGAGGAGCCGAAGAGCGCTCTCGAGCAGTACGGCATCAACCTCACCGAGATCGCCAAGAGCGGCAAGCTCGATCCGGTGATCGGGCGGGATGCCGAGATCCGCCGCGTGAGTCAGGTGCTCACCCGCCGCACCAAGAACAACCCCGTGCTCATCGGAGAGCCCGGCGTCGGCAAGACCGCAGTCGTCGAGGGGCTCGCCCAGCGCATCGTCGCGGGCGACGTGGCCGACTCGCTCAAGGGCAAGCAGCTCGTCTCGCTCGACCTCGCGGCCCTCGTCGCGGGCGCCAAGTACCGAGGCGAGTTCGAGGAACGCCTCAAGGCCGTGCTCAAGGAGATCAACGACTCCGACGGCCAGATCATCACCTTCATCGACGAACTGCACACCCTCATGGGCGCGGGCGGCGGCGAGGGCTCGGTGGCCGCGGCCAACATGCTCAAGCCCATGCTCGCGCGCGGGGAGCTGCGCATGATCGGCGCCACGACGCTCAACGAGTACCGCGAGTACATCGAAAAGGATGCGGCGCTCGAGCGCCGCTTCCAGCAGGTGTACGTCGGTGAGCCGTCGGTGGAGGACACCATCGCCATCCTGCGCGGCCTCAAGGAGCGCTACGAGGCTCACCACAAGGTCGCGATCGCCGACAGCGCGCTCGTGGCCGCCGCTACCCTCTCCAACCGCTACATCACGGCCCGCCAGCTGCCCGACAAGGCGATCGACCTCATCGACGAGGCGGCATCCCGACTCAAGATGGAGATCGACTCGAGCCCCGTCGAGATCGACGAGCTCAAGCGCGCCGTCGACCGGCTCAAGATCGAGGAGCTCGCCCTCAAGAAGGAGAAGGACCCGGCCTCGAAGGAGCGCCTCGAGAAGCTGCGCGCCGACATGGCCGTGAAGGAGCAGCAGCTCGACGCGCTGCAGACCCGCTGGCAGGCCGAGAAGAGCACCCTGCACAGCGTGGGCGATCTCAAGTCGCGCCTCAACGACGCGCGCATCGAACTCGACCGCGCGATGCGCGAACAGCGCTACCAGGACGCCTCCAAGCTCAACTACGAGACCATCCCGGCGATCGAGCAGCAGCTGCTGCAGGCCGAGGCGATCGAGCAGCAGGGCCCCCGCATGGTCAACGACCAGGTGACCGACGAAGACATCGCCGCCGTCGTCGCCGCGTGGACCGGCATCCCCGTCGACAAGCTGCGGCAGGGCGAGACCGAGAAGCTGCTGGGCCTCGAGAACGAGCTCGGAAAGCGCCTCATCGGCCAGCGGGATGCCGTGCGAGCTGTGTCGGAGGCCGTGCGTCGTTCGCGGGCGGGCATCTCCGACCCCGACCGGCCGACCGGCTCGTTCCTCTTCCTCGGCCCCACGGGCGTCGGCAAGACGGAGCTCGCGAAGGCGCTTGCCGCATACCTCTTCGACGACGAGAAGGCCCTCGTGCGCATCGACATGTCGGAGTACGGCGAGAAGTTCGCGGTGTCGCGGCTCGTCGGCGCCCCTCCCGGCTACATCGGCTACGAGCAGGGCGGTCAGCTCACCGAGGCCGTGCGTCGGCGCCCCTACTCGGTGATCCTGCTCGACGAGGTCGAGAAGGCGCACCCCGAGGTGTTCGACGTGCTGCTGCAGGTGCTCGACGACGGCCGCCTCACCGATGGCCAGGGGCGCACGGTCGACTTCCGCAACACGATCCTCATCCTCACCTCCAACCTCGGCAGCCAGGTGCTCGTGGACCGCGATCTCAGCTGGGAGAAGAAGCAGGCGGCCGTGCAGGACCTCGTGCGGCAGGCGTTCAAGCCCGAGTTCGTGAACCGACTCGACGACATCGTCGTCTTCGCCCCGCTCTCGGAGGCCGACCTCGGCCAGATCGTGTCGCTCTACGTCGACCGTCTGGAGAAGCGCCTCGATGAGCGCCGCCTGCAGCTCGCCGTCACCCCAGATGCGCGTGCCTGGCTCGCGGAGCGCGGCTACGACCCGATCTACGGGGCGCGTCCACTTCGCCGCCTCATGCAGCACGAGATCGACGACCGCCTCGCGAGGGCGCTGCTCGGAGGCGAGATCCGCGACGGCGACACCGTGCGGGTCGACCTCGACCCGAGCGGCGACGCGCTCGCGGTGACCCGGTTCGAGGAGGGCGACTGAGCGCCGCGCTGCCGCGCCCGTCAGCTGGTTGAGGAGCGCCGGGCCGTAGGCCCGACGCGTCTCGAAACCCCGCTGCTACCGCAGGAGCGCTGCGATGCGCGCCGGCGCCTCCGGGTCCTGCAGGCTCGTCGTGTCACCGAGCGGGCGGCCGTCGACGATGTCGCGCAGCAGCCGGCGCATGATCTTGCCCGAGCGGGTCTTCGGCAGCTCGGGCACGAGATGGATGTCGCGCGGCTTCGCCACCGGACCGATCGCGGCGGCGACGTGCGCGCGCAGCTCTGCCACGGCATCCGGGCCCGCCTCGCGTGCGGGGATCACGAAGGCAACGATCGCCTCGCCCGTCACGGGGTCGTGTGCCCCCGTGACGCCCACCTCCCCGACGAGTGGATGCGCCACGAGCGCGGACTCGATCTCGATCGTCGAGAGGCGGTGGCCCGAGACGTTGATGACATCGTCGACCCGGCCGAGCAGCCACACGTCGCCGTCGGCGTCGACCTTGGCCCCGTCGCCGGAGAAGAAGTAGCCGCGATCGGCGAAGCGTCGCCAGTAGGAGTCGAGGTAGCGCTGCGGGTCGCCCCACACGGTGCGGGCGAGGGCCGGGAAGGGTTCGGGAATCACGAGATAGCCGCCTGCGCCCGGCGCGACCTCCTCGCCGCGCTCGTCGACCACGAGGGTGCGCAGGCCGGGGAGCGCGCGGGTGGCCGAGCCGGGTTTGATGTGCGAGAGGCCCGGGATGGGCGCCATGATCGCCGCGCCCGTCTCCGACTGCCACCAGGTGTCGACGATGGGTGCGCGGCCGCCGCCGAACTGCTCGCGGAACCACACCCACGCCTCGGGGTTGATCGCCTCGCCGACCGAGCCGAGCAGCCGGATGCTGCGCAGATCGAACGAGGCAGGCACGCCATCCGGGAACCAGGTCATGAAGGTGCGCACGAGCGTCGGCGCCGTGTAGTACGTCGTGACGCCGTAGCGTTCGATGATCTCGAGGTGCCGGGTGCGGCGCGGGGTGTCGGGGGTGCCCTCGTAGATCACCTGCGTCGTCGCGGTCGGGGGTGCCCTCGTAGATCACCTGCGTCGTCGCGTTGCTGAGCGGACCGTACAGCTCGTAGCTGTGGGCCGTGACCCAGGCGAGATCCGCGGTGCACCAGTGCACGTCGTCGGGCTTGGCGTCGAACGCGGCCCAGTGGCTCCAGCTGGCCTGCGTGAGGTAGCCGCCGCTCGTGTGCACGAGGCCCTTCGGCTTCCCGGTCGTGCCGGAGGTGTAGATGATGAAGAGCGGCGTCTCGGCGGGGAACGCCTGCGCCTCGTGCGTGTCGGGCTGCCGCTCGAGCAGCTCGTGCCACCACACGTCGCGCCCGGGCGCCCAGGGGATGTCGTCGCCCGTGCGGCGCACCACGAGCACGTGCTGCACGTGGTCGAGTCCGGCGACCGCCGCATCCGCGTTCTCCTTCACCGGCACGGCGCCGCCACGACGGAACTGCCCGTCGCTCGTCACCAGCAGCTTCGCGCCCGTGTCTTCCACCCGGAAGCGCAGCGCCTCGGCCGAGAACCCGCCGAACACGAGCGAGTGGATGGCCCCGAGTCGGGCGACGGCGAGCGTCACGATCACCGTCTCGAGCAGCACCGGCAGGTAGATCACCACCCGGTCGCCCGCGCGGATGCCGAGCTCGGTGAGTGCGTTCGCCGCCTTCGCGACCTCCCGCTGCAGTTCCGCGAAGGTGAGGGAGCGGGTGTCGCCCGGCTCGCCCTCCCAGTGGAAGGCGACCTTGTCGCCGAGTCCCGCATCCACGTGCCGGTCGACGCAGTTGACGGCCACGTTGAGCGTGCCGTCGGCGAACCACTCGGCGCGCGGCGGCCGCAGCGTGCCGTCGGGGGCCAGGGCCGGCGTCCAGTCGAGCGCGCGCGTGAACGGGGTGTGCCAGGTGAGACGGCGGGCGGCATCAGTCCAGAACGCGACCGGGTCGGCGGCGGCACGGTCCCACGCATCCGCGTCGACATTCGCGTTCGCAGTGAGCTCGGCGGGCGGCGGGTAGACCCGCGACTCGACGAGCAGTTCGTGGATGGGGGCGTCGCGGGTCACCCGACCGACGCTAAGCGCGTCTCGCGCCCGCGCCGAATCCCCGCGCAACCTCCCGTCACACTTCCCGCCGCGCCACGATTCGTGGTCAGGAGAGGGCGGGGATCACCGTCTTCTCGAAGAGCTCCACGCTCGAGCGGTCGTAGGCCGAGTCGGCGAAGTAGTGGATGCTGTAGCCCAGCCCCAGCTCCTGGCGCTCGCGCAGCACGTCGATGATCTCGTCGGGTGTGCCCGCGAGACCCTCCTTCGATGCGCCGCGATACGCCGACACGACCTCCGCCGCCTTCGCGTCGCCGATCGACGCCGCCAGCCGCGCTTCGAGCTCGTCGACCTTGCGGGTCACCTCGCCGCCCGTCTCGGCGATGATCGTGTTGAAGTTCGAGGAGCGCGTGATCGCGTCGAAGTCGGTGCCGAGCTTCTCGCAGTGCCCCCGCAGGATCTCGCTCTTGCGCGCGAACTCCTCGGCGCCGCCGTTGAAGTTGGTGTACCTCGCGTACTGCGCTGCGATCTTCAACGTCACCTTCTCGCCGCCGCCCGCGACCCAGAACGGGATGCCGCCCTCCTGCAGGGGCTGCGGCTGCACGATCGCCCCGTCGACCTGCCAGAACTCGCCGTCGAGCGAGGCGTTCCCGGTGGTCCAGGCCTGGTGCATGATCTCGACACCCTCGCGCAGCGCCCGCAACCGGGCGGGCGCGTCCGGGAATCCGTAGCCGTAGGCGCGGAACTCGTGCTCGTACCAACCGGCGCCGATGCCCATCTCGAGGCGTCCGCCCGAGATGAGGTCGACCGTCGCAGCGACCTTGGCCAGATAGGCCGGGTTGCGGTAGGCCACGCACGTGCACATCTGACCGAGACGGATGCGCTTGGTCGAGGCGGCGAACGCTGCCATGAGGGTCCACGCCTCGTGCGTGGCCTCCTCGCTCGGCACCGGTGTGGTGTGGAAGTGGTCGTAGACCCACAGCGACTCCCACGGTCCCGCTTCGGCGGACTGAGCGAGGTCGTGCATGACACCCCACTGACGTGCGGGGTCGATGCCGACCAGGTCGAAACGCCACCCCTGCGGGATGAAAATGCCGAACTTCACTACTAGTTCTCCTGTTGTTCGATTTCGATGAGTTCGTCGCGCACCTTGCGACGCAGCACCTTGCCGATCATCGACTTGGGAAGTTCGTCGACCAGGTGGATGCGGCGCGGCACCTTGTAGGCCGCGAGCTGCTGCTTCGCCCACGCGCGCACGGCATCCGTGTCGAGCGTGACCCCCGGCTCGGCGACGACCGCCGCGACCACGTGCTCGCCGTCGCGCGCATTCGGGATGCCGACGATGGCGACATCCGCGATGCCGTCGTAACTGCGCAGCATGTCCTCCACCTCGGACGGCGACACGTTGAAGCCGCCCGTGATGACGAGCTCCTTGATGCGGTCGGTGATCGTCACGAAGCCGTCGTCGTCGATGGAGACGATGTCGCCGGTGCGGAACCAGTCGCCCACGAAGACCTCGGCCGTGGCCTCCGGCTTCTTCCAGTACCCCGAGAACACCTGCGGCCCGCGCACGAGCAGCTCACCCGGCTGGCCCGGCTCGACGTCGTTGGTCGGGTCGTCGGGGTCGACCACCCGCACCTCCGTGCCGGGCAGCGGCAGGCCCACCGTTCCGGCGCGGCGGTTCGGCGCGACCGGGTTGGCCATCAGCACGGGGGAGCATTCCGAGAGGCCGTAGCCCTCGACGAGGTAGCCGCCGGTGAGCGCCTCCCACGGCTCCACGACCTCCTTCGACAGCGGCATCGCGCCCGAGATGGCGATCTCGATGCCCTTCAGCGACACGCCCTTCGCCTCGGCCGCCTTGCGGAGGCGGTCGTAGAGCGGCGGCACCGCCGGCAGGAAGGTCGGCGGGCGCTTCTTGAACACCGGGAGCACGAGGTCGGGGTCGGGCTTCGGGAACAGCACGAGCCGCGCGCCCATGCTCATCGCGAAGGTGAGGCAGAGCGTCAGCCCGTAGGCGTGGAAGAGCGGCAGCACGGCGTGCACGGATGCCGAGCCGCGCGGGATCGAGGGCACCCACGCGCGCGCCTGCGCGGCGTTGGCGACGAGGTTGCGGTGGCTGAGGTTCACGCCCTTCGGGCTTCCGGTGGTTCCCGAGGTGTACTGGATGAGCGCGAGGCTCGCGGCGTCGGGACCGGGTACCTCGGCCGGGATCGCGGGGCCGCCCACGAGCTCCTCCCACGGCACCGTGCCCTGCACCTCGGTCGTGAGCTCGGCGCGGCTCTTCCGCGCCCTCTCGATCGGCAGTTTCAGCAGCATCCGCATCTTGAGCGGGAAGGCGCGGGTCATGTCGACCGACACGATGGAGTCGAGGGCGAGGTCGCGGGGGAAGTCCTGCAGGGTGGGGACCGTCTTGTCCCACGCGATCGCGACGCGTGCTCGGTGGTCTTCGAATTGGTGGCGCAGCTCACGCGCCGTGTAGAGCGGGTTGTGCTCGACCACCACCCCGCCGATACGCAGCACCGCGTAGAAGGCGACGACATGCTGGGGGCAGTTCGGCAGGATGAGCGCGACGCGATCCCCGGGCTTCACACCGAGACGGCGCAGGCCCTCTGCGGCGTGCTCGATCTGCTCGCCGAGCTCGGCGTAGCTCGTCTCGCGCCCGAAGAACTCGAGGGCGACGCCCCGCGGGTAGGTGGCGACCGACTCGGCGATGAGGTCGCCGAGCGTGCCCGGCGGCACCTCGAGCTCCCGGGGCACACCGTCGGCGTAGGAGTCGAGCCAGGGCTTCTCAGCGGGCGACCTCGTCACCCTGGCAGCCTACGCGGGGCTCGCCGCGCCCGCGATTCGGTCGCGCGGTTGCTCCCGCCGCACTACTCAGGCGGTTGAGGAGCGACGCGCAGCGGCGCGTCTCGAAACCGCCGTCGCCTCAGCGGGCGAGCTCTTCGCGGATCGCAGCGACGAAGCCGTCGACGTCGGCCTCCGTCGTGTCGTACGCGGTCATCCAGCGCACCTGGCCGGCGGCGCGGTCCCAGTCGTAGAAACGGAAGCGCGCCCGGATGCGGTCGGCCGCGTCGTTCGGCAGCACCGCGAACACCGCATTGGCCTGGGTGGCCTGGCTGAAGGCGAGCTGCGTGATCGAGCCGTCGGCGATGCCCGCCTCGAGCGCGGACCGCAGACGGGCCGCCATCTGGTTCGCATGCGCCGCGGCGCTCAGACCCACGCCCTCGAAGAGGGCGAGCAGCTGGGCGCTCAGGAAGCGCATCTTGCTCGCGAGCTGCATCGAGGTCTTGCGCAGGCGCACGATGTCGGACACGCGATCGGGGTCGAGCACGACGATCGCCTCGACGCCGAGGGCGCCGATCTTGGTGCCACCGAAACTCAGGATGTCGACCCCGGCATCCGTGGTGAAGGCGCGGAACGGCACACCGAGCGCGGCGGCCGCGTTCCAGATGCGGGCACCGTCCATGTGCACCGCGAGCCCCGCGGCGTGGGCCGCGTCGGCGATCGCACGCACCTCATCCGGCGTGTACAGGGTGCCGAGCTCGGTGGTCTGCGTGATCGACACGGCCGCCGGCTCGGAGCGGTGCTCGTCGTCCATGCCCCACGCCTCGGTGGCCAGCAGCTCGGGGGTGAGCTTGCCGTCGGGCGTCGGCACGACGAACAGCTTGAGCCCCGCGACCTTCTCGGGGGCGCCGCCCTCGTCGGT
>SMFF01000447.1_pt1 | contig 13919 bp, 13 predicted proteins | sample 2456181 | NCBI WGS metagenome assembly SMFF01 (sample SAMN10132611, study PRJNA489261) | soil metagenome | isolation source: day120 antibiotic-loamy sand soil ammended with raw manure from dairy cow... | place: USA | collected 2015-04-01
GTTCCGACCCTTCGCCGGCACCTCGGCCACGGCAGACCTTATCACCTTGCCGCTGGCAAGAACTGCGAGAACTTCGTCGTCTTCCTCCACGATGAGCGCGCCCGCGAGCTCGCCTCGCGCCTCGGTGAGCTTGGCGACCAGGATGCCGTAGCCGTTGCGTCCCTGCACCCGGTACTGCGACACGGCGGTGCGCTTGGCGTATCCGCCCTCGGTCACCACGAACACGAACGGTCCGTCGGTGACCTCCACGTCATCCGCGTCCTCGTCCGCGGGTTCGTCATCGGAACCACGGTCGACCACGGATGCCGAGAGCAACGTGTCGCCGTCGCGGAACTTCATGCCGTGCACACCCGCCGTCGAGCGCCCCATGGGACGCAGCGAGTTGTCGTCCGCGGTGAAGCGCAGCGACTGGCCGAGGCGCGACACCAGCAGCACGTCGCTCGACTCGTCGACGAGCAGCGCCGACACCACCTCGTCGCCCTCGTTGAGGTTGATGGCGATGATGCCCCCGGTGCGGTTGGTGTCGTACTCGCTGAGCGCCGTCTTCTTGATGTAGCCGCCGCGCGTCGCGAGCGCGAGATAGGGGGCCACCCCGTAGTCGCGGATGTCGAGGATCTGCGCGATCTGCTCGTCGGGTTGCAGGGCGAGCAGGTTGGCGACGTGCTGACCCTTCGCGTCGCGGCCGGCCTCCTGCAGCTCGTATGCCTTCGCCCGGTAGACGCGTCCCTTGGTGGTGAAGAACAGCAGCCAGTGGTGGGTCGTGGTCACGAAGAAGTGCTCGACCACATCGTCGGCCCGCAGCTGTGCGCCCTTCACGCCCTTGCCGCCGCGGTGCTGCGAACGGTAGTTGTCGCTGCGGGTGCGCTTGATGTAGCCGCCGCGCGTGACGGTGACCACCATCTCCTCCTCGGGGATGAGGTCTTCCACGCTCATGTCGCCGTCGAACCCGAACAGGATCTCGGTGCGGCGGTCGTCGCCGTACTTGTGCGCGATCTCGGTGAGCTCGTCCGTGATGATGCCGCGCTGGCGCGACTCGTCGGCGAGGATCAGCTTGTACTCGGCGATCTCGGCCTCGAGCTCGGCCAGGCGATCCTGGATCTTCTTGCGTTCGAGCGCTGCGAGTCGCCGCAGCTGGAGGGCGAGGATCGCATCCGCCTGCAGCTCGTCGATGTCGAGCAGCTTGATGAGGCCGGCCCGCGCCTCCTCGACATCGGGGGAGCGCCGGATGAGGGCGATCACCTCGTCGAGTGCGTCGAGCGCCTTCACGTAGCCGCGCTGGATGTGGGCGTCGGCCTCCGCCTTGTCGAGCCGGAACTGGGTGCGGCGCACGATCACTTCGATCTGGTGCTTGATCCAGAAGGTGATGAACGCGTCGATGGAGAGCGTGCGGGGCACCCCGTCGACGATCGCCAGCATGTTCGCTCCGAAGTTCTCCTGCAGCTGCGTGTGCTTATAGAGATTGTTCAGAACGACGCGCGCCACCGCGTCACGCTTGAGGATGATCACGAGACGCTGGCCCGTGCGACCCGAAGTCTCGTCGCGGATGTCGGCGATGCCCTGGAGCTTGCCCTCCTTGATGAGCAGCGCGATCTTCTCGGCCAGATTGTCCGGGTTGACCTGGTAGGGAAGCTCGGTGACGACGAGGCACGTGCGACCCTGCAACTCCTCGACGTTGACGACGGCGCGCATCGTGATCGCGCCGCGGCCCGTGCGGTAGGCATCGTGGATGCCCTTGACGCCGAGGATCTGCGCGCCGGTCGGGAAGTCCGGACCCTTGATCCGCGCGATCGCGGCCTCGAGCAGCTCCTCGCGGGTCGCATCCGGATGTTCGAGAGCCCACAGCGCCGCATCCGCGACCTCACGCAGGTTGTGCGGCGGGATGTTGGTGGCCATGCCGACCGCGATGCCGACCGAGCCGTTGACCAGCAGGTTCGGGAAGCGCGCGGGCAGCACGGTGGGCTCCTGCGTGCGGCCGTCGTAGTTGTCCTGCATGTCGACGGTGTTCTCGTCGATGTCGCGGACCATCTCCATGGCGAGCGGCGCCATCTTGGTCTCGGTGTATCGGTGAGCCGCGGCGCCGTCGTTGCCGGGCGAGCCGAAGTTGCCCTGGCCCAGTGCGAGCGGGTAGCGCAGCGACCACGGCTGCACGAGGCGCACGAGCGCGTCGTACACCGAGCTGTCGCCGTGCGGGTGGAACTGACCCATGACGTCGCCGATGACGCGCGTGCACTTCGAGAAGGCGCGGTCGGGCCGGTAGCCGCCGTCGTACATCGTGTAGATGACGCGCCGGTGCACCGGCTTGAGGCCGTCGCGCACGTCGGGCAGTGCGCGCCCGACGATCACGCTCATCGCGTAGTCGAGGTAGCTGCGCTGCATCTCGAGCTGCAGGTCGACCTGCTCGATGCGGTCTCCGGCCGGCAGGTCCTGCTCGGTCGTGGTGTCGTCTGCCATAAGTCTCTCTTGTCAGTCAGCGGGTTGAGGAGCGGCGGAGCCGCGTCTCGAAACCGGCGTCGCTAAATGTCGAGGAAACGAACGTCTTTGGCGTTCGTCTGGATGAAGTGCCGACGCGCCTCGACGTCGTCACCCATGAGGGTCGCGAAGGTGCCGTCGGCCACCGCCGCGTCGTCGAGCGTCACCTGACGCAGGGTGCGGGTCTCGGGGTTCATGGTCGTGTCCCACAGCTCCTGGTGGTTCATCTCGCCGAGACCCTTGTAGCGCTGCACGCCGTTCTCCTTCTGCAGCCGCTTTCCGGATGCGAGCCCGGCTTCGAGCATCGCGTCGCGTTCCCGGTCGGAGTACACGTACTCGTGCTCGGAGTTCGTCCACTTGATGCGGTAGAGCGGTGGCTGGGCGAGGTAGACGTAACCCATCTCGATGAGCGGGCGCATGTAGCGGAACAGCAGGGTCAGCAACAGCGTCGTGATGTGCTGGCCGTCGACGTCGGCATCCGCCATGAGCACGATCTTGTGGTACCGCGCCTTCTCGCCGTCGAAGTCCTCGCCGACGCCGGTGCCGAAGGCCGTGATCATCGCCTGGATCTCGGCGTTGCCGAGTGCGCGATCGAGCCGTGCCTTCTCGACGTTGAGGATCTTGCCGCGCAGCGGCAGGATCGCCTGCGTCTCGGGGTTGCGGCCGGTCTTGGCGGAGCCGCCGGCCGAGTCGCCCTCGACGAGGAAGATCTCAGAGACGGCCGGGTCCTTGCTCGAGCAGTCGCTGAGCTTGCCCGGCATGCCGCCGCCCTCGAGCAGGCCCTTGCGCCGCGTCTGCTCGCGCGCCTTGCGCGCCGCGATGCGGGCGGATGCCGCCTGGATCGACTTGCGGATCACATCCTTCGCCTGGTTCGGGTTGCGGTCGAACCAGTCGCCGAGCTGCTCGCCGACCACGCGCTGCACGAACGACTTCGCCTCGGTGTTGCCGAGCTTCGTCTTGGTCTGGCCCTCGAACTGCGGCTCGCTGAGCTTCACCGAGATGACGGCCGTGAGTCCCTCGCGCACGTCGTCGCCGGAGAGGTTCTCGTCCTTCTCCTTGAGCAGACCCTTCTCCCGCGCGTAGCGGTTGACGAGCGTGGTGAGCGCGGCGCGGAAACCCTCTTCGTGGGTTCCGCCCTCGTGGGTGTTGATCGTGTTGGCGTAGGTGTGCACGCTCTCGGAGTACGAGGTCGTCCACTGCATGGCGATCTCAAGCGAGATGCGCTTCTCGACGGTGTCGCCACCGCCCGTGACCTCCTCCGCCGAGAAGTCGATGATCTCGGGGTGGATCACCTCGGTCTTCTTGGCGCCGTTGAGGAACTCTACGTAGTCGGCGAGCCCGCGCTCGTAGAGGAACACGTCGCTGCGGTGGGCGCCCTCCTCGTCGACCTCGCGCTGATCGACGATCTGGATGCGCAGGCCCTTGTTGAGGAAGGCCATCTGCTGGAAACGGGTGCGCAGCGTCTCGTAGTCGAACTCGACGGTCTCGAAGATGTCGCCGTTCGGCCAGAAGGTGATCGAGGTGCCCGTGGTCTCCGACGGCTCGCCCTGGGCGAGCGGCGCATCCGGAACCCCGTCGTGGAACGACATCGTCCAGTGCGAGCCGTTGCGCTGCACGTCGACGTCGAGTCGGTGCGACAGGGCGTTGACCACCGAGCTGCCGACGCCATGCAGGCCACCGGAGACCGCGTATCCGCCGCCACCGAACTTGCCGCCGGCGTGCAGGATCGTGAGCACGACCTCGACCGTGGACTTCTTCTCGATCGGGTGCTCGGCGACCGGGATGCCGCGGCCGTTGTCGACGACGCGCACACCGCCGTCGGGGAGGATCGTGATCTCGATGTTGTCGCAGTGGCCGGCGAGGGCCTCATCGACGGAGTTGTCGACGATCTCGTAGACCAGGTGGTGCAGACCACGTGGGCCGGTCGATCCGATGTACATTCCCGGGCGCTTGCGGACCGCTTCGAGCCCCTCGAGAACCTGGATGGATTCGGCGCCGTAGCTGTCGGGCGCGGGACGCGAAGAGGGGGAATTCATAGAGGACGGGCTCCTGAGGGTCGCTGTCGCGATACCCTCGAATCGAGGGCCGCGCACGCTTTCGATCCTACCTCAGTGCGCCTCTGAAAACCGCGGAAACGCCTCTCTGAGCGACTTTTCCGGCCCGGTCGACCTCTTTTGCCGTCTCAGCCGTAAGTATCGCGCGGGCCGCGCCCTGGAATCGCGCGTGGGCCGCGTTTCCACGAGGGGGTGTCCGGGCCCAGGAACCGGATCGACTCGATACCCGCCGCCGGATGCCGCTCCGCGATCCGTGCGAGCACCGTCGTGCGCATCGAGCGCAGCTGCTGCGCCCATGCAGTGGAGTCGCACCGCACGGTGAGCAACCCGTCCTCCACAGTGACGGGTTCGGCGTGTGCTGCCACCTCAGGGCCGACGAGCTCGGCCCAGGCCACGAGCAGCTCCGACTTCGCGAGGGGCGAGGTCCATCCCATCGTCGTGGTGAGCGCGTCGAGCACGGCATCGAGTTCGCGCGGATCACGACCCGTGCCGTACGGCACCGTCGTCTCCCCGCGCGAAGCGCGGTCGCGTTTGCGCGCATCGGGGGAACGGGATGCCGGGTCGCCGAACACGCGTCGCACCCGCCGGTAGACCGCGATGTGCTCGGGCTCGGTCACGGTGCCTCCTCGGGCTCGAGCACGCGACCGGCCCGGATCCGCACGGTGTGCGCGGCGAGTGCGGCAGGCACATCCGATTCGACCGCAGCGGTGATGAGCACCTGCTCATAGCCGCCCACGGCATCCGCGAGCCGTTGACGCCGCGACTCGTCGAGCTCGGCGAAGACGTCATCGAGGATCAGCACCGGATCCCCCGCCGGCGACTCGGCCCGCAGGAGGGCGGCCGAGGCGAGCCGCAGCGCGAGTGCGAACGACCACGACTCCCCGTGACTCGCATAGCCCCGCGCGGGAAGACCGTTGAGACGGAGCAGCAGATCGTCGCGGTGCGGGCCCGTGAGCGTGAGGCCGCGGTCGAGTTCGGCGCGGCGGTTGTGCGCGAGGGCCGCCGTGAACGCGGATGCCGCCTCCAGCTGGTCGATCTCGGTGCGCACCGACTGCTCACTCACCTCGGACTCCTCGTCGGGAGCTGCACCGAGGATCGACAGCTCGCTCGCGAGCTCTGCCTCGTGCACCTCCCCCGCGATCGCCGCGTAAGCCTCGCCCACGAAGGGACGCAGCTCGGAGACCAGGCGGCCGCGCGCCTCGATGATCTCGGAGCCGAGGTCGACCAGTCGCTCGTCCCACACATCCAGGGTCGACAGCTGCGACGAGGCGACGCGCGCAGCCCGGGCCGACTTCAACAGGGTGTTGCGCTGCTTGAGCACGCGGTCGTAGTCGGCGAGCACGCCCGCCATGCGCGGCGTGAGTTGCACGAGCAGTTGGTCGAGAAAGCGGCGCCGCCCCGACGGCTCGCCACGCACGAGCGCGAGATCCTCGGGGGCGAACAAGACGGCGTGCACGTGCCGCGGCAGGTCGCGGGGTTTCGCGGGGGCGCGGTTGACCTGTGCGCGGTTCGCGCCCTGACGGTTGAGCTGCAGCTCGACGAGCACCTGGCGGCCGGCGTGCTCCAAGCGCGCACGGACGATCGCGGCATCCTGTCCCTGCCGGATGAGTGCCTGATCACTCGAGACCCGGTGGGATCCGAGGGTCGCGAGGTAGGCGACCGACTCGACGAGGTTCGTCTTGCCCTGCCCGTTGCTGCCGACGATGAGGTTCGGGCCGGGCGCGAGAGCGAGCGACGCGGACTCGTAGTTGCGGAAGTCGGCGAGTTCGAGGTGCGAGACGAACACGACCCTCAGGCCTTGCGCACCGCGTGCCCGCCGAACTGCTTGCGCAGGGCCGCGACCGCCTTCATCGCGGGGGAGTCCTTCTGGCGCGACACGAACCGGGCGAAGATCGAGGCCGAGATTGTCGGCACCGGCACCGCGTTGTTGAGGGCCTCTTCGACGGTCCACCGACCCTCGCCGGAATCCTCGACGTATCCCTCGATGTCCGTGAACTCCGGGTCCTCAACCCCGCACGACGGTGCCCCGCTGCCACGCCTTGAACACCCCGGTGACATCGTGGATGAGCTCATCCTTCGCATCGAGCAGCTCGTAGCCCTCGGCCCAGGCCTGCATGAGCGCGTACTCGATCCCGTTGTGCACCATCTTCGCGTAGTGCCCCGCGCCGACAGCGCCCGCGTGCACGAACCCTTCGGCACGCGGACCCTCCGGTCGCAGCGCGTCGAACACCGGCATGGCGCGCTCGATGTCGGCCTTGTCGCCGCCGGCCATGAGGCCGTAGCCGTTCTGCGCACCCCAGATACCGCCCGAGACGCCGCAATCGGCGTAGTGGATGCCGTGCTCGGCGAGGAGCGCGGCGTGCTTGGCGTCCTCGGTGAACTTGGAGTTGCCGCCGTCGATCACGAGGTCGCCCTCCGAGAGCACCCCCGCGAGATCGGTGATGACACCCGTTGTGATCGGACCCGATGGCACCATCACCCAGACGACGCGCGGGGCGGGAATCGCGGCGGCGAGGGCCTCGAGATCAGCGACGTCCGTGACCTCGGGGTTCGGGTCGTATCCGGTGACCTCGATGCCGGCGGCGCGCAACCGGGTGCGCATGTTGTTGCCCATCCGGCCGAGCCCCACGAGTCCGATGTGCATGGATGCTCCCCTCCGCGCGAAGCGCGGTCGATTCTCAGCGCAGCAGCAGGTTCGGCTGCAGCAGGTACTTGTAGTTGTCGGATCCGGGCGCCTCGCGCGAGGACTGGCTCGTGATGAGCACGGGACCCGGCTTGTTCGGATTCTCGGTCTTCGTGAACGAGATACGTACGAACTCGGAGTGCACGGCCCCCAGGCCATCGAGCAGGAACGACGGCTTGAGCGAGACGACGGTGTCATCGCCCACGAGATGCGCGTCGATCGTCTCGGATGCCTGAGCCTGTTCCGACCCCGCGGCCTCGAGGGTGAGACCCTCGGTCGCCGAGAAGCTGAACCGCAGCGCTGCCTCGCGCTCGAGCACGAGCGACACGCGACGGGTCGCCTCGACAAGCTCGGCCGTGTTGAGCACCGCGTAGTTCTCGACGGTCTCGGGGAAGAGCCGCTTCACGGGCGGGAAGTTGCCCTTGATGAGCAACGAGGTGACCGTCTTCTTGTCGGCGCGGAACGCGATGAGCTCGCGGTCGTCGCTGCGCACGATCGAGACGCCGATCGTGCCGGAGTGGGCGAAGGTCTTGCCGATCTCCGACAGGGTGCGGGCCGGCACGAGGGCCGTGGTGCCGGCGGCCGACGAGGTGCCGGAATCCCAATCGATCTCGCGCACCGCCACGCGGTAGCGGTCGGTCGCGACGAGCGACAGGTTGTTCTCGCCGACCTCGAGCTGCACGCCCGTGATCACGGGCGTGACGTCGTCACGAGATGCCGCGACCGCCACCTGGGCCACGGCCGAGGAGAACTCCTCGGCAGGCAGGACGCCGGTCTGATCCTCCACCTGAGGAAGAGTCGGGTACTCCTCGACGGGCATGCTCAAGAGCGTGAAGCGGGCGGAACCGCAGCTCACCTGGATCTTGCCGTCGACGGTCTCGAACACGACAGGGGCGTTCGGCAGGCGGCTGGCGATGTCGGCGAGCAGCCGGCCGGAGACGAGGGCGGTGCCCGCATCATCGACCTCGGCCGTGATCTCGGTGCGACTGGATACCTCGTAATCGAATGACGACAGTGTGAGCGTCGCACCATCCGCTTCGAGCAGCACGCCGCTGAGGATGGGCTGCGTCGTGCGCTGCGGAAGCAGTTTGACCGCGAATGACACGGCCTCGCTGAAGACGTCGCGATTCACCTGGAACTTCACGCGTCACTCCTGTCTGACTCGGGAGGGCCTGCACAGCCGTGCCCCGCACGGTCGTGTCCAACGATCTTGGCACGGACTCCCACAGTCTCGGTTATCGGACGAGGTGCAAGAGATCTATAGAGATAATCGTCTTAACGCCTGTGGGATCTGTGGATAAGTATGCGCTGACCCGCTGACGTCGGAGAACTACACCCGTGGAAGATGTGAGTGGGTTGCGGATGGAATCCTCCGCGAGGTCAGGAAACCCATCCGCGACGAAATCTCTATCCACATGCGGCCTCGGCGCGGTCCACATGTCATCCGGAAGTTATCCACAGCACCCTCCACAGACTGTGCAACTGTCACACAGCCTTCTCTCAGGTGCGCGGGGCGCGGCCGCGAGGCACGAGATCGCTACGGACGGTAGCGCTGATCCTGCTTGATGCGGGCGGTGAGTTCGGTGACCTGGTTGTAGATCGAGCGGCGCTCCTTCATGAGCTCGCTGATCTTCTTGTTCGCATACATGACGGTCGTGTGATCGCGGTTGCCGAACAGCTGCCCGATCTTCGGCAACGAGAGGCTCGTCATCTCGCGGCACAGGTACATCGCGATCTGGCGCGCGGTCGCGACGGCCTGCGACCGCGACGACCCGTAGAGGTCGTCGACCGAGAGCTTGAAGTAGTCGGCCGTGTGATTGATGATGTCGACCGGCGAGATGACGTTGTCCTCATCGAGGGTGATGAGGTCTTTCAGCACGGTCTGCACGAGGGCCAGATCGACGGGCGTCTTGTTGAGGTTCGCGAAGGCAGTGACGCGGATGAGGGTGCCCTCGAGCTCGCGGATGTTCGACGACACCTTCGTCGCCATGTACTCGAGGATGTCCTCCGGCACCTGCAGCCGTTCCGATTGCGCCTTCTTGCGCAGGATCGCGATGCGGGTCTCGAGGTCGGGAGCCTGCACATCCGTGATCAGTCCCCACTCGAAGCGCGACCGCATCCGATCCTCGAACCCGGTGAGGTGCTTCGGGGCGAGATCACTCGTGATCACGACCTGCTTGTTGTGGTCGTGCAGTGTGTTGAAGGTGTGGAAGAAGGCCTCCTGGGTGGAGTCCTTGCCCTGCAGGAACTGGATGTCGTCGATCAGCAGGATGTCGATCTCGCGGTAACGCGACTGGAAGACCGAGGCGCGATTGTTGGCGATCGAGTTGATGAAGTCGTTGGTGAACTCCTCGGAGCTCACGTAGCGAACGCGGATGCCGGGGTACAGGCTCTCGGCATAGTGGCCGATCGCGTGCAGCAGGTGCGTCTTACCGAGGCCGGAGTCACCGTAGATGAAGAGCGGGTTGTAGGCCTTGGCCGGCGCCTCGGCCACGGCGACCGCGGCCGCGTGGGCGAAGCGGTTGGATCCGCCGATCACGAAGTTGTCGAAGTTGTACTTCGGGTTGAGGCGCGAATCGCTGCGGCGGCCGAGCTCGATCACCGGGCTCACCTGCTCGACGGGCGACGAGGTCTCGATGGGGTCGTCGACGACGGGCTGCAGCATGGGCTGGATGTCGGGGTTGACCACGATCGCGAACCCGGTGACGTCGCCATCGAGGTCGGCGAGGGCGTCCATGAGCGGCACCCGGATGCGCTGCTCGAGCATGCCGCGGGTGAGCTCGTTGGGCACCTCGAGGTAGATCGTCTCGCCGAGCACCCCCTTGGGTTCGACGAGGTTGATGAAGCCGTGAAGCTGCGGAGTGATCCGATCGTCGGTCGACAGTCGCGCCTGAACGGCGGTCCAGAGTTCCTTGGTCGGGTCCCCAGAGTCGGTCATCGGTCGTGTGTTCCTCGGTCGTTATTCACAGTGTTGTCCACATGCGCAGGCACGAAGACGCACGGGTTCTGACGGGCGTCAAGCCCCGCGGGAAGATGCGACCACCTTAGTTGTGGATAGCCGCCTGTGGACAACTCTCTCTCGGCGGATGTGGAGAGAGGACGGCTATTGTGAACCACGGTTTGACCGTTGCCGGTCGAGGCCCTATTTTTAACAGGTTGTCGGCATCCGATCGCCGACCCCGTTCTTTCCCGGTCACCGCACACACCGGGGCCAGGAGATATCACCATGAGCAAGCGAACCTTCCAGCCGAACAACCGGCGCCGCGCCAAGAAGCACGGCTTCCGCCTCCGGATGCGCACGCGCGCCGGCCGCGCCATCCTCGCGGCTCGTCGTCGCAAGGGGCGCACCGAGCTCTCCGCGTAGTCGAGAGACGTGCTGGCCAGGGCGAACCGAGTGGTCAAGCCCTCGGACTTCCGTGCGATCGTGCGCCGCGGACGGCGCACCTCGACGCCCAGCACGCTCATCTACCGCGTGGAGCGCGACTCCGCCGACCCCGCCCGTTTCGGGTTCATCGTCGCCAAGACGGTGGGCAATGCCGTCGAGAGGAATCTCGTGCGGCGCCGGATGCGGGCGGTCTGTCGTTCGATCGTCGACGCCGGCGGACGCGGCTCGGATGTGGTGGTGCGTGCACTCCCCGGCTCCGCTCAGCGCGACTGGGCTAGTCTCTCCGCCGAGATGCACGCGATCCTCGACCCCGCACTGATCCGATGAGGAACATCGGAGCCTTCCTCTGGCTGTTGCCGAGGAACGTGTGCGTTGCCATCCTGCGCGGATATCGAGCGGTGATCTCACCCCTGTACGGCGACGTGTGCCGCTACTACCCGAGTTGCTCCGCGTACACCATGGGCGCGATCCAACAGCATGGCGTCATCAAGGGCGTCGTGCTCGGAGCGTGGCGCATCCTGCGCTGCCACCCCTGGGCAAAGGGTGGCATCGACGACGTGCCGGAATCGCGCCGTCACCACGACCATTACCACCTCACCCGTTTCGGCTTCGTGGCCGCGGGACACGGAAAGGGCTGATCAAGCCGCATGGACTTCTTCGGAACAATCCTCTGGCCCATCAAGTGGGTCATCGAGGCGATCCTGGTGGGCTTCCACTGGCTGCTCTCGGAGCTCGGCATGGACCCGGCCGGTGGCCTCACCTGGGTGTTGTCGATCGTGGGCCTCGTGCTGCTCGTCCGCGCCGCGCTGATCCCGATCTTCGTGCGCCAGATCAAGAGCCAGCGCAAGATGCTCGAGGTCGCGCCGCAGCTCAAGAAGATCCAGGACAAGTACCGTGGCAAGAAGGACCAGTTCTCGCGCGAGGCCATGCAGCGCGAGACCATGGCGCTGTATCAGAAGGCCGGCACCAACCCACTGTCGTCGTGCCTGCCGTTGCTGATCCAGATGCCGATCTTCTTCAGCCTGTTCTCGGTGCTGAACGAGGCCCGCAACGACAAGGCCGGCGTCGGTCTGCTCACGCAGGAGCTCGCCGACAACTTCGGCAAGGCGTCGCTGTTCGATGTGGCTCCGCTGAAGTTCAGCCTTGTGGATGCCTTCAACGAGGGCAACGCAGCGGTCGCGATCATCGCGATCGCGATGATCGTGATCATGACGGCGTCGCAGTTCTACACGCAGCTGCAGATCATGTCGAAGAACCAGACGCCCGAGATGAAGAACAGCCCGATGTACCGGCAGCAGCGCATTCTGCTGTACATCCTCCCGGTCGTCTTCCTCTTCTCCGGCCTGGCCTTCCCCATCGGCGTCATGTTCTACTGGCTCACCTCGAACGTCTGGACGATGGTGCAGCAGGCGCTCGTCATCCGGAACATGCCGACCCCGGGCTCCGAGGCGGCGCTGGCCCGTGAGGCGCGCCTCGCCAAGCGCAACCGTGGACGGATGGCGGATGACGCCGCCGCGATCGCTGAGGCCGTCGAAGACCAGGCTCCGGCGAAGCCCGTGACCACCCAGCGCCAGCAGCCCGTGGGCAAGAACCGCGCCAAGAAGCAGGGACCCAAGAAGTGAACGACGAGAACGTGACGCAGATCGAGGCCGACGCGCCCACCGCTCCCTCCGAGCAGGACTTGGTGGACGAGGGCGATATCGCCGCCGACTACATCGAGGAACTGCTCGATATCGCCGACATCGACGGCGACATCGACATCGATGCGCGGGCCGGACGTGCCTACCTCTCGGTGACGGCCGCGGCCGGATCCAATCTCGACCTGCTGGCGAAGCCCGACACTGTGACGGCGCTGCAGGAGCTCACCCGACTCGCCGTGCAGGCCAAGACGAGCCGCTTCTCGCGGCTCATCCTCGACATCGGCGGTTCACGTGACGCTCGAGCTGAAGAGCTCGCGGCGATCGTCGACCACGCGATCTCGCGCATCGAGGGGGGCGCTGCATCCGCGTCGTTGCCGCCCATGACGAGCTACGAGCGCAAGTTGGTGCACGACATCGTGAGCGAGCGCGGATACCACTCGGAGTCCGAGGGTGAAGGTCGCGACCGTCACACGGTGATCACCGCGAAGTAGCGATGTTTCACGTGAAACATCGGCGGATGCGATGAGCGAGCTGGAGGCCGAGCCTGCGGTCGCCGCGTCGCTGTTCGGCGACCACATCGAACTCGCGCGACGGTTCACCGCGGATCTGGCGCGCGAGGGGGAGACCCGTGGTCTGATCGGGCCGCTCGAGCTACCTCGCCTGTGGTCACGGCACGTCGTGAACTCGGCGCTCGTCGCGCCGCTGCTTCGTCCGGGTCGTGTGGGGGATGTGGGCAGCGGCGCTGGCTTGCCGGGACTCGTGCTCGCGATCGCCCGACCGGACGTCCACCTCGTGCTCATCGAGCCGATGGAGCGCCGGGTCGATTGGCTGACCGAGGAGGCCGACGCGCTCGGACTCGACAACGTCGAGGTGGTGCGTGCTCGAGCCGAGGAGGCTCAGCTCGGAGAGCCGCTCGATCAGGTGACCGCACGTGCGGTGTCGGCCCTCTCCAAGCTGCTGCCGCTGACGGCCCCCCTGCTGCGCCCGGGCGGCGAGTTCATCGTCATGAAGGGCGCCCGCGTCGACGAGGAGATCGCGGCGGCGCAGAAGGTGATCCGCAAGCTCGGGCTGCAGAACGTCACCGTGGAGCTCCTCGGCGAGGGCATCGTCCCCGACCCCACCCGAGTCTTCCGCGCCACCCGCCCCTGACGTTTCACGTGAAACATTCCCCCGCGGCGCGCAACCTCCTCACGATGCAGCAGACCCACGCGCTCCTCGGACCGCAGCACACCGCTCCTCCCAACCGGTTGAGTAGCGCCGCAGGTCGCCCCCCGTCCCGCGGGTTGAGTAGCGCCGCAGACGTCCCTTGCTCGCGGGTTGAGTAGTGCCGCAGGTCGCCCCCCGTCCCGCGGGTTGAGTAGCGCCGCGGGCGCGTATCGAAACCCGCCCGCCTCCCGCCCGCGCTCCTGTGGTCTCGGGCACTGCGCGCCCCGGCACCACGAGATGTCGCATCCGGAGGTCGGGTTGAGCAGCGCCGCACGCCGCCCCTCCCCGCGGGTCGAGTAGCGCCGCGGGCCGCTGCTTCCCGCAGGTTGAGCAGCGCGCAGCCGTCCCTTGCTCGCGGGTTGAGTAGCGCCGCAGGCGGCCCCTGCTCGCGGGTTGAGTAGCGCCGCAGGCGCGTATCGAAACCCCCCGCCCTCGCTCCTGCGGCGCCCGGCACCACGCGATGTCGCTTCCGGGATGCGGGT
>SMFF01000115.1_pt1 | contig 13841 bp, 16 predicted proteins | sample 2456181 | NCBI WGS metagenome assembly SMFF01 (sample SAMN10132611, study PRJNA489261) | soil metagenome | isolation source: day120 antibiotic-loamy sand soil ammended with raw manure from dairy cow... | place: USA | collected 2015-04-01
GGGGCGCGGGCTTCGACGCGGACGCCGTGCCCGACGGCCGCCTCGGCATCCGCGAATCGATCGTGGGGCGCATGGCCCGCGCGGGCGGCGCGGGTGTCGTCACGAGCGGCGACGAGGGAACCGAGGTGCTGCTGCGGCTTCCGCGGCGCGCGGCCTCCGCAACCGGCGCCGCGCCGGCGCCCGGAGTCGCGTCCGCATCCGAAAGGGGAGTGTCATGACGCGCGTGCTCATCGTCGACGACCATTCGATCTTCCGCACCGGCCTGCGCACTGACCTCGGCGACGCCGTCGAGGTCGTCGGCGAGGCGGGCGACGTGGATGCGGCGGTGCGGTCGATCGCCGAGCTGCGTCCCGAGGTCGTGCTGCTCGACGTGCACCTCCCCGGTGGGGCGGGCGGCGGAGGCGCCGAGGTCGTGCGCCGCTCGGCCGCGCTGCTGGGCGAGGTGCGGTTCCTCGCGCTCTCGGTGTCGGACTCCGCCGAAGATGTCGTCGGCGTCATCCGTGCGGGAGCCCGCGGCTACATCACCAAGGCCACGAGCGGGGCCGAGGTCGCCGCCGCGGTCGCGACGGTCGCCGCGGGGGATGCCGTGTTCTCGCCGCGCCTCGCCGGTTTCGTGCTCGACGCCTTCGGCACTGCCGCCGGTGCCCCGGCCGTCGCGACCCGCGACGACGAGCTCGATCGCCTCTCGGCGCGCGAGCAGGAGGTCATGCGCCTCATCGCGCGCGGCTACGCCTATAAAGAGGTCGCGTCGCACCTGTTCATCTCGATCAAGACGGTCGAGACCCACGTCTCCTCCGTGCTGCGCAAGCTGCAGCTCTCGTCGCGCCACGAGCTCACCGCCTGGGCCCTCGAGCGGCGTCTGCTCTTAATCTGTGCTTGTTGTGCGCCGCGGTAATCCGCGACGCCGGCCGCGCGAGTGCCGACATCGCTGGGCGGCCCGTCGGTGCGCCGCTCAGCTGGTTGAGGAGCGCATCGCGCAGCGATACGCGTCTCGAAACCAGCGTCACCTCGAAGCGTCACCTCGAGAAGAACAGCGGCCACGCCACGAGCACCGCGAGCGTCAGCATCACGAGCGCGATCGCGCCGTCGAGGATGCGCCACGCGAGCGGCCGCGCGAACACCGGGGCGAGCGCCCGGGCACCGAAGCCGAGCGTCGTGAACCACAGCACCGACCCCACGCCGATCCCGAGGCCGAAGAACCAGCGGGCATCGCCGTGGCTGTTCGCGAGCGAGCCCACGATCGTCATGTCGAGGTACACGTGGGGGTTGAGCCAGGTGACCGCGAGGCATGTCGCGACCGCGGCGAGCAGCGAGCGGCGGCGGGATGCCGCATCCGGTGCCGTGTCGACGGTCAGCACCTCGGTCTGCCGCCGCAGCGCGCGCCGCGCCGCGAGCACGCCGTAGGCGGCGAGGAACAGGGCGCCGCCGATCCGCACGATCACGAGCAGCCATGGCACCGCATCGATCACGACGCCCGTGCCGGCGATCGAGAGCCCGATGAGCACGATGTCGCTGAGCGCACAGATCGCGACGATCGCGAGCACGTGCTCGCGGCGGATGCCCTGGCGCAGCACGAAGGCGTTCTGCGCGCCGATCGCGACGATGAGCGAGAGGCCCAGCGTCAGCCCGGCGAGCGCGGCGGCGAGGGCAGCGGATGTCGTCACGCGCCCACGCTAGGCCGCCTCCCGTCGTCAATCCAGTTCAGGATTCTGCAGAAGCATTAGCATCACTTCAGATGAACCTCGACCGGGACCACCTCGCCACGCTCCGCGCGGTCGTCGACGCGGGCACCTTCGACGCCGCCGCGGCAGCGCTGAGCGTGACGCCGTCGGCGGTGAGCCAGCGCATCAAGGCGCTCGAGCAGCAGCTCGGGCGCGTGCTCGTCGAGCGCTCCAAGCCGGTGCGCGCCACCGAGTCGGGCGAGGTGCTGCTGCGACTCGCGCGCGAGATCGCCCTGCTCGAGGCCGATGCCGCCGCCGCATTGCGGCTCGACGACTCCGACGAGGGCTTCACGAGCGTGCCGCTCGCGGTCAACGCCGACTCGCTCACGAGCTGGTTCCTGCCGGCGATCGCATCCGTGTGCACCGAGCGGCGCATCGTCGTCGACATCCACCGCGAAGACCAGGACCGCACCGCCGAGCTGCTCGCCTCGGGGCGCGTCATGGCCGCGGTCACCTCGCGCGCCGACCCGGTCGCGGGCTGCAGCTCGACCCCCCTCGGGGTGCTCGTCTACCACCCGGCCGCCAGCCGCGCATTCGCCGAGCGCTGGTTCCGCGATGCAGCGGATGCAGCATCCTTCGCCCGTGCCCCCGTCGTCGACTTCGACCACGACGACGAGCTGCAGACGCGCTTCCTGCGCAGTGTCTCGCGGCGAGTGCTCGACCCGCCGCGCCACTTCGTCTCGGGCTCGAGCGACTTCCTGCAGGCCATCGCGCTCGGGCTCGGCTGGGGCATGCTCCTGGAATCGCAGCTCGCGGATGCCCCACCCGGCGCGTTCGTCGAGCTCGCCCCCGGCGGCCCGGGCGTCGCGGTGCCGCTCTACTGGCAGCAGTGGAACCTGCGCTCACCCGCGCTCGACGCCCTCGCCGCCGCGGTCGTCGCATCCGCGCGCGCCTCCCTCCGCTCCCGTCCGTGAGAGTACGTACTTTGTAAGCGACACGCCGCGCCTCGCGCCCCGAAGTGCGTACTCTCGCGGAGACGGGGCCGGCTGACAGCACGCCGCGGCGGATGCCGTACACTTGACCGGGTTGCCTGGTCACCCAAGCTTCGTCATGCCCGGAATCGGGTTGCGGCGCTCGGGAGGCAAGCGACATAGGGCGGTGGCTCAATTGGTAGAGCAGCGGTCTCCAAAACCGCAGGTTGCAGGTTCGAGTCCTGTCCGCCCTGCGAATCCGGCGCACGAGAGTGCGTGGGATCGCCGGCCGAAAGGGTAGTGAGAGTGGCACGAAAGGTGATCGACGAGCCCAGCGAGGACGTCGTCGCGAACGCCAAGCGCGAGCGCGCTGAGCGGCGCAACCCGTTCGCACGGATCGCCCTCTTCCTCCGTCAGGTCATCGCCGAGCTGAAGAAGGTCGTCACCCCGACCCGTCGTGAGCTGTTCAACTTCACGGCTGTCGTGCTCGTGTTCGTGCTGATCATGATGGGCCTCGTCTGGGGCCTCGATCAGATCTTCAGCTGGCTCGTGAACTGGGCGTTCGGCAACCCCGACCTCGCCTGATCCGGCCCGTCCCGGGCCCTGAGCTCCCCCCACAAGGAAAGAAAGCATCGTGACGCAAGAAGAGCGCGACATCGACCTCGCGACCGCAGCCGAGCAGTCCTCCGAGGAGGACGAGGCCCAGGAGGGCAACGTGCTCGCATCCGAGGAGTCGTCCGTCGAGTCGGCCGAGCACCGCGCCATCCACATCGTCGACGACGGCGACACCGACGTCGAGGCCGGACTCGAGAGCGCCCTCGACGCGCTCGAAGCAGCATCCGACCCCGAGGCCGACGCGATCGTCGACGACGCCCTCGACATCGACTCGAGCGACGAAGCGGATGCCGCTGCCGCCGCCACCGAGGACGAGGAGGAGACCGAGGAGGAGGACTCCGAGCCCGAGGTCGACCCCTACGAGGAGTTCCGTGCCGAGCTGCGCGGCAAGCCCGGCAAGTGGTACGTCATCCACTCCTACGCCGGCTTCGAGAAGCGCGTGAAGCAGAACATCGAGTCGCGCCGCCAGTCGATGGCCATGGAGGACTACGTCTTCGAGGTGCAGGTGCCGATGGAAGACGTCGTCGAGATCAAGAACGGGCAGCGCAAGCTCGTGAACCGCGTGCGCATCCCGGGCTACGTGCTCGTGCGTATGGAGCTCAACGAGGACTCGTGGTCGGTCGTGCGGCACACGCCGGGCGTCACGGGCTTCGTCGGCAACTCGCACAACCCGACGCCGCTGCGCTTCGAGGAGGCCTTCAACATGTTGAAGAGCCTCGTGCAGGTCGTGGAGGCGCCCGTCAAGGGTGCCGGCGCCGCGAAGGGTGGCAAGGCCGCCGCGCGCGTCATCCCGGCCGAGATCGACTTCGAGGTCGGCGAGACCATCACCATCAAGGAGGGCTCGTTCGCGGGCCTGCCGGGCACGATCTCCGAGATCAAGCCCGAGAGCGGCAAGCTCACCGTGCTCGTCTCGCTCTTCGAGCGCGAGACCCCGGTGGAGCTCTCCTTCGACCAGGTGACGAAGCTCTAGCGTCCACGACGCGACGCCAGGCCCCGGATGCTGCTCGCATCCGGGGCCTTCGCGTTACGTCGACCGGCCTGTGGTCGCGTAGCAGGCCTCAGTTGCCACTCCTTGTCGCCTCACACGGCGGGATGCGACAACAAGTGGCGAGTGAGCCGCCTCAGTGCTTGTTGCCGGTGAGCAGCAGCACGCCGCCGAGGCCGATCATCATCGCGCCGCCGGTGGCGCGCAGGCGTGCGATGCGGCGAGGCGAGGTCGCGAACCAGGCACGCGCCGTGCCCGCGGCGAGCGCCCACGCCGAGTCGCACACGAGCGCGAGCGCCACGAACACGACGCCCAGCTCGGCCAGCTGCAGAGGGATCGCTCCCGCGCGGTAGTCGACGAACTGCGGCAGAACCGCCACGAAGAACGCGATCGTCTTCGGGTTGGTGGCGCCCACGACGAAGCCCTCGCCCAGCAGCCGCCAACTTGACCGCGGGGCGCGCGCCTCGTCCTGGGGCACCTCGCGGCGGTGCCTGATGGCCTGCACGCCGAGGTACACGAGGTAGCCCGCGCCGATCACCTTGATGATCGTGAAGATCACGACCGACTGCGCCACGAGCGCCCCGACCCCGAGGGCGACGAGCGCGAGCAGCGGCAGCATCCCGAGCGCGTTGCCGACCACCGAGAGCACGCCCGCGAGCCGACCGTAGGCCACCGAGCGACCGATCACGAACAGGATGCTGGGGCCCGGCATGAGGATCAGCACGATCGACGCGACCACGAAGGCGCCGAGGGATGCGGTGGGGACCATGAGCAGAAGCGTAGCCCCGTGTATCATGGACAGGTTGTCTGCGCGCTTTCGTGCGCCCGGCGACCATCCACCGCGTCCAACCGGATGGCGGGAGAGTGAGGCCGAGACGCCTCGTTCGATCGAAAGAAAAGGAATATGGCACCGAAGAAGAAGGTGACCGGCCTGATCAAGCTCCAGATCAACGCCGGCGCCGCCAACCCGGCCCCGCCCATCGGCCCGGCCCTGGGTCAGCACGGCGTGAACATCATGGAGTTCTGCAAGGCCTACAACGCGGCCACCGAGAACCAGCGCGGCAACGTCATCCCGGTGGAGATCACCGTCTACGAAGACCGCTCGTTCACGTTCATCCTGAAGACCCCGCCCGCCGCCGAGCTCATCAAGAAGGCCGCAGGCGTGGGCAAGGGCTCCGCCACCCCGCACACCTCGAAGGTGGGCAAGCTCACCCGCGAGCAGGTTCGCGCGATCGCCGAGCAGAAGCAGGCCGATCTGAACGCGAACGACATCGAGGCTGCGGCCAAGATCATCGCCGGCACCGCCCGGTCGATGGGGATCACGGTGGAGGCGTAATCATGGCTCAGAAGTCCAAGGCATACCGCACCGCCGCCGAGAAGCTCGAGCCCGGCAAGTTCTACGCTCCCGACGAGGCCGTCGCCGTCGTCAAGGAGACCGGGTCGAAGAAGTTCAACTCGACCGTCGAGGTCGCGCTCAAGCTCGGCGTCGACCCCCGCAAGGCCGACCAGATGGTGCGCGGCACCGTCATCCTGCCCCACGGCACCGGCAAGACGGCGCGCGTCGTCGTGTTCGCCACCGGTCCCGCGGCCGAGGCCGCCATCGCGGCCGGCGCCGACGAGGTGGGTGGCAGCGAGCTCATCGAGAAGGTCGCCGCCGGCTACACCGACTTCGACTCGGCCGTCTCGACGCCCGAGCTCATGGGTCAGGTGGGTCGCCTCGGTAAGGTGCTCGGCCCGCGTGGCCTCATGCCGAACCCGAAGACCGGCACCGTGACGCCGGATGTGGCCAAGGCCGTGTCCGACATCAAGGGCGGCAAGATCGAGTTCCGCGTCGACAAGCACGCCAACGTGCACTTCGTGATCGGCAAGGCCGGATTCACCACCGAGCAGCTGCAGGAGAACTTCACCGCTGCGCTCGACGAGATCCAGCGGGCGAAGCCGTCCAGCTCGAAGGGGCGCTACATCCAGAAGGGGTCGCTCTCGACCACCTTCGGCCCGGGTGTGCCGCTCGACGTGGCGGCGCTGTAACCCTCGCTGCAGTCACACCACAGCAACACAGCTCAGGAAGGGCCCGCCTCGTGCGGGCCTTTCCGCCTTTCCGGGCCGGATGCTCCTGAGTTGCGAAACAGCGCGGATGCCCGCGCACCCGAGCGCCGAGGAGGCGAGATGACCGAGGCCGCGACACCGGTCACGCGACTCGCTCAGTTGCGCCGCATCACGGGCACCTGGTTCTTCGTCGTCGCCTTCATCGCGCGCATCCCGGTGGCGATGGATGTCGTGGGCGTCCTGACGCTCGTGTCGGTCGAACGCGGCCTCGCGACCGCCGGCCTGGTCTCGGCGGCGCTCGGCATCGCATCCGGGTTCGGCGGGCCGGTGATCGGGGCGATCACCGATCGCGTGGGCCAGCGACCGGTGCTCATCGTCGTCGCGGTGCTGCACACGGGCCTGCTGCTCGGACTGCTCGCCGTCGTCTACGGCGGCGCCCCGCTCGGCGTGCTGCTCGTGCTCGCGATCCTCGCCGGGGCCACCATTCCGCCGGCGTCGCCGCTCGCCCGCGCCCGCTGGCTCGCCCTGCTCTCCGCCGACACGCGCGCTGGCGGCCGAGGTGTGCCGGTCGCGCTCGGCTACGAGACCATGGCCGACGAGATCTCGTTCGTGGGCGGCCCGATTCTCGTCGGCGTGCTCGCGACCTCCTTCGGACCCGCCGCGCCATTGCTCGTCGCGGCGGCGTTGACACTCGTGTTCGTTGCGGCCTTCGGGCTGCATCCGACCGCCGTTGCCGTGCCGCCGGGCTCCCACGAGGGAGCGCAGCGCATCGCCCCCCGTCGCGAACTGCTGCGCCCCGGCGTCGTGCTCGCCACCGGAGGCATGCTCGCCGTCGGCGGCTTCTTCGGCTCCACGCTCACCTCGGCGACCGCCGTCATGGAGGCGCTCGACGCGGGCGAGGCGACGGGTCTGCTCTACGGGGTGATGGGTGCCACGTCAGCGCTCGCCGCCATCACGGTGGGTCGGCTGCCGCAGCGCTTCCCGGTCGCGGTGCGCTGGCTCGTGTTCGCGGGCGGCATGGCCGCCGTCGCGCTCGTGATGCCGCATGTGCCGAGCCTCGCGGGTGTGGCCGTGTGCTTCGCCGTGGTCGGCGTCGCCGTCGGCGCGAGCGTCGTCACGATCTTCACGATCGGTGCGGATGCCGCCCCCGCCGGTCGTCTCGCCACGACGATGACGCTGCTCTCGAGCGGCATCATCATCGGCCAGGGCATCGCCGTCGCGCTCGTCGGGAGTCTCGCGGATGCCGCGGGTGCCGTCGCCGCGCTCACCGCGGTCGCGGTTCCCTCGGGTCTCGGGCTCGTGCTCGCCGCGCTACACCTCGTGCTCGTGCGGGGCACGCGCGAGTCGGCACCCGGCTCGGCGGCCGCTAGCGCGCCGGGGGAGTGACGTAGACCTTCCGCAGGGTCTCGTGCACCGTCCAGGTGGTGCGCATGCCCGCGGCGAGGCGCACGACGGATCCCGCGCGCACCTCGATCGGCTCGGGCCCCGCCTCGAAGGCGATCGTCGCGCGACCGCCGAGCACCACGAAGATCTCGTGCTCTTCGACATCGCGCACGACGCCGGGTGTGATCTCCCAGACGCCCACCTCCGCGCCGTCGACGGTCGCGCCGAGAGCCGTCCAGCCGATGCTCGGGGTGCCCGACACGCGCTCCTCGCCGCCGACCGGTTCGTGCTCGAGCACGATCGCATCCGCGTGGTGCAGCTCGCCGGCCCTCACGAGTCGAACCCCAAGCCGAGAGCGTCGAGCGTGCGCAGCAGCAGGTTGCGTCGGCCCTCACGGTGGTCGGCGCGATCGAGCGACCAGCGGGTCGCCTGGATGCCGAGGGATGCGGCCGGCTCGGGCGGGAACGGCAGCGGCCGCCGCCGCACCATCTCGAGCTCGGTGCGCTCGGTGGGCTCACCCGCGAGCAGGTCGAGCATGGTGTCGGCGGCGAATCGCGTGGCGCCTACGCCGAGCCCGGTGAAGCCGGCCGCGTAGGCGATCCGCCCGCGGCGCGCGGTGCCGAAGAACGCGCAGAACTGCGTGCTCGTGTCGATCGCGCCCGCCCATTTGTGCGTGAACTGCAGCCCCTCGAGCTGCGGGTAGAGCGTGAAGAAGTGCGAGGCGAGCCGCTCGAAGCTCTGCGGCCGGTTCTCATACTGCGCCCGCACCCGCCCGCCGTAGTGGTAGACGGCGTCATAGCCGCCGAACAGGATGCGGTCGTCGGCGGTCAGCCGGGAGTAGTGGAACTGGTTGGCGAGGTCGCCGATGCCCTGGCGCCGTTCCCAGCCGATCGAGGCGCGCTGACGCGCATCCAGGGGCTCGGTCATGAGCACGTAGTCGTAGACCGGCACCGTCATGAGCCGGTTGCGCACGAGCAGCGAGGGGAACACGCTCGTGCCGAGGGCGACCCGATCCGCGCGCACGCGTCCCGCATCCGTGACCAGCTCGAGGGTGCCGGTGCTGTCGGCGTCGATGCGGCGCACGGCGGAGTCCTCGAAGATCTCGACCCCCGCATCCGCCGCCGCCCGCGCGAGCTCGCGCGCGAGCCGCGCCGGGTGCACGAGGGCCACCTCGCGACGACGCCAGGTGCCGCCGAGGTAGCTCGGCGAGTGCACCTCGGCCTGCACGCCTTCGCGGTCGAAGAGCACGACGTCGGCATCCGGATGCTCGGCAGCGGATGCTCCGGTGAGCCAGTCGAGCTGGTGCGGCTCGGTCGCCACGTCGAGTTCGCCCGTGCGCTCCCACTGCACGTCGAGCCCGAGTTCGGCGACCGTGCGCTCCATCGCGTCGAGGTTCTCGAGGCCGAGGCGAGCGAGTTGCGGGTACTCCGAGGGCCACCGTGAGCGGCCGTTCTCCTCGCCGTGGGTGATGCTCGCCTCGACGAAGCCGCCGTTGCGGCCCGACTGCGCCCATCCGATGCGCTTGGCCTCCACGAGCACGACGCGTCGGTCGGGGTCGCGCTGCTTCGCGCGGAGCGCCGTCCAGAGGCCGGTGAACCCGCCGCCGACGATCGCCAGCTCGGTCGTGATCGTGGCGCTCAGGGGCGGGTGCGCGTCCCGCGCGCCGAGCTCGTCGAGCCAGAACACCGCCTGACGGGTCGACGCGAGGGAATGGGCGATGACGGACGCGGTCGGCGGGTAGCGCTCGAAAACCGTCGGCTGGTGGGCGCTCATCTGGCCATTCAAGCCGTGACCGTGGCGAAAAGCCACTGATTCCGTCGCGATACCCTGGCTGCATGCGAGTGCGCCGGGCCGACCACGCGGATGTCGAAGCGCTCGCGGCGCTCGCCGCGCTCACCTTCCCGCTCGCCTGCCCCCCGCACACGACCGACGAGGCCAAGGCGACCTTCATCGCCGCGCACCTGTCCGAGGCGAGCTTCACGCGCTACCTCGACGACCCGGCCCGGGTGATCTTCGTCGCCGAGGTGGAGGGTGACGCCGGGGTGGAGGGCGCGCTCGCGGGCTACACGATGCTCGTCGCCGGCGAACCGACGGATGCCGACGTCGCCGCCGCGGTGACCCTGCGGCCCACGGTCGAGCTCTCCAAGTGCTACGTGCATCCGGGTGCGCACGGTGCCGGGGTCGCGTCCGCCCTCATGGCCGAGAGCCTCGCCGAGGCTACGGCGTCGGGCGCGCGGGGCATGTGGCTCGGCGTCAACCAGCTCAACGCCCGCGCCCAGCGCTTCTACGGCAAGCACGGCTTCACGCGCGTCGGGGTCAAGCGCTTCCTGGTGGGGGAGCGGTACGAAGACGATTACGTGTACGAGCGTCCGTTGCGCTGATAGTTTCGCGCCATGCGCCCTCTCTTCGTCGCCGTCCGCATCGCGGGCGCCGCACTCATCCTCCTCGCCGTCATCGTGCAGTTCATCACGAGCCAGAACTACTGGCGCGACACCGGGGTGAGCGACATCGCGTCGAAGATCGTGAACTTCTACTCGTTCTTCACGATCCAGTCGAACCTCGTGGGCGCCGTCGTGCTCGCGATCGGGGCGGTCGTGCTGATCCGCGGCGGGCGCGCGGGGGTCGACCCGCAGTGGTTCGCGGTGCTGCGTGCGTGCGCCACGACCTACCTCGTCACGACGGGTGTCGTCTACAACCTGCTGCTGCGTGGCATCGAACTGCCACAGGGCACGACCGTCGCGTGGACCAACGAGGTGCTGCACGTCGTCGCCCCGCTCCTGCTGCTGCTGGACTGGCTGTTCGCGCCCGGGCGCCGACGCCTCGGCTTCCGCGTGGTCGGCATCATCGTCATCTACCCCATCGTGTGGGCGGCCTACACGATGATCCGCGGGCCGTTCGTGCGCGATGAGCTCACGGGCGCGACCTCGTGGTACCCGTATCCGTTCCTCAACCCCGACACCTCGGCGAACGGCTACCTGTCGGTGGCGTTCTACATCCTGCTGATCGCGGTCGTCATCGCGGCCGCCGGGACGGGTGTCGTGGCGATCTCGCGCGCGCGTCGTCGCTAGGGCCGGACACGCCTTACCGTCGCATCGCCGCGAGCACCTGCTCGGCGAGCGCCACGAGCCGGTGGATCTCGTTCTCATCGCGGTCGACCCAGCGCGTCTCGGGCACGCCGCTCACGGGCACGAAGTCGTCGTGCTGCTCCCACACCACGAGCGTGCGCTCGGCGCCGAGCACGTACTGCTGCCACCAGACCTGCCGCAGATAGTGGCGCGGGATGCTGCGCCACGCCGTGCGCGTCGTCTTGATCTCGCAGAGCTCGAGGGTGCCGTCGTTGTCGCGGATACCGTCGGGCGTCGCGAGGTGCGCCCGCTGCCCGTCGGCGTGGAACAGCGCGGTGTTGCCGCGCATGCCCGGATGATGCCGGGCGACCCAGCGTCCGATCTCGGGCTCGCGGGTACGACCGTGCTGCGTGTACGCGTTGCCGCTGAACCGCGAGCCGAGCAGCTTCTCGAGGGCAACCGCACGCACGGCCTTCTCGCCCGTGAGGCGTGCGACATCCGTGGCCGTGACGCCGCGCGCGCGCTCACGCAACCAGCTCACGCGGTCGGCGGCATCCGCGATCACCCGCTCTCGGTACGGCACCGGGGGTGCGTCGAAGAGCGCGAGGGTGGGTTGCACGGATCCATGCTCACACGGCGGGGCGACATCGTCGTGCTGGGTGGCGGCGGTTTCGAGACGCGTCCGCTTCGCGGGCGATCATCACCCATCTGACTCTCGCCGACAAACCATCAAGGTGCGGCATAGGAATCTCCCAGCCGTGCGAGCAGAATCGAGACGTGACCTCGATCGCGCCCGCCGCGTTGACCCGTCCCGACGGGTCGCCCGTGCGCGCGCTCGTGGTCGACGACGAGGCCGCGCTCGGCGAGCTCATCCAGCTGGCGCTGCGCTACGAGGGCTGGCAGGTCGAGACGGCGACCGACGGCGCGTCGGCTCTCAGCAAGGCACGCGCCCTCGCCCCCGACGTGATCGTGCTCGACATCATGATGCCGGGCCTCGACGGGCTCGAGGTGCTGCGCCGCCTGCGCGCCACGGGCGACGACGTGCCGGTGCTGTTCCTCACCGCGAAGGATGCCGTCGCCGATCGCGTCGTCGGCCTCACGGCGGGCGGCGACGACTACGTCACCAAGCCCTTCAGCCTCGAGGAGGTCGTGGCGCGGCTGCGCGGACTCCTGCGCCGCAGCGGGCGTGCCGTGTCGGGCTACACCGACCCCGTGCTGCGGGTCGGCGATCTGACCCTCGATGAGGAGAGCTACGAGGTCACGCGCGGCGGTCGGCCCATCGAGCTCACCGCGAAGGAGTTCGAGCTGTTGCGCTACCTCATGCGCAATCCGCGCCGCGTCGTGAGCAAGCTGCAGATCCTCGACCGGGTCTGGAGCTACGACTTCGAGGGCCGCTCGAGCATCGTCGAGATCTACATCTCCTACCTGCGCAAGAAGATCGAGGGCGAGGGTCTGCCTCCGCTCATCCACACCGTGCGCGGCGTCGGCTATCTGATCAAGCCGCCGTCATGACCGACGCGCACGAGCCGGAGGCCACGACGGCGGATCACGGCACCCGCGCCCGCGCGCCGTGGTCGATCCGGCGTCGCGTCGCGCTCGGCGTCGTGGCGCTCGTGGCGCTGCTCGGCGTGCTCATCGGCGCCGTGAGCGTGCTGGCGTTGCGTCAGAACCTGCTGCAGCGGCTCGACGCCCAGGTCTACGACGTGTCGCACTACCTGCTCGCGGGGGAGCCGGGCGACGAGCTGCCGGGCGGGAGCGAGAGCCTCAGCGCGGGCCTCGTGGTGGCGGTGCTCACCCCCGGCACCGGAGCGCGCGGCTACGTGTACACCGACCCCGGCACCGCCCAAGAGCTCACCGCGACCCAGCTGCGCCAGCTCTTCGCCGCCTCCGCCGACGGGCCGTCCAACGTCCACCTGAGCGGCCTCGGCAGCTATCGCGTTCAGGTGCACACCGCATCCAATGGTGCGCTCGCGGTCGGCATCTCCACGGCCGATGTCGACACGACCACCTGGACGCTCGCCGGCATCTTCGGCCTCGTCACCTTCGGTGCGCTGCTGCTCGGCGCGATCGGCGCGATCGCCCTCACCCGGGTGGCGCTGCGTCCGCTCGAGCGGGTGACCGAGACGGCGACCCGGGTCACCGGGCTCGAGCTGGCATCCGGCGACGTCGCGATCCCCGAGCGCGTGCCCGAGGCGGAGTCGGATCCGCGCACCGAGGTGGGCCAGGTGGGTGCCGCGCTCAACCGGATGCTCGGTCACGTCGAGGAGGCGCTCGTGGCCCGCCAGCGCTCCGAGGAGAAGGTGCGGCGCTTCGTCGCGGATGCGAGCCACGAGTTGCGCACGCCGCTCGCCTCGATCCGCGGGTACGCCGAGCTCACGCGCCGCATCGACGCGGAGCTGCCGCCCGACGCCATCCGCTCGCTCGACCGCATCGAGTCGGAGTCGATCCGCATGACCGCGCTCGTGGAGGACCTGCTCGAGCTCGCTCGACTCGACGAGGGTCAGGGGATCGCACGCGACGAGGTCGAGCTCGTGCGACTCGTGACGGATGCGGTGGGCGACGCCTACGCGGCAGCCCCCGACCACGAGTGGGAGGTGGTGGCGCCCGAGCCGCCGCTCACGGTCGAGGGCGATGCGGCGCGGCTGCACCAGGTGGTGGTCAACCTGCTCGCCAACGCGCACCGGCACACGCCCGCCGGCACGGCCATCACGGTGACGCTCACGGCGGACGGCGATGACGTCGTGCTGACGGTCGCCGACGACGGCCCGGGCATCCCCGAGGAGCTGCAGCCGCGACTGTTCGAGCGCTTCGCGCGTGGCGACGCGTCGCGGGCGCGTGACGTGGGCGTGTCCGCCACCGGCAGCACGGGGCTCGGCCTCGCGATCGTCGCGGCGGTCGTCGCGGCGCACGACGGGTCGATTCGCATCGAGACGGCGCCAGGCGCCACGCGTTTCACCGTACGGCTGCCGCGCCTGCGGACCCCCGCATCCTGAGTTCCGCCGCGCTTTCGGCGTGCCGCGCCGCGCGGAATCGCGGCGCGCCGCCGAAACCGCAGCGCAACTCGGGCGTCGGCGCTGGCAGACTGAGCGCCATGCGATCCGCCCCCCGGTCGTCT
>SMFF01001305.1_pt1 | contig 13833 bp, 9 predicted proteins | sample 2456181 | NCBI WGS metagenome assembly SMFF01 (sample SAMN10132611, study PRJNA489261) | soil metagenome | isolation source: day120 antibiotic-loamy sand soil ammended with raw manure from dairy cow... | place: USA | collected 2015-04-01
CGAACGCCGCGCCCACCACATCGGTCTGGATCGCCAGCGGCGTGCCGTAGCGCGCGGCGAGCCGGCGGGTAAGGTCGGTCCCGGCCCAACCGGGCTTCGGGGTCGCGCTGAGCGAGCCATAGGCCGGGCTGCGCGGATCGAGATCGAGCGGGCCGAACGAGGCGATGCCGAGCGCGTCGAACCGCCAGCCGTCGAGCACCTGCTCGAGCGCCGCCAGTGTCGTGGCCGGATCGGTGGTCGGCACCGTTTCGCGCGCCCGAACGTCGTCCGGCCCGGCGCCGAGGATGGCGACGCATTTGGTGCCGCCCAGTTCGAGACCGGCGATCAGGGGAGAATTGGCCATGCGATCCTCGCTGGAGTTCGTGTCACTTACGCGGGAGCGGGCGGGGCCGCCTCTGTTTCAGTGCAACGGAAGCAGACTATGAAGCAGACTATAGCGCGTGAGGGCCGACAGGAAATCTCGCCCGCGCCGCGCAGCGGTGGAGGAAGCGATCATCAGACCCGGACCGGCGCCGGCCTGCCGGGCTCGACGATGTAGCGCGCCAGCGTGCTGACGCTGCCGCCCGGCGTGAAAACCTGATCGACGACGCGGAGATTTACGTTGCAGGCCTTCGGGTCGACATCGAACAGCAGATAGCCCCGCTGATCGTGGATCATCGAGATGTGCGGATTGGTCGCCTTGCGCGGATCGGGGCCGATGGGGCGACCGTTGCTGCTGCTCGAACTGATCGAGGTCACGTGAAATTCGGGCGCGGCCGGCGGGCTTTCGAGATCGCCGCGTCGCGACGGCACGTTGCCGATGAAGAACATATGGCTGTCGCCCCCGGTGATGACGACGTTCTTGCCGCGCTCCCCGATCATCCTGACCAGCCGTTCGCGCGCGTCGGGATAGCCCGTCCAGTTGTCGTAGCCGTTCGAGGGCACCTTCTGCGCCGATCGGTCGAAGGGCATGACGAGGCCGCCCAGCCCCAGCAGGTTCCAGTCGACGCCGGCGGTCAGGCCGTCGCCGAGCCACCGTTCCTGCGCATCGCCCAGCATCGTGTCCGGCGTGTCGCGCGTGTCGACGCAATTGCCGTCGCCCGGTCTCTCGCACAGGCGGATGCTGCGATAGCTGCGCTTGTCGAGGACATGGAGGCGCATCAGCCGGCCGAAATCGAGCCGGCGATACGTCCGCGGCGCGCCGCCATAAGGGAATTGGCGCATCCGCACGGGGCTATGTTCGTACCACGCCTGCATCGCCGCGGCCCGGCGCAGCAGGAAGATTTCGGGCGGCGTGCTGCCCGCGTCCAGATCGGCCGACCAGTCGTTCTCGACTTCGTGGTCGTCGAACGACGATACGAACGCCGCGGCGGCATGCGCGGCCTTCAGGTCGGGATCGGCCTTGTAGAGCGCGTAGCGCCGCCGGTAATCGTCGAGGCTGTAGATTTTATCGCTGTTGTGGTGGCGGACGATGGGCGCCGTGGCGGCCGCCGCCGCGCTGGCGGGCTTCCCCTCGTAGATATAGTCGCCGTAATGATAGACGGCATCGAGATCGGCTTCGCGGCTGATGTGGCGCCAGGCGGTGAAGAGTCCGCGTTCGTAATGCTGGCAGCCGGCAACCGCTATGCGCAGCCGGTCGAGCGCCGCGCCGGCGGCGGGCGCGGTGCGCGCCGTGCCGGTGTCGCTGCGAATCCCGTCGACGACGAAGCGATACCAATAGCGGCGATGGCTGCGCAGGCCCGCGATTTCGACGTGGACCGAATGCGCCAGTTCGGGCCGGGCCAGCGCCTTGCCCGCGCGCACGATCTTGCGGAAGGCGTCGTCCTCGGCCACTTCCCACCCGAGCTGGACCGCTGTGGCGGCCATGCCGCCGTGGGGCTCAAGTGGCTTGGGGGCGAGGCGCGTCCAGATCACGAAACCGTCGGGCGCCGGATCGCCCGAGGCGACCCCCAGCGCAAAGGGATCGTCGAGGAATTTGGGCGCGGCCAGCGCCGGCGTGCGCGCCAGCGCGGCGACCAGCGCCGCGTGCCCGCCGGCGCGAAGGAGCGTGCGGCGGTCGAACGCAAATCCGGTCATCGTGCGGTCCTCGCTCTGCTCATCAATGGGGTTCTCGCTCGGGCCGGTCTGCGGCGTAGCGCGACATGGCCGCGTCCACCCCCTGGCTCCACACGAAACGCAGCGCTTCCGCAAAGGCCGCGACGAATTCGCGATTGTCCGCGAGGTCGCCGTAGATCGCGCGCATGTCGATCCACCGTGCGGGGTTCTGCTTCGCGTCGTGGGCCGTGGCCGTCAGTACCTCCCAGTTCGGATCGTTCGGGGCGATCGCCTGCCCGTGCTGATCGATGCCGTAGCAATAGCGGCACCACAATGCGCTGGCGAGGATCAGCCCCTTGGGCATGACGCCGCTGGCGATATTGTCGCGGATCGAGGGGATGATGAACTTCGGTTGCCGGTTCGATCCGTCGAAGCAAAGGCGCCGCGCGGTGTCGGCGATCTCGGGATTGGCGAAGCGGCGGAGGATCAGCCGCTTGTAGTCGCCCAGCTTCTGGCCCGGAACGGGCGGCACGATCGGCAGGATCTCGTCGGTTTCGATTCTGTCGAGGAATGCGGCGATCGTCTTGTCGGCCATCACGTCATGGACATGCCCGATGCCCTTGATCGCGCCCGGATAGGCGATGATCGCGTGGCCCCCGTTGAGGATGCGGATCTTCATCGTCTCGAAGGCGTGGACGTGGCTGGTGAAGGTGACGCCCACCTTCTCGAGCGCCGGGCGCCCCGATGCGAACCTGTCTTCGAGCGCCCATTGGCGGAACGGTTCGCACGTCACGGGCACCGGATCGTCGAGGCCGAACGCGGCCGCCATCGCGCGTTCACGCGGGCCTGTCGCCGGCGCGATCCGATCGACCATGCCGTTCGGGAAGGTCGCATGGGCATCGATCCATCCGGCAAGATCGGGATCGGACAGGCAAGCAAGCCCGACGGTTGCCGCCCGGGCCGCATCGCCGTTGCCGGGCAGGTTGTCGCACGACAGCACCGTGAAGGGCGCCACCCCCGCATCGCGGCGGGCGCGCAACGCGGCGACGATCGCGCCGAAGGCCGTCGCCGGACGATCCGGGGCGGCGCCATCGGCGGCGATCTCGGGCGCCGACGGATCGAACCGGCCGGTGGCGGGATCGATGAAATAGCCGCCCTCGGTGACGGTCATGGAAACGATGCGGATTTCCGGCCGCGACATCGCCGCTATCAGCGGCGCGTTCGACGGATCGACGGCGATGAAATCGATCATCGCGCCGACCCGCCGGGCGCGCTTTCCCGCAGGATCGAGTTCGATCACCGTCGACAGGCAGTCCTGCGCCTTGAGCGCATCGCGCATCCGGGCATCGGCCGGGCGGACGCCGGCGCCCAGGATCGCCCAATCGAGGCTTTCGCCGCGGGCGAACAGATCGTCCAGGTAAACCGCCATATGGGCGCGATGGAAATTGCCGAGACCGATATGGACGATTCCCGGCGTCAACCGGCCGCGATCATAAGGGGGCAGGGCGACGCTCATGTCATGCCATCCAGTTGCCGCCGTCGACGCCGTAGGTCTGGGCCACGATGTCATCCGCCTCGGTTCAGATCGCCGGATAGACCGACAATTCGATCGGCGCCTCGGGGTTGATGACATTGTCGAAATCGACGACCGCGCCTTGCTCGATCAGCGTCTGGCGCAGATGCTCGAAATTCATGTCGGACATGCTGTACCCGTGCCGCGCGCTCAGCGCGGCGGCGGTCCCGGCGCCCTGGCCCATCGCCATGCACGTCGCCATCACGCGAACCGAGCCGAATCCGGGGCCGTCCGCGCTGAGGCAGCGTCCCGCCGTGACGAGGTTGACGCTGCCTTGCGGTACGAGGCAGCGGAACGGGACGTTATATTCCTGCCGCGGGATGACGAGGCCGTTCTGGTCGTTGCTGTCGCTCGAGTGGATGTCGATGACGTGCGCGCCTTTCGCGATCGTGTCGGGAAAAGCCTTGGGAAACAGGATGTCGTCTCTTTGAAGCTCATAGAGGCCGACGATGTGGTACGATTCGCGCACCCCGGTCTGGATGCCCGATTTCGCCAGCCAACAGTCGCGAAACTCCGGGAATTCGCGGCGCAATATCTCGATGATGAGTTGCAGGTTTTCCCGCAGGCTGCATTCGGTCCGCGTGAACCACGCCGGATCGCTCGCATCGGTCGCCTCGCGGAGCACGTTGATGCTCACTCGCCCTGTTCGTTGAGTTCGAGCAGGCGCGAGCGGATCACGTCGGATACCGGCAGCATCCCGTCGACGGCGTCGCGGAAAAGGTGATCGAGCGCGTCGGTATCGACCCCGCCGAGCTGGAACCACAGCGTCGCCGGTTGCAGGACGTCGCCCTTGGTGGTCGGGAACCCCGCCGCCCGCACGAGGTCCGCATCACCGGTGCAGTCGATGAAGATCCCGGCCGCGTAGGCGACGCGGCCCGCCTTGTTCTGCACGACGACATGGGTGACGCGGTCACCTTCCATCACGCAGTCCGAAAACCAGCTATGGTAGAGAAGCGTCACGCCGCTTTCGAGCAGAAGGCGCTGCGCGGCGAGCTTCAGGATCTCGTCGTTGACGGGGAAATTCCCGCTTTCGAGAGTCACGTCGGCGCCGCCGAGTTCGGCCGCTTTGCGCAGGAGTTCGAACGGGATCCCGCCGATGTGCTGCTTGCCGAAATGGCGGAATTCGCTGATCGGCGTTACCAGCGCGCTCGTCGACATGCCGCCGAGGAAGCCATAGCGTTCGATCAGCAGCGTCTTCGCGCCGTTGCGCGCCGCGGCCACGGCGGCGATCAGGCCCGCGGGGCCACCGCCGCAGACGACGACGTCGTAGCTGCCGACGACGGGCACCTCGCTGCTGGGGAGGCGGATCGACGCATTCTGCTTGAACATCGCGGACGGGTTTCTTTCCTGTTGGCCGGCCCGTTGGCCGGTTTGGGGATCGGGGGAAACGTGCTGGACTGCCGTGGTCTGAACGAGCTCAGCCAAGGGCGCCAGCCGCGCGGCAATCCCCCGGTGAGCACCAACGGCAGGCGGCGCGTAGCGATTGCATGATCGAACCCTGCTCCCTCCGTGTCGCCATATTCCGGGCTTGTTAGATAGCGTTAATGTAACTGTGCCACACGGGATTTGGGCAGTCAACATAATAGGTATATTATTGATATATAGTCGTTATCTTTCAATATATGGCGTTTCTCATCCATGAGGGGTCTTTTAAAAATCCGGAAATGATAATAACGATAATGTGAGTTTGGCGCATACCGTGTCGGGCGCTAGACTCCGCCGTCGCAATCGGAGGTGCAGGCACGGGTATGGCGGATATGATCAAGGGGCGTCGTCAGCCCACTCTTCAGGATCTGGCGAAGGCCGTCGGGCTGACGGCCAATACGGTGTCGCGCGCGCTCAACGACAAATCCGGCGTCAGCGCGCCCACCCGTGCGTTGATCAAGGCCGAGGCAGAGCGCCTGGGCTACGTTCCGAACATCCACGCCCGCTCGCTCGTGCTCGGCTCGCGCAAGACGATCGGCGTGATCGTCAGCAACATCTCCAACCCCTTCTTTTCCGATCTGGTCAGCGAGGTCGAGTTGCAGGCGCAACACGCCGGCTACACCGTTCTGCTGCTGCTCTCGTACGAATCGGCGGAACGTGAGCGCGACGCGATCGACAGGGCGCTGCGATCGGGGCTGGATGGCCTCATCGCGGCGCCCGTGCAGGAACGCTCGACCGCATGGACGCCGGTGATCAAGGCCGGCATTCCCCTGGTGCTCGTCAGCCGCGAACTTCCCGAGCTGGGCGTCGATTTCTATTCCACCGACAACGAGGCGGGCATCCAGCTCACCACCGACGCCGTTCTGGCGCGGGGCGCAAAGGACGTCGTGCTGCTCGACGAGGACATGCCGTTTTCCACCATCCGGCTTCGCACCGAAGGATTCCGGCACGCGCTCGAACGGCACGGGCTCGCGTTCGACCCGCGCAACAATCTCGCGCTCATCCCGCCGGCGCGGTCGTTTCGCGTTTCCCAATCATGGCATGCCGACGACGCCTATCGCGTCGCCAGCGACCTGCTGGATCGCGGCCGGCGCCCGGATGCCTTCGTCGTCGGAGACGATTATTATGCGCTGGGCCTGTACCGCGCGCTCCGCGAACGCGACATCCGGATTCCCGACGATGTGCTGGTGATGGGATGGGGCAACCATCCGTTCACCCGGTTCATGGAACCGCCGCTTTCCACATTGCTCCTGCCCTTCGAGGAGGTCGCACGACGCGCCACGCGCCGGCTGCTCGATCGGATTCAGGGCATTGCCGACAGCCGGATCGTCACCGATCATATCGTCCCGGAACTCGTCATCCGCGCATCAAGCACGCGCTGACCCTAGGCGGTCGCGACCGTGCGCCGGGTTCTGCTTCGCCCGATCACCACGATCAGGATCACCGCCGACAGCGGGTGCAGGATCGCCAGCCCGGCGAACAGCGCGATATAATCGAACTGGGCGAGGATCGATCCCGCCAGCAGGTTGAGCACCAGCGACGTGCTGGCGCCGACCGCGCCGAGTATCCCCACCGCGGAGGCATTGACCTTGATCGGAAACAGGCCGGCCAGGAGGACATTGTAGCCCACGAACCAGATCTGGCACACCGCGACGACGACGGTGATGATGGCGATCGCGACGAATGCGCTCGAGGTCATGGTGATGAGCGCGCCCAGCGGCATCAGCGCGGCACTGAAGGCGAAAATGCGGAGCTGGACGCGGATCGGATCGTGGCCGCGTTCGGTATAGCGATCGACGACGCGGCCGAACACCACGCACATCACCACGGCGACGATGAACGGGATACCGCCGACGGCCCCCAGTTCGGCCAGCGACAGCCCGGCACGCTCCTGCAAATATCCGGGGATCCAGAAAAGATAGAAATACCAGACCGGATCGCTGATCATGCGCACCGCGACGATCGACCAGAATCGTTTGTCCTTGAGAAGCGCGTTGATCGAGGCGGAGCCCTCGTCGACGGCTTCGGGCAGGGCGGTTTCGGGCAAAACGGTTTCGGGCGGGGGCGGCGCGGCGGCGTCCGCGACCGATGCGGCGGGCGCGGTGTGCCTGGCGTCGGCGAACCACCACACAATCGCGATGGCGATCCCGATCAGCCCCGGAATCACGAACGCCGCTCTCCAGTTGATGCTCGTCGCCAGCAGGGCGATCAACGGCGGCGCGAGGATGGCGCCGATATTTCCGGCGGGGGTGGCGATGCTGATCGCCAGCGCGCGGCGCTCGATCGGCACCCAGTTCAGGATGGCGCGCTGAACGACGGGAAACGCGCCGGGCTCGGCGGCGCCCATCAATACGCGGGACGCGACGAGATGCCCGAAGCTGTGGGACAGGCCCGACGCGATGTTCGCAACCGACCAGCCGATCGCGAACAATGTCATGCACACCCGTGTCCCGAACCGGTCGATCAGCCGCCCGCTCACGATGTACATGACGATGTACGGCAGCATGAACGCGAAGGTCAGCAGCGAATAGGCCTCGTCGTCGAACGCCAGTTCGACCTTCATGATCGGCTTGAGAATGGAGACCGTCTGCCGGTCGAAATAGTTGAGCACCAGCAACGCCATCAACAGCCCGATGATGAGCCAGGCCTTTCGCGGCATCTTTTTGGCCGGCGCGGCGCCGGTGGTTGCTGGCGGGGCTTGCGTCATCTGACAGATCCAATCGGTTGAGGTTGGCGTACCGGAGCGTCGATCTTCTGCACGGCGCCGTTTTCCATGAATCGAGCGATCCGGGAAGCGCGGCGTCCCCCGGCAGCGCGCCGCCGGCGGATGCTTGATGCAGGCCCGTTTGCACGACCGTCATCGGGCTGTCTCACGATCGGGATAGGCGAGCGCGTGCGCCGCGGGCCGGACGGCGCAATCGCAAACCGCCGCGGGCGCGCCGGGGCCGCCACGGCATTCATATCGCGTGCCTGAAGGCCAATCGTCCAGCCCCTCCTGTAACATTATCGTTATTGTAAATTAGGATAGTGAGTCTGTCCATAGCGGCATGAAAGCAGTAAATTATCCAATAATACCAATATAATTCAATGAATTATGTGGATATTGACGGCCGTTGCGATATATGGCAGAGTTAAGATTATATAAAAATCACAACAAGTTACTGGGAGGTCATAATGGGATTGAAGGCAAACTTGTTCCTCGCGACGTCGACTGCGTCGATATTGATGGCCGCAGCCGCGCCCGCAATCGCCCAGCAGGCGCCATCGCCGGCCGGCGAAGAAGGCGCGCAGACGGGTGCCGGAGAAGCGATCGTCGTCACCGGTTCGCGCATCGCGCGGCCGGAACTCCAATCGCCGATGCCGGTCAGCGTCACCAGCATGGAGCAGGCGCTCGATCTCGGCCGCATCAGCGCGATCGAGGCGTTGGAGCTGGATCCGGCGCTCGGCACCAACCAGAACCTCAGCAGCGATGTCAGGGGATGGGATGCCGGCATCTCCGCGGTCAACCTGCGCGATCTCGGCACCAACCGCAGCCTGACGCTGATCGACGGGCAGCGGCGCGTGTCGGGTTCGGCCCGCTCGTCCGCAGTCGACATCGGCATGATCCCGGTGAGCATGATCGATCGGATCGAGGTGGTGACCGGCGGCGCGGCGGCCATCTACGGCGCGGACGCGGTGACGGGTGCGGTCAACATCATCACCAAGCGCGACGTCGAGGGTCTTCATGTTTCGGGCTTGAGCGGCATCTCCGGGCAGGGCGATGCCGCGAAATACCTCGTTTCCGTTGCCACCGGCGGCAAGTTTGCCGACGGGCGGGGCTCTTTCTCGATCGGCGGCAGCTATTCGCAATCCGACCCGCTGATCTACACCGACCGTTTCGACTGGCGGGATTGGCCGACGTACCGGGCAAGCCCTGAAAATACCGGCGTCAACGACGGCATTCCCGATCGGGTGTACTCGCCGCACACCCGGCAGCTCTATTATGATTACGTGCCGACCTACTGGCTGGGCGGCAAGCGCTACATGGTCGAAGGCGGCAACGTTCGCGAATCCAAGTGCGATATCGAATACAGCCCCGGTCAATATGCCGTGTGCGATGGCGGCGACGGCCGCAACCTGAGCGACCGCGATCAGTTCCGGGGCGGGCTGAAGTCCTTGGCGCTGATGGGGAGGGTCGACTACCAGGTTACCGACGCGATCGAATTGGGAACGTACTTCTCCTACGCGCGGCAGAAGTACGACGGAACGTACGGCTATTGGCGCGACGATAGCCGTACGACCTATTTCTCCGGCCCGGTCCCCGGGGACCGGGGAGCCAGCGCGATGCTGGACAATCCCTATCTGCCCGACTCCGTCCGGCAGGTGATGCTCGATAACAACCTGACGTCACTGTATATCGACCGGACCTACGGCAATTTCCCCGAGCGGGAAGAAGATCATAACCGGGAAAGCTATACCCTCGGCGCGTCGCTTGGCGGCAAGCTGGGCTCCAGGTTCAAATGGGAAGCCTTCTGGCAATATGGCCGCGTGACCGACAACGTCACCGAGGCGAACGCGCCCTGGAAGTCGCACTGGATCGCCGCGCGCGATGCCATCGCCGATCCCGTCACCGGCGACCCCATCTGCCGCGACGCGGCGGCGCGCGCGCAAGGCTGTGTGCCGTTCGACATCTTCAGCACGGCGCCGGCGACCGCGGCGCAGATCAAATGGGCGATGGCCGATCGGCACGAGAAGCGGATCAATACGCAACAGATTTACGGTGCGAATATCAACGGCCCGCTGTTCGCTCTCCCTTATGGCGATGTCTCGGTCGCCGTGGGTGCCGAGCACCGCAGGGAAGCGCTCAGGACGACGGACGATCCGCTCGCGCTTGCCGGCGAGCTGGTTTACGGCGCTGGTCCGTCCGAGCACCCCGAACTCGACGAATCGTTCAACGTGAGCGAGGTTTACGGGGAAGTGGTCGTCCCCCTTCTCAGCGATTTGCCGTTCGCCCGGCGGCTCGAGGTCGAAGGCGCGTATCGCTATTCGGATTACAGCACCGTCGGCAGCACGCACGCCTGGAAAGCGGGCGCGATGTGGTCGCCGATCGATGGAATCAGCTTCCGCGGCGTCCGCTCGCGCAGTGTCCGCACGCCGAATTTCGGCGAGCTTTACGAAGCCAAGGTCGAGACGCTCACCGGCGCCTATACCGACGCCTGCTCGCTGGCGCTGTATTACGCCTCTCAAACACGGGCGGCGAACTGCAAGGCGCTGGGAATCGACACCCCGTTCGAAACCCCGAGGATCGGGCCGGTCGTCGTCACCGGCGGCAACCCCGATCTCAAGCCGGAAACCTCGAACAGCCTGACGCTCGGCGTCATCGTGCAGCCGAGCTTCGTGCCGGGCCTCGATGTGACGGTCGATTATTGGGATATCGACATCAAGAATGTCATCACCCAATTCTCCTACGCCACGCTCATCAGGCTTTGCGTCGATGCGCCGACGATCGACAACCCGTATTGCGCGCGTGTGACCCGCGATCCGGCCACCGGTTATGCGACGCGGGTCGAATCGAACCAGCTCAACGCCGCACGGCTCTATGCGCGCGGGATCGATATCGGGGTGGCGTATCGCCGTCCCCTGGGCGGCGGCGCCCTCAACCTGTCGTTCAAGGGGACCTACCTGCTCGACAAGGTGACGGAAACCACACCGGGGATTCCGGAAGGCGACGTCACCTACGATGGCGCCTGGGAAAATCCCCGATTCCGGGGCAACCTGCTGACGGCGTACAAGATCGGCGATGCCAATATCGCGCTCAACACGCGCTTCATCAGCGCTGCGACGTTTGATCTGAACACCGATACCGACGAAGCCTATCCGCGCCAGCATATTCCGGCCAAGGTCTATAACGACTTGTCCTTGCAATATGATATCGGGGAAAAATACCAGATCGGCTTCGGCGTGAACAATATCCTCAATATCATGCCGACGTATATGCCGACGGTTTATCGGGATGACAGAATATACGGTGTCGTCGGCCGGTATTTCTTCACCACGGCAAAGCTGAATTTCTGATCACGAGGCCGGAATCGCAAGCGAGGGGAAACCCTCGCTTGCCACCCGAACAAGGGGGAGCAGGAAGCATGATCCGATTCGCCATCGCCGTCGCGGGGGTGCTGGCGCTCGCTTGCCCCGCCGCCTCGCAAACCGCGCCGCGCGGCGCCAAGGCCGAGGTGGTCCGCGGCGTGGAGGCGCGCGCGAAGCTGTCGCAGGTCATCAACGACGAACTGTTCAGCTATGCGGAGATCGGTTTCCAGGAGCATGAGACCGAACGGTATCTGACCGCGCTGCTCGAGAAGGAAGGCTTCACGATCGAGCGCAACGTCGCGGGCCTGCCGACGGGGTGGACGGCGCGGTGGACGAACGGCGCCGACGGCCCGGTGATCGCGCTGGGCAGCGATATCGACGGCATCCCGAAGGCCAGCCAGACGCCCGGCATCCCGTGGCGCCAGCCGATGGTCGAGGGCGCACCGGGGCATGGCGAGGGACACAATAGCGGGCAGGCGATGAACATCGTCGCGGCGCTGGCGGTGAAGGACTGGATGGTCCGCACGCACACGCCGGGGACGCTGGTGATCTGGCCCGGCGTCGCCGAGGAGCTGCTGGGCGGCAAGGCCCGTTTCGTCCGCGCCGGCGTGTTCAAGGATGTCGACGCGACGATCTTCAGCCATGTCAGCAGCCAGCTCGCCACCAGTTGGGGGCGGCCGAACGGCACCGGCATGGTCAGCGTCGAATATACGTTCGAGGGCGAGAGCGCGCATGCGGCGGCCGCGCCGTGGCGGGGCAGGTCGGCGCTCGACGGCCCAGCCCAACGTGGTGCCGTCCGAGGCGAAGATCTGGTTCTACCTGCGCGAGATGGATTTCGACGCCATCGAAAAGATGCTGACGACCGCCGACGCGATTGCCGACGGCGCGGCCAAGATGACGAGCACGACGGTCAGCCGTCGGATTCTGGGTGCGGCGGCGACGCAGAATTTCAACCGGCCGATGGCGGAGGCCGCCCAGGCCAATATCGTCGCGGTCGGCCTTCCCCAATGGGACGCCGACGATCAGGCATTCGCGCGCGCGGTGCAGGAGAATGTCGGCGCGACGGTGAAAACCGGGCTGCCGACGAAACTGGCGGCGTTCGGCCCCCCGCCCAAGGAACCGAAATCGGCCGGATCGGACGATATCGGCGATGTGAGCTGGACGGTGCCGACGATCACGATCCGCTACCCGGCCAATATCCCGGGGTTGCCGGGGCACAATTGGGCGAACGCCATCGCGATGACGACGCCGATCGCGCACAAGGGCGTGCAGGCGGGCGCCAAGGTGATGGCGATGACGGTCGTCGATCTGCTGACCAGGCCGAAACTGCTCGCGGAGGCGAAGCGCTATTTCCGCGAGGTGCAGACCGGCGACCAGCATTATGTCCCCATGCTGGCAAAGGACGATACGCCGCCGACATGGCTGAACGCCGAACTCATGGCGCGGTACAAGCCCGAACTGGCCAGGCATTATTACGATCCGCAGCGTTACGGGTCGTATCTCGAACAGCTCGGGATCAAATGGCCGACGCTGGGAACCGGGCCGGCGGAATAGCGGGCTTCAGGCGCACGGCGCGATCACTTTCGGCATCCGCGCGCGTTGCCGGGCGCGGGAGGCCGGTTCGAAATCTGGAAGACAAAGGGATCCGCCCATGTCGACGACGCCTTTCTTTACCCGCCGCCGGTTGCTCACGAACACGGCGCAACTCGCGTCGCTCACCGCCGCGTCGATGCTGATGCCGTCCAACGTGCAAAAGCTGATGGCGCAATCGCCCGGGCGCGCCGGCACGCTCGGGGATATCAAGCACGTCGTCCTGCTGATGCAGGAAAACCGGTCGTTCGATCATTATTTCGGCACGCTGTCGGGCGTGCGCGGCTTCGGCGATCCCGATCCGCAGATGCTGTCGACGGGCCGGAGCGTCTTTCATCAGCCGGACGCCGGAAACCCGGACGGCTATCTGCTGCCGTTCCATCTCGACAGCTTCTCGACCAACGCGCAGAAACTGCCCTCGACCAGCCACGAATGGGATGTCCAGCATCAGGCGTGGAACGGCGGCCGGATGGATGGGTGGCTGGCCGCCCACCGTGCCGCCGACGGGGCGCACGGCCCCTATACGATGGGCTATTTCAAGCGCGAGGACATCCCCTTCCATTATGCGCTGGCGGAGGCGTTCACGATCTGCGACGCCTATCATTCCTCGGTGATCGGCCCGACCTGGCCGAACCGGCTCTATTACCTCACCGGCATGATCGATCCGGCGGCGACCGGCGGCGGCCCGGTGGTCCGCAACTTCATGCCCGGCGACGGATTCCGCTGGAAGACGTATGCCGAGCGGTTGCAGGACGCCGGAATCGACTGGCGCATCTATCAATATGGCGAGCCGGGGGTGCGCGCCCACAACATGTTCAAATATTTCGAGCAGTTCAGGAACGCCCCGGCGGGGTCGCAACTGGCGCTGCGCGGGATGCCCGACACCGACGAGGATCGGTTTGCGGAGGACGTGCTCCACGATCGCCTGCCGACCGTTTCGTGGCTGATGCCGTCCGCCACGGAGAACGAGCATCCCGATCACATGCCCGCCGCCGGCGCCAACTTCATCGCCCGGCGGCTGAGCGAGCTCGCCGCCAACCCGGACGTCTGGGCCAAGACCGTCTTCATCCTCAATTACGACGAGAATGACGGCCTGTTCGATCATGTCGCGCCGCCCGTGCCCGCCGCCGGGACGCCGGGTGAATTCGTAGACGGCGTCCCGATCG
>SMFF01000156.1_pt1 | contig 13757 bp, 19 predicted proteins | sample 2456181 | NCBI WGS metagenome assembly SMFF01 (sample SAMN10132611, study PRJNA489261) | soil metagenome | isolation source: day120 antibiotic-loamy sand soil ammended with raw manure from dairy cow... | place: USA | collected 2015-04-01
GCCTGTGCAGACCCCGAGCCCGGTGTCCGCACAGACTGTGCGCCAACGCATCCTGCCCGACTACGAGAACGACGACCTGCGCTGACCGGCAGACAATCGTGACCGACGCTCGACCCTGTTCCCGTCACAAGAGCAGCAACCCGAGCAATGCGGAAGCGATGACAACGATCCATGCGGGCGTGCGCCACTTGGTGAGTGCAATGAATGCACAGACAGCCATGGCCAGTGACTGCGGTGAGCTGACACCCTCGGTGAATACCGGCGTGTAGAGGGCCGCGGCCAGAATTCCGACGACGCCGGCGTTGATTCCCATGAGGGCTCGTCGAGCGTAGCGCGCATGGCGCAAACTCTCCCAGAACGGCAAGGTTCCCACGACTATCAGCGCAGAAGGCAAGAAGATGGCGGCCAGCGCGATCCCCGCTCCTGCAAGCCCGGATGGCCCGGTGGTAGTAATGGTGCCCAGGTAAGCAGCGAAAGTGAACAGCGGACCCGGCACTGCCTGGGCCGCACCGTATCCGGCTAGGAACGCGTCACTGGCGATGAGCCCAGTCTGCACAGTCTCCGCCTGCAGCAATGGGAGAACTACATGTCCCCCGCCGAACACAAGCCCACCGGCCCGATAGAACATGTCCACCAGCCGGAGCGTGCCGTCGCCGGTGGCCGTGGCCAGCACCGGCAGAACAACCAATAACGTCGCAAAGGCTGCCAAGCATGCCACCGCGATGCTGCGCGGCACCCGCACGGTGAACGCATCACCTGCCTGGGTTGCAATGTCCCGCGGCCGCAGCCACACAAGCCCAGCGATCCCCGTCGCGAGGATTACAGCCGCCTGCACGAGCGCACCAGGCACAAGGAGCACGACGACGAGCGCGCCGGTCGCGATTGTCGCAGTACGGGCATCCGGTGTCAGCGTCCTCGCCATCGCCAGCACGGCCTGCGCAACCACTGCAACCGCCGCTACCTTCAGCCCGGTGATCCATCCGGTACCCAGAGCTCCACCGATGGCTGCGGCGCTGTAGGCAAATGCAACCAACAGAATCGCAGACGGCAAGGTGAAGGCCGCCCAAGCCGCCAGCATTCCAAGCGGGCCTGCGCGGTGCAGGCCGATCGCCATGCCAACCTGGCTCGATGCTGGCCCAGGCAGAAACTGGCACAACGCCACCAGATCTGCGTACGCCCGGTCACTCAGCCAACGGTGACGCTGCACGAAGGCCTCGTGAAAGAACCCCAAATGCGCAACCGGGCCACCAAATGAGGTCACCCCCAGCCGAAGGAACGCCAGGAACACCTCACGAGCGGTTCCTGGGTAGGCACGCAGAGAAGCGTGATCTCCCGCTGAAACATTCATCGTCACCCAGTCTTGACCATGAGCTACGATTCAATGTCCCAGACTCACGCGCACCTGATACCGAAATTCGGTGCCCTCGGCAGGATTCGAACCTGCGACCAAGAGATTAGAAGGCTCCTGCTCTATCCCCTGAGCTACGAGGGCAATGCCTGACTACGATACCGCAGCACGCTAGACGGGCGATTACACGGCCTGAGCGAGCGCCGTGAGAACCTGGTTGATGGTGGGGACTCCTTCGGCGCGGAATACCTCGACGTCGTCACCACCGAGCACGACAACTGTCGGCGTCGAGAGTATGCCCGCGCGTTTGGCTTCTTCTTCATCGCGCGCCACATCCAGCTCGACAATGGTGGCTGCTGGCACGAGTCGCTCGACCTGCGCGAGCACCGCACGAGTGTGGATGCACGGGTCACAGAAGGCGGAGGCGAAAAAGAGGAGTTTCACAGTACCAACAATGAACTCATCGCTGCATACGACCTAATCGCGGCGCTCGTCGGGATCTTCCACCTCTTCACTCTCGCCAGCATCGAAGGTGTAGGTGACGTGGATGGCGTCACCGAGTTCGCGCCAACTGGTTGCGTCATAGTTGATCATCGTCTCGTGACCATTCGACTCTGCAAGCACCGTGAGCTCATCGTCCCAGGTGCCGTCTGTGCTGATGCGCCGGTCGGTCTGGCCATCAAAGGGTCCTCCTGAAAAGATCACAACGTATTCGGCCCCGTGCTCAAGCGTTGGTTTCTCATCTGTCATCCTCCTGTACTACCACGCGCATCCCCAGATCGGATGTGTGTGCCGAATTCGGTGACGGTGCGCACCGATAGAATTGCAGCCATGTCAAGCACCTCTGATCGACTCGTCTGGATCGACTGCGAAATGACGGGACTCGATGTTGAGGTCGACGAACTCGTCGAGGTCGCAGTCGTGGTCACCGACTTTGAGCTGAACATCCTGCACCCCGGTTTCTCCGTTGTCATCAAGCCAAGCAAAGCAGCGCTCGACGGCATGGGTGAGTTCGTGAGAAACATGCATGTGGAGTCCGGCCTGATGCAGGAGATTCCTGATGGCATGAGTCTCGCTGATGCCGAATACGCCGTGAACGAGTACATCCTCACGTACGTCCCAACTGCCGGGCAGGCGCCGCTCGCCGGCAACACCATCGGGATGGACCGCGCGTTCCTCTCCCGTTTCATGCCTAAAGTCGACGGGCACCTGCACTACCGCAACGTCGACGTGTCGTCGGTGAAAGAACTCTCCCGGCGCTGGTTTCCGCGTATCTACTTCAACGCCCCGGAAAAGAATGGCGGGCATCGCGCACTTCCCGACATTCTCGAGTCGATCCGAGAGCTCGACTACTACCGCAAGGCGGCATTCGTGGGCGACCCCGGGCCGTCGACAGAAGAGGTGCAGGCGATCTCGGCAGCCGTCGTGGAGCAATTCGCTCCGCACCTGTAATAGGATCTATCTTTGTGTTCGTGACTTCGGTCACAAAGCATGGTGGGCGTAGCTCAGTCGGTAGAGCGCTGGCTTGTGGAGCCGGATGCCGCGGGTTCGAGTCCCGTCGTCCACCCCAAGGAAGGCTGGTCCCCGCGCATTGCGTCGGGACCAGTTTGCCTCTCTCGCAGAGTGGGGCTGCGACGAGGCCCATGTCCTCAGCACCTCGTAGGCTGGTCTCATGCCCAGAACCATGGAGAGAACGGATGCGCAGGTAACCTCCGCGCCCGACTCACCCTGGGTGACGCTCGTCTGGAACGACCCGGTCAACCTCATGTCGTACGTGTCTTACGTGTTCCGGAGCTACTTCGGTCACTCCCCGGCGGTGGCTGAGCGACTCATGCTGCAGGTTCACCTGGACGGCAAATCGGTTGTCGCAACCGGATCACGCGAAGAAATGGAACGACACGTGGAGGCAATGCACGACTACGGCCTGTGGGCGACCCTGCAGCGGTCCGACGCATGAGACGCTTCGAACGTCAGGCAGACGGTACCGTCATCGCCGAGCTCGACGCAGAGGAGGCGTTACTGCTGCAGTCGCTCGCCAGCCAGATCGCAGACGTGGTGGCGTCGGGCGCGTCCGTTCGGGCCTTCGGCGGGTCCGGGGCAGCACAGCACCAGGGAGCGCAGCCGATCGATGTGGAACCGGCCGCGGAAATCCCCACCGATCCGGCACTCGCGCGCCTGCTGCCGGACGCGTACCCGCAAGACGCAGAAGCTTCCGCGGAGTTCCGGCGCTTCACCACCGACACCCTGATCGGGCGGAAGCTCCGAAATGCTGAAACACTCACCCGCTCGCTCGACGCAGCGGATGAGACCGGCAACGTAACCCTGGATGACACGCAGGCGCAAGCCTGGCTGCGAAGCCTCACCGACATACGCCTGACGATCGCCGCTCGGCTGGGGATCGAGACGGAGGATGACGAAGCCGGTCGCAGCATCGACCCGATGATGCGCAACATCTATGACTGGCTGGGGTTCGTGCAGAACTCGCTTGTTGAGGCAATGGACGACACCCATGAGTGACCCGGAAGTGACCGACGGGCCGCCTAGCGACGACCTGAGCAGGGTGGACTCCGAGGAGTTCGAACGCCTCGTCGTGGACGAGCTCGACCTGCTGCCAGACGACATGGTCGACGGTCTCGACAACATCGTTTTCGTCACCGAGGACCGTCCGGAGGACGGCAGTCTCGACCTTCTCGGGCTCTACGACGGCGTCGCACTCACCGATCGCGGCCAGTACGGGTTCGGGGAACTGCCCGACCGCATCATCCTGTACCGCGAACCGCACCTGGCCAGCTGCGCGACTCTCGACGAGTTGAAGGACCAGATCCACATTACCCTGGTGCACGAGATCGCCCACTTCTACGGAATCGACGACAACCAATTACACGAACTGGGCTGGGCGTAGCATCAACCCTGAGGATTAGCCCTCCACCACCTGATCCGCCAACGTCTGGGGGTTTTCCCTCTCGATGAAGACGAGTTCCTGCGCGGCCCACTCGTCCCAGTGGGGCTCGTAAGTCGCGCCATCCCTGGCAAGCGCCCGCGCCTTGCGAGTCGGCTCGTCGAGCTCCACCCAGATGGCGTAGTCGGCGAGTGCACGGTTCGCCCGGCTCAGGGCACCACAGCCTTCGATGATGATGGGCCTGGATGGGTCGAGCACGTGCCACTCCGCAGGCGACCCATCGCTCCAGTCCCAGCGCTGCCAGCGGGGGGCGGATGCGGCCAGCACGAAGTCGTGCACGTGGCGGCTTCCGGCCTCCAGCCCGCCCCAGCCCGGGTAGAGATCGTCGAGCCGCACCAGTTGGGAACCCGGCAGCGACTGCGCCATCCGTTTGGCCAGTTCTGTCTTTCCCGACCCGCTCCTGCCGTCAATCAGGATTCGCTGACCGCGCCTGCCAGATGGGCGGTCGGAAGCTGGGCGCTGTGCAAGGTCAGCCAAGGATGAACCTCCAGGTTCCCGCGAGCACGGCCGCCGTCACCGCAGCAGCACCCACTGCCGCACCGATCGCGATGAGCAGCACCTCGCGCCAGCCGAACGGCGACGGGCGCGCCCAACTGCGCTTCGTGTCGGAACCGAAACCCTTGGCCTCCATCGCGGTCGCCAGTTTCGTCGCTCGTCGCACGCTCAGCACCAGGAGCGCGAAGGCCTGGCCGCCGAAACGCCGGATGCGCCCCGAGTCGCCCACGCCTCGCGCGCGGCGCGCCATCGTGAGTGAGCGCCAATCCTCAATGAACAGCCCCACCAGGCGCAGCCCAGCCAAGCCGCCCAGAACGAACCGCTCCGGCAGACGCAGTACCTGCGCGAGGCCGTCGGCGAGGTCGGTGGGATCCGTGGTCACAAACAGCACGATGGCCGGGATGCCGATGGCCAGGATGCGAAGCATCATCGCCACACCGAGCTGCACCGAGCCTTCCGTCACCGACACGAAACCGAACTCCCACAGGAGGGCACCAGAGTCGACCCCGTACAACGTTGTGGTGATGCCGGTGAGGGGAACAGCCACCCACAGGGGAAGGGTTCGCGTGAAGAACTGGCGAAATGACAGCCCCGCCCACAGCAAGAGCACGGCCTCGAGCGCGAGGGCAACCAGCGCAGACACGGCGTCTATCGAGAGGATCAGACAGAGCCCGATGATCATCGCAGCGATCATCTTCGCCACGGGGTTCACCGCGTGGATTGCCTGCGCGGGTCGCGTGCGTACACCCAGTGTCGCGGTCATGTCAGCACCAGCTCACGGTCGGCAAGCGCGTCGATGAAATCTCGATCATGGCTGACCGCGACAATGGCGCGCCCCTCGTCCAGCAACTCCGCAAGCAGGGCCACCAGTTCGCGCCAGGTGCGGGAATCCTGCCCGAACGTCGGCTCATCCAGAACCAATACCTCGGGACGTGCTGCCAGTACCGTGGCTACCGACAGTCTGCGCTTCTCTCCGCCAGAGAGGGTGAACGGGTTCGCCTTCTCCAGGGAGGTGAGCCGCAGCCGCTTGAGAAGCTCGTCGACCCGATCATCGATAGCTACCTCAGGTTGCTTGAGCGCTCGCAACCCCACGGCCAGCTCTTCGCGGACTGTGCTGCTGATGAACTGGTGCTCTGGATCCTGGAACACTGTGCCGATGCGAGTCAGGAGCTCCCGCGACTTCCAGCGGATCGGCTGGCTGTCGGCACCCATAGACAGACGTGCGGATGCGTTCACGGTCCCACCCAGTGGACGGATCAGACCTGCAATGGTCAGGGCGAGCGTCGACTTTCCTGACCCGTTCGCACCAGAAACGGCCAGAGCCCGACCGGAGTCGACCGTCACGTCGAGATCGGCGGCCGCGATGTTGCCCGTCTTCCTTCCCACCGTCAGACCGTCAGCCTGGAGAAGAGTCAACGGTGTCGGGAATGGCGTTCGATTCGGTCGCGCCGGAGGGAACTCGGGAACCCATACGCCAACTTCCGACAGCCTCTGCCCCTGGCGGCTGAGCACCTCCGTCGGGTCACCATCCGCCAACACTCCCCCGTCGATCTGTGGGTCGAGAACGATCACCCGATCGACCAGATCGCGCCAAACGGCCACCCGATGCTCGATCACGATGAGTGTCGAACCCGTGCTCGCCACAGTTTGCGCGACCGCATCCCGCACTTCGACGACGCCGTGAGGGTCGAGATTAGCTGTCGGTTCGTCGAGCAGCATGAGCCGCGGCTGCATGGCGAGCATGCCTGCCAGTGCCAGTCGCTGCTTCTGCCCGCCACTCAGCGCAGAACTCGGGTGGTCAAGTGAAAGGTCAAGGCCAACCGCCGAAAGGGCCCAGCCGACCCGCTGCCAAATCTCTGGGCGCGGGAGACCGAGATTCTCGCATCCGAAAGCAACGTCATCGCCGATCCGGGCGAGCACGACCTGGGAGTCGGGGTCCTGCAGTACGAGCCCGGCGTTTCCTCGGGCATCCTGCGGGTGGCTGCCGTCGACCAGCAGCTCTCCGTGTTGGTCGCCCTCGTCGTCCCCGCCGAGTACTCCGGCGAGTGCGTGCAGGAAGGTGGACTTCCCCGCCCCGGATGCCCCGAGGAGCAACACCTTCTGCCCCGGCTCAATCTGCAGCGTAAGCCCACTGACGGCGGGCGCGCGGCGGCCGGCGTAACGCCAGCCCCACCCGCGTGCCCGCACGGCAGCACCGTTAGACGGCATGACTAGACCCGTTCAGCCTGCTCACGACCGGCCGCGAAGCGACTCAGCGCACCAGTCGCTGCGAGCCCACGAACGGCCAGAGTGCTGAGCAGTCCGGCGAGCAACATGCCGGAGACGATGGTCGAACTCAGGTAGATGGTCTTGAACATGGCATCGTTTGCCGCATAGTAGACGATGTTCTCGTTGATTCCGAGCGCAGCTCCTCCCGCCGCACCTGCCAGGATGGCAGCGAACATTCGCCAATTCGTATAGAGGAACACGGCGAACACCAGCTCGATGGCGGCGCCCTGGATGAGTCCGGAGACGATCGTGCCCCAGCCCCACTCTGTTCCGATGACCATCGACACGAAAGCGGCGACGAGCTCGGTAAACAGTGCGGCGCCCGGCTTACGCACAATCAGCGCGCCCAGAACTCCCGCGAACAGCCAGCCGCCGGCCAGGAGGCCGGAAAGCCCGGGCAGGAACGCAAGCGGAAGGCTGAGTGCATTCCAGGCGAGTCCCCACGCCCAGAAGATGACGCCAGCCGCCACCGCGACGACGCTCGCGACGACAATATCGACGACGCGCCACCGGTAGCGAGAACGGTTGGAAACGGATGTTGTTGCGGTCACTTTTCGTGCCCCTTTCAGTCAGTGAAATAGGCACGGGTTAGAGATGAGCTGCCTCCCTGCGCTGGCATTATCCAGATCAGGTTCGACGGTCGAAGCTTGGATCAGCTTCCTCTCAGCCCGGCTCACCGGACTCCCGTGTTCGTCTCAGAGTCTAACCCGAATCACGTCCGGATGTTGATTTCGGGTCACGCGTACGCAGGAGGGAAGCCGGGCCGAGCGCATTCCGGCCGAACTTCTCGCTGACTCCATCGACGGCCCTTTCGGCCTCACGCCAGCCCTCGTCGGTGTCCCATAGCCCCAGCTGGCCCGGCCCGTCATCCGTCAGCTGCTCCACTCTCACCCCAATCAGCCGAACACTTCTGTGGGCTCCGAGCGCCTCGTAGCTGGAACGCACTTCCTCGTAAATGCGCCGGGCCAGATCGGTCGGCTCGGCAAGCTTGCGTGACCGCGTGATCGTCGTGAAGTCGGCAAAGCGGAGCTTCAGCACCACGGTGTGGCCCGTGATGCCCGCCGCCCGAAGGCGAGCAGCCACTTGGGTGGACTGCCGCAACAATTCGCGCCTCAGAATGTCGGCATCCGTCACATCCGTGTCGAACGTGATCTCGTGACCGACGCTCTTCTCCTCGCTGCCGGTGGTGACCGCACGCGGGTCAATGCCGCGTGAAAGGTCGTGCAATTTGCGACCGGACGCGTCACCCACCGCGCGCTGCAGTACGGGTAGAGGGGTCGCGGCTATGTCTCCGATGGTGCGCAAACCGCGGGACGTGAGGGCCTCCTCCGTCACTCCCCCGACACCCCAGAGCGCGCCGACCGGAAGCGGATGCAGGAAGGCAAGGGTCTCCTGCTCGGGGATGACGAGCAGGCCGTCGGGCTTGGCCCGACCGGATGCGAGTTTCGCCACGAACTTGGTCGCAGCCGCCCCGACAGAACAGGTGAGCCGGGTCTCCTCATGTACCCGGGCCCGAATCTGGAGGGCGACCTCTGCGGGTGAGCCGATGAGCGAACGGGCACCAGAGACATCCAAGAATGCCTCGTCAATGCCGAGCCGCTCAACCAGCGGAGTCATCTCGTCGAAGATCGACATGACGCGCTTCGAGTAGTGCCGGTACTTGTCGAAGTGTGGCTCAAGCACCACCGCCTTCGGGCACAGACGCATGGCCTGACCGAGAGGCATGGCCGAGCGCACTCCGTACTTGCGCGCCGGATAGTTTGCTGCGGTCACTACAGATCGCAACGATTTTCCGGCCACGACGACGGGCCTATCGACCAACTCGGGATAGTCGAGCAGTTCCACCGAGGCGAAGAACGCATCCAGGTCGATATGCAGGATTGGGGCGGTGCTGCTGTCGACGGATGGCGCACTCACCCGCCGAGTACTGCCATCCTGTTTACTCACGCGTTCAGGCTAACCCGAGTCGCCGGCCGGGAATACTGGCGAAGTCCATGCGGTTGCATAGACTTATGACTACTCTCATTGATACCTACCCTGACTACACGACCGGAACCTGGAAACTCGACACCGCTCACTCAGAAGTCACCTTCTCCGTCAAACACCTGATGATCAGCAAGGTGCGCGGGTCGTTCGAAAAATTCGACGTGACTGTAGAAACCCACGAAGACCCGGCACTGAACACGGTTGAGGCCACCATCGACGTGGCCTCCGTGAACACCGGCAACGCTGACCGCGACAACCACCTGCGCACGAGCGACTTCTTCCAGGTCGACGAGCACCCCACCATGACGTTCCGCTCCACAGGCATCGCGCCGAACGGCGGAAAGTTCACCGTGGAGGGCGAGTTGACCCTGCGCGGCGTGACCAAGCCGATCACCCTTGATGGCGAGCTCGGCGGCGTCATCACTGACGGCTACGGCCAGAAGAAGGCTGCCGCAAGCGCCACCACCACCATCAACCGTCACGACTTCGGGGTCAGCTGGAACGCGGCCCTCGAAGCAGGCGGCGTCACCCTGGGCGACGACGTGAAAATCAACGTTGAGCTGCAGGTTGTGTTGCAGAAGTAACTGCGACAACGCCTCGCGATTCGTGTGGGCTACAGGCGGGCGGCAATCCACGGGTATGGATTGACCGGCCCGCTGCCTCCGGGATGAATCTCGAAGTGCAGGTGCGCCCCCTGCGCATTTCCTGTTGCGCCGACTGCACCCACCACCTGGCCGACGTCAACGGAATCGCCGGCCGAGACCGTCATGGTTCCCGGGGCGAGATGCGCGTAGATGCTCACGACTTTCTGCCCGTCGATGACATGAGTGAGGATGACGTGGTTGCCGAAAGCCCCGCTACCGGATGCCGACGCCACCACCCCTGCAGCCATGGCGTGCACCGGGGTTCCGTAGCCCGGGAAGATGTCTGCGCCGTTGTGCATTTTGCCTCCGCGCATGCCGAAGCCACTCGTGATTCCCGTCCCGGTGAGCAGTGGGTACTGCAGAGGCGGCGGAACCACCACGGTGTAACTGTCGCGCTCCACCGCGGGTGTGGCCACGCTCACCACTACGTTGAAAGACTGGTGCTGCGGCTCTGCAGCCTGAATCTCAGACTCGGCCATGGTGTTGGCGTATGCGGGGATTCCCGCGCTGAGCCCGCCCACAGCCGCTACAGCCACCACGCCGACGGTCACGTTGCGCCCCAACCGCTTCACCCAGGCCGCGTGGTCGAGGCGGCGCGCCAACGCCGGGGCGAGCAACTGGGCGCGGCCGGCCGGCTGCGATAAGAGTACGGATGTGGTGGGCACCGCTTCCGCGGGCGCACCGTCAATCTGTGGCGTGGCTGTGCCACGAGAGAAAAGGGGGAACAAGTTCTACTTCCAGGTCTTCGATCGCGCATGCTCCTACGCGCTTACGAGTAAGAGGGGTTGGGGGTGCGATCTACGGACGGCTTCCGGGTGCACAGCGGAGTTCTTCCGCCACGGCGCATCTCTTCCGGAAAAGGACCGACTCAGCCAACACGGGCATCCTCCGCGTTTGCTGGGAGCCCCTGAGCTAGATGCGCTCTGATCAGTAGTTTTCCAACGCTTTGGCGAGACGCGCAAGCATGCGGTTCGCCGTGTTCAGAGCATTCGTCAGACCAGTAGGCCGGGTGACACTACGCAATCACGTTGCGCTGCGCGCTAGAGAGGCTCGCGAACTCACCGACGACGTGGCCGGAACCGTCGGTTGCGCGATAACCCGCGCCCCACAACTTCTCGATGAGCCCGGCAAAGTTCGCTCCGCACTTGGCGACCCACAGGCCCGGCCCCACCTCGGTCCAGACCAGGTCGACGCTGCGCGTTGCTGGGGCTGATCTGTCAACTGCATTCGCGATAACAGTCATTGTGTCCTCCTCCACCCTGGCCTGGAACCTGCTTGCGGCCCGCCCGGCCCGATCCGGACGTTATCGAGAAGCTACCCCCAATCGGGGGGCCAAAACAAGTGTGAGGTAACTGAGAGTTTAATTCGCTGTGCCGGGGTATCGTGCGCCGCTAAGCCGAGTCAGTGTGAAAGGAGTGCGGCCATGTCACCCCAGGGAAAGAATTCACGTCTGAAAGATCCGGAGCTCTACGAGGAACTGCGCAACGACGGAGCGAGCAAGCAGAAGGCCGCTCGAATCTCCAATGCTGCAGCGGCCACAAGCAGGTCTGCTGTCGGCCGCACAGGCGGCAAGGCCGGCGACTACGACGACTGGACGGTCGCGGAGCTGAAGAAGAAGGCAAAGGAGATCGGGCTGACCGGGTACTCGAAGAAGAGGAAGTCAGAGCTGATTGCAGCGTTACGAAACAGCTAAACCGGAGAGCGGGGCAGCTAGGGCGGCCGCTGACACCGGACGAATTGTGCGGAAGAATGGCCTCGAAAGGGTCAACGATGACGCACCACGATCGCCAGTCCCGCCAGCAGGCGGAAGCGCTGCTGCAGCGTGCGTCTGACGATGCCGTCTGGCTCTCTGCCCTGCGTGACGCGTATCGGGGTCCCCACGATGTGCTGGATGCCCTGTGGTGGCAGGCGCGACCGCTCACGGTGGCGCCTTCAGGAACACCCTATCCGGGGGCTGACATCACACGTCTGCAGCGGGCCGTCTACTCGCGACCGACCGGAGACAACCCACAGCGAAGCGAAAGCGCACAGCAGCTTCGACAGCTACTGACGATCCTTGAGCAGGATGCAACCGTGCTGACCGAAGCCATTGCCGCTGCCAGCGCGGGCGAGAACCCGAACGACAGCCAGGCCGCCGAGACACCCTCGAGATTGAGCGCGCCCGCGACCGGGGTACTCGGTACGACAACAGACACCGCACTCGGGCTGCTCATCTTCGTTCCCACCATCCCGAGCGAAGACGCTGTCTTCACCGAGGCGCCGCCAGCAGCAGCGCTGCCCCCTCAGCCGGGCGAACGTGTACAGATGGAAATCGTTCCACTCAGCGCAGACGCCGAACTGTCCGACCCGATGGAGATTCTCAACCGTCCGATAGCCGAAGGTGACCGGCCGGCAGAAAGCTTAGAGCGCCAGCTTGAGGAGGGTTCCTATCGCAAGCTGCCCGACCTGATCGGCAACGTCAGCGTCTACCTCGCCCGAAGCGTAGAACCCGGGGGGATCTGCCTTTCCGTTGCGCGACGGGACGGCGGTGCGCTGAGCGGTTGCGTCTCAGACGACACGTTCGCACGCGATGGAATCAGCATCCGCGGATCGGAACGCTACGAGATCTGGCCGGGCGCCACCATCCTCAGCGAGTCATTCGCGCTCAGCCCGACCGGAGACTTCCAATACGAGGCAATTGTGCGCGCGCCCGTGCACACATCCGACCCTGCCGAAAGCAGCCCGACCTAGAACGTGGCGTCAAGCGCGGCCTTCAGGTCGGCAATCAGATCGTCTGTGTCTTCGAGGCCGACCGAGAAACGCAAGTGCCCGTAACGTCTGAACTCGTCGGGGTAGGCGGCGACGCGGGGCCCGGAACTGTCGACGTGCACGATGAGCGATTCGTCGTGCCCGAGCGAGACTGCCGACGTAATCACGCGCAGGTTGGAGACGAAACGGTTCTGAGCACCCTTGTCGCCGTCGACAGCGAACGCCATCATGCCGCCGAAGCCGCCATTCAGCTGCCGGGACGCAACGCCATGCTGCGGATGTGATGCCAGGCCCGGGTACGCGACATACGCAACGCGCGGGTCAGCTTCCAGAAACTGGGCGATCGCCTGCGCCGACGCGCAGTGCTGCCTGATGCGCAGCGGCAGGGTGACAGAACCCCGCATGACCAGCCAGGCGTTGAACGGGCTGATCACGCCCCCGACGTCCACCATCGCATCCAGCTTGATCTGGCGAATCAGCTCCGCAGCCCCGATCACCGCGCCCGCAATCGCATCACCGTGCCCGTTGATGTACTTGGTCAGGGAGTGGATGACCAGATCTGCCCCGTGCTCGATCGGGCGAAAGAGTGGCGGCGGCGTGAAAGTGTTGTCGATCGAAAGTAGCGCGCCGACCTCGTGGGCGATGCGGGCGATAGCCGCGACATCCGTCACCTTCGTAGTTGGGTTTGCAACAGTCTCGATGTGCACCAACCTGGTCTCCGGCCGCACAGCGGCGCGCACCGCGTCAAGGTCAGTTGCGTCGACAAATGTCGTCTGGATTCCGTACTTCTCCGGAAGCAATTCGGTGAAGAGCCGGAACACGGCCTCATACGTGACATCAGCCACCACAACGTGATCGCCAGCCTTCAACACGGTGAAGAACACCGCGTGGAGTGCCGCGACCCCGCTCGCCAGCACGACGGCGTCCTCCCCTCGCTCCAGCACCGCGAGCTTGCGCTGCAGGCCGAGCTGGTTGGTGCCGCTGTTGCGAGTGTAGAGCGGAACATCCGTGCCCGACCAGCTCAGCGTCGACGGGTCATCCGGCAGCGCATACGAGTTGGCCATCACGATCGGGGTTCGCAGCGCACCGGTGCCCGCGTCGATCGCGTTTCCGGCGTGAACCGCTTGCGTGTTGAATTTCAGGCCTGCGGGGTCGTGTTTATCGGGGCGCTCACTCATGCTTCCAACCTAAACCGCGAGCTTCCGACCTGAGCACAGGTTACGGATGCCTACGCTCACCGAACTCACACGCGGCATCAAGCTTGCGATGCCTACCGTGGAGCTATCTTCATAATCGATCAAGGGAGTGC
>SMFF01000154.1_pt1 | contig 13687 bp, 18 predicted proteins | sample 2456181 | NCBI WGS metagenome assembly SMFF01 (sample SAMN10132611, study PRJNA489261) | soil metagenome | isolation source: day120 antibiotic-loamy sand soil ammended with raw manure from dairy cow... | place: USA | collected 2015-04-01
CCAGGCAGGCTCGCCGCACAAGTCAACATAATCAGTACCCGCGCGAGCGCAAGCCGCAACCAGCTCCGAGCCATACAGCTGATAAGGCCCAACGGTGCTAATGACAACCCTCGCTCGCTTAACCAGCTCGCTTAAACTCGATGGATCCCTGGTATCTGCAAGCAGCAGCGGTATATCTGCCGACACTCCGATTTCCTCACGCACCATCTCTAATTTTTGTAGGTTGCGGCCTGCCATAGCCCAACACAAACCCTCATCGGCATAGGCTTGTGACAAGTATTGCGCAACCAAACGCCCGGTGTAGCCGGAAGCGCCAAAAACAATGATGTCAAACTCGGATTTCTGATGCATTTCCGACTCCTAAAAATAGTGCATTCGCAATTGATCGAACAATGTCTAACGAATATGTTGGCAGTTTTTCCAAACTAGAAGTCGCTGCATTTTCCATAACAGTGCCATTATTAGCTCTAAGCCTAGTCGGCTGCCGCCTTCTCAACCAGCCCTTCTCTAATGGCCCCCGGCAGTCAACTATTGCAGAGAGCATAGACAGGAATGATCAGGTAAGGAACAGCAGGCTTGCCCAGCGCTACTCGCGGTGAAGTACGGTTGTCGAGGGTATTAGAGCCACTGAACACCCATTGTATTTCGCCAGCGATGAGCAGCATGAAAAAGCATTCATCAGCAGTGGCTTCGGACACATCAGAGCGGGATGAACTGTAACCGCTGCCCGAGCCTTATAGCCAGCCTTTGCGCGCAACAAGATAGCGCGCAGTGTGACGCTAATAAAGGCTGCAGCCTGTCAGTCGTAACTCACCCTAAATGCGTCTGATGGCACTTTTTAAAACGGATAAGTGCTAGGCTAATTGCCTTAGGAGCCACGCGAGAAGCAGGTAAGGCCACACCTGTTTCTCGCGGCTTTTTGTATCTATAGCTTCTCGCTCTACTGCCCTGATTTGCTTGAACATCCACTCTGGTGATGATCAGGACTAATCACCTCCCGTATCTCACTCTGGCTCAGTAGACAGAACAGACAGCATAGCTCCTTCATGCCGGTCAAGAAGCAGATAGAGTGCTGCGTATGAGTGCTCCGCAGATTCCTTAATAATGCTCATCGCTACTGCAAACAATACGCTGTACACAGCAATGATGGCGCATCCAGCAATCAACACCCAGTTGATAATGCGGTGTTCGCCCCCTGGCACTTCGATAACACCATAATTGACGCCCAAATAAATCGCCGCGACAGACGTCAATACCGCTGCTATCCATGCCACACCAACCCAAAATCCAATCGCACCTTTACTCATGATTCCGCCCCATAAATATAAGCCGCGAAGCATATCAGATTGGTGTTGTCACTGCGGTGATGGGTATTGCATGAGCCACAGCCTCAAATATTCGATTGACTGACGACTGAGAACCACTAGCACTACCGAAAAAGCCGTAAAACCTTACTGGATTATAGGAAGGGCAGTCACTGCTCAACGGCAAAGCTGGGCTTGCTGATAGCGGCAGCCAACAAGATATCAGCAACCGCCCCACGTGCTCCGACGCTAACGATTCTGAAAGGAAGAAAGGGTTACAAAAAAGCCTGGGTTACTCGAAAAGTCACCAAGGATAAACAACAAAGCCACCCGAAGGTGGCTAAGTCATTGATAATATTGGTCGGGACGGAGTGATTCGAACACTCGACCCCTTGAACCCCATGCGCTTTTTCTATGGATCTCCATAGACTCCGATGGACAGCTATGGATCGCCAACAACCTTGTAATAACAAGGCTTACAGAGCTGCTTATAGTCTATTAGAGTCCATCATCGTCCACCACCAGCCAAGCTGTCCGGTGGGGTAAAAGTGGGGTAAAATTCAAAGTCACCGTTTATTGCAAGGGGTAGGAATTGTCCAAACTAACCGTTAAACAGCTAGAGGCACTTACCCCTGAAGATGATGGGAAAATCTATTTGCCGGATCATCAGCACATCTTGACGCTGGTAATAACGGCGGTTGCCACGGCGCTTGATAGGCGACAGCTGAGGGAACTCTTGCTCCCAGTAACGCAACACGTGCGGTTTTACACCGCACAGTTCGCTAACTTCGCCAATGGTAAAGTATCGCTTTCCGGGGATGGCGGGTAGTTCGTTATTATGGCTGGGTTCCAACATAGGCTTCTACTCGCGCCTTAAGTTTCTGGCCGGGGCGAAAGGTAACGACGCGCCGGGCGGTAATAGGTATTTCTTCGCCGGTTTTAGGATTACGACCAGGGCGCTGGCGTTTATCGCGCAGATCAAAATTGCCGAATCCGGACAATTTAACCTGCTCGTTATTTTCCAGCGCGTTGCGGATCTCTTCAAAAAACAGTTCAACAAGCTCCTTAGCTTCACGCTTGTTGAAACCAAGTTCGTCGTAAAGACGTTCCGCCATTTCTGCTTTTGTCAGAGCCCCCATCGTAAAATCCTATTTCCTTAATGTGGCGTTAAACCGCTGCTCGAGTGCTCCGAGCACCTTTTCCATAATTGCGTTAACTTCATCGTCAGTAAGAGTGCGCGATGCATGCTGCAAGGTCAAGCCAATTGCAAGGCTTTTGCTATGCGGATCAATGCCTTTCCCCGAATATACGTCAAATAACCTTACTTGCTTGAGGAAGTCACCCGCCTGACTGCGAATCTCTGCCAACAGGTCGCCCGCTACCACCGCCTGCTCAACCACCACAGCGATATCACGGCGTACTTCCGGGTACTTAGACAGCGGCGTGAATTGTGGCAGACAACCTTCCGTTATAGCTTCCAGTCGCAACTCAAACAAAAAAACTGGACCGTGCAGATCCAGCGTGTCAACCAGCTGCGGGTGCATTGCACCAATCCAGCCGACTGGCTCACCATTACGCAGTATGCGGGCACTTTGACCGGGGTGCAAAGCCGGATGTTCTGCTGCACTAAAGCTGTATTGCTCCAGCGCTCCGCCCTGCCCCAGAATTGCTTCGACATCACCTTTGACGTCGTGGAAGTCCAGCAACTCGCTGCCGTGGGCCCAACCTTCGGGCAGCCTTAAACCCGCTGCAACCCCTGACAGCATAGGCTCTTGTAACAGCTCACCATTTGCTTGCGGGACAAAGCGCAAACCGCTTTCAAACAAACGGACCCGCTGCTGCTGGCGGTTCTGGTTGTACTCTACTGCTTTACTGAGGCCCGGCCACAAGGATGTGCGCATGACCGCCATATCGCTGGAAATTGGATTGGCCAACGCTAGCGGCTCAATCAGCGGATCAAACAGCTTATTTAAACCCGGCTCAACAAAGCTGTAAGTAACGGCCTCTTGGTAACCCCGGGCAACCAGCAGTCGACGCAGCACTGGCAGCTCACCCTGGGTCTCCGGCTTGGCCGTCAAAGTCAGCGCAGCAGTAGGCGCGCTGACCGGTAAACGGTTATAGCCATATAGGCGAGCCAGCTCTTCGATCAAATCAACTTCTAAAGTGATGTCGAATCTATGGCTAGGTACATCAACGCGCCAGACACCATCGCCCTCAGCGGTAACTTGCAGCTCGAGTCCTCGCAGATAAGCTTCGATCTGCTCAGGCGCTATGTCCAAGCCGAGCATCTGACTAACGCGCTCGTTACGCAAAATAATACTGGCGAGCTGCGGCAAACGCTGCTCGTCGACAGCTTCAGTAACCGGTCCCGGCTCGCCACCAACAATCTCAAGGATTAATGCAGTCGCGCGCTCTATGGCGGCACGTTGCAGCTGCCAGTCAACGCCACGCTCATAGCGGTGAGAGGCATCAGTGTGCAGGCCATAGTTGCGCGCTTTACCGGCAATAGCGATATTGTCAAAAAAGGCACTCTCAAGGAACAAGTCGGTAGTGTGCTCACTAACACCGCTATGTTCGCCCCCCATAACTCCAGCCATGGCCAGCGGGCGCTCATGGTCGGCAATGACTAGGGTATCTGCGCGCAGGGTCATTTCCTGGCCGTCCAGCAACACCAGCTTCTCGCCTTCTTCGGCCATGCGTACGCGAATACCACCACGTACTTGTGCTAGGTCAAAGGCATGTAATGGTTGACCCAGTTCCAACATCACGTAGTTAGTGATATCCACTACAGGATCAATGCTGCGCACGTCACTGCGGCGCAAGCGTTCAACCATCCACAACGGCGTAGGGCGAGACAAGTCAACGTTACGCACAACGCGGCCCAGATAGCGCGGGCATGCGACAGGTGCCAGCAGCTCAATGGGGCGGACCTCATCATTCACTGGTGTAACCGTAACGACTTCAGGACGGTTAACCGCTACACCGTAGTTAGCAGCGACTTCACGAGCCAAACCGGCGATCGACAGACAGTCACCCCGGTTGGGTGTCAGATCCACTTCGATGATGGCGTCATCCAGATGCAGGTACTCACGTATGCACTGGCCCACAGGCGCATCGCTGGCCAGCTCGAATAGGCCGTCATGATCATCCGACAGTTTCAGCTCAGCAGCTGAGCACAGCATACCAAAGGACTCGACACCGCGAAGCTTAGCTTTTTTGATTTTGAAGTCGCCATCAAGCACAGCGCCGACCATAGCAAAAGGCACCTTGATGCCAACGCGGGCATTGGGTGCCCCGCACACAACCTGAAACTCCTCGCTACCGTTGGTCACGCTACAAACGCGCAACTTGTCAGCATCGGGGTGCTGTTCGGCACTAAGAATCTCACCAATAACTACGCCGCTGAACTGCCCCGCGGCGGGCGTCACGCTATCGACTTCGAGACCGGTCATGGACAGGCGGGCGACTAGGTCGTCACGGGATACTTGCGGGTTCGCCCAGCTGCGCAGCCACTGTTCACTGAATTTCATGTTCTATTCCTGCTTGAAAATAAGTGCGGTTACGTCGTTCAGCGAAACTGCGCGAGGAAGCGCAAATCGTTGTCGAAGAACAGGCGCAAGTCATTGACGCCGTAACGCAACATGGCCAAACGTTCAACGCCCATGCCGAAGGCAAAGCCCTGATAGACCTCAGGATCGATTCCTGCTGAGCGGAACACATTCGGGTGCACCATTCCGCATCCCATAACTTCCAGCCAACCGGTTTGCTTACAGACTCGACAGCCAGCACCGCTACACATCACACACTGAATATCGACTTCAGCCGAAGGTTCGGTGAACGGGAAGAAGGATGGTCGGAAACGCACCTCCAGCTGCTTCTCGAAGAACACTCGAAGAAACTCTTCAATAGTCCCTTTAAGATCAGCAAAGCTGACCTTGCGATCAACTAGCAGGCCTTCGACCTGATGGAACATAGGTGAGTGCGTCAAGTCAGAATCGCAGCGATAAACCCGGCCCGGACAGACGATACGGATCGGCGGTTCCTGGCTTTCCATGACTCTCACCTGTACCGGTGAAGTATGGGTGCGCAATAACGTATTGGCGTTGAAATAAAAAGTATCGTGCATAGCACGCGCCGGGTGATGCCCCGGAATATTTAGCGCCTCGAAGTTGTGATAGTCGTCTTCAACTTCAGGCCCCTGCGCAACGGCAAAGCCGATATGAGCAAAAAAATCTTCAATTCGCTCCATGGTACGAGTAACCGGATGCAGGCCGCCACTGAGCTGGCCACGGCCAGGCAGGGTTACATCGATCCGCTCTGCCGCTAACTTGGCATTCATCGCCGCGGCTTCCATATCAGCCTTACGCGCATTGAGCTCAGTCTGAACCTGCTCTTTAGCCTCGTTAATTATGGCACCCACTTTAGGGCGCTCTTCGGCTGGCATGTTGCCCAAGGTTTTCATCACCTGGGTAAGTTCGCCTTTCTTGCCAAGGAACTGGACTCGAATCTGTTCCAGTGCGTTGACGTCAGCCGCCTGCCTGACGGCTTCCAGTGCCGTGGAGACCAGGGCGTCTAGGTTTTCCATTTATCACTCCAGAAACAAAAATAGGGGAAGAGCTATGAGGCTCTTCCCCTATTAATGACGTTGCCAGCCAGCGCGAGCGCCGGTGATTGTCGTAACGAGGGCTTAAGCCAGGCTAGCCTTTGCTTTTTCGACAATCGCAGCAAACGCCGCTTTTTCGTTCACAGCCAGATCGGCCAGAACTTTACGGTCGATTTCGATGGACGCTTTCTTCAAACCGGAGATCAAACGGCTGTACGACATACCGTTCATGCGAGCACCAGCGTTGATACGAGCAATCCACAGAGCACGGAACTGACGCTTGCGCTGCTTGCGGTCACGATAGGCATACTGACCAGCCTTAATGACCGCCTGCTTGGCAACCCGGAATACACGCGAACGCGCACCGTAGTAACCTTTGGCGAGTTTCAGAATTTTCTTGTGACGCTTACGCGCCATTACACCACGCTTAACACGAGCCATTCTTTAAATCCTCAACCTTGATTAACGGAGGCGCAACATGCGTTCAACTGCTGGAACATCGGCAGCATTAAGCTGTGATGTGCCACGCAATTGGCGCTTACGCTTGGTGGTCATCTTGGTCAGGATGTGGCTCTTGAAAGCATGCTTATGCTTGATACCACTACCAGTCACTTTAAAGCGCTTGGCAGCAGCACTTTTGGTCTTCATTTTTACTTTTGCCACGTTCAGTACTCCAAACAGAGTTAATAAGATAATCACAAGGCCTGGCGTTGCCCTGGAGATTACTTTTTCTTCTTGGGTGCAATGACCATCATCAGTTGCCGACCTTCCATTTTCGGATACTGTTCAACGGTACCGTATTCAAGCAAGTCAGTTTCGACGCGCTTCAACAGTTCCATGCCCAGTTCCTGGTGGGCCATTTCCCGGCCGCGGAATCGTAATGATACCTTAGCTTTGTCACCCTCACTGAGGAAGCGTATAAGGTTGCGAAGCTTGACCTTATAGTCTCCATCTTCCGTCCCTGGACGAAACTTTACTTCTTTAATCTGAATCTGTTTCTGGTTCTTACGCGCAGCAGCCTGTTGTTTCTTCTTTTCGAAGATATGCTTGCCGTAATCCATAACTCGGCATACAGGCGGCTCTGCGTCGGGGGAGATTTCAACCAGGTCGAGCTTGGCCTCCTCTGCGGCAGCCAGGGCTTCCTGAATGGACACGATACCGATTTGTTCACCTTCGGCGCCAATCAGGCGCACTTCGAGCGCCGTGATATTCTCGTTGATCGGCGGGCGTTGTGCGGCTCTTTTGTCTTGTCTCATCTCGCGTTTAATCTTTATTGCTCCGAATTCGGGCGGCCTCGTTGTGCAACGGCGCGGGCAAGGTGCTCTGAGAACTCGGTAATTGTCATAATACCCAGGTCTTTACCCTCCCGCGTGCGCACGGCCACAGTGTGCGATTCAACTTCCCGGTCGCCGATTACCAGCAGATAGGGAGTTTTTTGCAAAGTATGCTCACGGATTTTAAAGCCGATCTTCTCGTTTCTCAAGTCCGTAACGACACGATAATCCATTTCATTGAGTGTTTTCTCGACTTCTTTACAGAAATCGACCTGATTATCGGTAATATTTAGAATTGCCACCTGTGTGGGTGCTAACCAAGCAGGAAAATCACCAGCGTAGTGCTCAATCAGAATACCGATAAAACGCTCAAACGAACCAAGAATAGCACGATGCAGCATAACGGGTGCCTGGCGCGAACCATCTTCGGCTACATATTGTGCGCCGAGACGCCCTGGCAACATAAAATCTAGCTGCAAAGTACCGCACTGCCAGACACGCCCAAGACAATCGCGCAAAGAAAACTCGATCTTAGGGCCATAAAAAGCACCTTCGCCTGGCTGCAATGTCCACTTCAGACCTGCCTCATCCAATGCGGCCTGCAAGCCCTTCTCTGCCTGATCCCAGGAGGCATCATCACCCATACGATCTTCAGGGCGCGTCGACAGCTTGAGCTCAACATCATCAAAGCCGAAGTCACGATAAACTTGCAGGGTCAGGGCAATAAAATCTGACGCCTCTGCCTTTACCTGCTCGTCGGTACAGAAGATATGCGCATCATCCTGAGTAAACCCACGTACGCGCATCAAACCGTGCAGTGAACCGGAGGGCTCATTACGGTGACAAGAACCGAACTCTGCCAAACGCAATGGCAATTCACGGTAACTTTTCAGTCCCTGATTAAATACCTGAACATGGCACGGGCAGTTCATCGGCTTGATCGCATAGTCGCGACTTTCCGATTCAGTGGTGAACATGTTGGCCGAGTAGTGCTCCCAATGTCCGGAGCGCTCCCACAGCACTCGATCAACTACCTGCGGCGTGCGTATCTCTTGATAATCCGCATTTCGCTGAATCTTGCGCATATATTGTTCAAGAATCTGGTAAACGGTCCAGCCATTCGGGTGCCAGAACACCATGCCGGGCGCTTCTTCCTGAGTATGAAACAGGCCCAAGCGTTTGCCGATCCGGCGGTGATCACGTTTCTCTGCTTCTTCAATACGGAGGATGTAGGCCGACAGCTGTTTTTTATCCGCCCAGGCCGTACCGTAAATGCGTTGCAACTGCTCATTCTTAGCATCGCCACGCCAATAGGCGCCGGAAATGCGCGTCAGCTGAAACGCTTTGAGAAAGCGGGTATTAGGTACGTGCGGGCCGCGACACATGTCGACGTATTCTTCATGGAAGTACAACCCCATGGCCTGCTCGTCTGGCATATCTTCAATCAAGCGCAGCTTGTAATCTTCGCCACGCGCCTGAAACAGCTCAATCACCTCCGCTCGCGGCGTGACCTTCTTAATCACGTCGTATTCGGTAGCAATGAGTTCCCCCATGCGCTTTTCGATTGCTGCCATATCGTCGGGGGTAAAGCCACGTTCATAGGCGATGTCGTAGTAAAAGCCATCATCAATCACTGGCCCAATGACCATCCGCGCAGTTGGGTACAGCTGCTTAACCGCGTGTCCGACCAGGTGCGCACAGGAGTGGCGGATAATTTCCAGCCCTTCCTCATCCTTGGGAGTAATGATCTGTAAAGCAGCGTCTTGCTCGATGAGCTCACAGGCATCGACCAGGCGGCCATCAAGCTTACCTGCCACAGTGGCCTTAGCTAAGCCAGCGCCAATCGACAAGGCGACTTCGGCAACGGTTACGGGATGATCAAAAGTACGCTGACTGCCGTCAGGAAGAGTAATAACAGGCATGTGCTGCTCCTTCTCAGTGGTGACCGCTACGCAAGGCCACATGATGGAAATGTCCGCGTAAGGTTTACTGTAGCTGCCCCGTGCTGGCTTGCGTGCCGCTAGGTTCAGTCAATGCACAATAATCCTGCCGACTGTAAACAAAAAAGCCCGACCACAAATGGCCGGGCTTTAATTTGGTAGGCACGAGTGGATTCGAACCAGCGACCCCCACCATGTCAAGGTGGCTGCCGGATTTGGCTAACTACTTGATAATCATGGAAAAGCCCGACTTTATGAGTGCGGGAAAGGGCGGAGTGTATCATATAACAATCAACAACTTATACCCTGTATTTTCTTACAGTGTTTAACATCCATCTCTGCCCGTCCGGGTACTCCCATGCGCCCGGACGGGAAAAGCACTCTTTTATCGCATGCACCGCATCCAGGAAATCGAACACTTTAGCTAGCCTTAATAGGAATGACTCTCTCTGGCTTCTTTGACTCCGGCCTCTTTGGCAGCTGTACAGTTAGCACTCCGCGCTGAAAGCGAGCCTCTATTTTTTCCGGATCGACACCCTCAGGCAAACCAAAGGTGCGATGAAACGAGCCGTAATGACGCTCAGATAAATAGAGGCCTTTTTTGACCTCCTCTCGCTCCCCTCTTTTTTCACCTTGTATTACGAGGTTTCCGTTGCTCACTTTCACCTCAATATCTTTCCCGTCTAACCCAGGCAGTTCTGCGGTAAGCTCAAAAACATCATCATTTTCTATGATATCAACGGCCGGGCTTCCGCTAAATGTCAGATCTCGCAGAAAAAAAGGTTCTAGATCAAAAGGGGATCTGCGTGAAAAAGGAAAGTGCCAGTCGCGGTCAAAGTCTTCAAACAAACGATTAATCTGACTGCGCAGGCCTTCGACAGGATGAAGCTTACGAGATGAACTGGTATCGGATTTAACAGGCTGCTTGCCTTGATTATTTTCCATGACACTCTCCTCACATTGGTTTTCAATAGTCGGAGAATTAATAGTAGTAGGAGGCATGGATTAGCGGTAGGTACAGGCGCGAATTGCCGACCTATGGTGCAACGACCAACTGCACCCATTCCTGTAGCCCCCGCAGTTTCACCTGGCACTCATCCGCCCGCCCAGCTACTCCGAAAACACCTGCAGCAGTTGCTGGGTGTAAGTCTGCTCTGGCTCCGACTTCATCATCCATGCTGGCGGCGCCTGCAGTGGTGGACATTGATGAGCAACTAGAAGGGTCGACACGGACTGACAGCCGCTCGCGAGCAGTAGCGAGCTCATCAGTAATACGACGGTTTTCAGTGCGGGCATTTTGCAGCTCTCCATAATATTGTTTGTCGGCGATCTGAATCACGGCGCTTCGAGGAATAGGCTGGCCGCTTGCAGTGCATCCCGCTAGAGCAGCAACCATGAGCAATATAGCTACTAATCGAAACATGGCTTTCTCTCCTTGAAAAAGCGCCAGCATACCAAAGCGCCAGCACAGATAGACTGCCCGGAACAGATACTTTTCAATTGGCAGTTGAATTGTGTACCTTTTTAGGTACACTTTAGGCATGAGCGAAAACCCACAAATACTAAGCGTTCGTTTCTTTTGCACCGAAGCAGGTAACGAGCCTGTTCGTGAGTGGCTGAGCGACCTTCCGCGCGACCACAAGAGAGCAATAGGAGCCGATATCAAAACGGTTCAGATTGGCTGGCCAATAGGCATGCCAGTTGTCCGAAAGCTTGAGAAAGACTTGTGGGAAGTCAGGATAAACCTTGGCGACACGATAGCTCGCGTGCTCTTCACTGTGGATGGGAGCGTTATGGTTCTACTCCACGGATTCATCAAGAAGAGCCAGAAAACACCAGCGTCTGATTTGGCAACCGCCAAGCAGCGCAAAGTAGCACTAGAGAGGTACAAATAATGAACCAGCATATTGGCTCCGATTTCGACGATTTCCTTGTAGAGCAAGACCTCGCAGAGGAGGTTTCTGCTGCCGCGCTCAAGCACGTCATCGCATGGCAAATCAGCGAGGCTATGAGACTCCAAAAAGTAAGCAAAAAAACTTTGGCTGAGCGCATGCACACTAGCCGGACCGCAGTAGATCGTGCTCTGGATCAGAACGACCCTGGGATGACACTCGCCACCCTGGCTAGTGCTGCTAGAGCGCTCAACCAACGCGTAGAAGTTCGACTGGTGCCTGAGCATGAGGCCCACGCATAACCCTTGCTCTGAAAACATCCAGGCAACTAAATAGGGGATAGCATGAAAATCATCAGCGCTAATCAAAAAACACTGAAAGAACTGGGTATCCGGCCTTTTGATGTGACTGACTACCTGCAAACCGATGAAGACATCGCCGAGTACCTAGGCATGCACCCAGTCAGCGACAGCTCCTCTTCACATATAACCTCGTCAGAATGCAAGAACCCAGCCTCTGCTGGGTTTTAATTCACTGCCGAGTGATCAACTGAACATGCTTGAAATCGCGGCAGCAGCTCCTGCCTTAATGGTCTCACAGGTCAAGTCCAACCCTTTCTCCTTTATTAGTGACTTGGTTTTATTCCAGACCGTTTCGCCCCTGATCTGCTCAATGAAATCATGGCCCTTTGGGGTAATTCCTGTGACAACAACCACGCCCCCACCATGCGAATATGTGCTTCTGCTGCCATTAATTAATCCCCCTTGAATCATCTGATCCAAGTGGTAATAAACTCTATCCGGCGAATCAACACCTATATCCTCGCTCAGCAAGTGCTGGCTTCCCGACTCCTCAATGAAAATTAAAAGACGTCTAATAAGCTCCCAATCTCTTTTCATGAAGCCCTCCGTAAAACGTGCCCCACACGGCAAGCTCCAAGCTCTACAGCCCATGATCCATCGAGAGGAATCAACAAGCCGAGACTTTGACCTTGCGGATCTATCAGCATTTCATCGCGCACAGTACCATCAACCAGATATCCAAGCGGTGTATGGCTACCTCTATTCTTACAAACCACCCAACGACCTGCCATGTAATCATTAGTCACAGCTGCTTACCTCTTGTTCTTATCAAGTGATGGCTATATGCCAAGCATCGAAGGTAGCAACTTTTATTAATACTTCATATCGGTTCCTGCTAGTGCGCTACAAGCTCAACTCACCCCATCCGCTTCGGCTTGGGTGCACCCGCTTTAGATTGCGCTCTTTGCTGTGCTGCCTCAGCCTCGATTGAGTGAGCCTCAAGCATTGCGTCATCCATTCGCGCCAGCATGTCGATCTCAGCTGGAGTGATGGATATTTTCATTCGCCTGGCCCATACATCGATCTCTGAGAAGCTGAGTGGCTGCAGGCCTGAGTCCGTGTATCCACCTAGAGATTGAGATGGGTCCTGACTTGCGCCAGCTAGTGGTGGAATGCCTTGCTGAACCCACCCTGAGCCCCTTCCTGATCTGCTACCGCCCTGCCCGTCGCTGGCGAGATCAGATGGACGCCAAGCTGCATTGGTCAGCCGTGACCGAAGACTATCTGACCAAGCAGTTCAGAACTGCGCGGGACAAATGCAAGGCATATGACCATATCCCAGCAGTCGCCCGACCGACCTTTCATGAGCTGCGTGCATTAGGCGCATGGATGTACCAGAAGCAAGGGATAGATCAGAGCTATATCCAGGCACTGATGGGGCATGCAACGGAGGAAATGACGGAGTACTACCAGGACGGGCATGAGGAAAAAGGACTGGTCTACCAGCGAGTGCAGGCTGGCCTAAAACTCTAGATCTGGAGATCGTTTTCCCAAAGTATTCCCAATCTATTCCCAAACAAAAAAGGGCAACCCTTTCGGATTGCCCTCTACCGCCCGCGCAATGCGGGTTTGTTTGGTAGGCACGAGTGGATTCGAACCACCGACCCCCACCATGTCAAGGTGGTGCTCTAACCAACTGAGCTACGTGCCTGCAATGGAGGCGAACTATACGCAGCGTCTCCGCATCCGTCAACCACTAAGCATATGAATATCTGCAAAAAGTCGGTTTATTTACATACATTTAACAGTAGCAGCCCCAGACAGGTGCTACTTCCACTCATGACCAGCATTTTAGCTATTCATTAGTCGCTCGCGTAGCTGCTGTATTTCGTCACGCAGATTGGCGGCCGCTTCAAACTCCAGGTCTCGGGCATGCTGATACATCTGCTCTTCCAGCTTAGTAATCCGCTTAGAGATCTCAGCAGGCGTACGTAGCGCTGCACGGCCATACTCGGCAGCATCTTCGGCGGCCTTGAGCTGCCGACGCTTATTAGAGCGGCTACCAGGTACCACCGCCCCTTCGAGGATATCCTGCACACTTTTAATAATCCCTTGCGGGACGATACCGTGCTCTTCGTTGAAGGCAATCTGCTTGGTTCGCCGGCGATCGGTTTCACTGATTGCACGCTCCATCGAACCGGTCATACGGTCGGCATAAAGGATCGCCTTACCGTTCAGATTGCGCGCCGCCCGACCTATGGTCTGAATCAATGAGCGCTCTGAGCGCAGAAAGCCTTCCTTGTCGGCATCTAATATAGCCACAAGAGAAACCTCAGGCATATCAAGTCCTTCGCGCAACAAGTTAATCCCCA
>SMFF01000231.1_pt1 | contig 13677 bp, 18 predicted proteins | sample 2456181 | NCBI WGS metagenome assembly SMFF01 (sample SAMN10132611, study PRJNA489261) | soil metagenome | isolation source: day120 antibiotic-loamy sand soil ammended with raw manure from dairy cow... | place: USA | collected 2015-04-01
CTCGCCCTTCTCCTTGGGCATGACGCACCTCCCTGCGCTCTCGCATCCGCTGCCCGCCGACGCAGGCAGCCGTTCAGTCTATCCGCCAAACGCTGCAGCGCTTCGCGTCGGGCGGCAGACATCACCGGCGCACGCAGGCAAACGCTACAGCGTTCGACCCCTCACGCCTTGAGGTAGCGACGGATGGCGACGCTCGCCGAGAGCGCGGCCAGCAGGGCTCCGACGCCGATCAGGATCGGCGCCACGAGGTAGGCCTCACCCAAGCCGATGAAGGTGTATTCGGAGACGCGCTCAGCGAGGTAGCCGTTCACGAAGAAGTGCACGATCGCGATGACCGCTCCACTCGCGAGCACCGAGCCGATGAGCGAAGCGAGCACCCCCTCCAAGATGAACGGCGTTTCGATGAACCGGTTCGACGCGCCCACGAGCCGCATGATCGCCAGTTCGCGGCGGCGCGAGAACGCCGACAGTCGGATCGTGGTCGAGATGAGCAGCACCGTCGAAGATCGGCTGCAGCAGCGCGCGCTCATCGCGCACGTCGTCGACGCCCGGCATGCCGCTCACCGAGTCGATGATGATGTCGGAGTCATCGGGGTTGCTGAGCTTGATGCGGAAGTCGGCCGCGATCGAGTCGATCGTCGCGATCTCGACGATCGACGACCCCGCGAACTCCTCCTGGAACCGGGCGAAGGCATCCTCCCGCGTCTCGAACGTGACCTTCTCGACGAACTGCCCCAGCGTGTCGCCCTCGAGCTGGGCGGCGACCGCGTCGATCTGCTCCTGCGTGGCGTCCGCTCCATTGCAGTTGGGGATCACCTCGATGCACATGAACACCGTGACCTCGGCGCGGTCGTACCAATACCCCTTCATCTCGCCGATCTGCAGCTGCAGCAGGATCGCGCTGCCGAAGAAGGTGAGCGAGATGAACGTGACGAGCACGACCGAGACGACCATCGAGAGGTTGCGGCGGAAGCCCTGACCGACCTCCGACAGGATGAGCCCGAGCCTCATGCCTCGCCTCCCGGCTCGACGAGCGGCGGCGGTACGGGCGGTGCGGATGCCGTGTTCGGCGCGGGCGCGGGCGGCTCGGATGCGGGCCGCTGCTTGGGCACGTAGAACGACGCCGTCTGCGGGGCGGCGGGGGCCGAGATCGGGGCCGCCGCGGTGAGCGCCGCAGCGGTGACCGGCGGAACCGAGGCGGGCGCGGCATCCGCGGCGTTCACGGCGTGCACCTGCTGCCGCTCGCCGATGCTGAAGTCCTGCACGGGGATCGCCTGGGTCTGGTAGCCGCCCTGGCGCTCGTCGCGCACGACCTGGCCCGAGATGAGCTCGATGACGCGGCGCTTCATCGTGTCGACGATGCCCGAATCGTGGGTGGCCATGAGCACGGTCGTGCCGTTGGCGTTGATCGTGGAGAGCAGCGTCATGATGCCGGCGCTCGTTGCGGGGTCGAGGTTGCCGGTGGGCTCGTCGGCCAGCAGGATCGCGGGCTTGTTGACGATGGCGCGCGCGATCGCGACGCGCTGCTGCTCGCCGCCCGAGAGCTCATGCGGGAAGCGGCCCGCCTTGCCGGCGAGGCCGACCATCTTGAGCACGTCGGGCACCGCCTCCTGGATGAAGCCCTTCGACTTGCCGATCACCTGGAGGGTGAAGGCGACGTTGTCGAAGACCGTCTTGGCCGGCAGCAGGCGGAAGTCCTGGAACACGACGCCGAGGCTGCGACGGAAGTAGGGCACCTTGCGGTTGGCGAGCGTCGTGAGGTCGTGGCCGAGCACGTGGATCTTGCCCTTGGTGGGCCGCTCCTCTTTGAGGATCAGCCGCAGGAAGCGACACTCCCCCCGTTCGGGATCGGGTGGTGGCGGCAAACGCTACAGCGTTGACCGTCGCGCGCCAGCGATCACGGGCGCGCACCGCCAACCGCTACAGCGTTTGACGGGAGACGGACGGGGCCGCGAGGGCTCAGGCGTCGTGGTCGGACTTGCGCCAGCGGATGCCGGCCGCGATGAAGCCGTCGAGCTCGCCGTCGAAGACGGTCGCCGGGTTGCCGACCTCGTAGCCCGTGCGCAGATCCTTGACGAGCTGTTGACCGTAGAGGAAGTACGAGCGCATCTGGTCGCCCCAGCTCGCGGTGATGGTGCCGGCGAGCTCCTTCTTCTTGGCCGCCTCCTTCTCCTTCTGCAGCAGCAGCAGTCGGGTCTGCAGCACGCGCATGGCGGCCGCGCGGTTCTGGATCTGCGACTTCTCGTTCTGCATCGACACCACGATGCCGGTGGGGATGTGGGTGATGCGCACCGCGGAGTCGGTCGTGTTGACGCTCTGCCCGCCGGGGCCCGAGGAGCGGAAGACGTCGACGCGGATGTCGTTCTCGGGGATCTCGACCTCCACGGCCTCCTCCATGACGGGGATCACCTCGACCGCCGCGAAGCTCGTCTGGCGCTTGTCGGCCGAGCCGAACGGGCTGATGCGCGCGAGTCGGTGCGTGCCCGCCTCGATCGAAAGCGTGCCGTAGGCATACGGGGCGTCGACTTCGAAGGTGGCCGACTTGATGCCGGCGCCCTCCGCGTACGAGGTGTCCATGACCTTCACGGGGTAGCCGTGACGCTCGGCCCAGCGCAGGTACATGCGCAGGAGCATCTCGGCGAAGTCGGTGGCATCGTCGCCGCCCGCACCGGAGCGGATGGTGACCACGGCCGAGCGGTCGTCGTACTCGCCGTCGAGCAGGGTCTGCACCTCGAGGTCGCCGATGGTCTTCTTGAGCGCCTCGTACTCGGCCTGGGCCTCGGCGCCGGTCTCGGCGTCGTCGGCTTCTCGGGCGAGCTCGACGAGCACGTCGAGGTCGTCGAGGCGGCGCTCGACGGCGGTCACCCGCGCGAGTTCGGACTGGCGGTGGCTGAGGGCGCTCGTGACCTTCTGCGCCGCCTCCGGGTCGTCCCACAGGTCAGGGGCGCCCGCCTTCTCGGACAGTTCGGCGATCTGCGCCTGCAGCTGCTCCACCCCCACGACGGCGCGGATGTCATCGAAGGTGTGGCGCAGGGCGGCGAGTTGGCCGGGAAGGTCGTCGAGCATGGCGGTATCAGCCTAGACGCTGACGGCCGCCGCACCGGGGTAGCGTTGACGGCGCCATGACTGCCGAACCCGCCGAACGCTTCCCGTGGCGGCAGATCGTGGTGGCGGCCTTCCTGCCGACGATCCTGTTCTCGATCGGCGAGGGCGCGATCATTCCGATCATCCCGGTGGTCGCCAACGGACTCGGGGCCGACATCGCCGGCGCCGCCCTCGTGTCGGCCATGATCGTGGTCGGCGAGCTGCTCGGCGACATCCCCGCGGGCGCCCTCGTGGCGCGGATCGGCGAGCGCACCGCGATGATCGGCGCCTCGGTGCTGTCGATCGTCGGCGTGCTGATCTCGGTGCTCGCGCCCAACCCGTGGGTGCTGGGGCTCGGCATCCTGCTCATCGGCATCGCGACGGCCGTGTTCGCCCTCGCGCGCCACGCCTTCATGACGAGCTTCGTGCCGCCGGTCTACCGCGCGCGGGCGCTCTCGACGCTCGGGGGCACCTTCCGATTCGGCTACCTCGTGGGCCCTTTCGTGACGGCGGGCGTCATCCAGGCCACCGGCTCGGCGGCGAACGCCTTCTGGATCCACCTCGCCGCGTGCCTCGCCGCCATCATCGTGCTCATCGCGCTGCACGACCCGGAGGATGCCGTGACCACGCGCCCGGGGCCCGCGGCACGCGAAGCGGAGGCGGCGGATCGCGGCCTGTTCCGCACGATCACGGCCAACCGGCGCGTGCTCGCGACACTCGGCACGGGCTCGGCCCTCGTGGCGGCGCTGCGTGCCAGTCGCAACGTGATCCTGCCGCTGTGGGCGGTGTCGATCGGCATCGACGAGGCGACCATGGCCATCATCATCGGCTCGGCCGCTGCCCTCGATTTCGGTCTGTTCTACGCGGGTGGCTGGATCATGGACCGCTTCGGCCGATTGTGGACGGCGGTACCTTCCATGATCGGCCTCGGCCTCTCCCACCTCCTGCTCGCCTTCACCCACGACGTTCCCCACGCGGCCGTGTGGTTCGCGGCGGTCGCCGGCCTGCTCTCACTCTCGAACGGCATCGGCGCGGGGATCCTCATGACCCTCGGTGCCGATCTGGCCGACCCTGCACGCCCCGCCCCGTTCCTCGGCGCGTGGCGCTTCACGAACGACACCGGCGCGGCCGTGGCTCCGCTGCTCATCTGGGGCGTGACGGCAGCGGCCTCACTGCCGATCGCGGCGGGCGTCATGGGCGTGCTCGGCCTCGCGGGCGCGCTCGAGCTGCGCATCTTCGTGCCGAAGTACACCACCCGGCGTCGCCCGCGCGGCTGAGCGCGCCGCTCAGGGGCGGATGCGGATGACGGTCTTCCCGGGAGCGCGCGTCGCGGGGTCGAGAGCGGAAGCGGCATCCGCGAGTTCGGCGACCCGGCCGATGTGCGGGCGCACCCGTCCGGTGCGCACGCGGTGTGCGATCTCGGTGAGCTGCGCGCGGTCCGAGACCACCACGAAGTCGACGCTGCGGGCGTCGGTGGGTCGCCCCTCCGGCGGTCCGGCGACGGTCACGAAGGTGCCGCCGGGGCGGACGAGGGCGACGGAACGCCGCCCGATGTCGCCACCGAAGACGTCGAAGACGAGGTCGACGCCTGCCGCGTCGTCGAGGTCGTCGTTCTCGAGGTCGAGGAATTCGTTCGCGCCGAAGTCGAGTGCGGCCAGGCGGTGGGAGGCGCGCCCCGTGCCGACGACGTAGGCGCCGGCGTCACGGGCGAGCTGCGCCGCCATCGATCCCACCGCACCCGCGACACCGTGCACGAGTACGGTCTGGCCCGCGGTGAGCCGCCCGTGCTCGAAGAGCCCCTGCCATGCAGTGAGGCCCGTCATCGCGACGCCCGCTCCGGTGACGAAGTCGACGTCGCCGGCCAGCGGCGCGAGGTTGCGCGCCTCGACCACGGCGTACTCGGCGAGGCTGCCGTCGCGAGTCCAATCGGTGAGGCCGAACACCCGCTGGCCCACCGCGAGCCCGGCGGCTCCGTAGCTGAGCGCCGTCACGACGCCCGCGACCTCGTGCCCGGGGATCGTCGGGCTGCGGTCGCGCCCCTCCCGATCCGTCCAGGTCGAGGGCCAGTCGAGCTCGTTGCCGGTGAACCCCGAGGCGTGCACCTCGACCACGACATCGCCGTAGCTCGCGCCGTCGAGACTCGCGAGCCGCGCGACATCCGGATCCGGACGATCCACCAGCCGCATCCCGGCGATGCCCGCCGTGCGGTCGGTCACGATGATGGCCTTCACGCGGTGGGGCCTCCCTTCGTCTCGTGGGAGACGACTCCCGGATGTTCGGTGTCGATGAGCTCGGCGTACGACGGATTTCGCTCGAGGAAGGTCAGCACCACGGGACAGTAGTTCGTGACCGTTCTGCCCTGCGCGCGCACCTCGTCGAGCACCTGACGGATGAGCTCCATCGCGATGCCGCGACCCCGGAACTCCGGGAACACCGACACCGCGAGCAGCACGATGCGGTGATCTCCGATGAGGTTGTAGGTGATGCCGGCGACCTCCCGATCTCCGACGACCGCGAGGTAGATGCCCGCCGCCGTGTCGTCGACGAGCCGGAACTCGACGGCGTTCTCGGCATCCGCATCCATCGAGGCGTGGGTGATGACCGCCTCCGCGAGCATCTGCGCATAGTCCGGACGCGGCGGCTGACGCCGCTGGTGGGCTCCCTCGCCGCCCTGACGCCCGCCGTAGGGGCGCCCGTGATCGGCGAACTCGTCGCGCGCGAACACGAGCCGCCAGGGCCCCGTGCTGAAGTGCGCACCGGTGCGCAGCACCTCGACATCGTGCGAGCCGGTTCCGATCGTGCGCCAGTCGTGCAGGCTCGTCTCACCCGCACCGAACATCTGCAGCACGTACTCGTCGGTGGGGTCGTGCGTGACCATCGCGTGCATCGGCTGGGTCGCCGGCAGGTTCAGCTCGGCATCCGGCGACGAGCCGATGCGCGTGACATCCGTCGTGATCTCGTGCACCTGCCGCTCGTCGTCGCGCACGACCAGCAGCCGCGGATGCCCGGCACCCCAGGCGGCATGCGTCGTGGTCGGAACGTGCTCGCCCGAGGCCGGCTCGTGCTCAGACATGGCCCCGGCTCCGAGTGACCCCCGGGTGCTGCGCATCGACGAGGTCGGCGTAGTCCGGATGCCGGTCGATGAAGGTGCGCACCACCGGGCAAATGATGGTGACGGTCTTGTGCTGGCGCCGCACGTCGTCGAGCACCCGGCGGATGAGCTCGGTCGCGACACCCTGCCCGCGGAACTCCGGGAACACGGAGGTCGCAAGCAGCACGAGCCGATCGTCGCCAGCCCGGGTATAGGGCATCGCTGCGATCTCGGTATCGCCGACGATCGCCTCGTACGTGCTCTCGGCGTCGTCGTCGACGAGGGTGAAGTCGAGCCCGAGCTCACGGGGGTCGGCGAGCATCTCGCCGATGAGCACCGTCTGGTCTTGCGTGAGCGTGCCCACTCCGTCGGGATAGCCGGCTTCATCGGGGTACTCGAAGGTGAAATGTGTGGAGTCGATGGACTGCGTCATGATCGTGTGTTCCTCCCGAGTCGATGGCGTGCGCGGACGCTCACGCGCGCACACGGATGATGGTCTTGCCGGCCGCGCGTTCCGGCGCGTTGAACGCGGCGACGGCACCGCCCAGGTCGGCGACGCGGCCGATGCGGGTACGCAGCCGCCGGTCGCGCACGCGGGTGGCGAGCTCGACGAGCTGGGCGCGGTCCGCCTCCACGACGAAGTCGACGGCGATGCCCTCGGCCGGTCGGGCCTCGGGCGGTCCGGCGATCGTCACGAGCATCCCGCCGGCGCGCACGAGGGCAGCGGAGCGGCTGCCGACCTCACCGCCGATCACGTCGAAGACGAGGTCGACCTCCCCGATGTCGGCGAGCTCGTCGTGCTCGAGGTCGAGGAACTCTTGAGCGCCGAAGTCGAGAGCCGCCTCACGGTCGGCGGCGCGTCCCGTGCCGATGACGTACGCGCCGGCCTCACGCGCGAGCTGAGCGACGATCGAGCCGACTCCGCCTGCCGCACCGTGCACGAGCACGCTCTGACCGGCCTCGAACCGGCCGTGCACGAAGAGCCCCTGCCAGGCCGTGAGTCCCGAGATGGGCAGGCTCGCGCCGACGGTGAAGTCGATGTCGCCGGGCAACGGTGCGAGGTTGCGCGCCTCGATCACGACCGATTCGGCGAGGGTGCCGTCGCGGTCCCACGCGGCGAGCCCGAACACCCGCTGGCCGACCGACAGACCGCGCGTGCCGTATCCGAGCGAACGCACGATGCCGGCCACCTCGTGGCCGGGGATCGAGGGCGTGCGATCGCGGCCGAGGTGATCGACCCAGGTGCCGGGCCAGCTGAGCTCGCCCGGTGTGAATCCGGATGCGTGCACCTCGACGAGCACGTCGTTGCCGCCCGGGGCGGGATCGGGCCGCTCGGTGAGTGTCATTCCCGCGGTCCCCGCGGTGGGATCCGTCACGACGATCGCCTTCATCCGGCACCTCCCTGCCTTGCTCGCGTGGACGTGTCGCACGAGCTGGTGCCATCGTACTCCCGAATCGGACGATATCGTCCAATTCGTTCGCACGCGGGTCAGCGCACCGTCAGGCTCTCGATGTGCGCGAGCGCCATGTCGATCGAGGTGCCCATCGGCGCCACGTCGTGTGCCGTCTGGGCGAGCATGTATCCGCCCTGCACGGCCCCCATGAGCCCGGTCGCGAGCTGCTCGACCGGAGCATCCGGCGGCAGCACGCCCGCCTCGCGCATGCGCCCCAGGGCGTCGGCGAGCAGTGCCTGCCAGGCACCGAACAGCTCGTGCAGGGTGCGCCGGGCCACCTCGTCCTGGTCGGCGACATCGGATGCGAGCGAGCCGAGCGAGCATCCGTAGGCGCCGTGGCGCAGCGCGTTGTTCTGCACGAGCGCATCCCGCCACCGCCGCAGGCCCGCCATGGTGGAGACGGTGGAGAGGGCGTCGCGCTCGCGCTGCATCACGCGCTCGCCCGTGAGATCGATGACCGCCCGCACGAGCATCTCCTTGCCCGCGAAGTGGTGGTACAGCTGCGACTTGCTGACCCCGCTCGCGGCCACCACCTCGTCGAGGGTCGTGGCCCCGACGCCCCGCACGTACATGAGCTCGGCGGCCGCCGCGACGATCCGGGCTCGCGTCTTCGCCCCACGCGCCGTGAGGCGTTTCGCGGTGCTCGCGTCGGCCGAGATCGTCACGATGCCATGCTATCGAGCGGCCCTGCACGGCCATCGGATGCGAGAGGGTCGCGTTCGGCCTGCTCGAGCGGCAGGAACGCCAGATCGAGCGCCGCCTGCAGCGGCCCCGGGTCCCGGGCGACTCGGCTGAGGATGCTGCCACCGTGCACCGCGGCGAGGATGAGCATCGCGAGTTCACGAGGGTCCGCCTGCCCGCGGGTGGGCGCGGGGGCGAGCACGCGCGCGACGGCCGCCGTGAGCAGGTCGCTCCACCGATCGAGAAAGACCGCTCGCTCGTGCTCCGCCCCGTCGGTGCGCAGCACGAGGGCATACGGCGAGCCCGGCGCGAGCACCTCCCCCACGAGCCGGCGCCGCCACTGCGCGAATCCTGCCGCATCCCCCACCGCGGCGAGCGCCGAGGTCTCCCGGGCGAGCACCTCGGTGAAGCCCGGTGTCATCCGCGTTCGTCGGTGTCGATCACGTGCACGGCCGCCTCCTCCGCCGAGGCGGCGCCCCCGTCGATGCCGACATCCGACGCCCAGTAGTCCGCCTCCGGATCGCGGCTCTCCGGCTCCGCCCAGACGAGTCGACCGGCTCGCGCCGAGCCCACCTCGTCGTCACGCAGCTCGCCATCGGTGTCGATGACATCGCCGAGGCCGTCTCCCTCGTCGTCGTCGAGGTCGGCGCCCACGTCGGGCAGCTCGCGTGCCAGGCGGGCGGACAGGGGTTCCGAGGTGCGCGCCTCCCGCGCCGTGAAGCCCCAGGAGAGGTTGCCGGAGGGCCGATCCAGCGGCGAGTAGCCGAGTTCGTCGAAGTCGTCATCGAGCTCGTCGGGGTCGAGGCTCTCGTCGGGCGGCAGCAGGCCCTCGTCGTCCTCCGAGATGTCGTAGCTGAAGTCCTGGCCGGTGTCGCTCATGCGATCGCCTTTCTGTCGGTGGGCCGGCACTGCGCCCGGGAACGAGATCGCGGCATCCGGCGTTGGAACAAGCGCAGGCCGACGGCCTGCCCTCGTGGAATGCGAGCCCCCTCACAGAGAGCGGATCGATGAGCCCGTCGCGCGACGAAGAACTCGAGACCCTGGTGCACGCCATCCCCGAGGGGTGGACCCGCCTGCACCTCGCCGGCGAGCCGTGGGCGATCACGCGCACGACGCGCGCCGAGGGCCAGGTGATCACGATCGACGCCGAGCGGCTCGGCAGCGCCGAGTATCTCGGCGCCAACGTCTGGCTCACGAGTCACGGGGCGCTGCTCAAACCGTGCGAGGTGCCGGCGGAGAGCGTGCTGCGGGTGCTGCGTGCGGCCGCGGATGCGCTCAGCCCCGGGTGACGCGGCTCTGGTAGCGACCGTCGGAGACCGCGCCGCCGTGGCGCTCCACGAAACGCACGCCGGATGCGGTGGCGGGTACGGCATCTGCTGTCTCGGCGCCCGCGTTGTCGGCGCCCGTCTCGGCGCCCGTGTTCTCGGCGCCCGTCTTGTCGGCGCCCATGATCCAGTACACGTCATAGCTCGCCCGGTAGTCCGGCGGCCAGAACGACCAGAAGCTGCCCTCGTGATCGACGCCCCACTCGCCCGAGGTGCGGCGGCCGTGCTCGACGAAGGTCGTGTTGCCGTCGGGGGTGAAGACCTGGGTCGATCCGTCCTGGTAGCGCAGCGGCGCCCTCGTGACGGCCTCGACCACGTCGTCGGCGGCGATGCGGCGCCCGTGTGCGTTCGCGGATGTTGCGCTCTCGCTCATGTCGTGCTCCTTCCCGTTGATAGGACTATATCGTCCATTTTCGGGATTCCACCCACAAGCTCCGAAGATCACCTACGCTTCTTTTGGATGCAATCGTCCCATCCCCCGACGATGCAGTTTCAACACTGAGGAGACACCATGACGAGCGGCATGAGCGACACCGGCGAGGTCACGCGCACCCCGGGAACCGAGACGGCGGTGCTCGCCGGAGGCTGCTTCTGGGGCCTCGAAGACCTCATCCGCCGCCAGCCCGGCGTGATCGGAACGCGCGTGGGCTACACGGGTGGCACCAACGACCACGCCACCTATCCGAACCACCCGGGGCACGCGGAGGCCGTGGAGATCGTCTTCGACCCCGAGAAGACGAGCTACCGCGACATCCTCGCCTTCTTCTTCCAGGTGCACGATCCGTCGACGCTCAACCGGCAGGGCAACGACCTCGGCACGAGCTACCGCTCGGCGATCTTCCCCCTCACCCCCGAGCAGGAGCAGGTTGCCCGTGACACGATCGCCGACGTCGACGCCTCGGGGCTGTGGCCCGGCAAGGCCGTCACGACGATCGAGCCGGCCGGCCCCTTCTGGGAGGCCGAGCCCGAGCACCAGGACTACCTGATCGCCAACCCGGGCGGCTACACGTGCCACTTCGTGCGGCCGGGTTGGGTGCTTCCGGCGCGCGCCGCATCCTGAGCCGCGTCTGAGCCGGTCAGGCCCCGGGCCATGCCGTGATGGCGTCGGCCTCGGTCGACCAGGTGCGCAGCTCGGGCGGCATCGGCCAACTGAGGTCGAAGTTCACGCGCGGCCCGTCGATCGCGCCGAAGTCGTCGAGCTTCACCCGGATGCCCTCCGTCGACACCTCGACGATGCGCACCCGCAGGGGGGCGCCATCCGCGCGCTCGAGCACATACGGCTCGGCCAGGTAGCCGATGCCGAGCTCGTCCAGCAGCTCCTCGGCGCTCAGCCAGTCGAGCGCGGGCGCGCGATCACGACCGAGCAGGTCGACGGGCACGAAGCCGTCACCTTCCGGGCGCATCCACCCGACGCGCTCCCCATCGGCGCGGCGGTGCTCGATCCAGTCGCGTCTGTGCATGTGCCCACCGTAGAGCGGGAACGCGGATGCCGGGGCTGTGTGACGCGGGAGCCTGCCGAGAGGTGCAGCTGGGGCGGTGCCGCTGGGACGGCTCACACCCCGCCGCCACCACCGCCTCCGCCTCCGCCGCCCGACGAGCCGCCGCCGCTGGAACCACCGCTCGACGACGATCCAGAGGAGGTGCCCCACGAGCTCGAGCTCGACGCGATGCCGGGCACGGCGGCCAGGTGAGCGGTGAACGGCACGACCGTGAAGGGGCCGGGGCCGCTCTCGACCCAGTTCGGCGAGACGTCACCGTAGTAGCGCGAGAGCTCGGCCTGCCACTCCCGCTCGAGGCCGAAGAGCACGGCGTAGGGCAGCAGTCGCTCGTAGACGCGCACGACGTCGACACCGCTCTCGCCCGTGGTGCGCTCGGCCCCCGAGGCGCTTTGCAGCATCCGCAGTCGGTCGGCCTCGGCGAGCCGGATGTACTCGCGAAGCCCCTGCAGATGCTCCACGATGAGCGCCCCCGAGCGGGTGAGCGGCCGGGGGCTCGTGACGAGACTGGCCAGGCCGATCGCCACCCAGATGATCGCGTTGATGCCGAGCGCGAGCGTCACCGCGAGCACGCCCTCGTCACCCGAGAAGGGGTTTGCGCCGCAGCCCGGCACTCAGGGCGAGCGCATCCGCGTGCTTGCGCACGGATGCCGCGATGAGCCCGAGAGCTCGCTCGCGCGGCTCGAACCAGCGGATGTCGAGATCGGGCTTCACGAGCCCGTCGCTCACCTCGGGGCTCACCCTGCTGCCCGACCAGAAGAGTCGGCTCACCATGTGGCGCTCGTCGGGCGAGACGCCGGTGCGATCCAGCAGCCGGATGCCGTACGCATCCGCCGCGGGATCGTGCAGCAGTCGCAGCTTGCCGCGCACCGCGAGGTCGAGGATCGAGGCCGTGAACGCCCGTTGCGGCACTCCGAGCAGGTTGGCCGCGAGCGGCACCGTGACGTTCTCGGGCGGCTCGTACCAGGCGACGATCGTGCCGCGACCCTCAGCCGCGCGGAGGCCGAAGATGCGGTAGACCACGGCAGCGATGATCGTGGCGAGGATCACGCCGAGTCCGGCGATCAGGAAGGGCGGGAAGAGCGCGAAGACTTCGCGGAAGGCCACGGCGATCGTCATGTTCTGTCGTGGGCCGAGGTCTCGGGCGTGCGCGACGAAGCCGGTGTCTTCGCGGTCGATCGAGCAGCGGGCCGTGCTGCCCTCCGCGCCCTGGTAGCAGGAGGCGTCACCGGTCGCGGCGGCAGCGATGGCCGGCGCGAGCTCGAGCCGCGCGCTGACCTCGCCGAACGGCTGCGCCCATCCGGTGCCGTTGACGTCGCGGTAGAACTCGTCGACGCCCGTGTCGCTGAAGTAGCGGGTGACGTCGCGCTCGGTGTACTCGATCACGTAGTGCTGCTCGCCGTGCACGTACTGCCCCTCGGGCACGGCGATCGTGAGCACCAGGAAGTCGCCGTCGCGTTCGCTCGTGTAGGGGCGCGGCGTGCCGTCGGCGTCGGAGACCGAGACGACGTCGAGCTGGGTCGAGTGGCCGTCGTACACGGCGGGGATGGCACGCCGGATGCCACGGTTCTGATCGATGTCGGGGAATACCGCCACGAGGTGCTCGGTGGTGTGCAGGGTCGAGCGCGCCCCCGCGTCGCGGTCGAGCTGGTAGACGGCGCCGAAGGAGGCGAAGCGGAAGTCGTCGACCCCCGTACGCGCCTCCGGCGCCCCGACCGCCGTGACGCTTCCGCTCGCGGGAACACGCCCGAGATTCGGGAGGCCAATGGCGAACACGATGCCGATGCCGCCGATGGCAAGTGCCGCAAGGGTCACGAGGGCGGCTAGGCGTCGTCGGGGCACGCCGGGAGCATATCGGAGCCCCGAGACGCCCTCACCCGAACACCGAGCGGGCCGTCGCCGTCGCCTCGATGCGCAACCCGTCGGGCACGAATATCGTGACGACCGGCGGATGCCACACCGAGGTGACGGTGACCGTCGCGCTGCGTCCGTCGGCCGTGAACGCCCGCTCGATCGCCAGCCCGTCGAGGTCGGGCGCCGGGTTGCCCGCGAGGTAGTCGGCGGCGGCCGCCGCGACGTCGTCGCTTTCGAGCGTGGGACGGGGTCCGTCGGGCGTGAAGCTCACCGCGTCGAGCTCGAACGCCTCCGCACCCACGAGGGCGGCACCGTCGGCGACCGTGAAGAGACGCTTCTTCTCGAGGTAGAGCGAGGTCGCCGCGGTCACGATGAGCACGACGGCGAGGCCCAGCATGCCGAAGAACGCGACGAGCGGCAGGGTCGATCCGTCGTCCGCGGCGAGCGCTGCCCGCATCCGCTTCATGACCCCGCCCGGAACCGCGAAACCTGCTCGGTCGCGAGCGCCTGCACGGGCACGCCGAGCGGCACGTCGATGGCGAGCACGGGCGGCGCGAGCGGCAGCGGCACGACCGTGGCGATCTCGATCGTCACGAACCCGCGCCCCGCGAGGCAGTCGGCGGGGTCGGGCCGGCAGCTGATCGCGACCTCGGCGTCGTCGGCGTCGAGGCCGTAGTCGGCCAGGGTCACCC
>SMFF01000395.1_pt1 | contig 13672 bp, 7 predicted proteins | sample 2456181 | NCBI WGS metagenome assembly SMFF01 (sample SAMN10132611, study PRJNA489261) | soil metagenome | isolation source: day120 antibiotic-loamy sand soil ammended with raw manure from dairy cow... | place: USA | collected 2015-04-01
ACTTCACCTTCGCGGGTGCCGACGGTGACGCGCTGCTCTACCTGCTCGACGCATCCGGAATCGCCGTCTCGACCGGCTCGGCGTGCCAGGCCGGCGTGCCCGAGCTCTCGCACGTGCTCCTGGCGATGGGCGTGCCCGAGGCAGAGGCCCGCGGGGCGCTGCGCATCACGCTCGGCCATGACACGAGCGACGCCGACATCGACGCGCTGCTCGCGGCCCTGCCCGACGCGGTCGCCCGCGCTCGCGCGGCCGCCTCCGCCTCCGCCTCCTGATCATGTCGAAAATGCAGGAGTTCTCCGCAGGCTCCCGCCTGCTTGCAGGCACGCCGTCGCCGACACGCCCGAACTCTCCTGCATTTTCGACATAGCAGGTCGGGGGAGGGGCGGGGCGGTCAGCTCGCGGGGCCGTGGTAGCCGAGGCCGGAGCTGATGCGGTCGGCCGTCTCGATGACGATCCGGGCAAGCTCCGCCTCGCGCGTCTCGAGGTCGATCGTGGTGCGGGGGCCCGAGATCGAGATGGCGGCGACGATGCGCCCGAGCTGATCCAGGATGGGGGCCGCGACCGAGGCGCGGCCGAGCACGAACTCCTCGACCTCGGTGGCGTAGCCGCGGCGCGCGGCGAGTGCCGCCTCGCGCTCGAGGGCGAGCGGATCCGTGATGGTGGCCTCGGTGAAGGCCGTGAGCGGCAGCAGCGCACGGCGCGCCGCGGCGCTGAAGCCGGGCAGGGTCGACTTGCCGATGCTCGTGGCGTGGATGGGCACGCGCTGCCCCATGAGGGTGTGCGACTTGGGCGAGTTGCGGCCCTCGAAGTGGCACAGGTAGACGAGCTCCGTTCCGCGCAGCATGGCGATGTTGACGCCGAGCCCCAGTTCGGATGCCAGATTCTGCGCGATCTGCCTGCCCACCCGGTGCACGGGGTTCTGGTTGATGGCGACGCCGGCGAGCGTCAGCAGCTCGGAGCCGAGGAAGTAGAGCGTCGTGATGGGGTCGCGCTCGACGAGCCCCGCGGTCTCGAGCGTCGCGAGCAGCCGCGAGGCGGTCGACTGCGTGATGCCGGCGGCTTGCGCGACGTCGCCCACGCGGCGCGGCTGTCCGTCGGCGAACGACTCGAGCACGGCAACCGCCTTCTCGACGCTCTGATTGGTGCTCTTGTCGGATGCCATCGGGTGTCCTTCGTACGGGGGCAGCGCGGAACAGACGACCGCAACATCCGGCCGTCTATTCACATAGTGCATGAGACTTGCGCGATATGGCAAGCCTGTGCACGATTGCAGCACACACCCGAAGGACGACGATGACCTCACCCTCTGTGCGCGGCGCCGCCCGACCCGACCGGCAGCGCCGCGGAACCCCGCTCTCGGAGCGCGCCTTCCTCACATTCCTGCTGGCACCCGGCGTCGTACTGCTCTGCGCGGTCGTGCTGTATCCGCTCATCCGCTCCCTGATCTCGGCGTTCTTCGACGAGAGCCTCCTGTTCCCGGGCATGACGTTCGTCGGTCTCGAGAACGTGCTCGATGTGCTCCGCGAGGACTTCCTGCGCCTCACCTACCAGACGCTCATCTTCACCGTGGGCTCGACGGTCTTCCCGTTCCTCATCGGCCTCGCCCTCGCGCTCGTGCTCAACCAGCGCTTCCGGGGCCAGTCGTACCTGCGCGGCGCGTTCCTCATCCCGTGGCTCATCCCGGGTGTCGTCGTGTCGTTCCTGTGGATGTGGATCTTCGACGCCAACTACGGCGTGCTCAACGGCATCCTCATGAGCACGGGCCTCACCGACTCGCCGATCGCGTGGCTCTTCCAGACCGACACCGCACGCGGCGCGCTCATCTTGGCCAAGACCTGGAACTCGTTCCCCTGGATCATGGTCATGCTGCTCGCGGGCCTGCAGACGGTCCCCGGCGAGCTGCACGAGGCGGCCGCCATGGACGGCGCCGGCGTGGTGCGCCGATTCTTCGCCGTGACCTGGCCGCACATCCGCGGTGTCGCCGGCCTCGTCGTGCTGCTCGAGTTCATCTGGAACTTCCAGCACTTCGACATGATCTTCGTGCTCACCGGGGGAGGCCCCGCAGGTACCACCGCGACCTTCGCCACCGAGGTGTACGAGACGGCGTTCAAGGGATACGACCTCGGTCACGCGGGCGCCCTCGGCCTGCTGTGGATGGTGCTGCTCACGGCGCTCACCGTCGTGTACGTGTGGCTCTCCGAGCGCAGCGAGACCTCTGAGAAGGGAGCGGCCCGATGACCGCCGTCGAGGCACGGGTGCTCGCGAGCGCCTCTTCAGCGCCCCAGGGCAGCGGCCGCCGCAAGGGACGCATCCGCTGGGGAACCTGGATCACGCTCGTCCTGATCGCGCTGTTCACCTTCGCGCCCATCTACTGGCTGCTCGTCACCTCGCTCACCCCCACCGATCAGGTGTTCCGCTTCCCGCCGACCCTGTGGCCGAGCGAGATCACCCTCGAGCACTACGGCGAGGTGCTCGGCAACCCCGCGATCTTCGGGTACCTGCGCAACAGCGTCATCGTGTCGGTCATCACGGCGGTGCTCTCGGTGGTCGTCTCGATGTACATGGGCTTCGCGTTCTCGAAGTACCGCTTCGCCGGCCGCAAGTCGCTCATGTACTTCGTGCTCTCGAGCCAGATGTTCCCGCAGGCGCTGCTGCTCGTGACGCTCTACCTGGTGTTCGCGCAGTTCGGTCTGCTCAACACCTACCTCGCACTCATCATCTCGTTCACGACGTTCACGCTGCCGCTGTGCGTGTGGATGCTGAAGGGCTTCTTCGACGCGCTCCCCGACGACCTCATCGAGGCGGCGCGCATCGACGGCGCGGGTCCGTGGCGGATCTTCCACTCGGTGATCCTGCCGCTCGCGGCCCCCGGCCTCATCGCATCCGGACTGTTCGCCTTCGTGCGCGGCTGGAACGACTTCATCTTCGCGCTCACCCTCGCGGGCCCCGACAAGCAGACGCTGCCGCCGGGACTCGTGAACACCTTCATCAGCGAGGCCAGCACCTCGTGGCCTGCGCTCATGGCCGCATCGCTGCTCGTGTCGGTGCCGGTGTGCGTGGCCTTCATCCTCCTTCAGCGCTTCCTCGTCGGCGGTCTGACCGCCGGCGCTGTGAAGGGCTGATCCCCTCCCGCAACACCCATCCCCAATCACATGTTCGAAGGAGAATCATGACGATCGAACTCTCCCGCCGCGACCTTCTGCGGTACTCGGCTATCGGTATCGGCGGCGCCGCGTTGTTCGGCCTCGCCGGCTGTGCGCCGACGGGTTCACCCAACGCGCCGTCGACCGGCGGCACCGCGACCGACTTCGCGTTCGGTTCGTGGGGCCTCTCGGAAGACGCCACGAAGCCCGTGCTGGAGGCGGCGGTCGACGGCTTCGCGAGCTCCAAGAAGGTCGACTGGACGCCTGTCACCTACCCGTACAACGACTACCTGAACCAGCTCACGCTGCAGGTGCGCGGTGGGCAGTTCGCGGGCGCGGCACAGCTCGACGTGGCCTGGATCGCGGCGCTCGCCGCACTCGGCAAGCTCACCGACCTCTCGAGCCTCACCACGGGTCGCGGCTACACGAGCGCCGGGCTCGGCGCGGGCAAGGTCGACGGCACGCAGTACGGCCTGCCGTGGACCATCGGCGCGATCGGTCCGGTGGCCAACCAGGAGCTCTTCGACAAGGCCGGCGCCTCGCTCGAGCCGCAGACCATCGAGGAGTTCGAGGAGGGCCTGCGCGCCCTCAAGGGCATCGGCGTGATCCCCTACGCCGCGTCGACCAAGGCCGCCCAGCTGAAGGACATCTTCGTCTGGATGCAGACCTTCGGCTCGCCGATCATCGAAGACGGCAAGACGACCGTCGGCGACGAGGCCTCCATCAAGGCCGTCGAGTGGTACAAGAAGCTCTTCGACGAGGGCCTCATCGCCCCCGACGTGGACCGTGCGGGCGCGCGCACGCTGTTCGCCCAGGCGGCGACGGCGCTCTACGACGACGCGCCGGTCGGCAAGGCGGGCGTCGTCGCGAAGTCGCCCGACAGCGGCTTCGGCGACAAGATGACGTCGATGGCGCGCCCGGTGCTCAAGTCGGGCGACACCCCGCAGCACGTGCTGTGGGGCCACCTCGTCGTCGTGGTCGACGGCGAAGGAGCCGGCACCGCCGCCGAGTTCGCCCAGTGGCTCACGAGCGACGAGCAGCAGACCGTCTCGTACTTCGAGGCCCTCGGCCTGCCGCCGACCACGGATGCCGCACTCGCCTCCGACGCGGTCGCCTCGAACACCTTCGTGAGCGACTTCACCTCGCGCGTCACCTCGACCGCGACGCCGAGCCCGCTGTGGGTCTACCCCGGCTACGCGCAGATGGAGACCGCCGTCGCCGAGCAGGTGCAGGCCGTGCTCATCGGGCAGTCGTCGGCAGCCGACGCCATGAAGAGCGCCGGCTCGACGATCGCCGGCCTCATCGGCTGACCTCGCATCCGCCCCGCCCACCCTCACCCGTACTGACACAGGACACCATGCGCACTCAGACCATCGACTCGGACATCACCGTCATCGGGGGAGGTCTCGCCGGCGTCTGCGCTGCCATCAGCGCAGCCAGACTCGGCAAGACCGTCGCCCTGATCGGAAACCGGCCGGTGCTCGGAGGCAACTCGTCCTCGGAAGTGCGGGTGTGGGTGGTCGGGGCGACCGCCCACGGCATCCAGCGATTCGCCCGCGAGAGTGGCGTGATCGGCGAGCTCTACGTCGAGAATCAATATCGCAACCCGGAGGGCAACCCCGTCATCTGGGACGAAGTCGTGATGGATGCCGTGCGGGCCGAGCCGAACATCCGGCTGTTCCTCAACACGGATGTGCGCGAGGTCGACGCGGCCGACATCGAGGGCGAGCGCGTCGTGACGGGTGTGCGCGGCTGGACCATGGGCTCCGAGATCTGGACCGAGTTCACGAGCCCCTACTTCATCGACGCCTCGGGTGACGGGCTCATCGGGCACCTCGCCGGCGCCGAGTACCGACTCGGGCGTGAGGCCCGCAGCGAGTTCGGCGAATCGTGGGCGCCCGAAGAGGCCGACGAGAAGTTCCTCGGCTCGACGATCCTCTTCTACACGAAGGACCTCGGCCGCCCCGTCAAGTTCGTGCCGCCGAACTCGGCCAAGGACATCACCCAGACCCCCATCCCCAGCTCGCGCATCCTGCGCAGCGGCGACTCGGGCGCGCACTACTGGTGGATCGAGTACGGCGGCGAACTCGACATCGTGCACGACAACGAGGAGATCCGCGACGAACTGCGCTCGGTGATCTTCGGCATCTGGGACTACATCAAGAACTCGGGCAAGTTCGACGCCGAGACCCTCGACCTCGAGTGGGTCGGCTCGCTGCCCGGCAAGCGCGAGTACCGCCGCTTCGTCGGCGACCACGTGCTCACCCAGAACGACATCCTCGAGCAGACGGAGTTCGACGACGCCGTCGCCTTCGGCGGCTGGTCGATCGACCTGCACCCCGTCGAGGGCATGTACGCGACCGAACCGGGGGCGCACCAGCGCTACTCGAACGGCATCTACGGCATCCCGTTCCGCAGCTACTACTCCCGCAACGTCGCCAACCTGCTGCTCGCGGGCCGCGACATCTCGGCGAGCCACGTCGCCTTCGGCTCCTCGCGCGTCATGGCGACCTGTGCGGCCGGCGGCGAGGCCGCGGGCACGGGCGCCTCGTTCGCACTCGACCTCGGGGTGCGCCCGCGTGCGATCGCCGAGCACCACGCGTCCGAGCTGCGCCAATTGCTGCTGCGGCAGGACGCATCCGTCTTCGGCGTGCGCAACGAGGATCCGGACGACCTCGCCCTGCGCGCGACCGTCACCGCCTCGAGCGAGGCGACCTCGATCGATCCCGCGGTCTTCGCCCCCGGCGGCGAAGACCAGCTGCTGCCGCTCACGCGCGACGTCGGCCTGCTCGTGCCCCAGAACGCGGTGCCGATCGACCAGCGCCTCACCACGCGGGTCGCGGTCACCGGATCGCCCGAACCCCAGTGGGTGCGGGTTCCCCTGGACTGGCACCCCGAGCACCCGGAGAGCGTGGTCGTCGTAGTCGAGGCGCAGGAGGGCGCAGAACTCGTCTACCGCGCGACCCAGGTGCCCGGGGTGCTGACGCTCGTGCACGACCCGCAGGCGGATGGCGACGCCAACGTCGAGGTCGACGAGTCGGAGGCGCTCATCGCCTGGCCCGCGTTCCCGATGCGCGGACGCACCGTGCGCGCACGCCTCGAGCCCGCCACGGAGGCGTTCGCCGCCGCCAAGGCCGTCGGTGGCTACCAGCGCTACTACGGCGGTCCGCAGCTCTGGGCGTCGGAGCCGATCGCGGCCGACAACCCGCAGCAACTGCGGCTCGAATGGGACGAGCCCGTCGAGCTGCGGTGCCTGCGTGTCGTGTTCGACGACGACCAGGACGTGGAGCTCAACACGCTGCACCACCACCGCACCCCCGACGAGGTGTTCCCCGAGCTCGTGCGCGACTACGTGCTCGAGGTGCGCCGCGACGGCGAGTGGATGGAGGTGGCCCGCGTGGTCGAGAACCGTCGTCGTCAGCGCGTGCACGAGTTCGACCCGATCACGACGGATGCCGCGCGCATCCGTGTGCTCGCCACCAACGGAGCGGGACAAGCCCGCGTCATCGCGCTTCGGGCTTACTGACCCCCGACCGCTCACAACCCAGCAGCTGATCAAAGGAGATCACCCGTGACCACCACGAGCACCTCATGGTCCCCGCTCGGCCGTCTCGCCCGGCAGCGTGTCGGCGCGGCCGTCGTCATCGGCCTCGTCGCCGCGATGGTCGGAGCGAGCGCCGCACCGGCTGCGGCCGCCGACGACCCGACCGTGACCGTCGACGATGCCGCCTTCTCGACCACAGGATCCTGGTCGCCGAGCGCCGTGCTCAGCCCGGACGGGGCCGCGAGCCGTTACACGACCTCGACGGGGGCCACCGCGAGCTGGCGGCTCACGGCACCCGTCGCCGGTGTCTACCGTGTCGAAGCCGCGATCCCCGACGCCGCGAGCTCGGACGCCCTGGCGCGCTACTCGACATCCGGCGGCAGCGGCGCGTCCGTCAACATGGTCGTCGACCAGACGACCACGCGGGGCACCTGGGCGCCGATCGGTCTCGTCGAGCTCGACGCGGGAGAGGTCGCGACGCTCACGCTCACCCGCACGGGGAGCGCAGGTGGCGCGAACACGCGTGCCGCATCCGCCCGCATGGTGCCCGACTCGGGCACCGTTCCTCCGATCGAGACCGGACTTCCGTTCTCAGACGCCCACGACGACGGCCTCGACGACTGGGTGGCGATCGGGTCGAGCGACCTCGGCGCCTGGTCGCCCGGCACCGCGGAGTTCGACTACCTGCGCGTGGCGAACTCCGACTCCGGCTCCGGCAGCTACATCCGCCCGGCCGCTGCGATCGAGCTGCCTGCTCAATACCGCATGCAGCTCACGATGAACGTCGAGAGCACGGCGGGCACGGTGTCGCTGCTGACCGACGTGCTGAGCCCGTACTCGGCGACGGCAGGCAACACCGCGATCCAGTTCACGCCGAGCGGCTTGCGCATCGCACAGCCGAACTCGGTGCGCACGGTCTGCACGGGCATGACCCCGTCGCAGTTCGGCGACTGGTTCCAGCTGGAGGTCGTGCGCGCGGCCGGCGTCATCGCCGTCTACATCAACAGCGAGCTGGTCGCCTCGGTGGATGCGGGCGCCGCGGGAGGCACGATCGCGTTCGGCTCCTACAAGTCCGTGGTGGAGTTCGGCGGTGTCGGCATCGAGCAACTCGACGCCGTGCCCGCGCAGCATCCCACGACGGCCACCGGCTGCTCGTGGATGCCCAGCACCGGTGCAGGGTCGCCGCAACCGGTCATCGTCAACCAGACCGGGTACGACCTGGGCGGCCCGAAGCGCTTCACGGCCCCCAACGCTCTCGACGGCGAGACCTTCCAGGTCGTGGATGCGGATGACGTGGTCGTCTACCAGGGCACCGTCTCGGCACAGGTGGGCGACTTCAGTGACTTCGATCCGGCATCCACGGGGCCCTACCGCATCCTGCTGACGGGCGTCGCGGGCGCGGGGGACTCGTACGAGTTCGGCATCGGTGCGAACTGGACCGAGCGCATCAGCTACCTCAACGCGATCGCCTTCATGACCGACGTGCGCTGCTTCTACGGCGCGCTCGCGGGCCAGGCGATGAACGGCACCGACGCGAAGTGCAAGACGGGACTGGCCTGGCGCGATTCGCACCAGCTGTCGTTCGAGATCCCGACCCTCGTCGACCTGTATCTGGCGAACCCGAGCGCGATCGGCGACATCCGCATGCCGGATGCCACCTACTCGGGCCTGCAGTACCCGCTCGATGCCGACGCGCCCGAGGTGGCCCGGCTCATCTCGTGGGGCGCGGAGATCTACCTCACGGGGCAGTACGACCACGTGCTCATCAAGGAGCAGCTCGCCTCGTTCCTCTGGGTCTACCCGGAGCTGTCGGAGTGGATCCCGGCCGAGCTCTACGAGGCGGTGCGCGACTACCTCTTCCCGATCTGGTCGCAGGCGAGCTACAGCCGGTACTCCTGGTACGACTACACCGCGCACACCGCCGACCTGCTGCAGGTCTACACGCAGGTCGGAACCGGGAAGGGCGAGTTCCCGCCCGGTCATTCGATCGTGCCCAACCTGCGCATGTGGCAGGTGGCCGAGCGCGAGGGGCGGGCGGATGCGCCGCAGTACCTCGACGCGGCCCTCGCGCAGGCGCAGTGGATCGTCGACAACCTCGACGTGAGCGACCCGGCGACGACGAAGGGTCAGCGCCAGGCGGAGTACCAGCTCATGACGGCCCTCGCGACGCTCGCGCTCACGGTTCCGGCCGAGAGCGTGCCTGCGGGGCTCGGCGCCTTCGCCGAGGAGTGGGCCGACGTCGTGATCGAGAGGTCCGACAACATGTGGGACTTCCGCAAGTACAGCGACGACCGCTGGACGATCCCGAACTTCACGGGCGGCGGATCGGGCGAGGACCCGAATGAGACGGGCAACCTGCTGGGCTTCCCGGCGGCGGCGCTCGCGGCATCCGTGCTGATCGGCGACGCCGATACGGATGCGCGCCTCGCCGAGATCGCCCAGGCGCACGTCGATGACGTCTTCGGGCGCAACCCCACGGGGCGTGCCGCGCAGTATCGCATCCACGATCCCGAGCTCGCCTTCGAGGGGCTCGATCTGGGGTGGTTCTCGGAGTACCAGGGCGGCAACGGCCTGCTGCAGGGCTCGCACGGCGTCTTCGACGGCAGCCCCAAGAACGGCCACTACCCGTTCAACCCCGGGGTGTCGAACATCGGGCACACCGAGGGTTGGGTGACCTTCAACACGGCGTGGCTCGAGGCGCTCGCCTGGCGCGCGTTCACCGCGACCGAGGTGTCGTTGGGTGCGGTGTCTGCTCCCGAGGATGGTTCGGTGGGTGTGGTGTTGCGGGCTCCGTTGAACATGGATGCGGCCGGGGGCAACACGGGTGAGGTGCGGGTGTCGGTGAACGATGGCGCGCCCACGCCGGTGACGGTGACGCAGACGGGTGCGAACGCGCTCGACTACACCGCGGAGCTGGATCTCGCAGCGCTCGGTGCCCTCGAGGGTGATGTGGTGACGGTGTCGTACGGTCTTGGCCCGTTCGAGCGGTCGGCATCCGTGACGGTGACGGCTGCGGGCACCGACCCCGACCCGGGTACGGACCCGGGTGAGGAGCCGCCGTCGACGACGCCGACGGTCGTGGATCCGGAGGATGCCGACCCGTCGCTCGAGCTGGATGCCACGCACTTCGAGCTGGTGAACGGTGAGCTGATCGCGCAGCTGGGTCCGGCGGCCGCGAACGAGTGGTTCTACGCCGTCGTGCATTCCACGCCGGTGCAGTTGGGGTGGTTCCGGGCGGATGCGGCAGGTCAGGTGACGGTGCCGGTTCCGGCGGGACTTCCGGCTGGGGTGCACACGCTGCAGCTGTATGACGCATCCGGTGCCCTGGTGGCGTGGGGGCAGTTCTCGGTCGCCGCGGCGCCGGGGGATGCGGATCTGGCCGCCACGGGTGTCTCGGTGGGTGCGGTGGCGCTCACGCTGCTGCTGGCCGGCTGCGCGATCCTGACCGGCCTCATCCTGCAACGCCGCCGCCGCGCCACACCCTGACGCGCACGAAACACCCTGACGCGCACGAAACAGCAACAGCTAACGCAGAGGAGCAAACCTTGAGCACAACACGCACCGGGGTGCGTCGCGGCATCGCTGCAACCGTGGGCGCGGCGCTGCTCGCGAGCCTCGGCCTCGCGGGCGCCCAGAGCGCCGCCGCCGCCGAACCCTCGACCGTCGTCGCGACCACGCAGAGCCCCGGCTACACCGAGGTCGGCACCTGGACCACGGCGCGCGACCCCAGCTACGGAGGCATCCAGCCGCGGTACTCACGCACCGAGGGTGATACCGCCAGCTGGCAACTCGAGGCGCCCGCCGATTCGCGCTACCAGCTCGCCACCTACTACACCGAGTCGGTCGACAACGGCACGCAGGTCTCCTACAGCTGGACCACATCGGGCGGTGACAGCGGCGGGCCGGTGCTCATCGACCAGACCCGCAACGGCGGGGCGTGGAACGCGCTCGCCAACCTCGATCTCGACGAAGGCGAGGTGGTCACGCTCACCGTCACGGCGAGCCCCGGCAACGCCGTGACCAAGCCCGACCAGAAGGCGATCACCCGCGCGGACGCGGTGCGGATCGCTCCGCTCGGTGCGGCGTGCGAGACCGTCGCGACCGCTCCCAGTGCGGTCGACGAGGCGCCCGCCGACCACGGTGCCTACACACTCACCCAGTCGGGCACGAGTGTGCGCATCGAGGCGGATGCCTGGGCCATGACCATCGATCGCGCCGGATTCCGCTACGGATTCGAGCGCGACGGTGCGAGCATCGCGCCCGCCCACGGCACGACGGGCCTGCTGCTCGGCGCCGACACCACCGAGCTGTGCGCCGCCGTCTCGGCCGAACTCGTCTCGGCCGACGCCGACGGTGTGGAGTTCTCGGTGCTGTTCTCGAACGGCCGCACGGCGACGGTCGAGGTCGGGGTGAGCGAGGCGAGTGCCGACATCGACGTCGCGCCCGACGGCGACGCGACGTCCGTCATCCGCGCGCAACTCGCGGGCGGCATGAACCCGGCGTATGGGCTCGGCGACCTGGGCGGTTGGCGCAGCAGCCTCAACGCCTACGGCGTGAAGAACCTCGACTACTACGCCCAGACCGGCGGCGGCACGACCGAGCAGCGCTTCGTGTCGAACTTCGCGGTGTTCCCGGACCGCGGTTTCGCCGAGGTCGCCTTCGATCGCGGCCATCTCGCGGTGCAGATCGATGGCCAGGCGACCCTGCTGGGCGTGACGGGCGAGCGCATGGACGGCCTGCACTACTTCTTCGGCGACCTGCCGACGATCTACGGCGCCTACAGGCAGGCGCGCAACGCTGCCGGGTACCTCGACGCGCGGCCCGACTACACCTTCTTCGGAGTCGGCTACGAGTCGTACGGGGCGCTCGGCTACAACACGAACCAGGCGACCATCACGCAGTCGGTGACCGACTACCTCGCGAAGGGCTTCCCGATCAGCTGGGCGGTCACCGGCTCCGGCTTTTGGCCGTATGTCGGCGGCGCGCAGGGCACCACGTCGAGCTTCGGGATGTGGGGCGAGAAGTACCCCGACCCGGATGCCTACAAGCAGTTCTTCGCCGACAACGACATCGCGCTCATCCTGGGGTTGCGGCAGTCGTTCCCGGCTCTGCCGGAGGACGGCGGCACCTACGACCCCGCGAAGGACGGACCGTTCGTGCAGGAGGCGCTCGACGCCGGCTACTTCATCTCCGACGAGGACGGCGACCCGCTCACCTTCTCGACGATCTCGTTCCCGAGCGGACGCGTGTACCTGATCGATCCCGACAACCCGGATGCCGTGGCCTGGTTCGTGGAGCACGAGCGGCTCTGGGAGGCCGACGGCTTCAAGGAGGACCATATGTTCAACGCGACGGCGAACAACGCGTTCGCGATGAACGACCTCGTCAACAACATCGACGCGGCGCTCGCCGACGACGGGGCCCTCATGATGGTGCGCAACAGCGCCTACTCCGTACCCGGCTCGATCCTGCGCATCAACGACACCGACTACAACCAGGGAACCGGTGACCGCGACCGCACGGTGATCAACAGCCTCGCCTACGCGGCGAGCGGCCAGGCCAACTACTACCCCGACATCGTGGGCGGCCGCATCATGGCCGACCTGTCGACCAACACCGACAAGCAGAAGTACCTCGCCCGCAACGCGATGTACGCCGCCATGTCGCCGTCGATGTCGTTCGGCAACGAGCCGTGGGTCATGAGCGACACCTCGCTCGTCGATGCCACGATCGCCGCCGCGCAGTGGCACGCCGAGTACCAGCCCTACATCTACGCGGCGGCCATCGCGTCGTACGAGACGGGCTACCCGTACACGGCGACGCCGTTGCCGATCGCCTACCCGCACGATGCGGCCACCTACGAGCTCGTCTCGAAGACGGCGAAGCAGTACGAGTGGATGCTCGGCACCTCGCTGCTCGTGGCACCGCTCTACGGTGCGGATGCGACCACCGCGACCGCGCGCGACGTCTACCTGCCCGCGGGGGAGTGGATGGACATCGAGACGGGGGAGACCTTCACCGGTCCCACGACGCTCGCGGCCTACCCGCAGCCCTTCGGCAAGATCCCGGCCTTCGTGGGCGGCGACGGCGTGCTCGTCCACGAGGTCGACGACGCGCTCGAGGCGCAGGTCTTCCCGATGGCGGCGGACGGCACCGTCTACACGACCGTGGGCGAGGACGGCACCACGACGGGCAGCATCCGGATCGACACGGCGGCGCTCGCCGACGTCGACGGGCGCGATCTGGTCGTGCGCGACGGCTCCGGCGCCGAGGTGGCGAGCACCGTCGACGCGGTGACGGGCGCTCTCGAGTTCCCGATCGCGTACGGCGAGAACTACGTCGTCGCGGATGCCGACGACCCGGGCACCGATCCCGGGGCGGAGGAGCCCGACACCGAGATCGACCCGCTCGACCCCAGCGAGCTCGACCCGGCACTCGACCTCGGCACGCTGCGGCTCGTCGACGGCAAGCTCGTCGCCGAGCTCGGCGCGGGTGCGGCGAGCGCGTGGTTCTTCGGTGTCGCCCACTCCGACCCGGTGACCCTGGGCTGGTTCCGGGCGGATGCTGCGGGCACGGTGCGGATCCCGGTCCCGTCGAGCCTGCCCGCCGGTGCGCACACGCTCTCGCTGTACGCGGCCGACGGCACGCTCGCGGCGTGGGGTTCCTTCACGCTGGCGGCGGCATCCGACCCCGACCTCGCTTCGACGGGGGCCGAGGGCGTGTTCCTGATGGCCGCGATCGCCGCCCTCGCTCTCGCGCTCGGCTGCGCGAGCCTCGTGCACAGCAGGCGCCGAGCCGAGCGTCGGGTGCGCGAGTAGAGACCCGCACACCGGTCCGATATCGGTGTGCAGGCGGGCCGCGGGGGCTCTGTGCAGGTCTCCCGCGGTCCGCCGCGTTCTCCAGCCGCGCGGTCTCACCGCCGGAACTGCACCGCCCGGGCCCGCGCCGTCGCCCGCATCCGCTCTCGCGCCCCACTTATGTCGAA
>SMFF01000393.1_pt1 | contig 13653 bp, 12 predicted proteins | sample 2456181 | NCBI WGS metagenome assembly SMFF01 (sample SAMN10132611, study PRJNA489261) | soil metagenome | isolation source: day120 antibiotic-loamy sand soil ammended with raw manure from dairy cow... | place: USA | collected 2015-04-01
CGTCGTGCGCGAAAATTTCCGGGCTGAACGAAGTGCTGATACCCATGGTGGGTACCTGGCTCATGGATTCGGTCCCGGCAGCAATGATGACATCGGCCTCGCCCACGCGTATGCGGTCCGCCGCCATGGCGATGGCAGTCAGGCCGGAAGCGCAAAAGCGATTGACGGTAACGCCCGCCACGGACGACGGCAGGCCGGACAGCAAGGCGCCGATGCGCGCCACATTCAGGCCTTGCGGCCCTTCGGGGATGGCGCAGCCCACGATGGCGTCCTCGACGGCGGCGGGGTCCAGGTTGGGCACCTGCGCCAGCAAGCCGTTGATGACGGTGGCCAGAAGTTCGTCGGGGCGCGTGTGCATGAAGACGCCGCGCGGCGCCTTGCCGATGGGGCTACGGGTTGCCGCGACAATATAAGCTTGTTGTATGGATGGCATTTTCGGTCCTTTCAGTTGCGTACCGGCTTGCCGGTTTTGAGCATGCCTGCGATGCGCTCCTGGGTCTTGGGCTGTGTCAGCAGGTGCAGGAAGGCTAGCCGCTCTAGCCGCAGCATCCAGGCTTCATCGACCAGCGCGCCCGGGTCAACATCGCCGCCGCAAATAACGGTAGCCACTTGCAGCGCCACCTCGTAGTCGTATTCGGAAATGAAACCGCCCACCTTCATGTTGACCAGTTGCGCCTGCAAGGTGGCGATGCCGTCCCGTCCTGCAACGGGAAAGCGCGCGGGCAAGGGTGGACGCCAGCCACTTTCCGCCATGGCAAGCGCCACACGAGCCGCCACATACAGCAGTTCGTGGCGGTTCATGACGATGGGGTCGGAGGGCTGCAAATAACCAATATTGCGGGCATCAATTGCCGACTTGGACACCTGTGCCGTGGCCGCAGCCAACGCAAACTTCTTCAGGTACGCCAGCAGTGGCGCGTCGGGCGCCGCTTCGACTTGCAACTCAGCCGCTCTGCGGGCGCCATAGGTCAGGCCGCCGGCGCCCGGCACCAAGCCGATGCCGACCTCCACCAGACCGATATAAGATTCAAAATGCGCGACGCGCCTGGCGCAATGTACGGAAAGCTCGCAGCCGCCACCCAGTGCCATCCCGGCCACCGCGGCAACGACAGGAACTTGCGCGTATCTGACGCGCAACACCATGTCTTGCATCTCGCGCTCTATGGGTTCGACGGCGTCTGGACCGCCCTGCTCGAAAACCGGCAGCATCGCCTTCAGGTCGGCGCCAGCCGAGAATGGCTCGGTAAGCTGCCCGATCACCAGCGCCTTGTACGAGGCCTCGGCCAGGTCTACGGCCCGCAGTACGCCACGCACCACGGCTGGGCTAAGCGTGTGCATCTTGGTCTTGAAGGACAAGATGAGGACATCGCGAGGCTGCGGGGCCGGCAAGGTCCAGCATTGCACGGCCTCGTCTTCAAATACGATGGTGGGATCCAGGCTGGGCGTTTCACCGACCAGGCGCGGCGCACCGATCTGGCGTTCGTACACCGGCAAAGTGCTGCGCCCTTCATACCGCTTGTCGGTGGGGTTCCACGAGCCGGCGGACGTATGTACGCCTTGCGCCTCCCAGACGGGACCGCGGGTGGCCCACTCGGGCAACGGTGCTTTCGATAAGGTTTTGCCGGCCGCGATGTCGTCATTGATCCATTGCGCGACATCGTGCCAGCCGGCCGCTTGCCAGATTTCGAACGGGCCTTGCGCATGACCAAAGCCCCACTTCATGGCCAGATCGAGTTGACGCGCCGTGTCGGCGATGTCGGCCAGGTGGACCGCGCTGTAATGGAAGCTGTCGCGCAGTACCGCCCACAGGAATTGCGCCTGGGGATGCGCGGAATCGTGCAGTGCCTTTAGCTTTACAGCCGGATCGCGCTCCGCCAGGATGGCAGCCACGCCCTCGTCTATTTTGGCGTCGGCCGGCACATAGCTTTTTGTGGCTGGATCCAGCCGCAGGATGGCCTTGCCTTCCTTACGATAAAAGCCCGCGCCGGTTTTCTGGCCCAGCGCCCCTTGCTCGATAAGGGCAGCCAGGGTGGGCGGGACCTTGTATTGGCTATGGAAGGGATCATCGGGCAGTTGTTCGTCCATGGTGCGAATAACGTGGGCCAGTGTATCCAGCCCCACAAAGACGCCGATGCGGTTAGCCACGAAATTGGGCGTATCGCGAGCCCGTATAACGCCCTTGCCCAGTTGCGACACCAAAAAGGTTTCCAGCAGATCAAGCAGGCGCGGTTCGGTCTGGGCTGTTGGGATCAGTTCCACCAGCGTCATGTAGCGCGGCGGATTGAAAAAGTGCACCCCGCAAAAACGATGCCGCAGATTCTCGGGCAAGGCTTGCGACAGTTCAGTAACGGATAGCCCCGAGGTATTGCTGGCGATGATGGCGTCGGGCCGTATTGCCGGCGCCAGCTTCTCGTACAGGTCGCGCTTCCAGTCCAGGCGCTCGGCAATCGCTTCAATAATAAGATCGCATTCAGCGAGTAAAGACAGATGCTCATCGTAATTGGCCGGCACGATGGCGTCAGCAAGCTCGGGTGAACCCAGCGGTGCCGGATTAAGTTTCTTCAAGCCGGCGATGGCTTTTTTCGCGATAGCGCTTTTGTCGCCCTCTTTGGCAGCCAGATCGAACAGCACCACGGGTACGCCCGCATTGATGCAGTGCGCCGCAATCTGCGCCCCCATCACGCCCGCGCCGCATACCGCGACCTTGCGTAGTTGGAAACGGCCGCCCTTCGAAACTTGCGATTGCCCGGATTCACTAGACTGCATAAGCACCCCCATAGACGTGGCCCACCTACATCGAATATTTAGATTAGTTCATTATCCAGGCCGATGCATCTGCAATGCCATGTAAAGAGCGCGGTAGAATTAGTCGCTTACAACCTTATCAAAACGCCGCCATGGCTCGCTTACCACGCCTTTACGCACCCCATATTCCACAATTGGTGCAGGCCGAGTTCGTGCGTCCGTTGGCCGCCATTCACGACCCCACCCCATCAGCCCAGCTTGATCAGCTACACGAGTGGCTGCAGCGGGATGCCCGTGAATACCAGGTTGCCGTGCACGGCTGGCTGCTGCTGAATGACCGCATCAGCTTGCTGGGAACCCCGCCCGATGCGCAAGCATTGCCCAAACTGATACAGTCGCTGGGCCGCAGGATAGCCGCCGGCATGCGCCACGGCCGTGTGTTTTCCAGCCGCTACCGCAGCGCCCTGATCCAACCGGGCCACTGGCTTGTTCCCACCCAGGTCTGGCTGGAATCTTTACCCGTCACTCTGCACTATGTGGACCGCCCTCAAGCCTGGCCCTGGTCGTCCGCAGCCACCCACACCGGTACAGACCACCGATACGACGCGCTGTTGACCGATCATCCAGACTACTGGCAACTGGGCAACACACCCTTCGCGCGCCAAGCCAGATACGCCGAGCGCCTGGCCGATGGCTTGCCCAGCAGTCAATCCACCCGTATCCGCGACGCGCTCTTCGGCCAATGGGCACTGGGCGAGCCCGACTTCCTGGCAGACCTGCGCTCACGCGCCACACGCAGAATCGCGCCGGCGCCGCGCGGGCGGCCACGCAAGAACACGGACGCAGCAGCGGCTGTTTAGTACCTTGGAACTGACCCCACAGCCAGCTTTATTACCTTGCTGTCCGGATCGCCAAACTGCACTCTGAGCGAAAAGTGATTTTCACCTTCGAGGGCGCTAAGTGAAAGATGGGGTTCTAGGTCACGCCAAGCGCGTGCCAGATCATGAGTCTGGCGCAGGTATTCTCGCCCTTCGTCCCCGCCCACGACCAGGGCCAAGGCGCAGGCCCTCTGAGGCCTCATCGTGACGGGGCTGTTTTTGGCGACCTCTTCTGCGGAAAGCTGCAGCGTATCGTTGACGAAACAGCGCTTGATCGGGTTCAGGTCGTAGATCCCGCTGACCAGGCAGGCGCGGTCGACGATAGGTCGCCTCGCGTCGGTGCCTTGTTCGGCGTCGTCCACAAGCAGCATGGCGGCGATGTGGGCGCCGGCAGAATGGCCCGATACGGATAGTTGTTGTGGGTCGCCGCCGTAGTTATTGATGTTGTCGTACACCCAACGCAGTGCGCGGCGGCACGCTGCAATCTGTACGTCCATGCGCACGCCGGGTAACTGGGGAAAGTTGACGACTACGGCTGTCACATCGTGTGGCACCAGCCCGTCGGCAATAAAGCTGAAGTCGCGTTTATCGAGCGAATGCCAGTACCCGCCATGAAAGAATACCTGCACGGGCATGCCGGAATTCCCGGCCTGGAAAATATCAAGGCGTTCCTGACTGGAAGCCCCATAGGGGACGTCCAGCACGGCCCGATGCTTGCGCCTTGCTGCAGTGTTCGCTGCGTCCAGTTGCGCCAGCACGCGCCGGAAATACTCCGGCGCCACCTTTTTTACATTGTCGTACTCTTGGTCGAGGTCGAGAATCACTTCACCGTATTGCTAAGCTGGCCGATGCCTTCGATCTCGATGTTGATGGTGTCGCCGCGCTTCATGGGGCCGACGCCCGACGGGGTTCCGGTGATGATGACGTCACCCGGATTGAGCGTCATGATGCTCGACACGAACTCGAAGATGCGCTTGATCGGGAAGATCATGTCATTCGTATTGGACGATTGTCGCAACTCGCCGTTTTGCCACAGCTGTATCGCGACATTGTCGGGATCGAGCTCGGTTTCTATCCAGGGGCCCAAGGGCTTGTAGGTGTCGAAAGACTTGGCGCGCGTGAACTGGCCATCCTTGCGTTGAAGATCGCGATTGGACACGTCATTGGCGCAGGTATAGCCAAAGATATGGTCCTTGGCCTGGTCTTGCGATACGTTCTTGCAGCGGCTGCCAACCACAATTGCGATCTCGGCCTCGAAGTCCACGCGGTCTTTGTCGCTGTCCAGCACAATGGTGTCGCCGTTTGCGATGATCGCCTCGGGCGAACACATGAACAGCATGGGTTCCGCAGGAACGGGAACACCGGACTCTTCGGCGTGCAGGCGATAGTTAAGGCCCACACAGACCAGCTTGCCCGGCTGTACCGGGGCCAGCAACTGTACGTCGGCCAGCGCGTATTCTTCGCCGGTGTATTCCGGCGTCTCGAACAGACCGGAACGTAATGCCTTGACTGCGTCCCCTTCGACAACGCCGAATGTTGTTTGCCCGTTTTTGGAAAACCGCGCGAATCTCATGTATGTACCTTTGGATAATCAGATAAGTATTAAGCCCCGAAATACGGGCGTAGCGTGTTGTAACTTTGTTGGATAGCGTGCTGGCTATCCGGAATCTGGAAGGTTTCGACGGTGACGTAATCGTCGTAAGAAACCTCACGCAGAGCCTTGATGACTGCGCCGATGTCGTAGCTTCCGTCACCCATGGGCAAACGATCAGAGTCGCTGACGTGAAAATGCCAAAGGCACTGACGCTCTTGCGCCAGGCGCAGCGAGGCACCGACGTCTTCGCCTTCGATAAGAATATGAACCATGTCCAGCATGATGCCGACATTGGGCAATGCAACGCTATCGACGAAGTCGAGCATGTCTTGCGTGCCCATCAGGCAGTTGGCGTAAAGATGGTTAACGGGCTCCATCACGATACGAGTATCGGGAAACTCTTGTGCGCACTCGCGGATCGCCTGGCTGATCCATTCCAGCGTCTGGGCGGGATCGACACCTTCTTGGTAGCGTCCGCGCAAGCGCCCCACGTTTACAGCAGCGCCAAATCGTCCGGCAAACTCCATCGCTGCCTTCATGCGGTCGCGTGCCTGCTGTCGTTTGCCGGCATCCGTATCGGCGAACGACAAGCGCGCCTCGCCATAGACTTCCCCGGTGCATACGGCCGGCACATCAAGCCCGGTGTCGCGCACCGCCTTCTGGATCGCCGCCACGTCGATCGCGGCCGGGTCGCAGTCCAGAAACTCCACCCCTGTGAATGCCGCACATCGGGTGTGGCATACATATAAGCTAGTTTCATGGTTGTACGAATCGGAAATCGTTAAGTTTGGCCAGCTTGGCGTGTATGACTTCTTTCTTGACGACGCTGACGTTCGGGATGGCGAACTCTTGTATGTTGAAGTATTCGCCCTTGGCTTCCTTGCCCCGCGCCGTGTCCATGACGAGGTCGGCGATCTCGACGCCTACTTGCTTCAGCGTCTTGGTTCCTTCAAGCACATCGCCCGCGCTGATGTCGGTATCTTCATTCAGATGATGAAAGGTCTTGTTGTTGGAGCTGATCTTGATCACCGGCGCAATAGACGAGCCTGTAGGCGTGCCTTTGCCGGTTGTGAACAACACCATATGTGCACCGCCCGCGACCTTGCCCGTGACAGAGGCAATGTCAAACCCCGGGGTATCCATGATGATGACGCCCTTTTGGGTAGGGGCGACGCCGTAATCGACGATCTCGGTAATGGCCTTGGTGCCCGCCTTGTAGATGCATCCCAAGGACTTTTCTTCGATCGTGGTCAGCCCTCCGGCGATATTTCCGGGCGAAATGAACACGCCGCTATCGTCCTCGGTGGACATGGACAGATCCACTTCGTATTTCTTGATCAAAGAGAGCAGATCTTGTTTGATCTGATCGCTTTTGCCCCGGCGCGCAAGCACCTGTTCAGCACCCACCATCTCGGTGACCTCGGACAGGATTACGGTGCCACCATGCGAGACGATGATGTCTGCTGCCTCGCCTACGGCGGGGTTGGCCGTCAAGCCCGAGAAGGCGTCGGACGAACCGCACTCCAATGCGATCAGCAGCTCGGACAGATCGCCCTCTTCTTGCGGCTGGGCATCGAGCTCGCGACGCATTTCGCGAACAATCTCTATACCGGCGGTGCCGGTACTGCGCGAACCACCCACCTTCTGGACAATAAGCGTTTCCACGCGCTTGCCGGACTTGGCGATCTCTTCGGCTACCCGAGCCGCCGAAGCTGTCTCGCATCCCAAGCTTAAAACCAGCACCGCACCCACGTTGGGATGCAGTCCGTGGCCTATATAGGAATGCTCTGTGATGAAATTTTCTTCAGCATCAAAGGTACAGCCATAGGGGTGCATGAAAGTAACACCGCCGGCTTTGTTGGCAATGTCCATGGCCACACGATTGACACAGGAAACCGTCGGTATGATCAGCACGTGGTTACGTATGCCTATGGCGCCATTACTGCGCCGATAACCCATAAATTTGGTGTTAAGCATTTCGATCTTCTCCTTCGGAAGGGCCCGAAAAACGTCGCGCTTTCAGGCCGCGACAATTCTGCACATGCACATGGTGGCCGGCGCCTATCGGGCTGGTAGCCGATCCGATGACTTCTCCGTACTTTCGGATCTCTTCGTTCAGCGCAATATCGCGCAGAGCAATCTTGTGCCCCACAGGTATGAGTTCTTTGGCTACGACTTCGTATTCGTCACCCACCCCGCGTATCTTCACCGTCTCGTTCGGCAATAGCTCGTTAATGGCTGTGGCAACGTGATCAATATCACGAATCTGAATAGCGGCTTTATCGGTCAATGTATTCTCCTAGCAGCGCTTAGCGCATCAATGATGGCAACCATGTCGACAGCCCGGGAACGAGCACCACCAACACAAGGGTGGCGACCATGGCCATTAGAAATGGCCACAAGCTCCTGCAGGCTTCCGATAGACGAATCTCGGCGATCTTTGAGGCTGTCATCAGCGTAACACCCAGCGGCGGCGTCACCGCGCCTATGCACAGGTTGGTTACGAACAGGATGGCAAAGTGCACGGGATCTATACCGTACTGTGCGACCACGGGCATCAGGATGGGGATCAAGATGATGATGAGCGCATTGCTTTCCATGAACGTTCCCAGGATCAGCAAAAAGCCACTGATCAACAATAGGAACATCAGCGGATCCGAGGTCATCTGCGTGAACAGCATCACGAAATTCTGCGTGATTTGCTCGGTGGTCACGATCCAGGCGAACATGGCCGAGATGGCCACGATCAGTTGTATGGGCACAGCAATGCGCAATACCTTCATGCAGACATTGGGCAGGTCTTGGAAGCGAATCTCGCGATATACAAAGCAGGACAGGAAGAAGGCGTAGACCACGGCCAGCACTGCGGCTTCCGTGACCGTAACAATGCCGCCAAAGATACCGCCAAGAATAATTACCGGCAGCATCAATGTAGGCAAGGCCCCCACAAATGCCCGTCCCAGCTCGCCGGCCTCTACCTGGCTGCCTTGCCCATAACCCCTGCGCTTGCTTATACCCACAGCCACTGCCATCAGTAATGCTGCCATCAGTACGCCGGGCAGGAAGCCCCCTATCAGGAGATCAGCGATCGAGATGTTGCCGGTCACGCCCATGATGACCATGGTCAGACTGGGCGGAATAAGTGAAGACAGAATGCCGCAACAGCCCTGCAGCGACGCCGAGAAGGAGGCGGAATAGCCCTTTTCCTTCATGGCGGGAATCATGATGGAGCCAACGGCTGCCGTGCCGCCAATGGCCGACCCGCATAAGGTTCCAAACAGCGCGTTGCCCAGTACGGTGACAGCGGCTAAACCACCTGCAATATGCCCGATTAGCGCGTTAGCCAGGCGCATCAGACGCCGGGTGATCCCCCCGAACTCCATCAGCACACCCGCAAACACGAACATGGGTAGCGCAAGGAAGGGATAGGAATAAATTCCTTGACTGACACGCTGGCCGAGTATGGCCAGGCTGATGTCACTGAACAGCAAATACCCGACACAGGTAACGCCAATGGCAAACGCCACGGGTATATTCACCAAGATGAGTACCAGCAAGGTGACAAGGAGAATGGTAGCGGTCATGCCGAGAGCTCCTTGCTAGCCGGCGCGCGGCAACACTGCACCAGTTGCTCAAGCGATACCACCGCCAGCAGAAACCCACCCACCATGGCACCGCCGTAGTGCCATCCGACAGATATTTTCATGCCGGGGGTAATCGACGAAGCCGTGGCCTCGACGACCAGAAACGAACCATAGGTCAGTGCAATATTGAATATCAGCAACAGAATGGCTGCCAGGATGGCCAGTATGCGCTGCGAAGCCGCAGGCATCATCTCGACCAGGAAATCTATGCTGATGTGCTCCTTGGTTTCCAGCAACAGGGCTGCGCCAAGAAAGGTGATCCATAGCATCAGGACCAGTGCCATCTCCTCTGACCACACCAGTGGCAATTCAAAGAAGTAACGAAAAACAATCTGCGCAAATAGCACCGTCGTCATGGCAAGCAGCATGACGACGAGTGTCCATTTGACCAAGTTGGACATGGCGAGTCTTAACGCGCGCATAGACATCCTTAACTCCGTTGTAAGCGTGCGAGCGCGCCGCTGAGGCGGCGCGCGGCTACGTTTTAACCAGCGTACTTACGAACCAAATCCATCAGGTCCTTGCCGAAGGTACCCTCGTACTTGTCCCAAACCGGCTGAACAGCCTTCTGGAATTGAGCCGGATCGGGTGTGGTGACCTTGACGCCGGCCGCCTTCATCTTCTGGAGTGCTTCATCATCGCTTTTGGCGATCATGGCGCGCTCTTTAAGCTTCCACTTGTCCGCAGCGGTCTGGATGGCAGCCTTATGCTCATCAGAAAGCTTGTTCCATGCACTGGTGGAGATGGTCAAGACTGCAGAACCCCAGATGTGGCCTGACAGCGCAAGATGTTCCTGTACCTCATAGAACTTGGAAGCGTAGATGGTAGCCAAGGGGTTTTCCTGACCGTCCACGACTTTTTGCTGCAAGCCAGAGAACACTTCCGAGAACGGCATCGGCGTAGGCAGTGCGCCCATGATCTTGAATGTGTCGATGCGCATCTCGGCCTCTGGCACGCGCAGCTTGATGCCCTTCAGGTCTTCAGGCGTCTGGATCGGACGGACCGAGTTGGTGATGTGGCGATATCCGCTTTCCCACCAGCTTAGTGTCGTGATCTTCTGCTCGGCCAGAACTTTGGCCAGGGCATCGCCCAACTCTCCATCCAATGCACGGTAAGCGTGCTCGCGAGTTGGCCAGGCGTACGGCAGCTCTTCAATGATCAGGCGCTTGTCCAATGCCTGCAGGGCTCCGGTACCAAACAGCCCCATTTCGAGCACGCCCAAGCCCAAACCTTGAGCCATTTCTCGTTCGCCACCCAGCTGCGAGCTGGGATACACCTGAATGATTACCTCGCCATTGGTTGCCGTCTTGACGTCTTCGGCCATACCAACCAAGGCCTCATGCCAGGGATGTCCGACCGCCGAGATGTGTCCGGCCTTCAAGGTGACCTTCGCTTGCGCGACAGCACCTAACATACAGCCTGCGGCCAATAGCCCCAATACTGCTGCCTTGGGTATGAATTTCAATCGCTTATTGATCATGGTTTGCTCCTCCAGCTGTGGTTTTGAAAAAAACGACCCTCGTTACGCCATGTACTTCTTGAGGATTTCGTCGTAAATATCAATGACGGCTATGTAGTCATTGACGTGCACATGTTCATTAACCTGGTGCGCCAGCTTGGGATCGCCAGGGCCAAGCACAATAATGTTTTTTCCCAAGGCCTGCAAAACGGAAGCATCGGTGAAGTACTGAGCCCCGCGCGGCCGGGCGTCGTCAGACGATGCTCCGGCGCTTAGCAATGCCTGCCGGGCTATGGACACCAGGTCAGACCCGGGGTCGGTGGATACCGCTGGTACGTCCAGCAAGGTTTCGAACTCGAGGTTTGTATCCTTGTCCGCTGCACTGACCCGGCCTGCCAAGGCCCTCATCTGGCCCATCAAGCTACTGTGGTTCTGATCGGGCAAAGTTCGCATATCGAGCGTAATTTCGCATCGGTCCGGGATGACATTGGCCTGCTTGCCACCGTTGATCAGTGTGACCGCCATGGTCGGGGGCGAGAGAAGCTCGTGGGGATCGCTGGAAATGTCGACTTCCGAAAGACCCGCATAGAAGGGAAACAGTTTATTGATCGCGTTGATTCCCATCTCGGGCATGGACGAGTGCGAAGCCTTGCCACAGCTGCAAACACGCGTCCATAAGGCGCCTTTGTGCGCGATAACCAGGCGGGTATCGGTAGGCTCCGCGATGATCAGGGCGTCGAATTCGGGCAGTTGCTGGTTTGCGACCATGGCCTTGGCACCCTCTGCGCCTGTTTCCTCGGTCGACGTAGCCGCCAGTATCAACTCGCCCGACCATGAATCACGCGGGCGGCGCGCAAAACGAATAAGCGCATACATCAGGGCAACCAGACCGCTTTTCATGTCGACCGTACCGCGGCCGTACATTTTTCCGTCTTCGATGACGGCATCAAAGGGACCATGCTGCCAGGCAACGCTGCCCACGGGGACGGTGTCCATGTGCCCGCTTAGCACGACACAGGGCCCAGGACGGCCACTGCTTACGCGGGCAATCAGGTTGGCACGCTTATCGTCCAAGGTGTGTATGGTGCAGGAGATGCCTTCTTGCTCCATGCGCGCGGCCAGCATGCGGGCCAGAACGTGTTCATCCCCTACCTTGCTTACGGTGTCACAGCGCACGGCTTCTTGCAGGAATTGAACACATTCCTCGATTTCTGACCGTTGATCGCGGGACATCAATTCCTCCACTGGCATACTGGCTTCCTCTCATGTTTCGAAATGATTATATGGAGGGGGCTAGAGCGCGCCTATTCGCCATGTCAATAGAATTGAGGCAGAATTTTTGTACCAATGGCACGAAGCTGCGTTAAGCTAACGCGAAGGCCCAACTCCATAGACGGCATATAGCGAGGATAAAGATGTGGCTTACAGTAGAAGATGTGCTCAGTATCGACGTGATGCGCGGTGCCGATGTTATTGCTGGGCACGACGGCTTGGGCCGCAACATCAAATCCGTAACCGTCCTTGACGCCCCTGACGCATCGCTATGGTTACAGGGACATGAACTGGCTCTTACCTCGACTTTTCCACTACTTAAACGGCGTAACGGGTTGAACATGCTGGTGGAAGAGCTGGTGGCAAGAAACGTGGCCGGCCTGGGCCTGAAGCTACATCGCTACATGACCACCCTGCCCGACGCCATGATCGCGCGGGCTAACGAGCTGGCTTTTCCGATCTTCCGGGTACCGGACCATATCGCGTGGATCGAGATCATTAGCCCGATCTTTGCGCGGGTGCTCGACACCGATGCGCAACATCTGATCCGGTCGGAAGAGATACGTAGCCAGTTCACCAAGCAGCTGTTCTCGGGGGCCGGGCTGGAAAGCTTGATGGCCTTGCTTTATTCCATGCTGGGGCGCCCTGTGCTGTTGACCAGCCCGGCCGATGCTCACACCGTATGGTTGCCTGAGGTCGCCGCAAAAGTGGATGATGTCATGCAGATACTGCGCTGCCCCGACACCGCCGCAGAACATGTAGCATCCTGCCCCGGCGTAATGCGCAAGCGCAGCGCTGACTTCAATGTTGTCTACATTCGGCTGGACCAAGGCGCTGACCCGCATGCCTATATTGCGGCCCTGGAAACCGGAGAGCCGATAGACCCGCCCTTGCTTCATTGCCTGGTCCACGCCCGCGAAGCCATCTCCATGAGCCTGTTGCAGCGGCGTGCCAACATCAGTATTACGCGGGAGAAACACAACGAGTTCGTTCATACGCTGGTCGATCCTCAGTTGTCGGAAGGCGCGCGGCAGGCACATATCGCGCGGGGCAAAGAGAAAGGCATACCGCTGCACGACCGGTATTTCGCCGCCGTTATCAAGTTTCACAATCTCGACGAGCATGTGTTTCGTGCTGTAGCGAGCCTGTTCCACGCAAAGATGGATGATGACCATCTATTGGTTAGCAGCCTGGACAGCACACGCTTTTTGCTCCTGGTACCAGAAACGGAACAATCAGACCTGCATCTGGACGGCGGAGCCGGCTGCATCGAACGCTATATCTCGGAAGTGGCAAAGTTCCAGGCAGCGCCCGACTGGAACGCGGGCATCAGCCAGGCCACAGGGGTAATCCATTTGGACCGCGCTTACGAGCAAGCGGAGTACGCGCTGGGCCACAGTTTGAAGTCAGGCGAGAAGTGTCGGGTGAAGCTGCATGACGAAACAGGTCTTTACCGTCTGCTGTCGCATCCCGCCATGCAGAACGACATTCGGCGCTTTATCGATGAATGGCTGCAACCGCTACTGCAGTACGACCGTAAGCGCAGGTCCAGGCTGGTAGCAACGCTGCGGGTGTTCCTGGACAACAATGGCAATTACCGTGAGACGGCGCGATTGATGCATGTCCACCACAATACCGTCCGCTACCGGATTTCGCAGATCTATACCCTTACCCGGCGCGACATCCTGAACCCGCGGCTGCGACTGCAGTATCAGCTGGCGCTGGTGCTGCATGATATGAATCGGGAAAGGGGTCCGGGGCAGTGATTGCGTCTGTTATCCGGGTGTTTATCTGGTTTCTTTAGTCGGCCTGGGCGGACAGGCGCTGTGGCGGCTTAATGGTCACGGTCCGGCTGCGCCGGACTTCCCGGTCGATCAGTCCATATCGGGGCGCCCGCAGAACTCGCGCCATCGGACAGCCCCCGGCTGTCCGAAAACGCGGCGCTCAAACAGCTGCGGGCTTGTCCCCCGATATGGACTGATCGCCCGGCGTGCCCAATGCGCCGCCACAGCACCTGCCCGCCCAGACCTCTACGGAGTCTCAAGATGGCGATCACGATAT
>SMFF01000588.1_pt1 | contig 13625 bp, 13 predicted proteins | sample 2456181 | NCBI WGS metagenome assembly SMFF01 (sample SAMN10132611, study PRJNA489261) | soil metagenome | isolation source: day120 antibiotic-loamy sand soil ammended with raw manure from dairy cow... | place: USA | collected 2015-04-01
GGCTCGGTGTCGACGATGCCGTTCGCCCGCAGCACGGATGCCACCCGGGCCGCATCCACGCGCTCGTCGAAGTCGATCGTGACGACGACCTGCGAACGGTGGGCGGCATCCGTCACGAACGGCGTCGCGAAGGCGCGCTCCTCGGCCCACGCGTAGAGGTGGCCGGAGGATTCGCGGGTGCGCGCGTCGGCGAAGGCGAGGCCGCCGTTGGCGTTCATCCAGTCGAGCTGCGCCTCCATGAGCAGGAGCGTCGAGATGGCAGGCGTGTTGAGAGTCTGGTCGAGGCGCGAGTTGTCGACGGCGTTCTTGAGGCTGAGGAACTCGGGGATCCAGCGACCGGATGCCGCGATGCGTTCGATGCGCTCGATCGCGGCGGGGCTCATGAGGGCGAACCACAGTCCGCCATCCGAGGCGAAGTTCTTCTGCGGGGCGAAGTAGTAGACATCCGTCTCGGATGCGTCGATGTCGATGCCGCCCGCGGCGCTCGTCGCGTCGATCACGGTGAGCGCTCCGGGGTCGCCGTGCACGCGCGCCACCGGCGCCATGACGCCCGTCGAGGTCTCGTTGTGCGGCCAGGCGTAGACGTCGACGCCCTCCAGGATCTCGACCTCCGAGCGCGACCCGCCGGGTGCGTCGATCACGCGGGGGGCCTCGAGGTGCGGAGCGGCGGCGGCCTTGGCGAACTTGGCGCCGAACTCGCCGAAGGTCAGGTTCTCGCTGCGACGCTCGATGAGGGAGAAGGCCGCGGCGTCCCAGAAGGCGGTCGATCCGCCGTTGCCGAGCACGACCTCGTAGCCGTCCGGCAGCCGGAATAGTTCCGAGAGGCCGCCGCGCACGCGGCCGACGAGCGACTTCACGGGCTTCTGCCGGTGGGAGGTGCCGAGCAGCTCGGCGCTCGCCTGCAGGTGGGCGAGCTGCTCGGGGCGGACCTTGGACGGCCCGCAGCCGAAACGGCCGTCGGCGGGGAGGAGGTGCGGGGGGATCACGATGTCGGGCACGCCCACGAGTCTATTGAGCCTGCGGCTAGGCTGGGATCGACGTGCAAGGGAGGCCACGATGACCGATCTCGTCGACACGACGGAGATGTACCTTCGCACCATCCTCGACCTCGAGGAAGAGGGGATCGTGCCGCTGCGCGCGCGCATCTCCGAGCGCCTGGGGCACTCGGGCCCGACGGTGTCGCAGACGATCGGCCGCATGGAGCGCGACGGGCTCGTGGTCGTCGAAGGCGATCGCCATCTCGTGCTCACGGTCGAGGGGCGGCGCCGCGCCCTGCACGTCATGCGCAAGCACCGGCTCGCCGAGCGCCTGCTCGCCGACGTCATCGGCCTCGACTGGGCGTACGTGCACGACGAGGCCTGCCGCTGGGAGCACGTCATGAGCGAGCAGGTGGAGCGCCGGCTGCTCGAGCTGCTCGATCACCCCACCGAGTCCCCCTACGGCAATCCCATCCCCGGTCTCGACGAGATCGGCGGCACGCCCGCCGGCGCGTTCCTCGACGGTGTCGAGAACCTCGTGACGCGCGCCTCATCCGCAGCGGGCCAGGTCACGGGTGTCATCCGCCGGCTGGGGGAGCCCGTGCAGTTCGAGCCCGAGCTGCTCGTGCAGCTCCGGGAGGCGGGGGTCGTGCCGGGTGCGGTGGCCAACCTCTCGACCGCCGGCTCGTATGTGATCGTGCAGGTCGACGGTTTCGGTGACGGGCTCGAGCTGCCCACCGAGGTCGCCTCGCACATCTACGTCGAAGCCTGAACGACGAATCCTGCCGATTCTCAGCTAGCCCGGCCTAGGCTCGCCGGGTCCTCTCGGTCACGCATGTCGATCGGAGGCCGCCAGGCAGGGCGTCCCGTCTCACCCATCCTCTGCCGGCGACGTGACATACGAAAGGGATGGGGTCGCCCGACAGAGCGACCGGGACGCGGGAGTTCTCGTGTCAGCTAACCCGAATCGCCGGCCCACCCAGCCGGCGGCGCGATCCGTTCTCGGATCGCTCCGCAACGCGTCCATCGTCGCCCTCGTGGTGCCCGCCCTCTTCGCCACCGTGGCGCTGCCTGCCTCGGCGTATGCTCCGGCATCCGACGACACCGCATCCGACGGTGCCGCGCGGCTGAGCGCCATCGAGCAGCTGCGCCAGGACAAGGCTCAGGATGTGGCGGTCGCCTCGGTCGCGCTCGCCCCGCAGGCGCGCGATGGTTACGACATCACCTCGGCCGCCGAACTGCGCCGCGCGCAGCAGCGGGCCGCCCTCGCCGCCTACTCCGGGCCGACCGTGCGCGAGTACCTCGCGAACCCGCCCTACCCCTCGTTCGACCTGAACCAGGTCGTGCAGGTGGGGCTGCAGTATCAGGGTGTGCCGTACGTGTTCGGCGGCGCCTCGCCCGCGGGCTTCGACTGCTCGGGCTTCGTGATGTTCGTCTATGCGCAGTTCGGGATCGCACTGCCGCACTCCTCGAGCGCGCAGGGCCGCGGGGTCGGCGGCGGACACCTCATCTCCCGCGCCGATGCGCTTCCCGGCGACATCGTCGTCATGGACGGCGGCGGGCACTCCGGCATCTTCATGGGCGGCAACACCATGGTGCACGCGCCCAAGCCCGGCGGTGTCGTCGAGGTGCACCCGATCTGGGACCCGAACGCCTGGTTCGTGCGCTACGGCATCTGAGTCGACCCCCGCATCACGTGTCGTGCCGACGGTGGTCACCGGTCGGGTCTACCCTGGGGTTCTCGGAGATCTTCGGATCGGGGAGGGCACATGAGAACCGCGCACAGCATCCGCACCATGGATGTGCGCGCCCAGTTCCGCATGCAGCTCAGCAGCCGACCCGACGTGCACTGTCTCGTCGCGGTCGAGTAAGGCGCTGTCGTTCGCGACGGCGCCTTTTTCTGTTCTCACCCCGTTTCTGCGGAGCTCCGGGAGGTTCGACAGCCTGCACGCCATGCAGGCTCCCTCGAGAGGAGACCCGTTGCGTACCCTGGTTCTCAATGCCGGATACGAGCCGCTGGCCGTGGTGTCGTTCAAGCGAGCCCTCGTGCTCGTGCTCGCCGAGAAGGCCGTCGTGGTGGCGAGCGATGACGACAACCCCGTGCACGGCATCGGCTCCGATTGGGAGCGACCATCGGTGATCCTGTTGCGCCGCTACGTGCGCGTGCCGAGCGGACGCTCGGTTCCCGTGTCGCGGCGTGGCGTGCTGCGTCGCGACGATCAGCGTTGCGCCTACTGCGGCGTGCACGCGTCGACGATCGACCACGTGATCCCGCGTTCGCGAGGGGGCGCCGACAGCTGGGAGAACCTCGTGGCGTGCTGCCTGCGCTGCAACAACATCAAGGGCGACCGCACCCCGCGCGAGATGGGGTGGACGCTGCGGTTCGCGCCGCGCGCCCCGCACGGCACGGCGTGGCTCGTGCGCGGAGTGGAGCGGGCGCAGCCGGAGTGGCGGGAGTTCCTCGCGCCTGCGGCCTGACTCGCCGCCGTCGGCGCGACAGCTCTGGCGTGGAACAGCGTCGGCGACGGATTTCGTCGTGAGATGCAGCATCAAGCTGGGAAACCCCTGTGCAAACGGGCTGTCTGCCCCGCAAAACGGGTCGTTACCGAGACGTGACATTCGGATGGATGTCGCGTAACGTCGTTCTGGTCGTTTCAACCCGGAAGACTCTTCATTCACGTGACTGACTACGAGACCCTCGCTGCCCTCGGCTTCACCGAGCCGGCTGCGAAGAACTCGGAGCACGCCTCGCAGGCGCGTCCCGACGGCATCTCGAGTGCCCACGCGGCCGCTGAGCTGCCCTCGCGTCGTTCGCTTCGTGCCACCACGCAGGCTCCGATCAACGACCTCCCCGCCACCCCCACGACCCCGGCCATGCCGGGGTCGCGTCGTGCTGCCCGCGAGGCGCGTGCGGCGATGGACTCCGCCTCGCCGGTCGTGCCCGCCGAGGCGACCGCCGCGGCAGTTGCGGCTCCCGTCGCCCCCGCGCCGACTCACCCGGCGGCGATTTCCGCGGCGGCGGTTCCTACGGCGCCGCAGGTGGCTGCGCCGTTCGGCATCTTCGCTGCGCCGACCGAGGAGCCCGCGTCACGTCGCGGCCGCCGCGACCGCGGGGCGAGCACGCACCCGGCATCCCGGCCCGTTGCGCCTGCGGCACCGCGCACGCCGTCCGCATCCGCTGCTCGGCCGTCGGTGCGCAAGCGTCTGAGCGCGGCCGGCACCATGGTGCTCGTGGGCGGTCTGTTCGTGTCGCTCACGCTTCCGGCTTACGCGTCCAACGACTACTCGGGCGGCGAGCTCGCGGAGCCCGCAGCGGCGAAGATCGACGCGCAGGCCCTCGCCCTCGACGACTCGGCCATCCAGGCGGCGAGCACCGTCGAGGCGCGCGACGGCTACGAGACGACGAGCGCCGTAGAACTGCGGCGGCTGTACCGCGACGCGCTGCGTCAGCAGCGTCTGCAGGAGTACGCCGCATCCGGCGCGATGGCGATGGGCGACGACTACCCGTGGGCCACCGAACTCGGGATGTCGCAGGGCGGTGGGCTCTCGCCGCTGAACTACTTCATCCGGCAGTGCACCGACTTCGTCGCGTGGCGCCTCAACCGGGACGCGGGCAGCACCCACGCGCCGTTCAAGTACACCTGGTCGTACCTGACCCCCGGCGGCGGTAGCGCCCACTCGTGGAAGAGCCAGTGGGAGCGTCACGGCTGGACCGTGAGCAGCACCCCGGCTCCCGGCTGGGTGGCCTGGTTCCCGGGTGGCAACCACGTGGCATACGTGAACAGCGTGCTCGCCGACGGCTCCGTCTTCATCGAGGAGTACAACTGGGGCCCCGACACCTACAACCAGCGCATCATCCCCGCCGGTTCGGCGCTCTACCTGGCCCCGCCACCCGCCTGATCCGGCCCTCGCGCCCGCGCTGCTCCTCCGCTTCCGCTCGGTAGACTCGGGCGGTCAGCCTCTGTAGCTCAATGGAAGAGCAGTTCCGTCCTAAGGAAAGGGTTGGGGGTTCGAGTCCCTCCAGGGGCACAAGGGCGCCGGCAGGCGGCGGCGGTGGGTTCGCGAGGTGAGGAAACTCGATCCCTCAGGATCCACACCGCGAGATTGTTCGACGCTATGTGTCAGCCAGGTTCCCTATACTGACGCTTATCTCCATAAGTGTCAGAGGTAGGGGTTTCCAGTGACAGATCGGTCGCCGTCAACAGCCCTTGGTGTGCGCGTGGCACCGCTCACTTTCGACGACCACGTCTGGAACGTCACAGACGAAGGTGCCAGTCGCGCCGAACGGGAACGGGAATCGGGGCCCTACCGTTCAGCGGTCACCCCCGAACTATCGGACCTCGAGTTGGTTCTGCCGGGTGCCATCGCCGCCAACATCGGCGAAGCCACGGTGGCGCTGGCCAAGTTTGACGTCTACGCAACGACGATCCTCGGCGCGGGCGAACTGGCGCCCATGTCGGCGATCTTGCTGCGAACGGAGAGTGCGTCGTCCTCGAACATCGAGCAGATTACTGCCGGTGCTCAGCAGATCGCGCTGGCGGAAATCGGAGAATCTGGCTCTGAGAATGCGAACCTCGTCGTCGGCAACGTGCGTGCGATGGAGGCAGCGCTCGAGCTCGCGGACGATCTGAGCGTCGATAGCATCTTGCGGATGCACGCGCGCCTCCTCGCGCACGAACCTCAATGGGCGGGCCGGTACCGTGATGGGCTCGTGTGGGTGGGTGGCGACAAGCTGGGGCCGCGCCGCGCAACTCACGTTGCACCGCAGCGCGAACTCGTGGTCGACGCGATGACAGACCTGGTGCAATTCATGGCCAGAAATGACCTCCCGCCGCTTGCTCAGGCGGCAATCGCGCACGCCCAGTTCGAAACCATCCATCCCTTCGCGGACGGGAACGGACGTACCGGACGAGCATTGGTGCACGCGATCCTCCGCGGCAAGGAGGTCGTGACCCGGGCCACGGCGCCTGTATCTGCGGGCCTACTCCGAAACACAGGCGACTATTTCGCGGCGCTCACCGCATACCGCGAGGGTAACGCAAGCCCGATCATCGCCCAGTTCGCGGACGCATCCCGTTTCGCGGCCGCGCGGGGACGTCGCCTCGTCGATGACCTCGCGCAACAAACCCGCGAATCTGAAGAGCGGATCGTGGACATCCGAGCGGACGCCGCCGCTCGGCGAGTGATACCGCTACTCGTCGGTCAGCCAGTCGTGAACGTCGCCTACATCCAGAAGCGCCTCGACCTTAACGAACGCGCCGCATTCCGGGCGATCGATGCCCTCGTCACCCGCGGCATCCTGGTCGAACGCGCCGGACGGAGCCGCAACCGTGTCTACGCGCATCGGGGGATCTTGGGAGTCCTGGACTCCTTCGCGGCCGACATCCGGCGAGGCTAGCTCCGGCCCATGCCGAAGACGTCGTGGACGGCTGAATCGTAGGCGACGCGCCGCGGGGAGCCACCCCAGACCCCTGCGCGGAGCGTCCAGGCCACCACCGACCAGAACAGCGGGATGGTCATGAGCCACACGAGCATGCACCACGGGCACAGCGAGCCGAACTCGAAGATGCTCCGGAAGGCGAACATGTGCACGAGCGCGTAGCCACCCAGCACGAAGAGGGCGAAGACCCGCCAGTACCAGGCCCGCATGCCGCCCGGTGAGGCGAGCGCGCCGATGGCCGCGTAGATCGGGCCGAGGAAGAGCACCATCCCGAGGAGGGCGTTCGTGAAGCCCAGCAGGTTGCCGGCCGGCGAGAGCAGGTTCGGGCCGCAGGTGACGAGCGGGCTGATGTCGCACGAGATGGCCGGCTCGGCGTTCGTGAGCTGCCCGACGTACTCGAGATAGAGCAGGAACGACACCGTCCAGGCGACGAGGCTCAGCACGATCCACAGGATCGCCGTGCCGATGCCGGGGCGGAAGGTGCGCGATGCGGGGTCGACGATGGTCACAGGCTCAGCCTCTCTCGCGGGTCGGGGTCGACGTCGGCGCGCTCACCGGGGATATCCGACGCCCGCGCGCTGCGCCCGGTGAGGCGTCTCGCAAGATCGACGACCATCCCCGCCGCCGTCAGGCACCACACGCCGAGCCCCACCCAGAACCAGAGGGTGCCGATGGTCTCGACCACAGGCAGGCGATCGGCGCGCCCCAGGTAGATGCTCGCCGCCGCGTACATTCCCATCGGGAACACGAAGCTCCACAGCGTCGGCTGATACCGCAGCGGGATGCGATGCACGAGGTGGCGCCACACCCCGGCCGCCAGCAGCACCGGGATCAGCCAGCTCGCGAACGCCCAGAAGATCACCGAGAGTCCCGCGATGAGGTCGCGCGTCACGTCGATCATGGGGGCGTCGGCCATCTCGACGATCCGCGCACCCGCGACGACCGTGATCGCCACGGCGCCCATCGCAACCCAGTACGGCGGGTCGAGGTCGTGCGGGTCGAGCCGGTAGAGCATGGCACGCAGCATCACGAACAGCGCGCACGCCGTGTAGAGCACGACGCCCGTCGACCAGGCCACGATCGCGATGATCGCGAGCCACTGCCGCAGCGCCGGGTAGAGCGGCTCGAGCCCCGCGGCGACCACCGCGATCGACTGGCTCGCGACCACCCAGATGAACCACGTGCCGTTCGCGCGGTCGAGCATCGGGCGGCGCGGGTTGCCGAGCACCGCGGTCCACGGGATCACGTAGCCGAACACGACCCAGGCGAGCGTCGCGATGGCCAGCAACACGGCGGCGGCCAGCCCCAGGCCGACCCCCACGAGCATCGCCCCGATGACGTTCGTCGCGGCGATGAAGGTGAAGAAGCCGAACGCGCGCGCCGGATCGTGGAAGTCATCCGACATCTGCCGGCGGTACGCCGCGAAGCGCCACACGTTGAGCACGACGAGCACGAGGTAGAACACCACCGCGATCCAGAACAGCACGGATGCGAGCACCGCATGGTCGGTCAGCTGCGCCCCGATCGACACGATGCCGGTTCCCATGACGCCGGCGAAGTAGCCGGGGGTGAGACCCGCGGGGCCGCGCGGGGGTGCTTCGGCATCCCGGATGCGTTCCTCGGCTTCGGCGCTGCTCACGTGAGGTCCCTTCGTCGCCGAACGGTTGCTGCACAGGGTACGACCCCGGCGGCGGTGCGCTTCCTCGGATCACCGTGCAAATCCGCCCCGCCGCACGGGTGCGCCGGTGTCGGTGGGGGAGGCGTTGAATGGGGGCATGCCCGCCCGGGGACTCCGCACCTACTACAAGACGCTCGATTCGCTCAGCCGGATCAATCTGCTGCACGCGCTGCAGACACGTGGTGCCCTGACGGTCGACGAGCTCGCCCAGGCGACGGGTCTGCACCCGAACACGGCGCGCGAGCATCTGCATCGACTCATCGCGGTCGGGCTCGTGCGCGCGGAGCCGATCCTGCGCGGCGTGCGGGGGCGTCCTGTGCTGCGATACCGCGCATCCGGGGCGACGACCGGTGGGGAGCGCACCCGCGAGGCGCGCGCGGCGCAGCAGCTCGCGGCGCTCGACGGTCACCTCGGCCGCTGCGGCTTCGATGCCGCGATCGATCGCGACGCGAGCCGGCTGACCCTGCGCGACTGTCCGTTCGCCGCCCTGTCAGAGGGCAATCCGCAGGTCTGTGAGGTGCACCGCACCCTCATCGCGGATGCCCTGGCCGCCTCGCCGGGGCCGGTGCGCGCGGGGCGGTTGCAGCGTCTCGTGACCGAGCACGAGTGCACGCTCGAACTCACTCCACTCGCACGCCAGAATCCACAACATCTAGTGGCGAGGTTCCGTGATAAATACCAGATGTAGTGCCGGCTGTCTAGCCTCGTCGTAGGCGCGTGGCGAGGGACCCCGCGCGAGAAGGAGGAACCCGGATGCCACAGCCCACCGCGACGGCCGTCGACGTCGCATCTACGATCGACGAGTACCTCGACCGCTCCGATTGGCGCGTCAACGCCAACGCCAACCAGGGCTACTCGCTCGGCGGACTCATCCTGAACACCGCGGGCAAGGTCGTCGCGAACTACTGGCTCGACGAGGTCTACCCCGCCGAGGTCGGCCGCGCGCACCGCGAAGGTGACCTGCACATCCACGACCTCGACATGCTCGCCGGCTACTGTGCCGGCTGGTCGCTGCGGGTGCTCCTCGAGGAGGGGCTCAACGGGGTGCCCGGCAAGGTCGACGCCCTGCCCCCCAAGCACTTCGGATCGGCGGTCGGGCAGATCGTGAACTTCCTCGGCACGATGCAGAACGAGTGGGCCGGCGCGCAGGCGTTCAGCTCCTTCGACACCTACATGGCGCCCTTCGTGCGCGTCGACGGCCTCGGCTACGACGAGGTGCGGCAACATCTGCAGGAGCTCGTCTACAACCTCAACGTGCCCTCCCGCTGGGGCACCCAGACCCCCTTCACCAACCTCACCTTCGACTGGGTGTGCCCGGCCGACCTCCGTGAGCAGGTGCCGGTGATCGGCGGTGTCGCGCAGGATTTCAGCTACGGCGAGCTGGCCGAGGAGATGGCGCTCATCAACCGCGCCTACATCGACGTCATGACGGCGGGCGATGCGAGCGGACGGGTCTTCACCTTCCCGATCCCGACCTACAACATCACCGAGGACTTCGACTGGACTTCCGAGAACGCCGAGCGACTGTTCGCGATGACGGCCAAATACGGCACGCCCTACTTCCAGAACTTCATCAACTCCGAGCTCGAGCCCGGGCAGATCCGGTCGATGTGCTGCCGCCTGCAGCTCGACCTGCGCGAACTGCTCAAGCGCGGCAACGGACTCTTCGGCTCGGCCGAGCAGACCGGGTCGCTCGGCGTCGTCACGATCAACTGCGCGCGGCTCGGCTACCTCAACCCGCGCGACGAAGCGGGCGTGCTGCACGACCTCGACCGCCTGCTCGAGCTCGCGCGCGACTCGCTCGAACTCAAGCGCGAGGTCGTCGACCGGCTCATCCGTGACGGGCTCTTCCCTTACACGAAGCGCTATCTCGGCGGAGGCCTGCGCAACCACTTCTCGACCATCGGCGTCAACGGCATCAACGAGCTGGTGCGCAACATGACGGGCGACGAGCACGACATCACGACGCAGGAGGGCCACGCGATCGCCGTGCGCCTGCTCGACCACGTGCGTGCCCGCATGATCGAGTTCCAGGAGGCGACGGGCCACCTCTACAACCTCGAGGCCTCGCCCGCCGAGGGCACCACCTACCGCTTCGCGAAGGAGGATCGCAAACGGTTCCGCGGCATCCTGCAGGCGGGCACCGAGAGCAATCCGTACTACACGAACTCCTCGCAGCTTCCGGTCGGCTTCACCGACGACCCGTTCGAGGCCCTCGATCGCCAAGACGAGCTGCAGACCAAGTACACGGGCGGCACCGTGCTGCACCTCTACATGTCGGAGCGGCTCTCGAGCGCCGACGCCTGCCGGCTACCTCGCCGGCGAACACCCCAGCTGCCCCAGCTGCGGCGGCGAATGCGAGGTGTGGACGCGCGTCATGGGCTACTTCCGCCCGGTCAGCTCGTTCAACATCGGCAAGAAGGGCGAGCACGCCGAGCGCACGCACTTCGTGGAGTCCGCGCTCGCCGGGGTGAGCTGACGATGCGCGGCCCGGCCCTCGCATCCGGCACGTCCGCACCGGTGGCAGAGCAGCTGCAGATCGCCGGTCTCGCGCGCCTGTCCAGCTGCGACTGGCCGGGCAAGCTCGTCGCCACGGTGTTCCTGCAGGGCTGCCCGCTCGACTGCGGCTACTGCCACAACCCGGGCCTCCTCGATCCGCGGGTGCCGGGCGTCGTGGCGTGGCACGAGGTGCTCGAGCTGCTGGCCCGTCGGCGTGGCCTGCTCGACGGCGTCGTGTTCTCGGGTGGCGAGCCCACCCGGCAGGCGGGTCTGCCGGATGCCATGCGCCAGGTGCGGGAGTTCGGCTTCGGCGTGGGACTGCATACCGCGGCACCGTATCCCCGGATGTTCGCCGAGGTGCTGCCACTGTGCGACTGGATCGGGCTCGACATCAAGGCGCCGCAGCGGATGTACGGCCAGGTCACCGGGGTGGCCTCCGCGGGGGCGAAGGCGTTCGCGTGCCTCGAGCTGGCGCTCGCGGCGGGGGTGCCGCTGCAGGTGCGCACGACGGTGGACCCCACGACGATGAGCGAGGCGGATGTGGCCGAGCTCACCGCGACCTTGCACGGTCTCGGCGTCGCCCGGCACGTGCTGCAGGAGGTGCGCATGGAGGGCGTGCGGCAGGAGTACCGGGACCTTGGTCCCGTTCACCCCCGTTCCGCGCGGGAGTAGCGTGAAGAGAGTAGGAAGGGACACGACATGACGGCAGAACCGATCGAGTTGCGCGCCACCAAGCCGCACGAGGCTGTGAGCGGCGGATGCGCGTGCGGGCACGAAGACGAGAGCGAGATCGTGCTCGACACGCGCCAGATCCCGCACGCGATCCGACACGCCACGATCTTCGGCGCGCTCGGCGCGATCGCCCCCGGGTTCAGCCTCGACCTCATCGCCAACCACCGGCCGAACCCTCTCGTGTCGCAGCTCGAGGAGCGTCACCCGGGCGAGTTCGCGGTGTCCTTCGTCGAAGACGGACCTGAGTTGTGGAGACTCCGCTTCACGCGTCAGTGAGCAGTGCCGCGCCCGTGAGCAGCGAGCCGCAGCCCTTCGACGACACCGAGCTCGCCGCGATCCGCGCCGATTTCCCGATCCTCGACGGGCGGGTGAACGGTCGCCCGCTCGTCTATCTCGACTCGGCGGCGACCTCGCAACGCCCGCGGCAGGTGCTGGATGCCGAACGTGCCTACGTTCTCGGCACCAACGCCGCCGTGCATCGCGGCGCCCACACCCTCGCCGCCGAGGCGACCGAGCTGTTCGAGTCGGCCCGCGAGCGCGTCGCGCGCTTCGTGGGCGCGGATGCCGAGGAGCTCGTGTGGGTCTCCAACGCCACCGAGGGCGTGAACCTGGTGGCCTACGCTCTCGGCAATGCGAGCCTCGGGCGGGGAGGCGCCGCGGCCGAGCGCTTCCGGCTGGGGCCGGGTGACGAGATCCTCACGACCGAGCTCGAGCACCACGCGAACCTCATCCCGTGGCAGGAGCTCGCCGCGCGCACCGGTGCCGTCTTCCGCTACCTGCCGGTCGACGACGAGGGGCGCCTGCAGCTCGAGCGGCTCGATGACGTGCTCACCGAGCGCACCCGGGTGTTCGCGTTCACCCACGTCTCGAACGTCACGGGCGAGGTGCAACCCGTCGCGGCACTCGTGGCGCGTGCGCGCGCGGTGGGCGCGCTCACGGTGCTCGATGCCTGCCAGTCGGCTCCGCATCTTCCGCTCGACCTGCACGAGCTCGGGGTCGACTTCGCGGTGTTCTCCGGCCACAAGATGCTCGGCCCCACCGGGGTCGGCGCGCTCTACGGGCGACGCGAGCTGCTCGAACACCTGCCGCCGTTCCTTGCCGGGGGGTCGATGATCACCACGGTCACGATGGATGCCGCCGAGTTCCTGCCCCCGCCGCACCGCTTCGAGGCGGGAACCCAGCGCGTCTCGCAGGCGATCGCGCTCGGCGCGGCCGTGGACTACCTGAGCGAGCTCGGCATGCAGCGCGTCGTCGCCCATGAGGCGGCACTCGGCGCGCGGCTGCTCGCGGGGCTCGCCGCGATCGACGGCGTGCGTGTGCTCGGGGCGACGGCCGAGGACCGCGTCGGGCTGGCCGCGATCGACGTGCCCGGCATCCACGCCCACGATCTCGGCCAGTACCTCGACCTGCAGGGCATCGCGCTGCGGGTCGGGCATCATTGCGCCCAGCCGCTGCACCGCCGCCTCGGCGTGACCGCCTCGACCCGCGCGAGCAGCTACCTCTACACGACGCCGGACGAGATCGATGCCTTTCTCGCGGCGCTCCCCGCGGCGCTCGCCTACTTCCGGAGCATGCAGTGAGCGACCTCGACGCGCTCTACCCCGAGATCATCGCGGACCATGTGAAGCATCCGCGACGCAAGGGTGAGCTCGCCGACGCGACCGTCGAATCCCGGCAGTTGAACCCGACGTGCGGCGACGAGGTGACGCTGCAGCTCCTGCTCGACGGGGACCGCATCGTGGATGTCGCCTGGGCCGGGCAGGGCTGCATGATCTCGCAGTCGTCGGCCTCGATCCTGGCCGAACAGGCACCCGGCCTCACGATCGGCGAGCTGGAGGAGCGCATCGCCTCGTTCCGTGCCTCGATGCGCTCCCGAGGTGAGCTGCCGGTCGACGAGGAGCTGCTCGGCGATGCCGTGGCGCTCGAGGGGGCCTCCCGATTCGTGGCGCGCGTGAAGTGCGCCCTGCTGCCGTGGGTGGCGGCGGAGGCGGCGCTCGCTGAACGCTGAGCGGTCGTCCGCCGGGTCTACGGTGGATGGGTGGATCTCTCACTCTCCGGCATCGGTGCCCGAGCGCTGCGAACCCGCTGGTTCGTGCGCGCCCCGATCTGGCTCTACCGCCACGGACTCGGATGGCTGCTCGGCAGCCGCATCCTCATGCTTGAGCACACCGGCCGCAGCTCCGGGCAGCCGCGCTACGTGTGCCTGGAGATCGTCGAGCGGCCGGCCCCCGACCGCATCGTCATCGTGTCGGGATTCGGCGAGCGCGCCCAGTGGTACCGCAACCTGCAGGCCGACCCG
>SMFF01000440.1_pt1 | contig 13549 bp, 13 predicted proteins | sample 2456181 | NCBI WGS metagenome assembly SMFF01 (sample SAMN10132611, study PRJNA489261) | soil metagenome | isolation source: day120 antibiotic-loamy sand soil ammended with raw manure from dairy cow... | place: USA | collected 2015-04-01
CGCCGCGCCAGCGTGGTAACAGACTGGCATGGATATTGAAGCAACCATAGGACGGTAGATCAAGCACCCACTGAGGCAGTATCAGGCCATAGGCAGCCACGACCAGAAGTTCGGGTGCCGCCTGCTCGAGCGCCGCCCGGGCCGCTGCGGCCTCGTCCGGATACTTGCCGTCCAGGCGCAGGCTGCGCGGCTGGCACACGGGTATGCCGGCCGCCAGTGCGCCCTGCTTGACCGCACTGGGAGTCAGCTTCAGCCCGCGCCCGGCGGGGCGGTCGGGTTGGGTCAGCACCAGCGGAACCTGATGTCCGGCCGCAAGAATGGCGTCCAGCGCCAGGCGGGCGAAGTGAGGAGTTCCTGCAAAAACGATGCGCATAAGTGAAAAAAGCCGATTCAAAGGGAATCGGCCATCATAACAAGCGGGATCAGGCCGGCCTCAGGCGCGCAATGCCTCGCGCTCTTGCTTGCGCAGGCGCGTCTTGATGCGGTTTTGCTTAAGCCCGGACAAATACTCGACAAACACCTTGCCGAGCAAATGGTCGAGCTCGTGCTGCACACAAACGGCCAGCAGCCCTTCAGCGTCGAACTCGAAAGGCTGGCCATCGAGGTTGAGCGCACGCACATGAATCTGCGCCGATCGCTGGACCTCGTCGTAAATGCCGGGCACAGACAGGCAGCCTTCTTCGTAGACCTGGGTTTCTTCGCTTTTCCAGGTGATTTCGGGGTTGATCAACACCAGTAGCTGATTACCTTCCTCGGACACGTCGATGACCACGACGCGCTCGTGGACGTCGACCTGGGTCGCGGCCAGGCCTACCCCGGGCGCGTCGTACATGGTTTCGGCCATGTCTTGCACCAACTGGCGTATGCGGTCGTCGACCACCTGGACGGGCTTGGCTACTTTGTGCAAGCGCGGGTCCGGGTAGCGCAAAATAGGAAGTAAAGCCATATCGCGTTCCGTGTATCGTTCAGATCTCTATGATAAATCAAACCAGTGGTTTGACCCATTCCCTTGCGTAAAGTTCGTCTTGTGCCACACTAACGCATGCCTGTTACCTTGTCTCACGAAGAGCTGACCGCCTGGATCCGCCTGTCGCTCGAGCCCGGCGTCGGCCCGGCCCAGGCGCGCAACCTGCTGGCCGCCATCGGCCTGCCCCAGGAAATCTACGCCACCTCCATCGGGGGCCTGGGCAAGGTCTTGCCGCAAGCGCTTGCGCGACAACTGAAACAAGCACCCTCCGACGCCGTGCAGGCCACGATAGCGCGCAGCCTGGAATGGATAGCCGAGCCCATGCACCATGTGCTGACACTGGCCGATCCCGCTTACCCGCGCAGCCTGCTCGACACTCACGACCCGCCTCTTTTGCTTTACGTAAACGGCAATCTGCACCACTTATCGCGCCCATCCATTGCGATCGTGGGCGCGCGCAGTGCAAGCCCCGGCGGCGCGGACAATGCATCGGCCTTTGCCCGGCACCTTGCGCAGCAAGGCTGGTGCATCGTCAGCGGCCTGGCCCAGGGCATAGACGCCGCCGCGCACGAAGGGGCCTTGCGCGCCGGTCCGCAAGCAGGAGGCACGGTGGCCGTTCTGGGCACGGGCATAGACATCGTCTACCCCGCTGCCAATCGCGATCTGGCCCACCGGATTGCCGCCGATGGCGCACTTGTTTCCGAGTTTCCCTTGGGTACGCGGGCGCTGCGGCACCAGTTTCCCCGGCGCAACCGCCTGGTGGCCGGGATGTCGCGTGGTGTACTGGTGGTCGAGGCAGCCAAGCATAGCGGCTCGCTCATTACAGCGCGCCTCGCCTCTGAAATGGGGCGCGAAGTCTTTGCCATTCCCGGCTCCATCCATTCGCCGCTATCGCGTGGCTGCCATGCGCTGATCCGGCAGGGCGCCAAACTGGTGGAGTCGGCCGAAGATATCCACGAAGAGCTGGGGCAACCGACGTTTCCGGCCACCGTTACTGTCTTGAAGCCAGCCGCATCCAGTGGCAAAAAGGCAGGCAAGCCCACACTGCAGCAACAGCAAATCCTGGACGCTCTGGGCTACGATCCCGTGCACCTGGACACCCTCCAGGCGCGCACCGCGCTTGACTTGCCCACGCTCAGTACCGGTTTGTTGCAACTGGAGCTTGCCGAGCTTGTCTTCCGCCAGAACGACGGACGCTATCAGCGGCGCTAGCACTAGGATATATTCACACTTGCGGCCGCATCATGCCGGGCGCACCCTACCGAAGGAAGATCCATGTCTTTGCCCAGCCAAGTCAAAATTGTCGAGGTGTCGCCCCGTGACGGCTTGCAGAACGAAAAGCAGTTCGTCGACACAGCCATCAAAATCGAACTTATCGACCGCCTGTCGGCTACAGGCTTCCAGAACGTCGAGGCCGTCTCGTTCGTTTCACCCAAATGGGTGCTGTGATCTTCGGCGCGGCCAGCGAAGCCTTCTCGCAAAAGAACATCAACTGCTCCATTGCCGAATCCATCGCGCGCTTCGAGCCGGTAGCGCAAGCCGCCCGCGACGCCGGGCTCCGTCTGCGCGGCAGCATCAGTTGTGCGTTGGCCTGCCCCTATCAGGGCGAAACACCCGTGGCCGCGGTGGTGGATGTGGCCCGGCGCATGCTCGCACTGGGCTGCGATGAAATCGATGTGGCCGACACCATCGGCACCGGCACGGCGCTGCGGGTAGGCCAGGTAATGCGTGCCGTAACCGAGGTCGTGGACCCGGCACGTGTATCGGGGCACTTTCACGACACCTACGGACAGGCGCTGGCCAACATCCTGGCGGCCCTGGAAGCCGGGATCTCCATTTTTCACAGTTCGGTGGCCGGCCTGGGCGGCTGCCCTTACGCCAAGGGCGCCACGGGCAACGTAGCTACCGAAGACGTCCTCTACATGCTGCGCGGGCTCGACATCGACACCGGCATCGACCTGGATGCAGTGGCCGATATCGGCCACTGGATCTCCGATCAAATCGGACGCAAGTCCTCCAGCCGGGCCGGCACGGCCTTGGCAGCACGCAAGGCAGCATAAGCATGTTTTTACAAGCACCCAGCACCGAAGAGCGTCAGCAGCTACTGCAGGAAATCGGCCCGCTGCCGCTCAAGGGCATGGCCTGGCCCAAGTGGATCAAGCTGCTGGCCTGTGGCGTACTGGTCTTTATCGCCGTGCAGATCGTACAGACGGCATCTGGTCCTTCGGCCCAGAACATCAGCCCCGTGGTGGCGGGCAGCATCATCGTGTGCTTCATGGGGCTGGTGGTTCTTGCCCGCTACATGCTGGTGTCGGAAACCTGCATCAACGAAACCGGCATCCAGCAATCCTGGATCAGCAAGCGCGAGGTCGCCTGGGAAGACATCCAGTTTGCGAAGTTCATCCCGCTGGTGGCTTCCAAGCGCCTGGTCTGTTTTACCGGCCGGGGCAGGCCCGTGATTTTCCAGGCCGGCACCCGCGAGCTGCAAATCGCCTTTGCACGCATCGCCCTGGTGTACCGGCGCAAGAAATAGACGACAGTGATCAGCGTATGGGCAGGCCGTACATCAGGCCGCCCTTCGTCCATTGGGCGTTAAGGCCGCGCTGAATCTTCAGCGGGCTGCCCTGGCCAACGGTGCGCTCGAAGCTTTCGCCGTAGTTGCCCACTTGCTTGATGATGTTGTAGGCCCACTTCTCGTCCACGCCCATGTTTTCGCCAGCCCCTTTGGTGACGCCCAGCAGACGCTGGATGTTGGGGTTGGCGCTTTGCAATTGCTCATCGACATTTTCTGACGTAACGCCCAGCTCTTCCGCGCCTATCATGGCCTGGAGGGTCCATTTGACGACGTTCAGCCATTGGTCGTCGCCCTGGCGCACAAAAGGCCCCAGCGGTTCTTTGGAGATGATCTCGGGCAGGACGACGTAATCGTCCGGATTGGTGAGCTTGGAGATGCGGATGGAGGCCAGCCCCGACGCGTCGGTGGTAAAGACGTCGCAGCGGCCTGCGGCAAATGCGCTGACCACCTCGTTGAACTGTTCGATGACGACAGGCTTATAGCTGATGCCGTGACTGCGTGCCCAGTCGGCCATGGTGTTTTCGTTGGACGTGCCGGTTTGCATGCAGACTGAGGCGCCGTTCAGTTCAGTGGCGCTTTTTACACCCAGCGACTTGCTGACCAGGAAGCCCTGGCCATCGTAAAAGTTGACGCCCGCCGAAATCACGCCCAAGGCCGTATCGCGTTGCTGCGTCACCGTCGTGTTGCGTGCAAGCAGGTCGACCTCGCCGGCCTGCAGGGCAGTGAAGCGCTGCTGCGAATTAAGCGCCACCGCCTTGAATTTGGAAGCATCGCCCAGGGTGGCTGCAGCAACGGCGCGGCATAGATCCACGTCCAGTCCCTGCCATTCGCCCTTGGCATCCGGTGCCGAGAACCCGGCAAAACCTGTCGTGACGCCGCAGTTCACGACACCGCGTTCCTTGACGATATCCAGCGTGCCCGCCTGGGCAGCGGACGCTGCTGCAAGTATGACGGCGGCGCCGAAGACGTATTTGAATTTGCGCATGGGATTCCCCTGTAAGAAACGAGTGGCAGTTTGCCGCATCTTACTGCAATCGCCATGCGCTAAAAATCCATAAACTTATTCGTAGCTGCGAATGTCGTCGATGACTTTGCCATCGTTGGGCAGGCTGCCTGGCTCTACCGGTTCGATGTCGGCCCGCAGCTTGGTCAGCTCGCGTACCGACGAGGCCAGTTGTGCCAGCGCATCGGGGTTGGGATCTGCCAGTTCGGCCTTCAACACCATCACGTCGCTGCCAACCTTGCCGCTGACCACCAGCCTGGCCTTGCGCACCTCGGGATGGCGCTTCAATACCCCTGCTACCTGGCCGGGATGAACAAACATGCCGCGCACCTTGGTGGTCTGGTCGGCCCGCCCCAACCAACCCTTGATGCGCATATTGGAGCGCCCGCAAGGCGAAGCGCCCGCCAGGATGGCGGACAGATCGCCGGTGCCGAACCGAACCAGGGGATAGTCGGGATTGAGCGTCGTAACGACCACCTCGCCGACCTCGCCATCGGCCACCGGCTGGTTGCTGCCGGGCCGCACGATCTCCAGAATGATGTCTTCGTTAACCACCAGGCCTTCGCGGCTTTCGGTTTCGTACGCCATCATGCCCAAGTCGGCGCTGCCATAGGCCTGGTAGCCTTCAATGCCGCGCTCGGCAAACCAGGCGCACAGCGACGGTGGGAAGGCCTCGCCGGAAAACAGCGCGCGCTTCAGTGACGGCAGGCTGATGCCGGACTGGTCGGCCTTTTCGAGGATGATCTTCAGGAAACTGGGCGTGCCGGCATAGCCCGCGGGTGCCAGGTCGGCCATGGCCTGCACTTGCTGTTCGGTTTGACCGACGCCGCCGGGAAACACCGTGCAGCCCAGGGCATGCGCAGCGGTCTCCATCATGGAGCCAGCCGGCGTGAAATGATAGGAAAAGCAGTTATAGACCAGTTCGCCCCGGCGGAAACCCGCCGCATGCAAGGCGCGTGCAAAGCCCCAGTAATCCGGGCGCCAGCTTTCGGGCTCGTAGATGGGGCCGGGGGAAGCGAAGACTCTTGCGGCCTCGCCCCAGCCTATGGCAGAGAAACCGCCAAAAATGCGGCTGACGTCCACCGGTGCGCCAGCCGGCTGCTGTTGCCGCGCCGCCAATTGCGCTTGGAGTAATTCGCTTTTCCGTATGACGGGTATGGCTTCCAGGTCGGCTCGCTGCCGTATGGCGTCTGGATCCAGCCCTTGCAACTGCTGCGCAATGGCTGGTGCGCGCTCACGTGCACGCTTCAGCGCGTCGGGCAGGCGAGCGAGCAGGTCGCGCTCGCGCTCGTCAGGCGCGGCGGCTTCACGCTGTTCGAAATATTCGCTCATGATGATTCCTGTCTGCCATCAAGCCAGCCAACGCTTGCGTCGCCGGTAGAATTTAGTGTCGCGAAAGTTTTTGCGCTCGCCGCTGGACACCCCCAGGTAGAACTCTTTGACGTCTTCGTTCTCGGCCAACTCGCGTGCTTCGCCGTCCATCATGACGCGCCCGTTTTCCAGAATGTAGCCGTAGTCGGCATAGCGCAGCGCGATGTTGGTGTTCTGCTCGGCCAGCAGGAAGCTCACGCCCTCCCGTTGGTTCAGGTCGCGCACAATTTCGAAGATTTCTTCCACGATCTGCGGTGCCAGGCCCATGGAGGGCTCGTCCAGCAAGATCATGTTGGGATCGGCCATCAGGGAGCGCCCGATGGCTGTCATTTGTTGTTCGCCGCCCGACGTATAGCCGGCCTGGCTGCTGCGGCGCTGCTTCAGCCGCGGGAAATACTGGTAGACCTTTTCCAGCGATGCGTTAAGCTCGGCCCGGCTGATCGAGCGCGTATAGGCGCCTGCCAGCAGGTTCTCTTCCACGGTCAAATGGGCGAAACAATGCCGTCCTTCCATGACCTGGACTACGCCACGCTTGACCAGATCTGCCGGCGTCAGGCTTTCGATGCGCTCGCCGCGGTACTGGATATTCCCTTTGGTGACGTCGCCACGCTCGGCCTTCAATAAATTGGATATTGCGCGCAGGGTCGTCGTCTTGCCCGCGCCATTGGCGCCCAGCAAGGCCACGATCTTGCCTTCAGGTACGGAAAGCGATACGCCCTTGAGCACCAGGATGACATGGTTGTAGATAACTTCGATGCCGTTGACTTCCAGCAGTATGTTCGGCGCCGTGGCCTGGACATTCGCATTCATACGGATGGTTCCTGCAATGAATAAGCATGCGGCGGCCCGTTTTCGGCGGGCGCCGCATGCAGGGTGCTACCCAAGCTTTAGCACTTGCGCACTTCCAGCTTCTTCTCGCTGGCGTACTTGGCGCCCAGCTCTTTCACCAGCGGATCGACGTACTTCTTGTCGGACTGATACCAATCGGAAACGATGTTGAACTTCTTGCCATCCCACTGAATGATGCGAGCCCAGTCGTCGCCCATGTGATTGCTGCAACTGGTCTTGACGGGGCGCATCAGCTTGGCGAAGCCCAGCTCTTCCAGACGCGCATCCGTGATGTTCAGGTTCTCGAAGCCCCACCGAACCTGCTCGGGCGTCATGTGCTTGCCTTTGCCGTACTCTTCTTGCGCGGTGCGGATGGCCTCTACCTGCAACATGGAAATCATCATGCCGCGAGTATGGGCAATGGTGCCCACATACTTGCCGTCGGTATCCGTGCCCTGGCCCTTGTCGTACACATGCTTTTTCAGGTCTTCGTGCACCCTGCCGTGGTCGGCGCTGTTGTGGACGGTGATGCCGTTATAGCCCTTGGCCACTTCGCCCAGATCCTGGACGTCGTTTTCAGAGCTTGCCCACCAGATGCCGTACATCTTGTCGCGTGGATAGCCTACTGCCTGAGCCTCGCGTATGGCCGTCGGCGTCATGATGCCGGCGCTCCACAACAGGACGAAATCAGGACGTTTCTGGCGGATCTGCAGCCAGGTGGATTTTTGCTGCACTCCTGGCGCCGTTACCGGATACAGCTGCAGTTCAAAGCCGTTGGCCTTGGCCCGCGATTCAAGCAAGGCGATAGGTTCCTTGCCGTAGGGCGAGTCGTGGTAGACCAGGGCGATCTTCTGGCCTTTCAGCTTGTCTTCCCCGCCTACCTTCTTGGCAATGTCCTGGATCATGACGTCGGCTGCGGTCCAGTAGGTGCCTAGCAGCGGGAAGTTCCATTTGAAGACCGAGCCGTCGGCCGACTGCGACAGGCCATAGCCCATGGTTTCAATGGACACGCCGTCGACAATGGCCTTGTCTGTCAGCGCAAACGTAATACCGGTGGACTGCGTATCGAAGCCCGACGCGCCACCGTGCTTGTCTTTCAGGCGCTCGTAGCACTCTACGCCACGGTCGGTCGCATAGGCGGTTTCGCATTCTTCGTAAATGATCTTCACGCCGTTGATGCCGCCATCGCGCTCATTGACCAGCTTGAGGTAGTCCATCTTGCCATTGGCCCAAGGTATGCCCAAGGGCGCAAACGAACCGGTACGGTAAGCCAGCAATGGTATGAACTGCTCGTCAGCAGCGGCGGCCGGTACCGAAACCGTAGCCAGTGTGCCGGCAACGGCCAGCATCGCTGCGGCATATTTTAAGGAACGTTTCATCTCCAAGTCCTCCTGATGGTGTCTGTATGCACCGTTTGTGTTCGGCGTAGCCGGGAGGGGCCAGCCGGGTTGCTGATTAAGATGTTGCGACTAAAAATCAATGTGGGAAGGGCCAGATACGCAGCTTCTCCTTGCCTATGCTCCAAAGACGGGCCAGGCCATGCGGCTCGACGATCAGAAAGAAGACGATCAGCGCGCCAAACACCATGTGTTCGATATGCGAAGCGGTATCTATCCCCAGGCTCATGCCCAGCATGTGGGGCACGTTGGTCAGCAGCACCGGCACCAACACCATGAACGCCGCGCCAAAAAAGCTGCCCACAATAGAACCGAGGCCGCCAATAATGACGATGAACAACAATTGCAGCGAACGGTTCAGGTCGAAGGCCAGGGGCTCCCAGGAGCCCAGATGGATATAAGCCCACAAGGCGCCTGCGACGCCCAGGATGAAAGAGCTGACGGCAAAGGCCGTGAGCTTTGCGTACATGGGCCGGATGCCGATCACCGAGGCGGCCACGTCCATGTCGCGTATGGCCATCCATTGCCGTCCGATCGCGCCGCGCACCAGGTTCTTGGCCAGCAGCGCAAACACCACCACAAAAATCAGCACGAATACATAACGCTGACCCGGCGTCTGCACGGGCAGGCCGAAGGCTGAAAGCGCCGGTACGGATACGTTGCCCGAGGACGAATAGTTGGTAAAGAAAGGTATGCGCAGAAAAGCCCAGTCAACAAAGAACTGCGCCGCCAGTGTCGTCACAGCCAGGTACAGTCCGCGTATCCGCAGGCTGGGCACGCCGAACACCACACCGACCAGGGTGGCGAACACCCCGCCCAGCAAAATTTGCACGACCAGGGGGGTGGCCGGCATGCGCACGCCGAAGTTCCAGGCCGCATAAGCGCCCACCGCCATGAAGGCGCCCGAGCCGATGGATATCTGGCCGCAGTAGCCTACCAGTATGTTCAAGCCAATGGCTGCCAGCGACAAAATCAGAAAGGGGGTCAGTATGGCTTGCAGGAAATAATTGGAGGCGGTAAGCGGTACCACGACAAATGCGACCAGCAGCAGGCCCAGCATGAAAGCCCTGTCCTGACGGATGGGAAATATCTGCTGGTCTGCACGGTAGGTGCTTTTAAACTGGCCGTTTTCACGATAGAACATAGAATCCCCGGACCTCTGGTTGCCGCTTAAACACGGTCGATGATTTTTTCGCCAAACAGGCCTTGCGGGCGGAACAGCAGGAAGACCAATGCCAGCATGTAGGCGAACCAGATCTCGATGCCGCCGCCCACGTAAGGCCCCAGGTAAACTTCGGACAGCTTCTCGCCCACGCCGATGATCAAGCCGCCGATAATGGCGCCGGGCACGGATGTGAGGCCGCCCAGGATCACCACCGGCAAGGCCCGCAAAGCAGCTGTCGACAAGGTGAACTGCACGCCGAACTTCGAGCCCCAGATCACCCCCGCCACCAGGGCCACCACACCGGCCACCGTCCGCACCACCACCCAGATGCGGTTCAGCGGAATGCCGATCGATTGCGCGGCTTGATGATCGTCGGCCACCGCCCGCAAGGCGCGTCCGACACTGGTGTACTGGAAGAAGATGGCCAGCGCGGCCACCAGCAGCGCCGACACACCGGCTGCATGTCCCATTCCGTCCAGGAAGTACGCGATGCCTATGGTCGCCATCAACAAGGTCGTGCCTTCCTGATTAACCAGATAGCGCAGGGCCCAGCGCTCGATGGCCACGGCAATCAGCCACATGAACACGGCGCTGACGCTGAAAGCCAGCACATTGGCCAAGAGCAGGCTTTCGATACCCAGCCATTGCGGTATCCATTCAGAGAAGCGCGCCATGGACAGGGCGGCAATCAACACCATTGCGCCCTGCGCAAAGTTGAATACGCCTGAAGCCTTGAAGATCAGGACAAACCCCAGCGCCACCAGCGAGTACAGCATGCCGGTCATCAGGCCGCCAAAGAGAGTCTCCAGAAAAAATGCCATGTCTGTCTTCCTTGCTTAGTGGCTGGCGCCCAGATAGGCCTGGATCACATCGGGGTTCTGGCGTACTTCGTCTGGCATGCCATCGCCAATCTTCTTGCCGTAGTCCAGCACTACAACACGGTCGGAGATATCCATGACCACCCCCATGTCGTGCTCGATGAGGACGATGGTCGTGCCGTATTCGTCGTTGACGTCAAGGATGAAGCGGCTCATATCCTGCTTCTCTTCGATGTTCATGCCAGCCATGGGCTCATCAGGCCCAGGTCGACACGCTTTTGCAGGCCATAGGGCAGGCGGCCAACCGGTATCTTGCGATAAGGCTGGATCTCGAGGAAGTCGATGATGTTTTCGACAAATTCGCGATTCGCGATTTCTTCGCGCTCGGCGGATCCCAGCCGGAACGCCTGCGCCAATACCCCGCTGGTCATGCGCAAATTGCGGCCTGTCATGATGTTGTCGAGCACACTCATGCCCTTGAACAGCGCCAGGTTCTGGAATGTGCGGGCGATGCCCATCTCGGCGGCGCGCCGGGAGCTCATCTTGGCGAACTTGACACCGGCCAGGGTGATCTCGCCCTGCTGTGCCGTGTAAACGCCGTTGATGACATTGAGCAGAGAGCTTTTGCCGGCGCCGTTGGGCCCGATAATGGCGCGGATCTCGTGCTCTTTGACATCTAGCGATATATCAGTGAGCGCCTTGACTCCCCCGAAAGCCAGGGAGATATTGCGCATTTCCAGGAGAGTGCCCCCGATCCGCTGGTCTCGAACGCCTGAACTCATTTATGCAGCCTTCTTGGTGTTGCCGGAATAAACCGTTGCGGTGGCGATTTTGAGGTCGGCCGAGATCATGCCGGTGCGCCCATCCTCGAACTTGACTTCGGTCTCGATGAATTGACTGCTGCGGCCCTGGAACAGCGCCTCGACCAGTACCCCGTACTTCTGGGCGATGAAGCCGCGCCTTACCTTGCGCGTACGAGTCAGTTCGTCGTCGTCGGGGTCGAGTTCCTTGTGCAGGATCAGGAAGCGATAAACCTGCGAGCCCTGCAGCTTGGGGTCGGTCGCCAGATCGGCGTTGACCTGATTGACGCAATCGGCGATCAGCTCATAGACCTCGGGCTTGCTGGCCAGGTCGGTGTAGCCGGCGTAGGGCAGTCCGCGGCGCTCTGCCCAGTTGCCCACGGCTTCCAGGTCGATGTTGATGAAGGCGCAGACCTCGGGCATGTCAGCGCCAAAGGCGACAGCCTCTTTGATGTATGGGAAGAATTTCAGTTTGTTTTCGATGTACTTGGGGGCAAAAAGGCTGCCGTCCGCCAGTTTTCCGACATCCTTGGCGCGATCGATGATCTTCAGTTGGCCATCGGTATCCAGGTAGCCCGCATCGCCGGTGTGATACCAGCCATCGTCGGTATAGGATTCGGCCGTGGCCTCGGGATTGCGGTAATAGCCCTTGAACATGCCCGGGCTGCGCAGCTGGATCTCGCCGTTCTCGGCCACCCGGATATCCACCCCCTGCACAGGCGGCCCAACGGTATCGGCGCGAACGTGGCCATCGGCCTGCACACACACGAAAACCGACGTCTCGGTCGAGCCGTAGAGCTGCTTCAGATTGATGCCGATGGAACGATAGAAGGCGAACAGGTCCGGCCCGATAGCCTCGCCCGCGGTGTAGGCAATACGCACGCGGCTCATGCCCAGGGCGTTGCGCAGCGGCCCGTACATCAGCAGGTCGCCCAGGCGGTACTTGAAACGGTCCCAGGCGCTGACCGTCGGATCTTTATCGAGAATTCGAACCCCGACACGGCGCGCCAACTTCATGAAAGCCTGAAAGATGCCGCGCTTGAGGGCGCTGGCGTCCTCCATACGGATCATGACATGGGTCAGCAGGCCTTCGAGCACGCGTGGCGGCGCAAAGTAATAGGTGGGCCCGATGTCGTGCATGTCGATGGACACCGTTTCGGGCGACTCGGGGTGGTTGACCGTAAACCCGGTAACCAGGAACTGCGTGTACGAGAACATGTTCTGGCCTATCCAGGCGGGCGGCAGGTAGGCCAGCACGTCTTCCTGGTCCGTCAGGTTCTCCATCTGTTGTATGGCGACGGCGCGGTCGATCAAGGCGCGGTGCGTAAGCATGACCCCCTTGGCCTTGCCAGTGGTGCCAGAGGTGTAGAACATGGCGGCCGCGTCGTCCGGATCGATGGCAGCCATGGCGTCGTCGACGTAGGTGGGATGCGCAGCGGCGTGGTCCTGACCGATTTCCATCAGGCGCTCGAAGGCCAGCAGCATGCCGGGCGGATAATTGCGCAGGCCGCGCGGATCGTCATACACCACATGCGCCAGGGCGGGACAGCGCTCACCAAGCTCGAGCATCTTGTCGACCTGCTCTTGGTCCTCGACCACGGCTACGCGTATCTCGGCGTCCTGCAGGACGTACAGCATTTCTTGTGCAACGGCGTCTTGATATAGCGGCACAGGAATGGCGCCCAGCGCCTGGGTGGCCATCATCGCCAGATACAGGCGTGGACGGTTCTCTCCGACAACGGCCACATGGTGGCCCGGCTGCACGCCCAGCGTCGCCAGGCCATGGGCCAGCGTACGCACTTGCTGTGCGACCTCAGCCCACGTTATCGTCTGCCATATACCGAGGTCTTTCTCGCGCATCGCGGGACGGGCGCCCCGCAGCTTGGCATGTTGCATTACCAGCGCCGGGAAAGTCCATGGTCCTGCGGATGTACTTTTCGTAGGCAGGTCTTGCACCACGTGTCTCCTTCAGCAGTATTGTCGAAGCCCAATCTTTGTCGGGCTTATCCTTATGTGTGTCTTGCCGATAGAATCTTGTTCAGCATGATGCAAAGGTATAGTCTGGCATGGGTCCCAACTGTCACGAATATGACATTCATGCCTTATCTAGGGTAAATCCTCATGTCATTGCAAGCCATTCTCGAAGAGTCCGCAGCCTGGTTCGGCCTTCTGACTGCCGAGCAGCAAACCCGCGTGCTGCGCGATGTGTTCATTGCTCACTATTCCGCCGGCGCCATCGTCGAGCGCAAGGGCGAGATGGCGTATGCCTGGATAGGCGTGTCCAGCGGCCTGGTCAAAGTATCGGTGGGCAACCCCGAGGGCAAGATGGCTTCCCTTACCGGCGTCCCTGCGGGAGGCTGGATAGGCGAAGGCTCGTTGTTGAAAGGCGAAGCGCGTAAGTACGATGTGGTTGCCCTGCGCGACTCAACCATCGTGCGGCTTCCCGTGGCTACCTTCAATTGGTTGCTAGATAACAGCATTCCGTTCAATCGTTACTTGCTGCACCAACTCAACGAGCGCGTGGGCCAGTTCATCGGCAAGGCGGAGCACGACAGGTTGCTGGCGCCCGACGCCCGGGTTGCGCGCTGCCTGGCCGAACTATTCAATCCGCTGCTGTATCCCGGC
>SMFF01000666.1_pt1 | contig 13549 bp, 9 predicted proteins | sample 2456181 | NCBI WGS metagenome assembly SMFF01 (sample SAMN10132611, study PRJNA489261) | soil metagenome | isolation source: day120 antibiotic-loamy sand soil ammended with raw manure from dairy cow... | place: USA | collected 2015-04-01
TCGCCCAGCATGGCGCCCGAGGCGATGCGGAACAGCAGCGCGTAGCCGATCTGGCCGGCGGCGCCCGTGACGGTGACGGTCGTGGGGGCTGTCATGCCTCCACGCTACGCGCCGGGTACGCACGAGGGGTCGGGCCTTTCGACCCGACCCCTCTCCGCGAAAGCGACGTGCACTCTCGGGGACGTTACGCGAGACGCTTCTGCAGGTTCTCGTCGAGCGTCGCGAGGAACTCCTCGGTCGTCTGCCACTCCTGATCGGGGCCGACGAGCATCGCGAGGTCCTTGGTCATCTTGCCCGACTCGACGGTCTTCACCACGACATCCTCGAGCGTCTCGGCGAAGGTGATGAGGGCCTGGTTGCCGTCGAGCTTGCCGCGGTGCATGAGCCCGCGGGTCCACGCGTAGATCGAGGCGATCGGGTTGGTCGAGGTGGGCTTGCCCGCCTGGTGCTGGCGGTAGTGCCGCGTGACCGTGCCGTGCGCGGCCTCCGCCTCGACGATCTTGCCGTCGGGAGTCGTGAGCACCGAGGTCATGAGGCCGAGCGAACCGTAACCCTGCGCGACGGTGTCGGACTGCACATCGCCGTCGTAGTTCTTGCAGGCCCAGACGTAGCCGCCCTCCCACTTGAGCGCCGAGGCGACCATGTCGTCGATGAGGCGGTGCTCGTAGGTGAGGCCGGCCGCCTCGAACTTGTCCTTGTACTCGGCGTCGAAGACCTCCTGGAAGAGGTCCTTGAAGCGGCCGTCATAGGCCTTGAGGATGGTGTTCTTCGTCGAGAGGTACACGGGGTAGCCGCGGTCGAGCCCGTAGTTGAAGCTCGCGCGCGCGAAGTCGCGGATCGACGCATCCTGGTTGTACATCGCCATGGCGACGCCGCCATCCGGCGCCTGGTAGACCTCGAAGCTCTGCGCCTCGGAGCCGTCGGCCGGCTGGAAGCTCATGGTGAGCGTGCCCGCGCCCTGGAACACGAAGTCGGTGGCGCGGTACTGGTCGCCGAAGGCGTGACGGCCGATGATGATCGGCTTGTTCCAGCCCGGCACGAGGCGCGGGATGTTGGAGATGACGATCGGCTCGCGGAAGATCACACCGCCGAGGATGTTGCGGATGGTGCCGTTGGGGCTCTTCCACATCTTCTTGAGGCCGAACTCCTCGACGCGCGCCTCGTCGGGAGTGATGGTGGCGCACTTCACGCCCACACCGTGCTTCTGGATGGCGTGCGCCGCGTCGATCGTGACCTGGTCGTCGGTCGCGTCGCGGTGCTCGATGCCGAGGTCGTAGTACTCGAGCGTGAGGTCGAGATAGGGGTGGATGAGACGGTCCTTGATGAACTGCCAGATGATGCGCGTCATCTCGTCGCCGTCGAGCTCGACGACCGTTCCCTCGACCTTGATCTTGTCGACCACGTGCCAACCTTTCGTTGAATGCGCTTTCGCGTTTAAGCCGCCGCCCAGCCTACCTTGCCCCGCTAGGTATCTCGACATCGAGATATCTATGCGCGCGAGCGCTCGAGAGGGTTAGCCTGGCTGAATGGCGGACCTGAGACTGGAAGAGCTGACGGCGCAGACCATCGTCGCGGCCCGCAACCTCGCATTGAAGCCGGGCCAGGAGGCGTTCATCGCCCCCGAGACCTATGTGCACGTCGAGCCGGACCTCGATCCGGCGGGCTCCTGGCCCCGGGTCATCCTCGATGGTGACCATCTCGTCGGCTACGTCATGGGCACCTTCGACCCCGACGCGACCGAGGACTATCTCAAGGCCGCCCTCTGGCGCATCCACGTCGAAGCGGATGCGCAGGGCTCCGGTGTCGGACGGTTCGCCGTGCAGGCGCTCGCCGACGAGGCGCGCCGCCGCGGCTTCGAGCGCCTCACCGTCGTGTGGGCTTCCGGCGAGGCCGGGCCCGAGCAGTTCTTCAAGGCCGTCGGGTTCGAGGTCGTGGGCGAGACCCCCTACGGCGAGAACCTGGGCGCTCTCGCGCTCTAGCATCCCTGCGAGTCGCGAGGACATCCGGATGCCGCAGCCGAACGAGGACTTCGTGGGCGCGGTGCTCGAGGTGGTCGCCTCGATCCCCGAGGGTCGCGCGATGAGCTACGGCGACGTCGCCGCCGCGATCGGCTCGAGCGGGCATCCGCCGCAGTGCCACGAGGGCCGCGCGCTCGAGTTCTACCGCGCCGAGGGCACGCCGCTCGTGTGGTCGCGTGACGGCCACGTGTTCCGCGTCGACCTCGCGCGGGCTCGCCACGCTCCGGACTGAGCACCGCCGCGGCATCCCCCGAATGGGCGCGTTCGCGCCGCCGGTGAAGGCCGGTAGCCTCTCATGCCATGACCCGAACCGATGACCTCATGGCGATGATGCAGAGGCACATGAGCGGCACCGCCTTCGTCTTCACCCGCACCGCCAAGGGATTCTCCGTCGACCTCGACATCCAGAACCCGCGCTGGTGGGAGATCATCGCGCGCACGAACCTCACCGAGACCGCGAGCTACCAGATCGTCACGGACGAGATCGACTCGAAGTTCACGATCATCGAGACGCCACGCTACATCGACTGGGAGAACGACCGACCGCGCCTGTCGGCGGCCCCCACCGGCGGCCCCAAGCAGAGCCTGCGCGACGAGGTCGACCTGCACGTGAGCGCCGAGCCGATCCGTCGTCTCGTGCGCCGCGAGGCGGGCGGGCTCGGATTCCGCGAGACGCTCGACCGCAAGAAGCTCGTGGCGATGCTCGCCGTCGCCGCGGGTGGCGTGATCGCGGTGATCGTCGTGCTGATGGTGATCGTCAACACGATCGGCTAAGCGCGCGAGTGCGGGCCCACGCATCACAGGATGCGCAGGCCCGCAGGCTCGATGCGGCGTCGTCCGCTACCGCCCGCGGCGGACCACGGACACCGAGCCGATCGCGACTCCGCCCACCACGAGAAGGCCGAGCGCGAGGATGACCCAGCCGAAGGCCGAGGAATCCGCTCCCGTGAACGCCAGCTGCGGCGCGCCGTTGCCACCGTCGCCGCCACCCGGGGCGGGATCGGCGGCGGGGACGACCGTGTAGGCCAGCTGTCGTCGGCGCACGTGAAGACGAACGGCACGACCTCACCCTGTGCGAACTCGACGATCTGGGTGGGAGAGGTCACCGTCACCTGCGGGGCGTCGCCGTCGACACGCACCGTGTACTCCGCGTCGCTCGCGTTGCCGAGCGCGTCGACCGCATGGATGCGGAGCGTTGAGACGCCGTCGGGGAAGTTGGTGCCGGCGACGGTGAGCTCCTCGACCCCGCTTCGACTGCCGCTCGTGTAGACGTTGCCCGCGGAGGTGACGATCTCCCACTCCATGATGTCCATCGCGGATGCGTCCGTCGCCGTCACGGTGATGCTCGGCCCGAAGAAGTACCAGCCCGAGGCCTCGGCCTGCGGTGCGCTGAACGCGACGACCGGGCCCACCTCATCCGCTGCGGCGACGGTGTAGCTGCGCACGACGCGGGTCTCGTTGCCTGCGGCGTCGAGGGCGCGCACGACGACCTCGAAGGTTCCGAGCTCGCTCGTGTCGAGCGACTCGCCGTCGGCCACGGGCGCCTCGCACAGCTCGACGCCGCTGAGAGCGTCGGAGCAGGTGAAGCCGAGGGTGAGCTCGTCGCCGGGCTCCACCGTGACGCCCGCCTCGGGCAGGCTCACCGTGACGGAGGGCGCCGTCGCATCGGTCGGGAACGAGACCGTCTGGGCCACGCCCACGTTGCCGAACCAGTCGGTGGCGCGCACCTGGTAACGGTTGTCGCCCTCACCCGTGGTGGAGAACGTCGTGTAGGCACCCGGGAGGCTCACCCACTCGCCGGGCACGCCGTCGTCGAAGGTGCGGTACTCGATGCGGTTCACGCCCGAGCCGTCACCGTCCTGACCGAGCAGGCCCACCGTGATGGGGCCCGTCCACCAGCCGTTCGTCGCAGCGGGCGCCTGGATCTCAACCGTCGGCGCGACCGTCTCGTCGTCGATCACGCGGAAGGTGTGGGAGTCGGCCGCGAAGATCCCGGCCTCGTTCGAACCGTGCGCGCGGGCCTCGAAGGTGCCGAGCTGGTCGAGCACCCGAACGTAGCCGTCCGGACGCGTCGTGTTGTCGATGATCGTCGCGCCGCACGCGTTGATGCCCGACTCCGGGTCGTCGCACGTGTACTGGAGCATGACCGAGTCCCCGAGGCGATAGACGGGGCGGGACGGAGCGAGGAGCACGTTGTTCGGCGCCGTCTTGTCGAGCTTGATGCGGCGCGTCGTCGGCCCCACCGTGTTGCCCTCCTCGTCGGTCGCCGTCACCGTGAGCACGGTCTGACCGCTGGTCGAGATCGGGATGCTCGCGGAGCCCACCGACTCGCCCGAGCCGACCTGGGCGCCGCTCGTCGACCACTCGATGAGCGCTGTCGAGCTGATGCTCGAGGTGACCCGGACGCTCGCGACGAGATCCTCGGTGTACCAGCCGTGGACATTGGCCTCGGGCAGGGAGAAGGTCAGCGTGAGCGGGTTCTGCGGGTCGGGGTCGTCGGTCGATGCGGCGGTCGGCACGAGCTGCTCCTGCTGAACGGGGACGGCGTCGGATGCCTCGGGCGCGGGATCCGCTGCAGCCTCGGCAGGCTCAGCCGACTCGGCCGGCTCAGCGGCCTCGGCCGACTCCACCGGATCCGCAGGGGGCTGCTGCTCGGCGGTGGGCGCCTCGATGGAGGCAGCGAGCGCGTCGGACGAGGCGTCGGCCTGGGCGTCAGCCGCCGCAGAGGCGACGGTGCACCCGCCGAGCACGAGGGGGACGGCGGTCGTGGTGGCGAGCAGGGCGGCCAGCCAGCGCGACCTCGAGGAACTGATCGTGGTAGTCATCCCGCCATCGTCGGCGGCGCCCTCGCCGCGATCACCGCCGACGGCAGCCCTGCAACGTCGCTACAACGTTCGGGCTCGCGACCCCCGGCCGCCCGACGTCGAGAGGGCGGCGACCGCCGCGACCGCCTCGGCGAGCGTCATCGCCGCACCGTCGGCGAGCGCGGCATCCCACTGTGCATTGGTCAACGCCGCGCGCAACCGCGCGCGGTGCTCGCGATTGCCCTCGGGATCGTTCGCATCCGGATCCCAGGAGTAGCGTCGGGCGTGTGCATCGGTGGCGGCGAGCAGCCGCGCACCCGCCTCGTTCTCATCGATCACCGCTGCGGCGGCTGCCACGAGGAACAGCCCCGCCACCGTGTGCGTCGGCCTGCCGTCGCGCCAGGTCTGTCGGATGACGGGCGTGAGCAGGTCGATCGCCTCCTGCCCGCGGCGCGCACCGATGAGCACCTTCGCCACGAGGTGGGTCGCGAGTGTCTGCACCCACTGCTCCCCCGACTCCCGGGCGAGCGCGATCGCCCGCTCCAGGCCCGCCAAGGCGGTCGCCGGTGCGCCGCTCGCACGTTGCAGGTCGGCGGCGATCCTCTGCACCGTCGCGGCGGCGGCGGCGCTCAGGCCGGGCAGCTCGAGCGCCGTTCCGACGGATGCTGTCGCAGCCCGCACGTCTCCTGTCGCCCCGTGGAGATATCCGCGGTAGGCGAGGGCGACCGCGAGAATCGAGGCGTCATCCGCCTCCCGTGCGGCCGAGATCGCGACCTCGATCGCCCGCCCCGCCGCCGCCGGTTCCCGCATGAAGAAGTGCATGAGGGCGAGCCCGAGCTGGGCACGCGCCTCCACGATCGCGGGAGCCGACCCGGGGATCGCGAGCGCCTGCTCGATACGCGCCACCCCGTCCACGAGTGCCGAGCGCCGGTACCAGACTCGCGCCATACCGCCCACGATCAGCAGAGCCGATCGACGGTCTCCCGCCGCGGCGCTGTCGGAGAGGGCGGCCGTCAGGTCGTGAGCCGCTCGCTCGAGCACGACCGTTGCTTGCGCCTCCTCGGCCGAGTACAGAGCAGGACGCAGGCGTTCCACCAGCGCGGCGTGCCAGTGCCGGTGCCGCTCACGCCAACGCGTGCGGTCGCCGACGTACTGGCGACGCACCACCTCTCGCACCCCGATGAGCAGTCGGTAGGCGGTCGCGCCGTCCGGGCCGCGCGAGGTCGACACGAGGGAGCGTTCGACGAGCTCGAGCAGCAGCTCGTCGACATCCGCCCCGGGCACATCGCAGATGGCGACGGCGGCATCGTGCGTGAAGGTGCCCGCGAAGCCGCTGAGCTGCCCCAGCACCTCCTGCTGCACAGGCGACAACAGGGCGGTGCTCCACTCGACCATCGAGGTCACGCTCGCGTGCCGTCCGTCGCCCGATGCCCCGCCGACGATTCCGCGTGCACGGATCTCGGCGACGAGTTCGGCGGGCGAGCGGCTCGGCAGGCGAGCGGCCGCGAGCTCGAGGGCGAGCGGGATTCCGTCGACGGCCTGCGCGAGCGACCGCACGAGCGGCTCAGTCGTGCCGTCCAGACGAAACGCGCTGTCGATGTCGTTCGCGCGAGCCGCGAACAATCGCACCGCGTCCTCGAGTCTCTCGCCGAGCATCGGCTCGATGCGCACCCGACGCTCTCCGGGCATCCGCAGCGCATCGCGACTCGTGACGATCAGGCCGAGGCCATCGCAGCGATCCAGCAGACCGCGAACGAGCAAGACGGTCTCGGCACGCAGATGCTCCGCATTGTCGAGCACGAGAACGGTCGGGGTGTCACGCAGCACCCCCGCGACCGCCTCGAGGTCGGGTCGGATCGCGCCGACGAGCTCGGCGAGCGCCGAGAGGGTCGCGGGAAGGTCGCGGAGCGGCACCAGGTCAAGGAACACCTGACGACGGTCTCCGCCCTCCCCGCGCCGCAGCGCCTCGATGGCGATCCGGGTCTTGCCGACGCCACCCGGCCCGGTGATCGTCACGAGGCGCGAATGCGCTCGGGAGTCGAGCACCGCGTCGACCTCGGTGCGCCGCCCCACGAGCTCGGTGATCGGCAGCGGCACGCCGAGCCGCTCGGGCTGGGCGTCGTCAGCCATCATGACCGCGTCGCGCCGCAGGATCGAGGTGCGCAGGGTCCGCATCGCGACCGGCAGGTCGAGCCCCTGCGCTTCGGTCAGCCGCACGTCGAACTCGTCGATGACGCGAAGCGCCTCGGCCTCATGACCCGCGCGCGCGAGCGCCGTGGCGAGCAGGCTCACGGGCCCGGTGGCGAGCGGGCGCTCGCGGACAAGCCTGCCGAGCGATGTCACGGCGAGGTCGACCTCCCTGGCGTCGAGACGGATGCGGGCGAGAGCCTCGATCGCCGTCGCGTGCTCGTCGGCGAGCGACCCGGCTTCACGCTGGGCGAAGGGCACGTCGCCGAGGCCGTCGAGCGGGCGACCCGTCCAGCGGCGCTCCCAGTTCTCGAGCGCGGCACGATCCTCGGCCGTCGCCGCGCCCCGCACTCCCCGCCGAAGCGCGACGACATCGACATCGAGCGGATCCACCTGGAGCGCATAGCCTCCGCGGCCGCCCTGCACGTGCTGCTCCAGCGGCCCGGCTCGGAGCCGCGAGACCATCGAGCGCACGGTGACGTCGGCGCTCGGCGGCGGGTCCGCCCACAACTCCTCGATAAGACGCGCGAGCGGCACGCGCACTCCGGGTTCGAGGGCGAGGCGGGCGACGAGAGCACGTGGCCCCCGCGCACCGAGCTCGACGGCCTCCTCGCCGAGGCGCACGACGACCCCGTCGAGCAGCTCGACGCGCAGGCGGGCGGCAGCCGTCGACGGCGTGGTGGTGTCGGTACCGTTCACGAGTGAGGGAATCTTACCCACGGGATCCGTGGAGACTCACACGAGCGAGTCGCGCCACGCCTTGTGCAGGCGCGATGACGATCGCGGTGCGGTCGGCGAGCAGGGTGGTGAGCCCCTCCTGCACGAGCCGCTCGCTCGGGATGTCGAGGGATGCGGTGGCCTCGTCGAGGATCAGCACGGCCGGATCCGCGAGGAACGCGCGCGCGAACGACAGCAGCTGCCGCTGGCCCGCCGAGACGCGGCCGCCACGCTTGTTGACATCCGTGTCGTAGCCCTGGGGCAGCGCCTCGATGAAGGTGTCGGCCCCCACCGCGTGCGCTGCAGCCCGGATCTCGTCGAGGGTCGCCCCCGGTTTGCCGAGCGCGATGTTGTCGGCGACGGTGCCCGAGAACAGGTACGCCTCCTGGGTGACCATGACGATCGCGCGGCGGAGATCCTTGGGGTGCACGTCGCGCAGGTCGACGCCGTCGAGCCGCACCACACCGTCGGTCGGGTCGTAGAACCGCGCGACGAGCTTCGCGAGCGTCGACTTGCCGGCGCCCGTGGAGCCGACGAGCGCAACCGTCTGCCCGGCAGGGATGTGCAGCTCGAAGTCGGGCAGGATGACGCGGTCCTCGTGGTAGGCGAAGCGCACGTCGTCGAAGTCGAGCGCGCCCTTCGCCGTCCACAGGTCGACGGGACGCACCGGATCCGGCACGCTCGGGCTCTCCTCGAGCACGCCCGAGATCTTCTCGAGCGCGGCCGAGGCCGACTGGTACGAGTTGTAGAACTGCGCCATCTCCTCCATCGGGTCGAAGAAGCGCCGCGTGTACATGAGGGCCGCGAGCAGCACGCCCACGGCGAGCCCGCCATCCGCCACCCGCAGCCCGCCCACGAGCAGCACGACCGCGACGACGATGTTGCCGATCACGACGAGGCTCGGGTCGAAGATGCCGAACACGCCGATCGCCTTGGCGTTCGCGTCGCGGTAGCTCTCGTTCGTGGCACCGAACTCGCCCGCGTTGCGCTGCTCGGCGCGGAACGCCTTCACCGCACGGATGCCCGTCATGGTCTCGACGAACTTGACGATGAGGCGCGCCGAGTGCACGCGCGTCGCACGGAAGGCGCGCTGCGAGGTCACCTGGAACCACCGCGTCAGCACGAGCAGCACGGGGACCGAGCACGCGATCACGAGCGCCGAGATCGGATCGAGGAACAGCAGGGTCGCCGCGATGAACACCATGTAGAGCGCGCCGCGGATGAGGCCCTGGATGCCCGAGTCGAGCAGCTCGCGGATCGAGTCGAGGTCGTTCGTCTGCCGCGCGATGATGCGCCCCGAGGTGTAGCTCTCGTGGAACTCGAGGCTCAGCAGCTGCGCGTGCCGGTAGATGCGCCCGCGCAGGTCGAAGAGGAACGCCTGGCTGATGCGCGCCGACAGCATCGTGTAGTGCCACATGAGCACGGCGCCCACGATCGCGGCGCCCAGGTACAGCATCACGACGACGGCGAGCGGCATCGCATCCTGGTGGTTCAGGATGGCGGGCAGACCCGCGTCGATCCCGAACGCGATGAGGGCGGGGCCGGCGGTCTGCAGCGCCGTGCTCGTGGCGACGATGAGCATCGCCACCACGACACGCCCGCGCAGCGGCCGTAGCAGCGAGCCGAGCAGGCGCGAGGAGCGTGCGCGGATCGCGCGGCTCTCCTCGCGCGTGTAGTCCTGGCGGTCCTCGCCCTCCACACCTGCGAGCGTCACGCGATCACCTCCTGTTCCTCATGTTCGGTCTCGCGATCCTCGTCGAGCGACGAGATCACGTAGCGGTAGTGCTCATTGCGGGCGAGCAGTTCCGAGTGCCGGCCGACGTCCGTGATGCGCCCGTTCTCGAGTAGCGCCACGCGGTCGGCGAGCATGACGGTCGACGGCCGGTGCGCGACCACGAGCGCCGTTGTCGAGGCGAGCACGCGCCGCAGGCCCGCCTCGACGCGCGCCTCGGTGTCGACGTCGAGCGCCGACAGCGGGTCGTCGAGCACGAGCACCGACGGCCGCGCCGCGATCGCACGCGCGAGAGCGATCCGCTGCCGCTGGCCGCCCGAGAGGCTCAGCCCCTCCTCGCCGATCGTCGTGTCGGCGCCGAGCGGCAACCGCTCGACGAAGTCGGCCTGCGCGATCTCGAGCGCCTCGGCGAGCACGGCATCCGCCTCAGGCGAATCGAGATCGAGCTCGGGACGACCGAGCAGCACGTTCTCGCGCACCGACGCCGAGAACAGCGTCGCCTCCTCGAACGCCATCGCGATGCGCGCGCGCAGCTCGTCGCGCGTCAGCTCCCGGATGTCGACGCCGTCGAGCAGCACGCGCCCGCCCGTCACGTCGTACAGTCGCGTCGCGAGCGCCGTGAGCGTCGTCTTGCCCGAGCCCGTGAGCCCGACGAGCGCCATGGTCTCTCCCGGCTCCACCTCGAGCACGACGTCGTCGAGCAGGTCGGGAACCGAGGACGGCGAGTCCTGGTAGCGGAAGTGCACGTTCTCGAACACGAGCCGGCCGCGCGGCTCGGCGACGGTCGACGGATGCTCGGGGTCGCGGATCGGGTTGGGCTCGTCGAGCACCTCGAAGACGCGCTCGACGGCGGTGCGGGTCTCGAAGGTCATCGAGAGCAACCAGCCGATCGACTCGATAGGCCAGCGCAGCACGGCGGCGGCCGCGAAGAACGCGATGAGGCCGCCCACGGTCAGCTGCCCGCTCGCGGCGAGCACGACGCCACCGAGCAGCGACAGGGCGAACGCCACATCCGGGATCAGCAGCAACCACAGCCAGAGGCCGGCGATCGAGCGCGCCTTCTCGAGCTCGGTGCCGCGCAGCTCCTCGGCCTGACGCAGGAAGTTCTCGAGGCTGTGCTTGCCGCGTCCGAAGGCCTTCAGCACCCGGATGCCGTGCACGGACTCCTCGACGGTGGTCGCGAGGTCGCCCTGCTGGTCTTGCGCACGGCGCGACACGAGCGAGTAGCGGTGCTCGAAGCGGAACCCGACGACCCACATCGGGATCGACGCGATGATGAATACGAGCGCGAGCTGCCACGACCAGGTGAACAGGATGCCGAATCCGACGACGATCACCACGACGTTGCCGACCAGCAGGATCACGCCGAAGGCGAGCCAGCGGCGGATCGTGGAGAGGTCGCTCATCGAGCGCGACAGCAGCTGGCCCGACTGCCAGCGGTCGTGGAACGCCACCGGCAGATCTTGCAGCTTCGCGTAGAGCGCGTTGCGCATGTTCGCCTCGATATGAGTCGAGGGGGTCAGCACGAGGAAGCGGCGCACCATGATGAGCAGCCCCTCGGCGATGCCGAGACCGAGCACGATGCCGGCGGCCGGCCACACCTGGGCGGCGTCGCCCGTGGTGAGCGGGCCGTCGATGATCCACTGCAACACGATGGGCACGCTGAGCGACACCATCGTGAGCGCCACATACACGAAGAGGCTCGTGACGGTGCGCCCGAGGTAGGGACGGACGAACGGCAGGATGCGCGCGAGCGTGCGCACCGTGCCGCGGGTGGGTGGGGTCGACTGATCAGGCATGAGACATCCGAGACGGGCGCGCACAGACGGCGGCGCACAGGAGGTGGAACGTGGGACGTGGGCGACGGATTCCGGATCCGTCGAAAGGGCGGGCGGGCTGAGCCGCTAACGGCGTCGCGCGACGGAGGCGCCGACGACCGGGATCGCGGCCAGAACAGGGCGCGAAGTGCCGGTGTACGTCATGATGCCTCCTCGTGATGCGAGCTCGTCCGCCCGGAGGGATGCCCGAGCAGCCCTACAGGATATGCCCGCGCTCCGTCGCGACGCAACACACGATCATCGGCGCTGAGCGCTGGCCGCGCGGCTCTAGACTCAGGCCCGGAGCACTGCCGCTCGCCCGCCTCGATCTCCGGAGCCTTCGTGAACACCACCACGTCGAAACAGCCCACGTCCGCCTTCGACCGCTTCTTCCGCATCTCGGAACGCGGGTCCACCATCGGCACCGAGGTGCGCGGCGGACTCGTGACCTTCGTGACGATGGCCTACATCGTCATCCTCAACCCGATCATCCTGTCAGGAAAGCCGGATGTCGCCGGCAACATGCTCGACTTCGGCGCGGTCGGCGCGGTGACGGCACTCACGGCCGGTGTCATGACGATCCTGTTCGGCCTGATCACACGCCTGCCGTTCGCCTTCGCCGCCGGGCTCGGCATCAACGCGTTCCTGGCGTTCACGGTGGTCGGGCAGGTGACCTGGCCCGAGGCGATGGCGCTCGTGCTCATCAACGGACTCATCATCGTGCTGCTCGCAGCGACCGGCCTGCGCAAACTGATCTTCGATGCGGTGCCCGTGCAGCTCAAGATCGCGATCACCGTCGGCATCGGCCTCTTCATCGCGTTCATCGGCTTCGTCAACTCCGGCTTCGTCACCGCGACGGGCACCTCCTCGCCGCCGGTCGGGCTCGGGATCGCCGGTTCGGTCGCCACCATCCCCACGCTGCTGTTCGTGATCACGCTCGTGCTCACCGGCATCCTCGTGGCCCTCAAGGTCAAGGGCGGCATCCTCATCGGTCTCGTCACCGGCACCGTGCTCGCCGTGATCGTCGAAGCGATCTGGCACCTCGGGCCGATGTTCGGTGAAGACGGCTCGGTGAACCCGGGCGGTTGGAGCCTCACCGAGCCCGTGCTCAAGGACTTCTTCGCCGTACCCGACCTGAGCCTCGTCGGCGCCATCAGCTTCGGCTTCGACCTCGGCAAGGTCGGCATCGTGACGCTCATCATGCTCGTCTTCACCCTCGTGTTCACGAACTTCTTCGACGCCATGGGCACCATGACGGGCCTCGCCAAGGAAGCGAACCTGGCGGACGAGAAGGGCGACTTCCCGAGCATCAAGTCGGCCCTCATCGTGGAGGGCGTCGGAGCTGTCGCCGGTGGCCTCACCTCTTCGTCGTCGAACACCGTGTTCATCGAGTCGGGCTCCGGCATCGGCGAGGGCGCACGCACCGGTTTCGCGAACGTCGTGACGGGCGCCATGTTCCTCATCGCGATGTTCTTCACACCGCTCACCTCGATCGTGCCGACCGAGATCGCCGCCGCGGCGCTCGTGATCGTCGGCGCCATGATGATGTCGCAGATCCGCCACATCGACCTCACCGACTTCGCGACGCTGCTGCCGGTGTTCCTCACGGTCACCGTCATGCCGCTCACCTACTCGATCGCGAATGGCATCGGCGCGGGCTTCATCAGCTGGGTGCTCGTGCAGGCGCTCAGCGGCAGGGCCCGCAAGGTGAGCCCGCTGTTGTGGGTCGTCGCGGTCGGCTTCCTCATCTACTTCGCCCGCGGGCCCATCGAGTCGCTCTTCGGGGCCTGACCCGCGCCCGGTCAGCTTCGCAACTCAGGAGATCCCCTGCCTGCTGGCGTCGTGGTGCCGCATCCGCGACGTTCCTCCTGCGTTGCGAAGCCGTGCGCCGTCGTCGCTCAGGACCGCGGGCAGGATGCGGCGTCGGTCGTGTCCGCAGGGCCGATGCGTCCTGAGTTGCGAAGCGGATGCCTGCGTCAGAAGCGCAGGTAGGGGTGCGCCCGCACGCGGTCGACACCGGTGAGGCCCAGCAGCTGGACGACGTCGTCGACGGACTCGAGCGGGTGTGTGCCGCGGGCCGCCACCAGCTGCGCCGCGCGTTCGGGCCCGATCGCGGGGATCGCCGCGATCTCCTCGACGGTGGCCGTGCGCACGTGGACCGGCTGGCTCGGCAGACCCAAGAGAGTCGTGCGCACCGGCGGGGGTGACGGCGGGAAGAGCGTGGCTGTGGGCAGCGTCGTCGGCTCCGGCGTCGGCGGAGTCGGCAGCCCTGTC